>Ga0209512_1004085_pt1 | contig 13119 bp, 15 predicted proteins | sample frozenSSSSmetaG_FD_184142 | JGI IMG/M metagenome (GOLD analysis project Ga0209512, IMG submission 184142) | Glacier valley bacterial and archeal communities from Borup Fiord, Nunavut, Canada, to study Microbial Dark Matter (Phase II) -... | ecosystem: Environmental > Aquatic > Freshwater > Ice >... | reverse complement strand
TAACGATCCCTTTTAGGACCAATACAGACTGTGCCATAATCGAACAGGATACACTGAGCATACAGATTATACAAGTCGCAACATACAGCAGGCGTTGTACAATGATCTTTGGTTTGAGCATAAGCAGTTGTTTAAGGTGGTTAATAATTTAATTGTCTGAAATGATCGTCATTTGAATCGGTTTGGTTTCTTGGGTAAGCGTATAACCTGCTTTACGAAACGCATCGGCCATATCCTGAAAATTATCAAGGTTTTGGGGTAGCTCGATCGTCAGCAGGTCAGTATCCGGAAGCGAACTCAGGAAGTTCACGGGTACGTATTTGTCCAGCAGCCAGGCGACGGTACCTGCACTCATTCTCCTGATATATTTATGCGCCGACCCTGCTTGCAATTCATAAGATGAATCTGCGGATGTCAAACTTTTTCTGTCACCTGCTTTTTTATTTTTTGACAGGGTCCAACATTCCGCGGTGCGTTGTTCACTGGATATCTTCAAGGGAAAATATCGCTGAAGATCTTCACGCAGGTAATGGACCATCATGCTGTCGGACATGGGGGGCGTGCTGAGATCGTAGTAGAATAATTGCTTCGCTTCCTGATCATTTACCGGTTTGAAATACTGCAGAGCAGATTCGATACAGATCCTTTTGTCAGGATGTTTCATTAATTCTGGCCATGCAATTCGCAACAGGTCAGGAATTGACTGCTTGTATGCAAAAAAACCTATACAAGTGGTGGTAGAATCATTCAGGTGCCTGAACCGGTATGAAGTTTTTCCCGAAAGACCATTTACATCCGCTGAAAGCAGCGAACGGAAAATAGTTTGTTCACCGGCACCTCCATTGTTCCGGACAAACAATGGAAGCGAATCATTAAAATCGAGTATATCTTCTTTTACCGGAAATTTTACCGGGGTGTTACTTAATGCGGCGGTGATATTCGACCGGGTCACTGCTTCTGCATACGTTATGGCAATGACTTTTCCCTGCTTTATCCATACTTCATGAGGGATCGTTATACAGGGAAACAGCAGATCCAATGATTCATTATTATACACAATAGGCATTGTTATATTTATGCCAGTTCGTATATACAATTTCTGCAGGGTCGTATTGATCTTCTGTATATTGTCTCCTGTCAACTTACTTTGGGTATTGACAAGAAGTATTTTGAGGTTTCCCTTAAATTCGTTTTGTAAAGAATCCATCAGGGGAAAGCCTGCCACACAGGATGAACACCAGGTATTCCAGAAATCCAGGATGATTAATTCCTCTTTGAAACCGGACAGGCGATGAGGAACATTATTATCGTTCATCATACTGTCTAATAACACTTCCGGCACCTTGTATCCAATATGCAGTTTGGCAAGCTTCTCAGGTTGCGAGATGGCGAAAAGTGACAGCAATAAGGGTATGATCAGAAAAAAAATGCTTTTTTTCATGCACGCTTTTTTGGTTAATAAAAGGAGGGATAGCAGCAGGCCATTCCGGAGTCTGACTTTACACTTTCAAATGAGATTTTCTGGCGACAAACACCACCTCAATCCATTCTTCGGGCTCCAGGCAGTACAGCACCCACTCAGACACTTCTTCAGCCGTTCTAAAATCCAGCCGTTGTGAAATCATTGGTGGACACCAATGCGGCTTTTAAATAGCTCTGAGCATTTCCCGGTGTTCGGGCTAAGGCTTGTCGTTCGCAAATTGTGTTTAATACGATTGACGGATTGTCAGATTGTTTTTTGTTTAATCGGAACGGGCGATGCTGCCATTGCGGATAGATATTATCTTCATTCCTCGCAGAAACAGTTAGTGATTAAGAATAAATCAACCGGGTAGTTTAACAGCTCTGCATGAAGCATGCAAGCATTACGATGCCGGTTTGTGTATGAGGGCGAATAAAGGGGCGATCGAAAAAAGAAATAAAATGACTTTAATCATATGGCTTACATTTTTGGTGTGCATGAATGTAAGTCTCCGGATGGCAACAAGAAAGGTAAAATACAAAAGGATCGGGACCTGCCTTGCCAAACCTCCGACAGGCTCTGACAAAGCCTTCCATCGCTGGGTTACCCCGGTAAGGACAAAAGGCCCAATTCTATTGCAATATAGGAACTGGGCGCTTACTTTGCCTCACAGGTAGGAATTGTCAGATTCGCCGGGTGAGACTCATTACAGCGCTTAGACAACTGAAGCGCAAGTGTTCAGTTTCAAAGTATCATTTGATAATGACTGATCATACGTATTAGTTTTTATGGATAAAATTTAAAGTTCAAATATAAGTAAATTCATATAAAATTATTCTTTTAGAATTATTTAATATTCTTATAGAACTATAAATAACTATAAAAGCATTATTTGTTTAAAATTCCTCTAAAATTCCGTTCATTACCTTCGAATTCTTACAGGAATTCAGCCTAATGAATAAATTAAAATTTAACCGGATAAAGTCCGTTCTTGTCGAAAAAGAAGTATCCCAGGTCAAGCTGGCTTCCGTTATTGGCGTCACTCCGGGAACCGTTTCCACCTGGTGCCGCAATGTCAAACAACCGGAACTCGTGACGTTATTCGAGATCGCCAAACACCTGAAAATAGAAGCAACCGAACTGATCAGTTCAATGAAGGCCGCAGGAATCAAAATTTGAGTCGATCGGATAGAGAAAAATTTCTGCCTTTTAATTTTTTATATCCAGCAGGTCGTGGGTTTTCTTCCAGGCCAGCGATGGTTTCAATGATAGGTTCGGCAATATTATCAGAAAGTTTATCTAGGAAATCTCTGAAAACCTAAGATACGAAGCAATGTTTTGGTAGAAAAAGTTGTCTGATAAAAAAAGCAAATATGTCAAAGGCAAGAGAATTATTTGACGCGCAGGTGCGGTTAGAGAACTTGAGCAAGAAGCAAGACCCTTTGGAGCGGTTGAGCGGCCATGATGGATTCTATTAAGTCTCTTAAAATCCGTGTAACCCTTATCCAGTATATAAAAGCTGTCGATTTGGTAAGAAATTGTGTCCAATATGTTTACTTCATGGGTTGCTGCCGGAGTTACTTCAATAACTCCGGAATGGCAGTTTTAAGGTCGAGTTGAACATGCAATTTTATACTTGCTTTTGTTGACCTGAAATTCGCCTAATTGAAAATCGATAAGCATAAATCAACTGTGGTCGCTTCAATTGCAAATACAGGATTATTGATTTTAATTTCCGGATCAGGGTCACCAATGTAAAGTTGTTGTGCTTCCTGAATCAATATCCAGGCAAAATCAGAATAAATTCTTGAATCCCTATTTTCATTTGCGGTAGATAGCGTGCTTTTCGAAACTATTTCACCAATGCCAATATGATCCAACTTATTTGCATTTGCTTTCAAACAGAGAATTGTATCTGATAAGTTTTCTCGGTGAGTGAGTTGGCCAAAAACCATACAAAGGAATTATCGACAGCAGGTAAAATGGAAAGATTTACGAATAAAAGAGTTATAGAAATGAATCGTATTATGTAAAGCTGTAAAAAATAAGCTATGATGTGACCGGGGAAGCTATTAATAAATGAGAGCGAAAGTGAAACCGTGATGTTACTTATGAACGATCAACTTGCATGGAATTTCTATTTTTCCGTAATTTTCCGTTTGGGTATCCTTTGCTTCATTAATCATTTGAAAAAGTAATTGAGCTGCTTGTTTACCCACTTCATAAAAATCTTCTTCAATTGAAGCTCTTGGTTTATGATCAAGATAATCAAATAAAGGAAGGTTTCCGAAATCCGTAAAATCAATCAAATCTAATTTATCCGGATATTTTCTTTTTAAAAATCCAATAGCATCTAACGTAATATAATTTTTAAATGTGAAGATTGCTGTGGGAGGTGATTTTAATTTCATTAACTCCTGCATTGCTTTTATGGTTTCTTCTTTAGTAAAATCAACCGCCTTCACTAATTTCATATCTAAAGGAATTTTATTTGGGACGCTACACGTCGCCAGCCAATAACGGCAAAGGATGTAGACTGGATAGTGGAGCCGGTATCTTTACCACCTGCTAAATATTTGTATAAGAGACAGCAAGATTTGGCTAAAAGTAATGAGTTACTTCTTGAAAATAAGGAGAATGCAAGAAAGATGGCATGGCTAAAGAGGTGCGAAGTCGGCAAACAAATTGATGTGGCATGTCTGAAGTTAAAAAATGCAAGAATACTCTACATGCCGGGCGAACTATTTGTTGAATACCAGCTTGCTGCAAAAGCTGAGCGCCCTGATCTGTTTGTTGCAATGGCTGCGTATGGAGATTTGGGACCTGGTTATATTGGTACAGCTATCGCTTATGAGAAGGGGGGATATGAAGTAAGCGAAGGTGCTTCAAATGTAGCCCCTGAAGCAGAAGTGGTTCTTATGAAAGCGATTCGCGATCTATTGCATCATGAATGAAATTGGTTTGTCCATGTGATAAAAAATAAAATATTATTAATTTGAATAATTATTGAATATGGATTTGTTTTTGAAATCATTAATGAAATGTCACAGAATGGAGCAACTTTTTTTAATGATTTTATTTTTGGGATGTTTTAGCCCTTCTTGTGAATCACAACCTCAGTCCTTAAGAGTAGGAGTCTTTATAGTAAACGCTACCCCCCCCAATTGGTAGCCCTGTGGCCTATGCGAAAACCCGCTCCATTACCGATTCCCTAAGTGCCCGTGGAATTGTGATTCTTTCCAATCAAAAGCCAATTGTTTTATGTGCTGTTGACTGGATAGGGATTGCTAATGAGGGTCTTGATACCTGGAAAGAGCAATTGGCAAAAGCGGCGAACACCACTGTTGATCGTGTTTCCGTGCATTCGTTGCATCAGCATGATGCTCCCAGATGTGATTTTACGTTGGAACGTATCTTGGAACAATACGGAATGGGAGGAACACGCATGGACAATTCATTTTGCCTCCAAATCATAGCACATGTGGCCTTGGCTGTAATGCAGGCAAAAAGGAATGCTCAGGTAATTACCCATTTAGGCTTTGGGGAAGCTAAAGTGGAAAAAGTGGCATCGAACCGTCGTATTTTGGGAAAGGACGGCAAAGTGGCCATTGTTCGTTTCAGTAGCTCAACCGATTCTTTGGCTATAGCTGCTCCTGAAGGCTTGATTGATCCATGGCTTAAATGCGTCAGCTTTTGGAATAAACGGAAAGCGATTGCCGTACTTACTTATTATGCTACGCATCCACAGAGCTATTATGGCACAGGCGATGTAAGCTGTGATTTTGTAGGCATTGGTCGAAATGCATTTGAGAAAGTAATCGGTGTGCCGTGTATCCATTTTAACGGGGCGGGAGGAAACATTGCGGCAGGGAAATATAATGATGGTTCCCCGAAAATGCGACCTATATTGGCTGATCGAATGGAAGCCGGCATGAAGAAGGCGTGGGAAGCTACCAGGAAAATACCTATATCAGGAAAAGATTTAGCCTGGAAAAGTAAACGCGTGGCGCTCCCGGTTGCATCCAACCTGATTGTAGATGAGTTAAGAGCAAACCTGGAAGACAAAGAGCGGACTCCCAATGAAAAATATGATTTTGCTGTCCGACTTGCCTGGTTGGAACAAGTAGAAACAGGACGGGAAGTCGGGATATCTTCGTTGCGGATAGGCAATACGTGGTTACTGAATTTACCTGGAGAAGCGTTTGTGGAATACCAGCTGGCCGCGAAGGCAATAAGGCCAAGTGATCACGTATGCACTGCTGCTTATGAAGAGTATGGTCCGCGTTATATCGGGATAAAGACTTCTTATTCCGAAGGAGGCTATGAAATGACTCAATCATTTGTGTCACCCGGAGTTGAGGATGTATTGATGAATGCTATCAAAGAGATTTTGAAATAAAAAACGAAGACCGGCTAGTCTCTTTTAAATGAGAATAGCGGTAAGATGACAATGGATACGACAATAAGATAGAGGTGTTTATATTTTTGGGTCTTTAGTTTCACAAGAGAAAACAGCAGTTTTACTAATTGGCCATGAGCTGAAACAGGGTTGAGTTTATTGAATGACATGTCATAACGTTAGAAGCAGAAGCATCATGTATTTGTTTCACCTGGCTCTTCTGACAATTTTGAGTTTTCTTCCGGTGACAATTGTGAAACCATGGCACTCATTCGCATAGTGAACTGAACCCGATCGATACGGGGAATTCCTAGGGTTTAAAAAATTATAATAAACATGAGATCAATTTTAGCGAATACATGTACATTAATTCTTATTGCTAACATTGTGTTTGCTCAAAAGAAGAATCCTGAATGGGTTCAGGAAGCGAAAAAAGCTAATTGGCAAGCCCGCGATTCACAGGGTGAGGTTGTCTATAAAGACCAACTCTGGATATTAGGAGGCTGGTTCAATTCGTACGACGCTCCTCCCTGTGACGTGTGGAACTCAGCGGATGGAAAAGACTGGAAACTAATTAATAGGTCTGCACCCTGGATCCATAGTGATCTGGCCATGTCTGTTGTTTTTAAAAACAAAATGTGGATGATGGGAGGGTGGTACAATGGCCGTCTCGAAGGGCATTCAGCTAGTAACGAAGTATGGTCGTCAAAAGATGGAATAAAATGGAAAATAGAGGCAAAAGCAGCTTCCTGGTCACCAAGAGTGGCCGCTGCGGTAGTTATATTTAAGAGTAAAATATGGTTGCTGGGTGGAACAGAGAATTATTATTTTGGGAACAAAAAAAGCCTTAAAAACGATGTTTGGAATTCATCCAATGGGAAAGACTGGAAGCTCGCCACTATGGATGCCGGATGGCCACCCCGTGCTTATCACCAGGCCGCTGTACTGAATGGGAAAATATATGTTTTTGGGGGTGGAAATTATGTTCCGGATTACTATGCGAAAAATGACGTTTGGCGTTCCGGGGACGGTGTCCATTGGACAAAAGTATGTGATGGCGCACCCTGGCATGAGCGTTTATGGTTTTCTTCAGTTGTTTATCGTCACCGGATTTGGGTTATGGCTGGCTGGTCAAATAATCCTTACAAGAATTGGTCGGATGTCTGGTATTCGAAAGATGGTAAGGATTGGACACAGTTTACGTCCGAGACGGTATGGAAAGAACGCCATGAACCTTCGGCATTCGTTTTTAAGGATAAAATCTGGATAGCGGGTGGGATGACTCCACCACTTGTTAATGATGTATGGTCTTTAGGGCTTCCGAAAGATTGGATAGGTTTTTAATTATTATAACGAATAGAAATGTAAAAAATGGAAGATTCAAGAAGAGATTTTATTAAAAAGACAATTGCTGCTTCTGCGGCCGTATCATTGGGTGGCATATTACCATCCTTTAGCGCTAAAAGCTATGCAAGTATTTTAGGTGCTAATGAGCGGATCAGGGTGGGGGTTATGGGTGTCCATGCCCGTGGATTGGCCTTGTCTAAAAATTTTGCTCAACAAAAAAATTGTGAAATAATCTATATTTCTGATGTGGATAGCCAATCCATGAATATATGTATTGATACGGTAGATAAAATTCAGAACAAGCGACCTAAAGCCGCGCCGGATTTCAGAAAGGCGTTGGAGGATAAATCGCTGGAAGCAATGGTAATCGCCACGCCCGATCACTGGCATGCACCGGCAGCCATTCTTGCCTGTAAAGCTGGAAAGCATGTATATGTTGAAAAACCTTGTTCTCATAATCCGCATGAAGGTGAAATGTTGGTAGCTGCTGCACGAAAATATAAACGCCAGGTACAAATGGGCTCACAACGACGTTCGTGGCCCAACGTGATAGCAGCGATTAAAGAAATACAAGATGGTGTGATTGGACGGGTCTATTATGGCAAAGGGTGGTATACCAATAATCGTCCTTCAATTGGTACAGGTAAAAAGGTAGAAGTGCCATCATGGTTGAATTATGATTTGTGGCAAGGCCCTGCACCCCGTGAGTCTTACAGGGATAACATACTTCACTACAACTGGCACTGGTTCTGGAATTGGGGCACGGGTGAATCCGGGAATAATGGCACCCACATGGTGGATCTGCTACGCTGGGGCATGGGGCTGGAATATCCAACGAGTGTTAGCTCTTCAGGCGGACGTTATCGTTATACAGACGATTGGCAAACGCCGGATACGCAAGTAGTCGCCTGGGAGTTTCCTGGTAATAAATTAATCGATTGGGAAGGTAGAAGTTGCAATGGGCGTGATATAGAGGGCTCCAGCGTAGGCGTTGCATTTTATGGTGAAAAGGGAACGCTTGTTATTGGAGGCGGCAATTCTTATAAACTCTACGATCTGAAAAATAAATTACTGAAAGATGTAAAAAATGACATCACCATAGATGCCCGCAATACAGTTGATCCATCACAGGCGTTGGATGCATTGCACATTCAAAACTTTTTTGATGGTATTCGTAATGGAACCCCATTAAACGCCGAAATATTAAAGGGCTACCAAAGTACCTTATTAAGCCAGTTAGGTAATATTGCAGTGCGCACAGGTACCACTCTTAAAACAGATGCGAAGAATGGGCATATTATTAATAATGAAGAAGCGAATAGGTACTGGAAACGTGAATACCAACTAGGGTGGGAGCCAACTCTTTGAGTGTAAAAAAAGTAACCAACATAATTTCAAATTATGAAATCAGGAAGAAATTTTCTCAATTAACGGGTGCAGAGGTTTTACAGGTAGTATGCTGCCTTTTATCTCTATGGCAAATAGCGCATAGATGATTCTCCGCTATTAGAGCAGGTATTTGAATTAGAAGTGGTTATTTTAATTAAACAACTCCAATTTTTAAATGATCAACAATAGATAAATGTATTTCAATAAACTTGATTTGGTTGTCATTATTCTCTTCTTTTTAAGCATGGTTGTAGTAGGTATTTGTTCCTATTTCAGGAGTAAAAATTCTGAAGATTATTTTGTTGCGGGAGGACAGTTACCCTGGTGGTTAGCAGGTATTTCTCACCACGTGTCAGGCCATAGTGGGGCTGTTTTTGTTGCGTACGCTGCTGTGGCTTACACTCATGGTTTTACTATGTATATGTGGTGGGCATTTCCTGTCGGAGTTGTTATTATTGCCAGCGCCAAAATATTTCCGGTTTATTGGGTGCGGTTGCGAAAGAATTTTCAAATACAATCGCCGCTCGAATATCTTAAGATCAGATATAATGTATTGACACAACAAATCGTTGCATGGGCTGGAGTATTGTTGAAAGTGTTTGATGTGGGTGCTAAATGGGCAGCCATTGGTATTTTGCTTCATGTGGTCGCAGGTATTCCAATGACGACAGGTATCCTTGTTTCAGGAGTTGTTACCCTTATTTATGTTACTTTCGGAGGCCTTTGGGGAGTGATCATTACAGATCTTATTCAGTTTATTGTGCAGGTTCTTGGCGGAGTGGTTATGTTTGTTTTGGTAGTTAAACATCTTGGTGGTTGGGATTCGATTACGGGAATATGGAAGCAACTTCCTCCGGAGCACAGTCAATTGTTTAACGATCCTTACACGGCAGCCTTTGTGGGTATTATGTTTTTTCTTTATTTTTTAAGTTATAATGGTGGCATTTGGAGCCTTGCTACCAGGTACATCTCTTCTCCCAGTGAAAAGCAGGCTACTAAGGCAGCCCGCCTATCAGGAACATTATATTTAATCTGGCCATTAATATTATTTTTTCCTATGTGGGCCGCCCCGCTTATTTTGCCAGGATTAGCAAACCCTGCCGAATCCTATGGATGGTTGATGGTAAAAATTTTGCCTCAGGGAATGATTGGGCTTGTCATTGCCTCATTATTTGCAGCAACCATGGGTATGACAGCTTCGGATGTCAACACCGTCGCTGCCGTGATCACCAGGGATATACTTCCGGTTGTTTCCCAAAAGTTCCGGAATGATAAACGTTCACTTCGTACGGCCCGTATCACTACTTTCATCTTCACATTGGCAACAATCGCAATTGCACTCAATTATGAACGGTTTGGTGGCGTGCTGGGGCTTATCGTTAACTGGTTTGCAGCACTATTGGGACCGACTGCTATGCCGTTATTATTTGGCCTGCTTCCTATATTTAGAAAATGCGGCCCCAAAGCAGCTATTGCTTCCATCATTGCCGGCGTGTTAACGTTTATTATTACAAAGGAGATGAATACACATAGCCTTGTTGTTGAAGTAGGATTGCCTACGATTGTTTCAGGTGTTGTATTTATTAGCGTAGGATTAGCAACCAAAATGGTGCCGGGCAAAGTAAGAGATCTGCTTGCTGCTCTTAAAAAAACTACTTAGAAGAACTATTATGCAAACAAAAAATGATGAAGAAGATAAAGTGATTGACTGTATTAATTGTATTACTGGCAAAACAGAGGTGGTAATTTTTAAGGGTGGAAAGGTATTGCGTATTACTGAAATGGGAACCAAAGAAAATGATCTTGCTTTTATTGGCCCGGGTTTAACAGATCTGCAAATTAATGGCATCAATGGAATTGATTTCAATACTACTTCTTTGACAGATACTTCTTTGACAGAGCAGGATTTTGCAGATGCAACTCATTATTTGTTAAGCTGGGGAGTTACTACTTTTCTGCCAACCGACGTTACTAATCCGGACGAAAATATTTTAACGATTGTTCACACCATTTATGAAGCATGTAGGTCAAATTCTTTTGTAGATAAATATGTATGGGGAATTCACCTGGAAGGGCCTTTTATTTTGCCGGCCGAAGGAGCTAAACGCGCTCATGATAAAAAATATATAAAAGCGCCTGACTGGGATCTCTTTAATAAATTTCAGGAGGCTGTAATTTGAAATGGGAAAATTGTCCTTGAAAATTAGACATATGAATCAATAAATTTTAATGATGGGAAGTAAAAATTTTGGTTTTGGAATAGTAGGCGCAGGCATGATATCTTATTTTCATGCAAAGGCCATCGAAGAAATAAAAAACGCCCGATTGTTAGGCATCTATAGTACCAACAAAATCAAATCAGATCAATTTGCAGTCCAACATAGATGTACGGCTTATGAAACTTTAGATGAAATGTTGAGCCGACCTGAAATAGACATTGTTTGTATTTGTACTCCTTCAGGAATTCATCTTGAGCCAGCAATCGCAGGTATCAAAGCGGGTAAGCATTGCCTGGTTGAAAAGCCCCTGGAAATAACCATTGAAAGATGTGATAAAATAATTGAAGCTGCTGAAAAAGCCGGGGTAAAAACCGGCGTTATTTTTCCTTCCCGTTTCTATGAAGCAAGCGCGCAATTAAAAAAATCCATTAATGAAAATCGGTTTGGCGATTTGGTTCTGGGCGATGCCTATGTAAAGTGGAGCAGAAGCACTGAGTATTACCAATCAGGCAAGTGGCGTGGTTCATGGAAATATGATGGTGGAGGGGCATTAATGAATCAGGGTATTCATTCAGTAGATTTATTACAATGGTATATGGGGCCTGTTGAATCAGTACAATCTGTATCTGCTAATGTTCGGCATAAGAATATTGAAGTGGAAGATACCATAGTTTCTACAATAAAGTTCAGGAACGGCGCCTTAGGAACTATTGAATGTTCGACCGGGGTCTACCCGGGAGTGCTTAAGCGTATAGAAATAATGGGTACCAGTGGTACAGCAATTTTAGAAGAAGACCATTTGATACAATGGCAATTTGAACAGGAAAGCAAAGAAGATGAAAATATAAGAAATGCAATACAGCCCGGTGCTAATTGGCATGGGGGGGCATCTAACCCTGCTGATATCAGTTTTGTGGGGCATCAAAGGCAGATAGAAGACTTTATTCATGCTATTGAAACCAATGGTACTCCCTTCGTTGACGGCAAAGAAGGTCGTAAATCAGTTGAAATTGTATGTGCCATTTATGAGAGCGCCCGATTGGGTAAGAAGGTAGAATTGTCATTGGATAACATTTGAATAACAAGATTAAATTTTTAATAAATGATATGAGCCAGGTAAAAGAATTGACAGCTAATAAATTAAAAGTAAAAAGTTTTGAAACAAGACGCGATATGGGTAGAAACGCAGCTTATGATGTTTCTCAAAAGATAAAAGAATTATTGATGAAAAAAGACATAATCAATATCATTTTTGCCGCTGCCCCTTCGCAGAATGAATTTCTATCCACCTTGTCAAGTGAGGAGGGAATCAATTGGAGTAGGATCAATGCTTTCCACATGGATGAGTATGTAGGATTAAAGAGTAACGCATCGCAGCGCTTTGGGCAATTTCCCGCAGATATAGTCTGTATGGGCATTGGGCAAAATACGCATATTGCATTCAATGATCCCCATGACGCTGATTTTTATGATCCACTTATGGTGAAAGAAGTTAAGCTGGATGAGGTGTCGCGGCAGCAACAAGTGCATGATGGTTGTTTTTCGAACATAGATGAGGTGCCTGTTTCAGCCATCACTCTTACTGTACCCACACTGCTGAGTGCAAAAAGTATTTTTTGTATTGTGCCCGGTAATAATAAAGCGCAAGCAGTGTATCATACTTTGAATGATGAGGTGAATGAAAAGTATCCGTCCACTATCCTTAAAAATCATACAAATGCCATTCTTTATTTAGATAAAAAAAGTTCTTCAAAGCTAGAAGAACAGTTATTTAATTATACATCGCAAGGGATAAAAAGGTGAATCTTTAAATTAAAAAAAAGAGAGGCAATTTTGTAATTTCAAAAACAACAAAACATGCCCACTCTTGATTTCTACATCAGCAAATCTAAAATTGAAAAACTAAGTTACGAACGATATGCTTATCCTGACCCAATGGTTCAAAAAAGAATTTTTGCAGTTTATTTGAAAACTACTTTAGGCTGGAATAATTCAATAATAGGACATACAAACTTAACATTATCGAACGGTTGTGGAAATTTAAAAATAAGGAAACTTTATATGCAAAATATTATGACAAACCAAATTATTTAATGAAGCAAACCAAAATTCCTTTGAAGGAATTAATCAAAACTGTAAACTGAAAATATCATCATTACTTACCCTTAAATTTCAATTCTTTGATGACGCAAATTCACTAATTTACCCCTTAGGAAGTATAAATATTTTGATATGATGCAAAGATTGAATATTGGACGCTTTCAGACTAAAAAAACACAACTGCGCAATTTAATTATTCTGTT
>Ga0209512_1004083_pt1 | contig 13125 bp, 13 predicted proteins | sample frozenSSSSmetaG_FD_184142 | JGI IMG/M metagenome (GOLD analysis project Ga0209512, IMG submission 184142) | Glacier valley bacterial and archeal communities from Borup Fiord, Nunavut, Canada, to study Microbial Dark Matter (Phase II) -... | ecosystem: Environmental > Aquatic > Freshwater > Ice >... | reverse complement strand
CAGCCTACCCGGCAAATCACCACGGGGCCGACGGTGCCGGTGCGCCTACCCGGCAAACCACCGGACCTACCCGGCCACTACCCGGCAAATGTGGACAGGCAGCCTACCCGGCAAATGTAGTTGTGATGGAAAAGGCGGATAAGGACAGTAGAGTGTTTTAAGTACAGTGGTCACTGCAATAACGTAGCCCTTGTTAGCATTAGTAGAGAATTCTTAGAGGAAACAAGTAGAGAACATGAGTAATAAAGGTGAATTAATGAGAAGTTAGAATCTGTATTACAAACTGTTGTCTATAGAAATCTATGAATGATAGTATTATAATATACTAAGCTCTAAACTATAAGCAAAGACAATATTCCCACTATTAGAACCTACCCACTAGAATTTCTCCTTTTAGATTCTCCTCTAACTGCTTTAAATGCATTCTGCAACTAATCATCATACACTTCCTTATCCTTCAATTTCGCTAATATGACTTCAGCTACATTAGTACCCTAATATAGCGCAACTATCCCATTAAACATTACGTCTGTACTATGCAACTCTTTAATCTTTAGTTAAATATGCTAGAGGAATATATTACACAGCCCTTTAGGATTGTCTAGAGACTGAAAATACCAAAAATTTCTAATCTTCCATCCTCTTCTCATAATGTGTGCGCGGTATAAAGCGTCACCATTTGTGGGAGGAAACAGTCTCTCTTCGTCTTCAAAAAGCAGCCATGAACTCTTCATGAATTCTGCTGTAGGCGTCTAGATGTTCGCTTTTTTACAGTTGGTCCACTCCTCGACTTGTTAACTAAAACGGAGGGTGCAGCATTTTGATTGGTAGTGGGCATGTCCACTCGAGGTTAACTAAACATTTAACATGCTAATCATCATCGACGAATATATTGCTCTAGTGCAGGTCTGTGAGGCTGAAAACAAAGGGTCCATGGTGAAGATCGCGGCTAACGAAGTAAGGATAAATTGCTCCCATAACCGTCAAGGCCGCCATCTGTGCTCGACCATCGTACTCATCGCGAATAGAATTAGGCTGATATCGTATACGGTTATCGTGACATGCCAAGAGATTGAGTAAGTACGCCTCCGTGGTAGAGTAGATAAGATCTCTGTTAATGTTGGTTTGGACTCCCTCGTTCTCCAGATGATGAAGCCGAAGTGTCAATGGGCGATTCGATAGAGTTAGAATCCCACGGGGCAGTGCGCCAGAAACGGCACGTAACTTAGACGATATCGACCCTTCAACTTCTCTCGCGGCCCACTGCAACACACATCCACATCGCGCGCGCGATCCTTGCTGTGCGGCCGGCCACTTCTACCCCGTTGCCAAGTCCTGCTGCGTGCGTCCCCCTCTCCCGTCCTTTCCAGCCTTGCACAAGGCAACTCCAACAGTGCCGCGCTCTCGTCTGCCAGAGGCCAGGCCGATGGCGTCGAGCCGGCCACAGTGCGAGGACTGGCGCTGCTCGCCGCCACTGCCGGGCTTGCGTGAGGTCCATGCTAAAAGACGAACGATAGGCACGCGTTGCGATCGATCGGTATCAATGGCGTCGAGGTCGTCGCATTGCTTGATGCGTCGCGTAGACTTCCTGGGCCGGACGCGGTTTCGATCGGCTTCTAGGACCTTGGTCTCGGCGTCCGCGGCGTCTTCGGCGGCGCTCTGAGTGATTGGCAGTCAGGCTTCGCGTCTGAACCGGGAGACGGGACAGATGCGGCGGGCATGTGGATATTGGTGGCTATATCGTAAGTGTTTCCCATCGGATGTTTACGTAGCTAACATCTGCAGCGCGTGGCACATACCATTTTTCTTCATTTATCTTTTATGGGACTGCGTGGATTGCTGCGGGATAGTCAGATTCGGGCGCAGAGAAGACGGTCGAAATCGGAACGACTTGGCGACTGTGGTTTATTCATAGGGATGTGGTATTGTTTTGCCATTTCCAGTTTCCACAACAGCAAAGTCTACCCTCTCCATCAAATCCTGAGACGAGTGAATAGAGGCGTCGCCTTGCCCTCATTAACACGAGGAAAAGAACCTTCATAACATCGAATTAGAATTCAGTACGCATTGCTCCAGGAGTGACAAAAACACTAACAATTCAGAGTAAATGGGTAAAATTCTGTGATTCTATCGTCTATGACATGCTCCTCGTCTCGTACTCTAGCTCTCATGCAGGCAGCGCGCCTCCGTTTGATCTCATGCTTTTTCTCAAATCTCAGAACAGAAATCTCGTCTTCTCCGCCCAACAAAAAAAAGCAAATACAAGAATTGAAGCCATGTATATTGGCATAACACCATAACACATTAATGTGCATGTTTCAAAGACAACAACAGTAACAAAGCGAGGGTATCTTTGACCGCGCCACGCCTGGCGGTAAGTCATAATCAACAACACCAAAATGCAATCCGACAAAAGTAGCCATGTATTCAACGAGAACTCGGTCCAAAATGGTGTCATAACGAATGTCCAGAATCGAAAAGAAAGAAACACACCAAAAGCCGGTTCACCCAAGATTTGTCAAATAATAAGAAGAAAGACAATATGTGTAGAAAAATCTGTTGAAAAAGATACGAGATAAAGATATTTGTATGCCCCAAGCCTGGCCATGAATAGGGAAGTTTAAATAAATAATCTCCATCAGCAGCGCCATTACACAAAAATAGAACACCATACAACCCCAAGGGGAAAAAGGACAAAAAATATCAAATCATGGACTTGAAAGCGTAGATGATAAAGAAACGCATAACCATGAAGCCGTAATCATAATGTCGCCAGTCGTGGTGACGGTTGGGGAAGTCGAAAGAGATTGTGAGCACTGTATGGCAATGTAGCCGTGTCGTGAAATCCGACGTAGAAGACGAATTGAAGGATCGAAGGATCGAAGGATCGAAGGATCGTAGTATATACTGGGAAGTGTCGTGAATGAAGAGGTATGGAGAAATGCCGAAAGACGTGGCAAGAATGATGATTCTGAACGAATACTGAGTCGAGGAGATGAGAAGTCATATCACAATAATCACACTGAGCTTTTCAAAGCCAATGGTGTATTGCCCCATAGACTGCCAACGGCATGGGTCTCCTCATGTCCACCAATAGAAGTGGTCCTCCATGAACTGACTATTCGGAGGCGCATAGCCTCTTGATTGGCCTTCGTCCCGATACTGAACACTCTTCGTCAGCTTCATTCATACCGTTGATCGTTCTGCGATAACTCACCATGTCGCTCCTGCCATCCTCGATTGCGTTGTGGTCAAGACCAGGCTGATACAGAACCATCGGACTGCTGTAATGTCTCGACTGATTCGCATATGGCGTCTCAAAGTTCTCCAGCACAATCTCCAGACTCTGTTGCTGACGCAGCGCGTGCATAGTTCCATTCAGAAACTGCGGCGTGCTGTTCATCGGATCCACCCAGCTGCCGCCGGGATTCGTTGTAACGGACAACGACCGGTCTCTGGGCCAGCTAGTGCCTTGTCGCGATACATCGGAGGGTGTGGACCACGTACTCTCTGAGGAGTTGTAAGGCGGCGAGTTCGTTTGCGCAAGGCTTGGTGGAAATGCTTGGTCGGGAACTTGGAGAGTAAGAAGTGGTAGATTCTGGGATGCGCTCGTGGGCTCGAAGACGGACGAGGCCATACTTGAGTATGACGAGTTCTGGAAGGCTGAGCCTAGTGAAGTTTGGTTGATCATGAAGTCGGATGATATAGACTCATTCATTGGTATGCCGCGGAAATTCGACGGTGCTCCTAGATTTGGAGTGGATATAGACCCTGCTGTCGTCGACGATGGTTGCGGAATCATGCTATCAGATGCATCTGTGCGACTCGGTGGCCGCTGATTTGATGAACCGGAGACATTGACTGCTTGGAAGGGACCCATTATTGGCTCGTATTCTCGCGCCATTCTCATGTTGGCGCTGCCACGCATAGCAGCTGGAGCACTTGGAGACGTGGAGGTGGAGGCAGTCGCTTCCATGCTAGATGTCACCGGTGACAATATCCTTTGTGGTGGAGTTCTTGGATTGCTCGATGTCGACGATGAACGCGACCGTCTTCCATTTTCGCTGGATTTGTACGGCTTCTCTCCTTGGGTTTCACTGTCCACCTGTCAGGACTATAGCTCGCAGGAACTTGGCAGTACCTACTGTCGATTCATGTGGCGGGCCAAAAGATCAGGCCTATGAAATGCTTTCTCGCAGTCTTGAAAGGTGCAGGGAAATCTGGCCTGTTGATGGCTCAATTGATGACGTCTGACGGATCCATCAGTAATATTCTTCTTTCTCAATCCACGATGATTCTCACCGCAAGTGCTCCGCTCTTGTGAAAGCCTATCGATGTCAGCATGGTTAGAGTGATGGAATAGGCGGATCTCATACTCTTGGTTCCTCGCAGAGGTCACAAATATGAACTGGCTGACCTTTCTTCGCTCTGCTAATACGTCCTGTGACTGGCGTGTATCTGATCGAGGGCCCCGCCTCAAGCCCTCGTGGCAATGTCGGCCTCATGGTAGTCGAATTCGAAGAACTTCCGGTTGGTGACGCGCTTGGTTGTCCGTAACCAGATGGCTCCATATACTCCGCGCCAGCACTACTGCGCCGACGAAGGGTGCCCGGCCGGGAGCTTGTTGCAGACGATGAAGACTTCGAGACACGATTCGATCTTTTCCTTCTCATAGACGATTGTCTGCTCGGTTCGGCCTTTGGCGATGGGCTCGCTGGAGGCCGACTGTCGACCACTTGGCTTTGTGGCAAAGCAATTTCTCTGGAGCGTTGGATGGCTTGGGATTCAAGAGGCTCCACATCCACGTCCATTATATCTTTAAGACTAGACATTGTGTGCGACTGAAGAAGTATTTCGAGGACCGAAGATGACGAGGATTGGAATAGCCTTGCTCAGCCCGACGGGAATAGATCTTTGGACACCACAAATGGAAGATGAGGAGAGATGGAGAAAGCAGATTGTAGATCCGATGCGTTACTAAGAATGTACTGAACAAGGGAGCTTCGACAAATAGCCAGCAAGTGAGGTAGTATGACAATTAAGAAAGGAACATCTTGGGGCATTGCTAGAAGTTTGAAGCTTGGAAAGAAGAGAGGTAGAGTGGTCAGTAGACGTAGCATGAAGACTTTCAAGGATCTGATTGAGCCTTGGCCAAAAAGGTACCAAGCAGTGAAATGCAAATACAGAATCTTAAGTTGAAGTCCCGGGTGGCTTTGCTCGACCCAGGATTGCCATTGGTGAATAGACGTATTGCGGGCGCTTAAGCGCCTCGAAATATCCTTTTGCTTAGTCGGCAATCGCAGAACAGAACATGTCCTGTTGGTGTTTCAAGTGTCTTGCGGCTGGTGTACTCGGCCTTGAACCAGGGTAATTCTATCCGTATATCAAAACCTCCCGCCGCATCCATGCCTGCCATGCGAGCCATGCTATGTATGCTGGGAGCACGGCGTTGACAGGCGGCGGCTGCGGCATGCAGGACAGAATTGGGATCAATATCGAGGACGTTATGAAAGAACATGGTCAGCAGAGACTGCAAGGATAAGAAGAAGGACCCAGGAGCAGATGGATAGAGTACAGTGTAGCCCAACTGAACAGTCGCAACCTGACAAATGTGTAATGCTTTTGCTTACGGATCAAGGACGGGCGAATATGGTTCCTTGTGGAGGTTAGCCTTACCATTCAGCGAAGGTTCTCTGTTCCTGGGTCAGCGAGCTTGAAGCAGTGTATTACCGTTGTCTTCGGGGAGATGGGGAGATGGGGAGATGGGTGGTCCCGAGCCCCAAGCACGGGTCGTCTGGTGCGTGTGCGGGTGCGTGTGCGGGTGCGGGAGAACGAAGGCTGCCAAGCTGACAGGGACAGACAGGCTATGTAATCCATGCTTGTTCAGCCCAAAAGTTATTTTTGGTTCCAACTGCATCCAAACTGTCTCCATCCATCCATCTAAGCATCTGATGTCCGCAATTCTGCGTCTTCAATCCTCCGCATGTAGGTACATATGTATGTATGTACATACATAGTACTCTACTGTGTAGTACATTTCTGGAACGGAGTACACATCCGATTGAGGGATGAAAGCGAGTATCCAATACACCCCAGTATTTTTTTTAGACAGCCTCCGCAGTCGAGAAGCGGAAGTACATACGTACACTGTTCGCCCAAACAGATGAATCTGAAGATAGAACAGCAAACATCTATACACATGCCACACTGACTGACCGAGATGCTCATGCTCGTGAGATGAGACCGATTGTCTATTTTCGCCATGCAAGTAAGTGATCGCACTGATCGGTCGAGAAGTGGATTCCATTATTGGACCAACAAGACAACCCCAGCGTCGTCGGAACTTCGAGCACAGGAGTCTCCGTACATACATAGTGATAGTGCTTACTCGCCCATCAAACCCTGCCTTAGCCAGCACGTTAATCGCAAGGTTCCTCGTCTCACTGACCTGCAGGTATTTTTGTAATTCTGCCAACCTTCGGCAACGGGCGGCTCATCGAATAAGAAGCCCGCTAAGTGTGACGGTCTATAATTAATCGCCAGATGTGATGATGTGCCTGGGGTAATATCAAGGATAATAATATCAAGCGACATCCCGTTTGAAATCGACCAGTCGGCACTACTCCAGCAGCATGAAGCTCGGAGTTATTGCTCTCGTGAGCCTTCTTCCGTTCTTCGCAAGCTAGGTGTTTTCTTGCATTGGCTGGAATATGGGGAAGCGCAAGTCGTCTACTCCATCCTAGAACATCCCGCAAAGGACCTTGGTGGTGATGCTGCATCCTAAGCGCCGTTGGGTCAATGTGCGTGTGGTGCGATTGGATGATTTGCATATATGGACTGGGACCTTTTTTTAGTATCCACGTAGACATAGACGAAGATGGCGAATTCGCCATGAAGCTTTTGACAATAGGCACAATCAGCATTCTCAGGGTACATATGTGCTGTGTGTCTTGGGCGACATAGGACAGTACAAGCGTGTCCTCTCCCACGACGCAAATCCCCATCGGCGATCGCTGCACATGCTATTATTTGTAGAGATCCCTGCACGTCTCCATCAGCCACAGCAACAATCTTATGTCTAGATCGAGCATAGTTGGCTTTTCAACGACAACAGTTCCAGAGACAGAATGAGGTGAAGCCGCCATCTGTCTATTGTTGGAGTTGCCATCTATTGTGCTTGCGCTTGTCCGGTAAAACGTTCACAATTGCATTGCGTGGCCCGTAGAATCCTCCAGCAATGAAGTCCGGCAAATATCTCCGAAAAGATCTCCCGAAAGGCCGTCTTCCTGGCCGAGTTAGCCAAGTATCGAGGTATTGCATGTCGAGTCTGCCCTATGTGAGGCTTTTCCGTCTGATAATCAGGTGCCGTCTTGTTGCTATTTTGCTGCTAGAGTTAGGCGTTTTCAAGTCCTGTCTGCATCAACATCGTCCCTAGATGTCCCAAGCCAGGACGATGACTTCGCCATTCTGCTTCCATAAATATCGCTGGCTGCTGTTTCGAATTGCGCAATGATGACTTGCAGACGCCGGGGAGGCCAAGCCTTAATCCTACTTCCATTTCCTCACGTCATCTCTCGAGACCTGACTGCCGGACAGGCTTCTTCCGTGCCGGTACTGCGCAGGTAAGACGGCACGGCATCGATGCGATTCCTAGCCATTGATACCTATTTCACCTCGAAACACCGTGCATTCTAGCTGCGATCAGCTGTCTGCGGTGTGCCCATGGTCCATTAGGCTGTTGTCCTTGTTCCTCGAAACGTCCACAGCACTTAGGAAGGATTCGGCTGTGCGATGCACGACATCGAAGCTCGGCCATCCCGTAGCAGATGTCAAGCAGAGGCCGTGCATCGAGGACAACTCCACGAGCCCATCGAGTGGCTAAGAACTGGATGCGCGAGCGAACGAGGAGGAGAACGAACGTGTGCACTCGAAAACTTCGCGGATCAGGTAATGTGCGTACGCGCTGTCACGTGCGGCGATTGTCTACCCGCTTCTCACAGCAGATTGACCAGACGTACGTAGCAACACCGAGCAAAAGTGATTACTATCAATGCGTGATATCTCATGCTTACTTTCTCTTGACAATTCGCGCCGTAGCAATGTCCCAGGACGCCATGATTGCAGCAAGTAGCCGCGCCCCTAAAGACCGACATCTCCCTCTCCTGCTTCACGATGCCATTATTAACCGGAAGGTGATCGATGGACTGCTGGATCTTGAAGTCACCTATGTGGTGACAACCAAAATTTCCGTTCCCACTCCGCATACGGCAGTAGGAGAGCCGACGAGAGAGTCAGGTGTGGCGTTCCATTGCCTATGCAGCCAAGTTATCGCACTCATGTCTCTAATAAAATACCAGCATTGGAGTCTTCAGAGAAGAAGGCGTATATGAACACCCCTTCCGAATCATTAGGTGTCTTAGAGAAGATCCACATTCCTTTTGTTCCAGGCCCAGTATTAACGTCTACTATTAACACAGATATGAAGCCAGTAAGAACCTCGAATCCTGAGCATGTACCCGCCCGAGAGCTCTCATCTGATGAGTTGCTACGCAGAAAAGGCACTGGAAGTTCAACAAGTATAAGCATTGACGGAATGATGAGAGATTACCAGTCACCAGATTTGGGTGGACGAAGACTGAGGGGATTTCCCTTGGTTTGTTTAAATTCTAGCTAATCGGGCGGCTTCGTCCACTCGAGCAGAGTGCTAGGGCTCTGGAAGTAAATAGGCTCATTTTTGAGAACGGAATAGAGCATGAATTTTTGGCATGGAGAAGGGACCCTGGATATTCGACATACAAAATCCTTTGGCTGGAACTGGTTTCGAAGCTGAGGCCATGCTAGACAGCGAGTCGGGATAGTCTATCTCCTGGCCTGACATCCATGTTCTGGGAGCCCATCCAAAGCACTTAGTAGACAGTGTCTTTCCGGCAAGAAATCTGATACCCGATGGGATAGATCCACGGAATGTCTCGTCAAGGACTGTCCATAATTTCGGGCTGCCATTGGAATATTCGGAGTCAAAATATGAGTTGCCCTCGGATATATATCCTCAAGGTCATCCGAATTCCTGATTGCTTTCCTATCGAAGGCCAAAATAAGTCTCTGGCTAAGCTATGCTTCCTGCAGAGTCCCAAGTCAGCGCATCCAGCCACTGGCTAGGATCTTCGTAAGCAGAGTCAGATGATATCCGAGCCAACCCATTATCTGCCACAATGGTATATTTCGCGTTGATGTGTAAATCTCGTAAATCTTTCCGATTGCACTCGTCCTTTGTTTTTCGTACTTATCGACGGGAATTACCAAGATGTCCATCCGGAAACGAGCATGACGCCTAGAGGGGATCCCTCGCGCCAACCTCGCGCCAACATCTTCGAAGAGCTCTTTGAAGAGGTCAAGCTGGGATTTCCACAGTTTATTTGCCTTAGGATCTCAGTCGCCATTAACCCAAACACGGGTAGCTCTGGCATAGTTGTTGTGCGGCTTATATCCCACTATCTCCAGCACCTTGTAGAAAATAGAGTCACGAAGATAGCGTAGCAGAAGATAATTTAATACAAAAGAATTGATTGATTAAATTGAACCATCTAAGCTATGAAACCGTATTTGTAGTTGATACAGTATTTGTATAAGGGCTTAAGAACCCTCATGAATTAAGCCGTCGTCTCTGTGAAATTCTCATATTTCACAGAGACTACTGTCGTTAACCCTAAGTCCTAATTCCTTTACTTCTATATGGAATAGTTACTACTATCTCTTAATTTGTTAGATGTGGCCTAATTTAGGTTCATTAAGGATTTAGTTGCCATTGCGTTATGGATTCTAATGATGCTGCTAGGTTCTCACTTTGTGAGAGATTTGATATTAATATTAAGAAAATGGGTGTCTTTGCACCTAGGCTCATAACCTATTAAATCACAAGATAATAATACTTATGAGGAGCGGGAAAAGTACCTTTTAGAATACATATCTCTTAATTCACTATCTAGACTATGGGATCTCTATTTGTATTCTGTATTCCGTTTGCATCATACAGACGGTGTCTGTATGATCCGTTTGTGAAGATTCTCTCAAGTTCTTCAAACAGAGAAAATCACCCAATGTAAAAGCAGCTATTAGACCTCTAACAGACCATACGGATACTCTCTATGCCACCAACAGCGACCCACACCGGTGAGGATAGAAAATTCCCTCTTGCCCCGGGAACCGCTATCCCGACAACCTTGCCTCTGAGATTTGCGGGGATGCTCATTCGTCTTAGTCCTTCATACATTGACGACCCACTGCTAGTAGAAGGGAACGACTACGGGCTACAACAATACGTTCCTGGGGAGTTTCTGAGGGGTTATCGAGGCTATCCTAGCATTACACCAGCGCACCGTCCAACCCACATATGCATGATGTTACTAAGCAGCCAATATAGTCACAATACTACGTGCGTAGATGATTAGCACCATTCCTCCACATCCTACAGCGGCAGGAGCTTCAGCGGTGCACAGTGACTGCTTACAATTCCGCCTCCTCATCAACGGACTTAGTTTCGACGAAAGAGATTGTTGACGAAGGCAATTGTCTAGGGAGGACTTGGGAAAGGGCATACTATAGGTGTGGCTCTCTGTTCACAAAGCGAAGTCTTCGGCCACAAGCATTCCAAGTCGGCCAACGTGGTCTTCATGTCCCACGGGCTGGAAAGACGAAGCTGATGAATGAGGCTGCATCACTACGATTTATTGCGGAGAAGTCCAATATCCCAGTACCTATAGTGTTGAACACAGTATTCTGTGAACACTGTGGGCACGGAAGCAAAGATGTGATAAAGCATGTAGAATAAATCTATCTAAACTACGGAATGGGCATCTCTCATATAGAGAGCCTCAATAAAGAAGTGAATACTATCAAACAGTGTTCCATGCATGATGGCTTCCATGCATGAACACAAACAGAATCTTCGGGTGGCCGTCAGCTATTGGAAGTGAATGCCCGTATTCACGCAACATATAGTCTATGATGAATTCGACGAGGATGGGGCGTACTGCCTTGTGACGCGATATGTTGAAGGAGTCAAGATGACGGAACTCACGCTGGAGCAGAAGAAGATTGTCATGGAAGAAGTCGAAGTCCACCTGGCGTCCCTTCAACGTCTGAAGTCCGCAGCCGTTGGAGGACCTTCTGGACTGATTATTCCACCACACCGAGCAACAACAAAGACGAAGAACGATAGTTGGATTCTACGACCTTCCACAGAAGACGAGTATGTATTCTGTCATAACGACCTTTCCCAGCAAAACATCATTGTCGATCCAGCAATGTTAAAAATTGCAGCGATTATCGATTGGGAGTTTGCTGGTTTTTATCCTGCTTACTTTGAAATGCCCTTTTATAAGAGGCTCGACGGCGCTCCTGGCTCCGCCGCTACAAGGGACGAAGTTGATGACACCGCCCAAATACTAGAGTTTCTATAATCAAACGTTGTTCAATCATAGGTTTGTTGTCATCAGCGCAAGGTATTTACTAAACTAATTACAGCTCGCAGGCCAAGATTAACGGGAAGGATAGATTATGAGGACAGTCAAAGCAGCTAGCCCTTGAAACCATTGTTTCTGGTCAAGTTTTCAAAGAGAGCACTCGAGTCACTTCTGTTCATGCATACACGCATGGGAGGGTGGTATATTCGAAGGAGAAATACAATGACGCTCAAGGATAATGGCATGGCAGGTGGGGAACGAATCTTGGGAGTCTTCGCCATTCGAGATCACATCACTCCTGGTTGCAAATTATACATAACACAATCCTACGAGAGTTGTAAACATTGCTGCATCTTACCTTTATTGATCGGACATCATCGACGATGGTATGGTGTGGCTCTGCGCCTGCTGCTCTGATTGACGCTTGATTGTCCGTATAGATGATCAACTTCTTTCTCCTATGTCCTCTGTTCTAATCCTCCAGCGCCATCAAGTGCGAGTCTGATGCATTGAAGTTCAGTGGCGCATACCGTGAATGTGGTGTTGTCTTCCATGAACAAACAGCTTCCCTGTGCCTTCAATCATAGGCGATACTGCTGGCGCACTCGACTGTTGGTCCTCCCCTTTGATGCTGACTCGTATGTTCTCGATATGTATGTTCAGGCTCGGTTCGATTGCACCCAACATGGCTCTACAGGGTGCTTTGATTGCAACTGGTTTGCTACTGGGGCTGTCTTGATGCTAGAAACTGATGAATATGTGTTCTTCGAGTTGGGGGTGCTTTGGATAGCCTTCGCGATATTCATTGTCTCCTGAAGTACGACTGCGGCTTCCTTTCTCGTCTAGGCCGCCCCATTTGTGATATTATATGTGTCTTGGGTGAATGAAGCAGTTTGTACTAACGCTATAGTGGCTTGCTGGACTGTGGTGGCTGTTATCTGTCCTGTTGCGGCGACGGCTTTGATGTCGCCGTAAATCCGAAATCCGATTCGACAAGCTGAAGCTGAACATGTTCTGCTTCGTCTAATCCCCCCAAATCCCAAGTTGAGACGTGATTGTGCCGAGATGGCTTCCACTAAGCAGGTAGGTGCGCAGTTTCAATATCTCAGATCATCTGGGCATCTGCCGCCTTCTTATCTTTACAATTTCAGATTTTCAGATTGGTGTCCCAATTCCTATTCTGCTATGCTTAGTTCATGTCTGGCTGAGAGGGAGTCTGGATGGTCCTGGCCCAGGAGCAACATCCGCGCACTGAGACCCTTTCAAATTTCACTGCGACGGCAGGCAAATTATGCTTTCGTCGGGTAATAGCCAACTGCACCTGTGATAATGAAGAGTCAATATGTTGAACACAGTATTGGTGAACTGTGTGCACGGAAGTAAAAGTGATAAAGCATGTAGAATAGAGTCTAGCTAAACTATTAAATCTATCTACTATTTATATGATCTCTTGCCTGAATAGGCATCAGTCGGCTATTGGACTAAAGGTAGGTGAATATTGTTGAATAGAGAGGGTGGTGCCTACGAGGCACCGGTGGATTCTCATGAATATGAGAATCATGGAGAATCTTCACATTATGCATGGATGGTTCCATGCATGTTTCCATCGGCTCTTTGAGCCTTTGTCACGGCCACCTATATCAAGAGAAGGATGGTCCATAGC
>Ga0209512_1004079_pt1 | contig 13136 bp, 11 predicted proteins | sample frozenSSSSmetaG_FD_184142 | JGI IMG/M metagenome (GOLD analysis project Ga0209512, IMG submission 184142) | Glacier valley bacterial and archeal communities from Borup Fiord, Nunavut, Canada, to study Microbial Dark Matter (Phase II) -... | ecosystem: Environmental > Aquatic > Freshwater > Ice >... | reverse complement strand
CTACAATGCTTAAATTAGCCATTTCCAATTAAATTCAATTTTTAAGATGAGATTATCCAAAACATTTAATTCATTCTTTCACAGCGAAAAAGCTGGGGGAATAGTCCTTCTTTTTGTAACATTAATATCTTTGTTTCTTGCCAATTCATTATTTCAAACTCAATACATTTCATTTTGGAACACCGAAATTGGACATCATTCGATTACGCATTGGATCAACGATGGATTAATGACCATTTTCTTTTTATTGATTGGATTGGAACTGGAACGTGAATTATATGACGGTGAATTGGCCAATATCAAAAACGCAATACTGCCAATTTTTGGAGCTTTGGGTGGAATGATTGTTCCTGCTGGAATTTTTTTAATTATGAATTATGGTACAAGCACACAAAACGGAGCTGGAATTCCAATGGCTACAGATATTGCATTTGCTATTGGAGTTTTGTCCTTGTTGGGTAACAGAGTTCCGACCTCACTAAAAGTTTTCTTGACCGCGCTTGCAGTAATTGATGATTTGGGAGCCATCATTGTAATTGCAATATTTTATACCCAAACTATAGCGTATGACAATTTGCTTATCGCATTGGCAATTATGGGATTTTTATTTGTCCTTAATCGTCGAAAAGTACACAACCTGATTCCCTATTTAATAGGTGGCGCATTTATGTGGTATTTTATGCTAAATTCTGGTGTACATGCCACCATTACAGGCGTTTTATTGGCATTTGTTATTCCGTTTGGAGATGGCGGAAAACAAACCGCTTCCTACCAATTACAGCATTTCTTACACCTACCCGTAGCTTTTTTTATCCTTCCATTATTTGCTGTTGCCAATACATGTATACCCATAGATTCTAATTGGCACGAAGGATTGATTCATGAAAATTCTCTTGGAATTATTTTGGGACTCGTAGTTGGAAAACCACTTGGAATTTGGCTATTTTCGTTTCTGGCTGTTACTTTTGGCATTTGCACTTTGCCGAAAGATCTAAAATGGAAAAACATTTTAGGAGCTGGTATGCTGGGAGGAATTGGATTTACCATGTCTATTTTTATAACATTATTAGCTTTTAAAAATGATGGCGAAGAAATCATTACTTATTCTAAAATAGCCATTTTAATAGCTTCTTTTCTATCGGGAACAATTGGTTTTTTATGGCTGAAGTTTACTTTTAAAATGCCCGAAAAACGATTAAAGTCAAAAAAATAAGACAAATAACGCATTGAAGAAATAAAAAAAAGAAAATTTATCCTTTTCTTTGCACTGCTTTTGATCCAAGTATTGACTTTAAAACCTTGTGACGAACAAAACCATGAAAAAAATTTATTTTGTACCCTTATTGTGTTTTGTCTTTTTGTTTCAAAGCTGTTTTGAAGTAATTGAAGAAGTGAAAATGAAAGATGATGGATCAGGGCATTTTAATTTTGTAATTAATTTTAGTCAAAGCAAAACTAAAATCAATTCTGTTCTTAAAATGCAAAAAATAAATGGTTATAAAATCCCTTCCAAAGACGAAATTAAGAAAGAAGCTTCCAAACTAGAAGCCCTCGCTCAAAATAGCACTGGAATATCTAATGTAAAAACCAACATTGATTTAACAAATTACATTTTTGTAGTGGATTTGGACTTTCAAAAGATCACGAATCTCAATGCTGTCTTTTTGAAACTAAAAAACAGTAAAAAAATAGATCCGAGCATAACAACAGACTATTTTACTTTTAATGACAAGAAATTTATTCGTAGTCAAAAAGTACCTATTAAAGCACTTTATGACAAATTAGAAAAAGCCGACAAAGAAGTTTTTGAAACTGCAAAATACACTTCGGTATATAAATTTGATTCGACTATAAAATCATTTTCGAATAAAAATGCTACTCCATCCAAAAGCAAAAAAGCCATCAAACTAAACAGTTCCGTCATTAACGTCATTAACGGAAACGAGAAAATCGAAAACACCATTATACTCAACTAAAAACCAATGAAATCGCGATGACAGCAGTTGTCACAATCACCGATAAAGAACTGGCGATACCACATTGCTTCGCCTGTTCGCTATCGCTCGAGTCAAACAAAAACAATATTATCTACGTATGAAAAATTATTTTTTATTCCTTATTATTTGCTTCTCATCAGCATTATATTCGCAAGATCTTGCCAACAAAGTTCCAGAAAATGCTCCTTTTGCATTGTGTTTCAATGGCAAAAACCTAAATGAAAAAGTATCCATAAAAGCCATCCAAGAATACCCGTGGATGCAGGCTTTGTTAGAAAAAGAATTAAAATTTCTACCCCAAGATTTAAGCCAAACAGGCATTGATCTTACCAACAAACACTATCAATATTACATCAACAAAGATACTGTGATGAATTATGTGGTATTGATTCCGTTGAATAATGCAGTATTATTCGAAAAATTAGTGCAAAGTAAATACGGAGACAGTCTAAAAGTAAAAAAACAGGAAAGTTATTCCAGTGTTCGCACTTCAAAAAACCATCATTTGGCCTGGAATGATAAATTTGCAATTTTAGTTAATGCCAGTTATACTAAACCTTACACCAACAAATACAACAATACTGATCCATATTCGGACTTATCTAGTATGGACACAACTGCTGTTTTAGTAGATACAGCTGCTGTTACTTATGATACTGTAGCACCAGCATACGTTCCAGAAGTTGAAGTAAAGCCAATTCCTGAAAAAAAGTCAAAGTCTAAAAAAGGAAAAAAATCCAAAAAAGTAAAGGAAATACCAATAATTGAAGAGCCTACCGAGGAAGAAATCTATGCTGCTCAAGACAAAGCCAATGCGGAACTGGAAGAAACCAATAGAAAGCTTTTGGAACTTGAAAACAAAAAAAATGACTCCATCGAAAGATTGAAAATAGATCCTGTTGTAAACTTGATTTTCAAAGAAGCTTTTGATTCCAAAGCAGAAACAACAATTATAAATTCGTCCCTATTTAAAAATAACAATCCAAAAGCAGACTTTTTTGTATTTGCAGATATAGATGCTTTGACCAATCAAGTATATTCTTCCTTTCTGGGAGCCAATTCTTCTTTGGCTGGGATTTACAAAAACGGTATTTTAAACAGCACTTTCTATGCGAATGCGTATTTTGAAAAGGACAGAATTAGATTAAGCCAAGCCATGACTCCTAAAAACGAGGAAACCAAAAAGTCGTTTCAAGATATGCTTAACTCCAAAATTGATAAAAACTTACTGAACTACGTCGGAAATAATGTGTTGGGCTATTATTCTATTGCAATGGACACCCAAGCCATTATGAATTATGAGTACACCATTTTGAAAACTACTTTAAACTCGGCTTATCAGTCTTATACCAAAGACGCCAGTGGAAACGAAGCCGATGTTTTGATAGATGCAATTGCTCTTTTATTGGATGAAAAAGCCATAGCTGATTTGATTCCTGGAAATGCACTTTTTGTATTGCATGACCTCAAAAAAGTAGAGCGCGAATACGTAACTATTGACTACGATGAAAACTACGAACAACTAGAAACCAAAGGAACCAAAGAGGAAATTCAACCCGATTTTACCTTTATGATGAATACCCGAAATGAGTCTTTCGTCAACAAATTATTACAACTTCCTTTGAACAAAAGTAAATTTACCGCCACCGATTATCAATTAACCAATGGATACTATACGATTCATTTTGAAAAAGATAACATATTAGAAAATTTATATATTGGAATGAAAAATGGCGTAGTTATGATCACTACTTCAAAAGTAAATATAGAAAACCTCATCCAACAAATTGTAATGCCATTGCAAGCCGATTTCAAAAAATCAATTTCAAAAAATAATTCATCGGCTTGGATTGATCTTCAAAAGATAATTTCGGCTTCTAAAACCGAATTTGATAAAGATACCAAAACCAACTACTTTGACATTGCACTGAAAAATGCTGGAGAAATTACTATGGAAACCAAATTCAAAAACGGAGCCATTGCTACGGAAGCAACTTATACTATTAAGGGAGAACACACCAACAGCTTGCAATATTTCTTTGATGTAATCAATGAAATGTATACTGAGAGCAAAAAAGAGACAACGGTAACTGAATAATTGATGAAGCCCTTAAAACGTTCTTTTTCTAGTATTGCCATACTTCTTATCACTTTAGGAAGTATGGCAATACTGTTTTGGTTGGGATTTTATAAAAATTTTGATGCCGAAATCATCCCGCAAAATACCGATGGAATCGTGATAATCGATGTAAAGAACATTAGGAATCACGGTATAGTCACTTATCTAAAAAGTCCTTCGCATTGGCCATTTTTTTCGAATGAAAAGAAAAAAAAATCCTTCATAGATTTTTCTGAATATAAAATAGAGACACCCTATTATTTGGCTATTTTTCACCTGAAAAATCAACCCATTTCCCAATGGCATAGCGTTGCCAAATTAGAAAATGAAACCGAATTTGAAAAAGCAATACTCAAAGAACATTTCAAAAAAGAAAAACTCAAAAACGGAATGAGTTCCTATTTTTCCAAATCATTGGGGATATACATTATAAAACATTCCAACCAAATTCTGATTTCCAAAATTGATGATACTCAAAAAGCAATCGCTGTAAAAACCGCAGAAGAATTATTTTTAAAAAAACATTTTTTGGATGCCAATACACTTCAAAATATAATAGACACTCCCAGTGCAATAACCTTTTGGATTAAGAAAAATGCTTTTCTGGAAAAAGACGCACTTGTAACTGTAAATTTTAAAGGTCAAGATATAATAGCTGAAGGACTGCTACAACTAAATCCGAAGTATAAAAAAACAACTTTATTTACCCAAAACCCAAGTGCAGTATTGTCTCTGGGATTTGATTTTGAAATGATTCGGAGTCAAACCATATTCAAAAACCATTTGGTACAAATCAACAAATTGGTGGGTTTTGACATAGATTCCATTATGGTTCATCATCCCAGCAAAACCGAATTGATTTTTAACGAAATGGTCGAGAAGACCCATTCCGCTATTAGTTATGATTATGATGATGACTTTAATCCCATAAAGAAAGTGGTTGTCCACACCAGTCGAGAACCCTCCTTTTGTTTTTCTGTACAAACAGAGAACTCTCAAAAAATTTATACCTATCTGAAAACCAAAAACGCAATTGACAATCACCAGTTTTTTGTGAATTTCCCTTTGGCACCGACTCAAACTTCTGTAAAAAATAACACATTGGTATTTGAAGCCAATCTTCCGAAAACTAGAAAATTAAAACCTTTACTTTCTAAAATTGGTTATCTCCGAATGAATTTCAATAACCTTCAGCCACAAGATTGGCGTTTTATCATAGGTAGAAATAAAAATCTGGAGCTTTTAAAATCATTTAAAACTTTTAAAATGGATTTAAATTTAGAAAAAAATACTGGTCATTTTAAAGCCCACATGACAGCAAAATAAAAATTTAATTTCATCATATTTTTCCTAACTCTTACGTAAAAATACGTGTTATGACGTGTTTTTACTTCTATTATACCTATTTCTATATATTTGTCGTTTGTATATTGTCATTTTTTTATGGCATCTAAAAAATAGAAATCATTTTTTTTATGGGAAATATTACTCTAACCAGACGCGCCTTATTTACTAAATTACTGAAGAAGTTATTGGTAAATGCCCAAGAAAAAGATCCCTTATTCGAGAAATACTCCCGAAAAATATACAATGGACGTCGTTACTCTTCCTTAACGAATCCCAAAAAAGAGGTAACAGGAAAATCAACTCCTGAAACGGAACGCGTAACCAATGTTACCAGCGGTCTTGCGCCCTACACAGGAACGTGGTCAACTTCTGAAGCCTTGCATTTATTACGAAGAACTGGTTTTGGATTTAAAAAAACGGATGTAGATATACTATTGAATCTCTCTATGAATCAGGCAGTTGATTTGGTACTGACAATTGACAGCACGCCACCTACTCCACCCGTCAATCATTATAACAATGAAAAACCAGACGAAAACGGATTACCTTATGGAGCAGATTGGACCAATAATGCTTTTGCCACCAATGACATAGGTAGTGATACCAATGGAAATCGAACTTCGGGTTTAAGCTCATGGTCGTTGGGTCTTGCTTTTAATCAAGATATTACCATTCGAGAAAAAATGGTGCTGTTTTGGTATCATTTTATACCCGTAGATTTCGAATTTGTAAAGCAATCTTCAAATGAATTCAGCAACACCAATTCGGCTCGAATTTGTTACAAATACATGAAAATGTTTCGCGATAATGCTACCGGTAATTACAAATCCTTGATTCGAAACATGGCAACTCAACCCGCCATGATGTTTTATTTGAACAATCAAGCCAATACCAAATCGGCACCCGATGAAAATTTTGCCAGAGAAGTAATGGAACTATTTACGTTGGGCAAGGAAGAAGCAAGCCAATACACTGAAGCCGATGTAATTCAAGCCGCCAAAGTACTTACAGGATGGAGAGTTCAAAACTTAAACACTACCAACGAAGCTACCAATTTTGTGACCAATGTGCATGAAACAAGTTCCAAACGCTTTTCGGCATTCTTCAATAATACCGTAATTCCAAACACCGGAGCTGGGGAATTGGATTTGTTTATCGATATGATTTTCTCTAAATCGAAAGTGGTTTCCGAATACATTTGCCGTCGTTTGTACCGATTCTTTGTGTATTATGATATTGATGCCAACATTGAAGCGAATGTCATCGTTCCTTTGGCCCAACATTTTGTAGCCAACAATTGGAATATTTTGCCCGTTTTGGACAAATTATTCAAAAGTGAACACTTTTTTGATATGGCCAATAGAGGAGTTTATATCAAATCGCCGTTGGATGTTATTGTCGGGACCATGCGCACATTCAACTTAAATTACAATGTTGCCGATGCAACCAATTATGAAGCACAATACGATCTTTGGAACACCTTCAACTATGCTATGTACGATATGCAACAAGCTATGGGAACGATTCCAAATGTCGCGGGTTGGCAAGCTTTTTATCAAAAACCGAGTTTCCATGAATATTGGATAAATTCCAATTCGATTCAAAGACGTTATGGTCTTATCGAATATTTATTTTATGGCTTTGATATCGAAAAAAATGGATATACAACTCGAATGGAGGTTGATGTGATAGCCTTTGTCAAACTGTTTCCAAATGTTATTTGCGAAGATCCAAACTTACTAGTAAACGAATGTATCAAATATTTACTACCCATTGATTTTAGTTTGACAGCCAAAAATGCAATAAAAACACAAACGCTGTTAACAGGTCAAGATGCAGATTATTATTGGTCTGGTGCCTGGCGGTCGTACATCAACGATCCTACAGATATGAATCTACAAATTGTAAAAACCAGAGTACGAAGTTTGCTATTAACAATTGTTGAATTTGCTGAATATCAGTTGATGTAGCTTTTTTTTAAAGAAGCTAAGTTTGTAAAATACTTAGCAACTCAAAAACTCTCTAATCACAAAGTAATTTACACTAAAATGGAAAGAAGAAAATTTATAAAGACAACTGCTCTTGCATCAACAATACCTTTGGTCTTCAATCATATACCCGTTATGGCTTCGTCACAAATTGATAGTGACAGTTTGCAATTACTGGCTACTGCAGCTGCTGGTTGTGGAAAAATTTTAGTCATTATTCAGATGAATGGTGGAAATGACGGTTTAAACATGGTTTTACCTAGAGATAAATGGAGCGAGTTGACCAATGCCCGTTCCAATATTTTAATGAAAGAGACTGATGTTTTACCTTTGCATTACAACGAAACTACGGGTTTGCATCCCGCAATGAAAGAAATGCAACAACTCTACAACAACGGTAAAATGCTGATTGTTCAGGGTGTCTCTTATCCAAATCCAAGTTACAGCCACTTTCGAGCCACAGACATTTGGTTTACAGCATCAGACAGTGACAAATCACTATCTTCGGGTTGGTTGGGCAGAGCTTTGGACTCAGTTTATCCAAACTTTCCAAAGTTATATCCCAATGCAGAAATGCCCGATCCATTGGCCATTCAAATAGGTTCTACTTTACCCTTTTCACTGCAAGGCCCTACCATAAATATGGCTTACAGTGTTCCAAGACCTGAAGATTTATTGAATGTAATCAATGCTACCTCAGATCCCGCACCCAACTCTGATTATGGTCACGAACTGACTTTTTTGAGATTGATGAAGGATCAAAGTAATGCGTATCGTGAAGTCATTCAAAAAGCGTATAATGTTCCCAAAGCACAATCACCAACATATCCCAATAAAAATGGTTTGGCAGATCAATTAAAAATTGTTGCCAAATTGATAAATGGGGGATTGCAAACTCCAATATATGTGGTGAATCACCCAAAAGGATTTGACAGTCATGAGAATCAAGTTATGGATTCGGATCGAACGTTGGGAAAACAAGCCGAGAACTTAAGTATTTTGTCTCAAGCCATTGGTGCTTTTCAAGAAGATTTAAAATTAATGGGAAAAGCAGATATAGTAACTGGAATGACATTTAGTGAATTTGGTCGCCGAATCAAAAGCAATGACAGCTCTGGAACCGATCATGGTTCTGGTGCACCCGTACTCTTTTTTGGTGCGGCATTGAATACTGGTCGAGGGACTGTAGAAGGAACACTAAACCCTGTTTCGGGAATGGTGGGAACATCCCCCGATTTGCCACAAACAGCTACGGTCAATGATCAGGTGCCTTTTCAGCATGATTTTAGACAAATTTACGCAACAATTATGCAAGATTGGTTGTGTATGACCGAAGCACAGTCCGATGCTGTTTTAGGAGGATCCTTTGAAAAATTACCTATTTTTAAAACGGATAAATCGATATACTATCCTAATGAAGATTTTATGAAGATTTTTCCAAATCCTGTAACGACAAGTCAAATCAATGTACAGTTTTATAATTTTATAAATAGTTCGGTTGAAGTGAGTATATATTCCATGTTGGGTTCTAAAATTTTTGGAAATTCTTATCTGGTGGATGGAGATATTTTAAGTTTCAATACAAACAAAATGTTCTCAACAGGTACTTATATTGTTCAAGTAGTCTATAATGGAACTAAATTTAACGCCAAAATGATAGTGTTGTAGTTTAACCCAGATTCCGCATTAGAAATCTACTACAACTAAATTCTTTTTCAAAACCAAGAACTTACTCCCATTTTTAAATTCAAAATACAAAAGTATTACATCTTCAAAAATAGTCCGTGAGCTCCTGCTTTTATTAAATAATTCAGTTTCGCTACGAAGTCTAATGCGGATTCTGGGTTTAATCTTGAACACGAACTAGTTACAAATAGTGAAATTCATGTTCATTTTTTCACTTATATCCACAGAATATATTAGAAGTGTAAAATTTGAATACTTACTTTTTTATAGTACGAAAAGTTAAATTAATCCGTGGTTTTGTGATTAATTTTGTGGGAGGTAACCGATGTAACCAATGGGTTTGTGTGGTATCTTTCATCATTAATAAACTACCATTTTCTAATAGTAACGAAACCGTTTCTTTGGTGTCTTTGTGCTTGAAAGCAAATTTACGTTCGGCTCCAAAACTTACAGATCCAATGGCTCCATTCTTTTTTAAATCTTTTTCGGCATCACTATGCCAAGCCATTCCTTCATTGCCGTTGTGATATAAGTTTAACAAACAAGAATTGAATTTTTCACCTGTTTTCTCTTCGATTATAAGTTTTAATTCCATTAATTCTTTTGTCCAAGGCAATGCTCTTTTTGTAGTGTTGGAATACGTATATTCAAAATCCAAATCACCATACCAAGCAACTTTGCGTTTTGTAATGATGCGTTTACCAAAAATTATGGCTTCATCATTTCTCCATTCAATCGTATTCATTAGATTATCAAAATACTGATTTGCTTCTTGATACGTCAATATTTTTCCATAATAATTTACAGTACCTTCTTTGGGAAGCAAGTTTATTTTATAATCAAAATCAGTACTGAATAAATCCATTTTACTCGTTTTTAATAATCCACAAATATAGAAATTATTGGGCTTTCAATTTACTTTTCATAATATTCAAAAGCATCAATTATATCAAGATAAGCGCCATCAAATCAGGCATCTATAATTTTTTTTACATAGGAATCGTCACTGCCATAAATGACACTTTGCCATTCAGGATCCCAATATTTGACTTTGAAATTTCCATTCCAATCTGGGTTTTCGGCATCCAGCCAGTTTGGTTTAGAAGTAGTCCAACTGCTTTGCCAATAATATCGGTAATTTTCTGCTTCACCGATAGACATATAAGAGATGACTAATCTTTTGCCTCCATTGGCTTTGCTTTTTAAGGTTTTAATTTCAGCTTTAGTAAATGAAATGCCATCATGAAAGAATAAATCCATTATAACCAAATCATAATTGGTAGCCGTTACTGCATTTATCAAATCCGTTTTTGTGGCAAATTTTTCAGGATTTATGGGATACAGGAAATTTTTGACCTGAGAAATAGAAGTTACTTCAGCATTGTTCTCTTGATATACTGCCGTTACTGGTATATTGTTTAATTCTCTGTGGTCGGCTGCAAAAGAGGCATAACCCGATTTATTATTCTCAAAATAAGAGTTATTTACCTTGAATGTTGTACTGCAATAATCGGTTACAAGGATTTTCTTGCCCGCTTTCATGGAGAGATTCAAAAAATCTTTTAGATATAATGTTGTTGCAACAGGAGTCACTTGGTCATCAATGTCATATCCATACCATAAATCTTCTTGCCCGTTGGCATAGATTGCTTTCAAATATGCGGTATTAGCATCAGTTGTATTCTCTCCATTAGTACTCACTAGTTCAATCCCGTTTTGAGGAATAATATTGAAATTTGAATTTCTTGCTTTTGCATATTGGCTGATCTCTATGACAAAATCTCTCATTGTTTGTTTGACATCAGACACAGAGTTTCGAGTAGATTTATCGTCATCAGAACAAGAAACAAAAAGGATTATAAAAAATAGTAAAAGGTTTTGGAATCTCATAAAGTTTTGTGATTTTTTATAGTAACGTTTTAAAAAAAATAAAATTGCAAATGCTTAGTAGCTTACAATCAATAATTGCTTTATGACACAATTTCCTCCAAATTTAGCAGAAACCAATAGTTTCTTCATTTGTAAAATTCACAGTAAATTGATTTTTTCAACCAGAAAATTGAAATAAAGCCACAATAAAACTATATTTTTGCGTTGTACTTAAAAAACTAACTTATGAAAAAAATTATTCTATTATTCGCTTTTGGTTTCATATCAACTGGCATATTTGCACAAGCTCCTCTTGAAGAAGGTGGAGTACAATTAAACGCAGGCCTAGGTCTTTCAGGTTGGGGCGTTCCTGTCTATTTTGGTTTGGATTATGGAATCGCTAAAGATTTCACACTTGGAGGTCAATTGTCTTTTCAAACAGATAATGACCCGTACAATTATAACAACAACAGCTATAATTATAATTCTACTGCTATAGGAATTGGTGCTAATGGGAATTATCATTTCAATAGAATATTAAATATGCCAAGTAAATTTAATTTCTATGCTGGTGCAAGTCTTACGTATTACATTTGGAATTATGATGATTACAACAACAACCCACATCCCGACAATACTTCTTTAGGTCTTGGTCTTCAAGTAGGTGGCCGTTATTTCTTTACTAATAATTTTGGAATTAATCTAGAATTAGGTGGAAACACAGGTACTAGTGGTGCTAAATTTGGAGTTACTTTTAAAATCTAAATAGTTCTAAAATATTTTTAAAAACCATCTGAGAACATCAGGTGGTTTTTTTATGAAATGTATTTTGTTTGTACTCGTTTTTACTTGTTCCTTTTAAAAACTACTTTAAACGATGAATTAGTTGCCCCATCAATATAAACACCCACGAGTAAATCTTTTTCGGGCAAATAATTCAATGTCAAGCTATAACCTGTTTTTTCTTCTTGACCAAAAAAAACGAATATTCGCAACACATTGGAAGAATTGGTCCAGCCCGCTTTTTCAACAATAACTCTCTTTCCTGTATAATAATTGACTTCTAACAGTCCTGTATCAAGAATTGAACTGATTTTTAATTCTTCGGCATTATCCTCTCTTTGCCAGCTTCCTTTAAGCAAACTCTAATCATTAGAAATCGAAAAAAATTTTATATAATCAAATTCCAAATTAACACATGGATTGCATACAATGGTATTGGCATTCAGTTCAAAAAAAGGAAAAGAAACCAGTATAATCCAAAAAGTCAAGATAGTAGTTTTTTTCATAACCGTTTTTTTCAATTAAAATTATAATTATCCATTTTTAAAATATATTTGATTTTATATTTTTCTATAAAGTTAACTCTTTTCTCTTTAAATTTTAAAATATAACGTTATAATGCGTTGGCTTTATGTGTTTTATATAAATTAAAAAAAATAAAACTTATTCATTATACTTTTAATAAAATCAGTGAGTCATTTATTTTATTAATTGAATAAATGGTAACTACAGCCCATTAGAAAACAATCTTTCTTTATATTTGACACTTAAAACTCTTATATAATGAACAAATTCTTTTTATTTATCCTTTTTGTCGTAGGATCTATCGGTTACTCACAAATAACTAAAAATACAGTACAAGATATTGCAGTTTTGGAGCAGAAGATGGCGAGTAAAAAAATGAATTTAAGAGTAAATCCCAATACCCAAAATTATGATATTACTTATCATGAACTTCGCTTTAGTGTAGATCCCGCCAATTATTACATTTCTGGGGTTGTTACTACGACTTTCAAAGCAATGTCGGATCTTTCAACAATTACTTTTGATTTAACAAATAAATTAACGGTGAGTTCAGTAACAAAAGAGGGGACACCTTTGGCCTTTGTTCAAAATAGCAATAACGAGTTGGTTATTACTCTTCCAAACATTCTAAATACAGGAACATCGGGAACAGTTGTCATTTCTTATTCCGGCGCTCCCGCAAATGGAGAACAAGCCTTTACCACAACAATACACAATGGTTCTCCTGTTTTGTACACTTTATCCGAGCCTTATGGCGCCCGCGATTGGTGGCCATGCAAACAAGATTTAAATGACAAAGCAGAAAGTATTGATGTTTCATAA
>Ga0209512_1004074_pt1 | contig 13143 bp, 16 predicted proteins | sample frozenSSSSmetaG_FD_184142 | JGI IMG/M metagenome (GOLD analysis project Ga0209512, IMG submission 184142) | Glacier valley bacterial and archeal communities from Borup Fiord, Nunavut, Canada, to study Microbial Dark Matter (Phase II) -... | ecosystem: Environmental > Aquatic > Freshwater > Ice >... | reverse complement strand
TTCCCAATTCCTCTGATTTAGCAAGGATTTCCAGCTTGTCTGCCAGACTCCATTTCTTGTACTTCATGTTTCAAATGTATTATTTGAAATTTAAAATAACACTCCGAACTTATTGGGGGCTAAAATACTTACGCTGTTCAACTCCATAAAACAAAGTTTCAGGTTCAAAAAAACCTGCGCTGATACAAAATTTACCAACACCACTTCCAATGTCAAGAACTTTTGAATTTGGCGCAGACAAATACTCGCTGGATTTTTTAGCTATTTCTAGCGATGTCCAATGCAATCCTGATAAATCTTGAATGCGCTTAGGATACAAATAATCGAAGCTGATATCTTTATCGAAGTATACTTCATTAAGGGAGTTAGTGTGCATTTGATCTTCTGATTTCGGGGGAATATTCAGCCTTACTTTTTTAAGGATATACTGGTATAGTCCAAATTTACAACTTAGCTAACGCTGTGCAGCGTAAATAAGTCAGGGCTGTAAATGATATTTATCATGTTACTTTGATGATATTAAATAAATGGAATCATATAATAATGCCGAATTTATATCAGGTTAAAATCAGCCTTGATCCTCTATAATATTTATGTGATATAGTTGCCAATGCTTGGTATTATAGGAACAGCATGGAATCAAATTTTCTTACTCCTTGATCCACATCCTTAGCAAGTTGTTGTCTGAAGTTTCCACCAGCTTATAACTCGAAGGAATTTCTTCAACTGAACCTTGAAAGGTTACTAGTCTTGTGCCTGCCGGCCTTGTATATAGAATATTGAATAAATATTGAGTGTAGTAGGAATATAAATTATATGATGTTTCAATGGTATCATCGATCTTATTGCTTTGGTCGACATTTTCCCAAAAAGAATTATAGAAATAGAAGTGGTCAAAATTATCAAAGTTTATTTGCGTGATATTGGCATGAATAAAACTGACATTATTAATTTGCGCATAAGTCTTTACTTCGTCAGCGAAATGAACCAATTCGTGTCTTTGTTCAATGCCATAAAAAGAGGTTAACGGGTAATGGTAAGCTCCAGTAAGACAAAATTTGCCGATCCCACTGCCAATATCCAGCACTTTAGAACTAGGTAAAGCAAGAAATTTAGACGCTTTTCGGGCAATCTTAATAGGTGTCCAATGTTTCTTGGATATCAATTGGAAATGTTCTGGATAAAGCCAGTCAAAGCTCCTATCACTATGAAATATAGAAGAATTCATTATTGTCTATTTAATAATAAGGTTGAAAGGTTTGTGATTAAGGTTTTTGGATAAAACAAGATTTAAGATTAAATATAACTAGACTCAAAATGGCCCAAAGTGGTTTTCACAGCCCTTACATCAAATTCTTTAAAGGCCATCTTAATTTTTTTAACCGCTTGGTTTATCTGTTCATGAGTATGGGTAGCCATTAAAGAAAATCTTACTAATGAACATTCAGTCGTAACAGTTGGGGAGATTACTGCATTTACAAAAATGCCGGCTTTTTCAAGGAATTTAGTAACTAAAAATGTTTTCTTTTCATCACGAATATATATAGGTATAATAGGACTTTCGGTAATACCCAGATCAAAACCTTCTTCTCTCATTAAATTGATTGTATAAGATGTATTGTCCCATAGTCTGGCAATTCTTTGTGGCTCGGCTTCGATAATGTCGAGGGCTGCCAGTACACTGGCTACCGCTGAAGGGGGCATACTAGCACTGAATATTAACGATCTGGCATTGTGCTTTAAATAATCTATTAACGCATAATCCCCAGCCACAAAACCTCCCAACGACGCCAGGGATTTACTAAAAGTTCCTGAGATCATATCAACCTCATTCGTTAGTTCAAAATGAGAAGCAGTACCAGCTCCATTCCTACCAATTACACCTAAACTATTTGCATCATCAATAATGATATTTGCACCATATTTTTTTGCCAGGGAAACAATCTCGGGTAATTTTACTATATCTCCTTCCATACCAAAAATCCCATCTATACCAATTACCTTAATAGCTTCAGTTGGCAAGAGCCTTAACCTGCGTTCTAAATCTATCATATCATTATGCGCATATTTAATCACACGAGACAAGGAAAGACGAGAGCCATCAATCATTGAGGCGTGGTTATGGGCATCTAATAACAAGTAATCATTACGCCCTGTAATGCAGGATAGTACTCCTAAATTTACCTGGAAGCCTGTGCTAAAAAGTATTGCATCTTCTTTTCCTACATAACGGGCCAGGCGACGTTCTAATTCAATATGGATATCTAAAGTCCCATTTAAAAACCTTGAACCGGCGCATCCTGTTCCGTACTTATCAACCGCTTTTTTAGCAGCTTCTTTAATTATTGGATGATTAGTTAGCCCTAAATAGGAGTTTGATCCAAACATTAAAACCTTTTTGCCATTTAGGTATACTTCAGTATCCTGCGCAGATTCAATCGTTCTAAAATAAGGGTAAAGACCTGCCTGTTTAATTAGAGAGGTATCTTTAAACTGAGAAATTCTCTTGCTTAAATTTTTATTCATTCTGGGCTACGTTTTTGGTTTGATAAACCTTTATTGTAATAGGAAGCATGTTTCAGGGTGCTAAACAGCCTTAGAAGTAATGACTAAGCTTTACATTAACTCTTCCATATAACTTTCTACAGATGGACAAGTACAAATTAAATTACGATCACCTAATGCATTATTTATCTTGGTAGTACCAAAACTTCGTTTTTGTTAACCTTGGAATTTAAGGTGGAGATATCTACATAAACGATATCATACTCGCCATCGAAACTGATCCATTCATTGTCTTTAGTGTAAAACAAGTTGCCAGAGTACTCCATAATCTTTTTATGTTGATTGATTTTCATTTATAAGTGGTGTATTAAGATAATTCAAGTTGATTGTCGTATTTACCAGCAGTTAGGTTTTGCTTAACTTGTTTAAATACCTCCACAGTTCTCTCAACATCCTCTTTTGTATGATTAGCGGTGGGAATTAACCGCAAAATGATCATTCCTTTTGGGACAACCGGATAAACAATCAATGAGCAAAATATATCATATGTTTCTCGTAAATCCGTTACCAATGCAGTTGCCTGATCAATTGAACCTTCTAAGTAAACCGGTGTAACAGGAGATTGGGTATTACCGATTTCCAGTCCCGCTTCTTTCAGCCCATTTTGCAGTTGTCGAGTAATTTCCCACAATTGGGTTCTTAGTTCTGGTTTTCCTTTGATTAAACTAAGCCGCTGATGCAGACCAAATACCACTGGCATGGGTAAGGCTTTAGCGTAAATTTGAGAGCGCATATTGTATTTCAGATATTGTATGATATCTTTCTTTCCAGAGACAAAGGCGCCAATTGCAGCAAAGGATTTCGCAAAAGTAGCAAAGTAAAGATCTATCATATCCTGTACACCCTGAGCCTCCCCTGTCCCTGCACCCGTTTCCCCCATTATACCAATGCCATGTGCATCATCAACTAAAAAAGTGAAGTCATATTGTTCTTTAAAAGAGCTGATTTTCTTAAGCTTTCCAGTATCTCCGCGCATGCCAAATACCCCTTCGGTGATAACAAGTATTCCACCTTTACTCACATCAGTTAGTTTTTTAGCTCTGATGAGCTGCTTCTCAAAATCTGATATGTCATTATGTTTGTATACAAAACGTTTCCCAATATGTAGCCTGAGACCGTCTATAATACAAGCATGAGATTCTGAATCATACACAACAACATCATAACGGTCAAGTAGGCTGTCAATAATTGATAACATACCCTGATATCCATAGTTAAGTAAAAATGTATCCTCCTTATTTACAAAAGAAGAGAGTTTCTCTTCCAACATTTCATGTAAAATGGTATTACCGGTCATCATTCTGGCACCCATCGGATAGGCAAGTCCATACTGCCTGGCACCTTCTTCATCTGCCTGCCTTACTTCAGGACAATTAGCCAGACCCAGGTAATTATTCAAACTCCAAACCAGTTTTCTTTTACCATTAAAAAACATATAATTTCCTAATTTACCTTCCAGTTTTGGATAGGTGAAATACCCGTGCGCATAATGAGCATGCTCCCCTAACGGCCCTAATTTTAATAAGTTTTTTTCTAATAAATTCATTATCTAAATTTTGCATTGATTGTATGTCAGCACCTTTTAGTATTTATAACTTGAAAGGTCTTCTTTTGAATATTGGCTTGATTCTTTTATGCTGAGTGCTGTAATTATATATGCTCATATAGCTTATTATAAAAATTAACCAGCGTTTGAGAACTTATCACTCAAACAAAAGAGCCTTATCTTATGCCCTTATATCATAGAGCAGCTCTTTTTAGGAAAGTCATCCAGAATGGGAGAATAAATAAGTAGCTATAATTTAATCTAATGCAAATTTATTAGCTAAATCAATGCTTTTTGCAGTAAGAAATCATTGATGGGCCTGATATTTATCAGTTTATAAATTATTGAGATTTTCGAGCTTTGTTATTGGGCCTACCTGACCGATTCAAATCAGCTAGGTAATAAATTGGCTAAGGCCATCAATAAGATATGCCATTAGATTCATTTACTATGGACTATTTAAATCTGTACATTCGGCGCCTTATAAATCATGAATATGAAAATGGAAGAACAATTGCTCAATAGAAGCGAAAAAAGATGTGAACTGTGTCAATCAGAAAAAAATTTAAGTATTTATGAAGTCTCCCCTAAAGCCAATAATTTTATTGAAGAATGTGCTTTGGTGTGTGGAAAATGTTTATTGCAAATTGAGAAAAAAGAAGTGCTTGACAGTAAACATTGGCAGTGCTTAACTGCGACTATGTGGAGCGACATCCCGGGTATACAGGTGATTGCCTGGCGCATGCTTAACAGGTTAAGGCAGGAAAGTTGGGCTATAGATAACCTTGATATGATGTATTTAAATGATGCAACATTAGTCTGGGCTAAATCAACTGGTGATCATGAGGATGAATCCCAAGTCGAGTTTCATAAGGATTGTAATAATAATATCCTGAGTAACGGTGATTCAGTGGTTTTGATAAAAACACTCGATGTTAAAGGTTCTAGCTTAAGCGCAAAACTTGGAACAGTAGTAAGGGGTATTAGACTAGTTGAAGACAATAAAAAGCAGATTGAAGGAAAAATTGAAGGTCAGCTAATTGTAATTCTGACTAAATTTGTTCGTAAGCAGAGCTAAAAAATTCAGACCTGTTTGTTAAGATATCCTTATATGCTTATCTTAACCATCCAAAGCCACTGACAATTTTTAATAGTTAGCTGAGTATAGGAATGTCCAACCTATGTTATATGAGAAGTAATCAGCTGTCATAAGTTCAATAAATAACAATCATGTTAAGACATTTAGGAGCAAAACGGACTCCTCAGCATAACCTTAAATTAGCAACTTTATTGGGACTAACAGCGGGATTTGTGAACGCAGAGGGATTTCTGGGATTTGCAGTACTAACTACTAATGTTACTGGTCATGCAGCATTATTGGCTGAAGAAATTGCTTTGGCAGATTGGCATACTGCCCAAGTTGTTGCATTATGGATGTTTCTTTTTTTAGCAGGTGCGTTTATTTCAAGCTTGATTCTTTTATTTACTGGTCATAACCAACGTTATTCGTATTCAATTGCAATATTTATTGAAATCGTCATCTTGCTTTTCTCAGCATTATACGGTCAACGCTATGATGGGTCTTTAGTTGCTAAAGAAATTTTTGCTGGCAGTCTGCTTTTTGCAATGGGCCTGCAAAACTCGCTGGTGTCGATGATCTCTGGCTCTGTAGTGAGAACCACGCATCTTACTGGAACTTTTACCGATCTGGGTATAGAATTGGCTCAGTTATTCGGTAAAAAGAAACATGATCGTATAGATCTCATAGCTAAAATCAAGCTTCGATTTGTTATTATATTCTTTTTTATGACAGGTGCTATAGCTGGCGCTTACCTATTTAATCATTTTAGTTATAAAGCCTTTTTTGCACCTATTTGCATTTTGACATTTGCATTGTTCTATGATATTTTTAGAATAAAAGTAAAAAAGTACTATCATAAAATATCCAAGATCAGGGGTTAATAATGATTTACCTATGATCGTTTTGTCTTCCCTCTACTATGGGTCTTAATTTTGTCAATAATTGTGTGTCAAATATTATCGTATTGATAAAATGATTTTTATCAATAAGTCAGGTGATATGATTCCATAAATTGAAGATTTATTAGGCCTAATTTTGTGTCATTGAAAATGATTAAGCTACTCGTTTAATTACATGACTATGAATAAAAAAGAAATAAATCCAAGTGAAGATTCATTTTGGGCAAAATATAAAAGTTTCGCGAGTACAGAGATTTTGATGTATTTAATTATGATAATTGGAATTTTTCTAGGACTACTCCTTCTTGTTTAAGTGTCTTAACTTAAAAACAACACATCTTTCATTTAATAATACTTATCATATAACCTATATGTTTTTAGCAACATAAAATGAGTTACTATGATGACAATGAGAGTATTAAGGCCTATAAAATAGGTGAGCGAGATAAACCCAAACTTTTAAAAGATGGGTTAAAAACTAAGTTTTTAAAATAGTATCAAATGACCTTAGAAAATTATGCCTTGTTAGTTTTAAAACAACTTGATGATGCGAAAGATTACCCTGAAGTAAAAATGATAATTACAGATTCGTTAGGTCTGCTTTTAAATGAACAATATCCTGGTATTGAATATTTGGATAAACTGCAAAAAAAAATAGAAAATTTATCTCCTTTAACTTTAAGCAGTACTCAATTTAGTTGTTATAGATATGCACTCGTCTATCTACGTAATTATGTTGTCCTGCCAGAAAAAGAAGAAGTTTATAGCGACAATAATAGTTTAGCTAATAAATGATTGTAACTCAAGTTTGACCTAATTAATCCAGGTAGTTTCGGATTGGTAGAAGAGTTGATTAGAGAGTCTGAATGCGTTGAAAGTGGGATTATAAATGGATTTGTAGCTATAAATAGCTATAGCATGACTGCTATTGAACGCTACTGAAATTGGAATGGTTAACTTTTTAAAAAGTCCAATCCCACTTTCAATTAATGAGAAGATGATCTAATTAACGCAAACAGTGATGCAAGGCTTTTACACTAACTATTTTTAATAGCAGACCCTTTGATAACACGGAAATATGATTTTCCCGATATGTAAACCATTAAATTATTATTATGGAAATTAAAAAAATTAAAGTTGTAAACCCCATTGTAGAGCTTGACGGGGATGAAATGACACGTGTAATCTGGAGATTTATTAAAGATAAACTGATTCTTCCTTATTTGGAACTGGACATTAGATATTTCGACCTCGGCATTGAACACCGTGACATTACATCAGATCAGGTCACCATTGATGCCGCTGAAGCTATAAAGATATATGGTGTCGGAATAAAGTGCGCTACAATAACCCCTGATGAGGATCGTGTGAAAGAATTTAAGCTTAAGCAGATGTGGAAATCACCTAATGGAACGATTAGGAATGTACTTGATGGAGCCGTATTTCGTGAACCTATTGTAATCAAAAACATCCCAAGATTAGTTTCTAATTGGACTAACCCGATCTGTATTGGCCGTCACGCATTTGGAGACCAATACCGCGCTACCGATTTTATAACTAAGGGCAGTGGAAAACTGACAATAACATTCAAACCGGATGATGGACGACCTGAAGAGTCCAGAGAGGTATACAATTATCAAGGAGATGGCGTTGCAATGGCCATGTACAATACCGATGAAAGTATATATGGGTTTGCAAGAGCCTGTTTTAATCAGGCCATAACAAAAAAATGGCCGCTGTATCTGTCAACAAAAAATACAATATTGAAAAAATATGATGGCAGATTTAAAGATATCTTTCAGGAAATTTATGAAAATGAATTTATGGCGCTGTTTTCTGAAGCGAGCATTACTTATGAGCACCGTCTGATTGATGATATGGTTGCATCAGCTTTAAAATGGAATGGCAATTTTGTATGGGCTTGTAAAAATTATGATGGAGACGTACAGTCCGATATTGTGGCGCAGGGCTTTGGTTCACTTGGTTTAATGACTTCGGTACTGATAACGCCTAATGGAAAAATCATGGAGTCAGAAGCAGCACACGGTACAGTTACCCGTCATTTCAGAGAACACCAGGCTGGAAAAGCAACTTCAACAAATCCAATTGCATCCATTTTTGCCTGGACAAGAGGATTAGAGTTTCGCGGTAAGCTTGACGACAACCAGGAACTTATAAAGTTTTGCCATGCACTTGAAGAAGTCTGTCTGGAAACGGTTAGATCCGGTAAGATGACCAAAGATCTGGCAGTCTGTATTCATGGGATGAAGGTAGAACATGGCAAAGATTACTTGTACACTGAGGAATTTTTATCTGAATTGGATAAAAACCTAAGAAATAAGCTGGCTTAATTCAATGTCAAGATCTCACGGTTCTAAATTTAACAATGAATAAATCACAATCCTATGCATTAAGACATGCCAAATGTCCAAGATGTAGAATTGGAAATATGTTTTCCAATAGTACTTATGGATTTCATTTTCAGCACATGAATGATTTTTGCTCGCATTGTAATTATAGGTTTGAACGTGAGCCTGGTTATTTCTATGCCTCAATGTTTATTAGCTATGGAATGAATGTCGTAGAAATGTTATTGATCTTTTTACTGACTTATACCGTTACAGGAAATCTTTCCTCTTTTTGGTTGTACGTTGGCGTACTTATGGGTTCAATTATCATTTTAGGACCTTTTAACTTTCGATATTCAAGAGTGGTTTTACTTTATTGGTTAACCCCAGGAGTAAAATATGATCCTAAATAATTCAACCTTCCTTTTTAGTATTAAAGCCATTATTACTATTTATCTCAATGAATAAAATTCGTCGCGTTGTTATTACAGGTATGGGAGTATTGTCCCCTTCTGGTTCTGATATCATTTCTTTCTGGAAAAATATTATTGGTGGTAAGAGCACTGCCTCTGTTATTACGCGTTTTGCCCCTGATTTATTCAGAACACATTTTGCCTGCCAAATAGAAAAGTTTATCCCATCAGATTTCCTGAACAAGCATGACATAAAACGAACTGATCTATTTACTCAATATGCACTTATCGCATCTGATCAGGCAATTATTGATTCCGGATTTGATTTTTCTAAGTTAAGCCCATTTGATATTGGAGTAATTTGGGGATCTGGGCAAGGTGGAATGAATGTTTTTGAAGAAGAAGTTAAAGAATATACCAAAGGTGGATTTGTTCCTCGTTTTAACCCTTTTTTTGTTCCTAAATTGATCTCCAATATGGCATCTGGAATGATCTCTATTCGTAATGGCTACATGGGAATTAACTATACAACGGTTGCAGCCTGCGCAACTGCCAACACAGCTATCATGGACGCCTTTAATTATATAAGACTTGGTAAAGCCAAAATTATTATTTCAGGAGGCTCTGAAGCTCCAATAACAGCAGCCTCTGTAGGAGGTTTTTGTGCAATGAAGGCTATGTCGGTTCAAAACAATGATATAGAACATGCTTCTAAGCCATTCGATGTATTGCGTGATGGTTTTGTTATGGGCGAAGGTGCTGCAGCATTAGTCCTGGAAGAATATGAACACTCTATAAAACGTGGCGCTAACATCTACGGAGAAATATCCGGAGCGGCTATGACTGCTGATGCATATCACATTACCTCTACTCACCCTGATGGGATTGGAGCTTCTCATGCGATGAAACTGGCACTTATCGAAGCCGAAACAGATATTACTAATGTTGACTATATAAATGCTCATGGAACTTCTACAATGATTGGTGATCTTTCTGAAATAAAAGCTATTCAATCCCTTTGTGGTAAAAATAATCTTAAAACCCTGATTAGTGCAACTAAATCAATGACAGGACATTTGCTTGGGGCAGCTGGCGCTATTGAGGCAGTAATCTGTTTATTGTCGATACGTGATCAGATCGTTCCACCAACCATTAATACGACAACCTTAGACCCAATGATACCTAAAGATTTTAGGATTGTGCTAAAAGATGCTGTCGATGCTAAAATCAAAACCGTTCTGAGCAACACCTTCGGATTTGGAGGGCATAACGCTACTTTGGTGTTTAAAGCTATTTAAGTATTCAGAAGATACAATCATGTGAATAGGGTATGGTAAAGCTCAAATTACAGCGAGTGAGACAAATGATACATCAGCTTTAATAAACGTATCTTTGTATATGAGCCTATCAGGAATTTTCCCTATTGATAGATGGAGTTTCACTACCCAATCCATTGTGTCCATTCTCTCGGCTGAAGAGTATAACTTTTTGATCGGTCGTCAGGGCGAGCAGAAATTTAAAAAAGGAGAAATTATTTTTCGGGAAGGCGTAGTGCCTTATGGAATATTTTTTATTCATCACGGAAAAGTTAAAAAATATAAGGTTGATCCCATCGGAAAAGAGCAAATCATTTACGTTGCAAATAATGGGGAACTGATTGGATATCACGCTGTATTGTCTGAAGAAAGATATCCAGACTCTGCAGCAGCTATAGAAGATAGTATGATAAGCTTTATTCCTAAGGATGATTTCTTAACCGTTTTACATAGCTCTCCTTTATTTGCAAATCGCTTATTGAAATCTTTGAGCCATGAATATTCAGTTCTTGCCAATAATATATCTGTATTTTCACAACGTACAGCAGTTGAGAGACTGGCAATTGCCCTTATAGTTATGCGTGAAAAGTTTAAAATTGAAACTGTAGAAGGTAAAGAAATAATTATTGATATTTCCAGGACTGATTTGGCTAATATTGCAGGTATCGCAAAGGAAAATGTAATTAGGTTGTTAAAGGAACTTAAATCAGAAGGAACTATAGCTGCTGAGGGTCGTAAGATTTGGATAAAAGATATTGCAAAACTTATTGCTCGTTCCAATTACAAATGAGCTGCTAGGGTCATGTAAACCTTTAACTTACATCATAAGGGGTATTTGCAGTACTCAAAAAGCAGGTGAGTACGCTATTTTACTGACCTTTATTTGTTGGCCATTCCTACGAGCCCGATCGCCAGATACTGAAGGAATGCTGCTTTTTTAATGTGTAATCAATTTAGGATAGTTGAAAAAAATCAAAAACGGTGGTAAATCATTCTAAATCTATTTTTTGGTAGAAAAATATTAATGGGTTATCAAATACTCATCTCAATTTGTATCATTTAACCGTCGTTTTTTAATAATCGAAGTGTTAAAAGGGAAAAATATCGTTGAAGAAATCATGCAATTTATTATTAAAGTTCACAAAATTAGGTGGTGAAAAAAATGTAAAGGCAAACCATCGTATTTTTTTACACTATTTTTCCTTCGGGCTTTTAATGAATTAAGCAAAATCGAAATGTTTGATCTTCGGCGGGTTTTTCAGAAAGGTTTTTTTTGCGATATCCAAATCATACGCTGATTGTAAACGAACCCAAAATCTGGCCGATCCACCAAAAACAGTTTCAATCCTTAGCGCAATATTAGGGGTAATGGATGCCTTACCGTTCAGGATGTTAGATAGCGTTGGGCGTGTAACACCTAATAGATCGGCGGCTTTTCCAATAGTCAATCCTCTTCCTTCAATAATTTCCATTTTTAATATTTCGCCTGGGTGCGATAATTCCATCTCTCTTTCCATTTTAATGTGTGTCTAAGTAATCTAAATCAAATGCATTCTTATTTTGAAACCGGAATATTACCCGGTAATTGCCTGTAATATCTAAACTCCAAAAGTCTTGAAGATTCCCCTTTAATGGGTGTGGCCGCCAGGAAACCAAATGCGCCAAATCTCCGGGTACTTCTTCCAGTTCATCTATAATTTGTAAAACAAGGCGAATTTTATTTAATTGGGCCTGTGGCAATTTGCTTCCGTCCCTTTTCCCCCATAATAGCCGTAAAGGTTTTCCTCTGTCCAATTCTGAAGGGTATTACATGCCTAGCTATATCAGAGATTCTAATCAAGTTATTGATGATCGATTCTTAGGAAACATCGAATATATGATAAGCCATGTCAGTAAGAACATTACTGTTTGTATTATCAAGACTAAAATTGTTGCATCACGCACCGCTAACATTACAGCAAAACTAACCACTGCTACGGGGAATGTGAAAAATAAACTATAATAAACCCAATCACCATGCAAGGGGGTGGATGGTAATAGAGATAATAAAGTTACTGTACTTAAAAGAACATAAAGGAATGAATAGATTAAGGATTTATATATGGCTTTCTTCACTACAATTTGATCATTCGAATTTGTCATCGATTGATACCCGAATGCCGCTTTTCTTGTCGAAAAACGGCTTTATTAACTAGTGGGAATTACTGGGCTCGAACCAGCGACCCCTACCTTGTCGAGGTAGTGCTCTAAACCAACTGAGCTAAACTCCCTTTAAAATGACTACTAATAGGCTTTGAACCCATCCTACTTGATAGCTATTTTTAATAAATACAATTATAGAAATTTATTTTCAAATATGATGATTGGATGCAGGTAATAACGTAGCCTTTTTTCAATTCATTATGGAATGTATTTCTTCTTGGATTGATTACAGGGATATTACAGACCATCATCCCCAAACAAGCAAAATGCGGAACAGTGCACCATAAAGTAATCATTGGTAAATAGGATATATCATTTAACTCCAACTCTCTTGTAACCGCTGCAGCGGTCATAAGCGAGCATCAACTGGGCCTATCACAATACCATTTCTGATCAAACACTCGTTTATTATTAATACGTCAATGAACTTCTCGTCCCGCTTCGCAGAAGGCAAATATATATTTATACAAAAATACCTATATAGATGCCTAACAACTAATTATCTAGGAAAATGTCCGCGAATGTCCGCCGTTTATGCAAAATGTCCGGTATTATGTCGGCGAAACTTTTGGTACTTTTCGATAAATCCGAAAATACTGGACTCTAGATGACAGGCTGAACGACCGATTTGCTTTAAGATACAAACTGACTCGTCCTAAATAAACATTACATGAATCCGAACAGAATTATTTATTAATTTTAAGAGAGATGTCAAAAGAAGTAAAAGGAAAGAAATATGGCAGGTTGTATTTAGAAACCTATAAGAGATCCAT
>Ga0209512_1004072_pt1 | contig 13145 bp, 6 predicted proteins | sample frozenSSSSmetaG_FD_184142 | JGI IMG/M metagenome (GOLD analysis project Ga0209512, IMG submission 184142) | Glacier valley bacterial and archeal communities from Borup Fiord, Nunavut, Canada, to study Microbial Dark Matter (Phase II) -... | ecosystem: Environmental > Aquatic > Freshwater > Ice >... | reverse complement strand
TTTTCTTTACACCAAACCAGAGAAACAATTTAATCTTGCAACAATAGAAACTGTTACAACCCCTTATGGCGCAAGAACCAACTTTAAACTCCCCGATGGTTCCGAAGTATGGTTGAATTCCGGATCAACGATCTCCTTTCCCAAACAATATACAGCAATACGTAATGTTGAACTTACGGGTCAGGCCTATTTTAAGGTGATAAAGGACGGAAAACCCTTTATCGTGAAAACCAGGTTGGGAGCTATTGAAGTAACAGGAACCTCCTTCGATGTAAAGGCATATACCGATGAAACCTTCCAAACTACATTGGTTGAAGGATCAGTAAAAGTCAGTAACAACTCAAACCAATTGGCAACACTAAAACCAGGTCAGCAGTCAATCATCACTCCCGCCAATGAATTCTCAATTGAAGAAGTAAATACTGAATTAAGTACTTCGTGGAGAGAGGGAAAACTGATGTTTGTAAAAGAGCCGTTCGGTAATGTAGCCAAAGCGCTGGAACGGTGGTACAATGTGAAAATTGAATTGCAGGGTGATCGATTGAAAAAATTAGGCTATACAGGAACGATAGAAATGGAGACCTTTGGCGAAGTCCTTGAACTGATTAACACGACAACACCCATTAAATATAAATTTGATAAAAACACAAGGATATTAAAGATATCAGGAAGATAACATCCTGGTAAATAGTGAAGGAACCAATTTATAAACTAAATTATTTAAGAATGGAGAAAAACAAACAACCAGATTCAAAAAAATAAAGGTGAGAATGGCCGTTCCCACCTTTAAACCAGATTCGATTTAAAAAACAAACATTATTTAAACCAATTACAAAGTTATGAATAAATTGCTACGAAAATATGGCACTCAGCCAATATTTTATCAATTTTTTAGAAAAATGAAACTAACTATTCTGATTGTAACTGTATCAATTTTAAGCTGTTTATCTGCCGAAACCTATTCGCAGACCACAAAATTGACCATTACCGAAAACAACTCGACGCTGCTTAATGTCCTTCGGACCATCGAAGCGCAAAGTGAATTCAAATTCTTCTACAACGAAAAGGTGGATGTCAACAAGCAAGTATCTGTAGAGGTATCCCAAAAATCGGTCACTGAAATCCTCGATAAGGTATTATCAAGTACGTCAATCAAATACAAGGTTCTTGGCCGCCAGATTGCGTTGTACGATAAAAATGAGATGGAACCTTTTATGAGTGAACAACAGGGTAAAAAGGTGACTGGTAAAGTGACTGATCAAACTGGTCAGCCAATACCTGGAGCCGCAATCATTATAAAAGGAACCACAATTGGTATCACATCTGACAATGATGGTAATTTCGCTTTATCATTACCTTCGGATGCCAAAATACTTGTCTTCTCATTTGTCGGAATGTTGTCACAGGAAATTGCCATTGGCAATAAAACAACCATAAATGTGGAAATGCAGGATGCGACTATTGGTATTGAAGAGGTAGTAGCAGTTGGATATGGTACTCAAAAGAAAGTAAATCTAACAGGGGCTGTTTCAACAGTTAAATATGGACAAGCTTTGGAAAACCGTCCAATTACTGATGCATCTCAAGCTTTGTCTGGTAAAATTTCCGGGGTTTATGTCAGCCAAAATTCAGGTTCTCCAGGATCTGATGGTGCCACAATTCGTGTACGTGGTTATGGAACTTTAAATAATACGAATCCGTTGGTTCTCATCGATGGAATAGAAGGTCGGTTGTCTGAAATGAACCCAAATGATATTGGTTCTATCACGGTACTTAAAGATGCAGCTTCTGCAGCAATTTACGGTTCACGGGCTGCGAATGGTGTTGTATTGGTGGAAACGAAAAAAGGTACTGGTGAAAAAATCACGCTTAATTACAATGGTTATGTTGGAATGCAACAATTGGGTCGCCGGTATAATATCATTTCAAATAGCGCTGAATATATGAGTTTATGGAATGATGCATTTACGAATACCGGTAGTGATCCATTATTTCCTCAGGATGTAATTACCGCTTTTAAAAATGGAGCTGATCCTTATAAATACCCAAATACTAATTATTTTGATGAAGTGTTCCGTAACTCAATTTCCACGCAACACAACCTGTCAGCAACGATGGGGAGTAAGAAGTCTAGTACCTATATGTCGATGGGGTATCTGAAAAACAACGGAATTGTAAAGAATACAGACTCAGAAAGGTTCAGTTTGACATTAAATAACGAAACGAAAGTAAATAGCTGGTTAAAAGTTGGTGGACGTGCAAACATGATGCGTAAGATTTCTACCGAACCGTTTGATGGTATTGGTCGTGTGATATATATGATGGCAAACGGGCATCCTTTCTCTACCCCCTATTTGCAGGATGGAAAAACTTTTGGCGGGACACAAGCATTGTATCTTTCAGGAAGCAAAATCGGACAACCAATCGTTGACACCCGGAACCCATTTCCGGATTTGTACAATGGGAAGAGCGAGTATACTAATACATATATGAAAGGAAATGCGTATGCCACCATTGATTTCATGAAAGGACTTAGTTTGACAGCCCAATATAGCGGACAGTACAACAATAATAATCAGGATAGATACAACCAACTAAACTATTGCTATACTGACCTGGAAGGGAGCAATCAATCAAAGGCACTCGACTATCCTTCTACTTTATATTTATCCAGAGGAATTTCAGATGAATATTACTCTACTATTTTCGCAAATTTAAATTTCAATCGCACATATGCCGAAAAGCATGAAGTGACTGGATTATTAGGTGCACAAAAGGAAGATTTGACAATACGTTCAACCAATGCCCAAAGAACAGATCCTCCCAAAGACAATTTGCACCAGATAAGTTCGGGAACCTCTAATCCCACAAATGATGGAAATAAATACAGATGGCGCATGCTCTCCTATTTCGGTCGTGTGAATTATGCATTTAATGGTAAATATTTGGCCGAAGTGAATCTTCGCGCAGATGCCTCATCCCGATTTGCCAAAGGAAACCGCTGGGGATATTTTCCCTCTTTTTCAACGGGTTGGCGCTTAGGTGAAGAGTCTTTTATTAAGAATTTGGGCATTTTTGACAACCTGAAATTAAGAGCTTCATGGGGTAAATTAGGTAATCAATCTATTGGTGGATCCTCAAATAACGATTACTTCCCTTATCTGACAGTTATATCACAGAGTTACGGAACCAGCTATAATTTTAACAATAAATTGGCGCCGGGGGCAGCTGTAGCAGGATTGGTAGACCCTTCAATAACATGGGAAACTACGGCGACAACTGATATTGGTATTGATTTAGGGTTCCTGGAAAATCGTTTATCGATAGAAACAGATTATTTTCAACGTAAAACGACTGACATTATTGTTCGGATGCCTATATCAAGTATTATGGGAGGCTTAACGGCTCCATTTGAAAATAAAGGGGAGATGAAGAATACAGGCTTTGAGTTAAATGTAAATTGGCAGGATAAAATACCTGCAACCGATTTTACATATAGTATTGGGGCCAATTTTACCTATGTTACAAATAAAGTAACCAAATTCGAGGCTGCCTCACCTGATCAATTGTATTTGATTCGTGAGGGATATTCTTATAAAACATTGTATGGATATATCTCTGAAGGGGTTTATCAAACTGATACGGAGGCAAAGCAACATATGAAAGCGAATTCATACACACCAGCAGCCGGCGATTTGAAATATAAGGATGTAAATGGAGACGGCAAATTAGATTTTCAGGATAAACAGGAAATTGGGAATACAATTCCAAAATTCACTTATGGAATTAATGGGAATGTAACTTGGAAAAATTTCGATATGAATTTTCTATTCACTGGGATAGCAGGAGTGAATGGATATTTTCAGAATGCGTGGACTGAACCTTTAGGTATTTCCGGAGGGACAATTACTGAAAGATGGCGAAATGCCTGGACTGTTGACAAGCCATCGAGTGAATTACCTCGCATATTAGTAAATGATACATGGAATCGTTATCAATCATCTTTTTGGTCATGCAATATGTCATGGTTTAAGTTGAAGAATATCCAGTTAGGATATACCATTCCAACCAGACTGGCTAATAAAATAGCGCTACAAAAGTTATATGTCTATGTAAGTGGAACGGACTTGTTTACATTGGTAAGCAGTAAATATGAGGGATTTGATCCTGAAAGAGATACATTTTCGGATGGATATGGTCAGTATCCAACACCCCGTGTGTATACAATTGGGTTAAATGTAACGTTTTAATAAATCATTTAATTTAAAATTTACAAATACAAGCGTATATGAAAAAAATAGCAATTTTAGCGCTTTCACTAACCATTGGGCTTAGTTCATGTGAAAGTTACTTAGATATACTTCCCGACGACCAGATTACAAGCGAGACATTCTGGACATCGCCCGGAGATGCCAAAATGGCAATAAATGGTGTTTATAATGTATTAAGAAATAATTTTGTTTATGGATATGGAGGAGGGTATGACGCTTGTACTCCAAACGCATACCAATGGGCACATTGGGAAGGACAACAAATGCAGGTTGGAGCAGGGGTAATTACTTCTACATCTGGAGCTATCGTATTAAATCGCTGGCAATACTGTTACCGGGGTATCTACAGAGCAAATTATTTTCTGGAAAACGTAGATCGTGTAGTATCTTTAAGTGATTCAGAAAAAAAGGTTATGATAGGTGAGGCTCATTTTTTGAGAGCAGTTTTCTATGATCTACTTGCAAAATGCTATGGAGGAGTTCCATTGGTTACAAATACACTTAAATCAGAAGAAGCCAGAAAGTTGAAACGCGCTTCTGTAGAAGAAATCTGGGCTCAAGTACATGCTGATTACGATGTAGCTATTACTAATCTACCTAAGGATGCTGAAGCAGGACGTGCGACATTGGGCGCGGCTTTAGGGATGAAGATGAAAGCTTATTTATATAATTCGCAATGGGACAAAGTGCTTGAGTATTGCAATAAGATTGATGAATTGAAAAAATACTCCTTGTATCCTTCCTATTATGGCCTTTTTCAATTTGAAAATGAAGGAAATAGTGAAACGCTGTTTGCCTTAAGTTTCATGGCCGGTGATTTTGGTCAGGGAAGTGTTTTTGATCGTTACTGGCAGCCCCAAAACCTAAAATACGGAATTGACGGTTCAAATTCAACAGCTCCGACACAATTGTTAGTCGATGCGTATGAAACTATTGACGGCTCACCAATTGATCCCCTTAACCCATATAAGAATCGTGACCCGCGTCTTGATTTTACGATTCTTCGTCCGGGTGCCTATTTCCAGGGGCAACTTTATCCTGTAGAAATCAGAAATCATACCGGTCAAAAGGTGGGTTTTGCCATTCGTAAATATACAATTGAAACAATGCAGGTCGTGGGAAATCAATCGCCGCTCGATTTCATGATTCTTCGTTATGGTGATGTATTGCTATGTAAAGCAGAGGCTTTAATAGAACTGAATCAGCAAGTGAACTCCGCAATTGATATTATAAATAGTATCAGGACCGGGCGCAATGATGTAAAACTAATCGCAATAGCCCAAGGACTTGGTCAGGCTGATGCCCGAAAAGCGTTACGGAAAGAGCGACGTATTGAACTGGCGCTTGAAGGACAATTCTGGGACGATATCAAACGTTGGAAAATTGGACCAGAAATATATCCTTGTAATGTGATTGGTGGCCAGGGGCAATTTATACAAACAAAATTTGCCAATGGCTATAAATTAACCAAGGATAATTTGCTACCACTGCCTGACAGCGAAATCTCCTTAAATCCAGGTCTAACACAGAATCCTGGTTATTGATACAATATTTGCTTTTAAAAGAGGCCATTCCGAAAATTCGGAATGGCCTCTTTTTTTGGGATAACAATTTGAAGTAAATTCAATTCTAAGAACGTCTTCTGCCCCAATAAATAAAATCACCCCACCGCCCCATCCACCAACACATCTGCCAAATTCATTTGGCTAACCTTCAATTCAATCATCCTTATCGGTAGTTTTCATCCCGTTTAAGGCAATGAAAATTATTCTTTACAGTGTAACTCTTTCAGCGAATATCGTATACTATTTTGTCTCTGCCCCATCGGCGGTTTCAAACCCCGATGGTGGCTTGTGACAATAGATAAACGAATCCCCGATGATAACATTCTGACAAACAACTTAAAACCAATATCTATGCAACAGATCAAACCACTGAACTACGGCAAATTCTACCATATTTATAACAAAGGCGTTAACAGTTGCGACTTGTTTTTTGAACCGACCAACTACGAGCATTTCCTGAAATTATACGATACCTATATTTCACCCGTTGCCGATACTTACGCTTGGGTGCTGATGAAAAATCATTTCCATTTGCTGGTAAGAATTAAGGAGGAGGTGGAAATAGGATTTTTATCAGCTGCTGCCCCATCGGTGGTTCAAAACCCCGATGGTGGCGGTGATAAAAATCAGGATTACCTTCATCCAAAAACCCTTTCGGGGTCCGAAACCGCCGAAAGGGTAGGATTATCATCAAGAAAATACAACCCTTCACACCAGTTTTCACATCTTTTTAACGCTTATGCCCAGGCATATAATAAACGAAAAGGGCGAACCGGGAGTCTGTTCATCCACCCGTTCAAACGTAAACAGATCGAGGATATCGAATATTTTAAGAACACGGTTGTCTACATTCACAACAATCCTGTCCACCATAAATTTACAGAACATGCGATGGATTATCCGTGGTCCTCATATCTGACCTGCATTTCTGTTAAACCTACCCGTTTGCAACGCGATGCGGTGATAGGTTGGTTCGATAATCAGGCGAATTTCAAAACTGCTCATGAAAATCCGGGAGATGTTATCGATTTGGAAAAGTGGTTGGGGTTGTAACCTCCGGGGCCCCATCGGTGGTTTCCAACCCCGATGGTGGCTATAAATAATGGAAACCCCGATGATGGCGACAGGAAATGCAGCCCCATCGGTGGTTTCGAACCCCGATGGGGGCTATAAATAATGGAAACCCCGATGATGGCGACAGGAAATGCAGCCCCATCGGTGGTTTCGAACCCCGATGGGGGCTATAAATAATGGAAACCCCGATGGGGGCTATTGAAGAAGAAAAAAACCTTCGATGACCACCCTGTCCTAAAACCCTTTCGGGGTCCAAAACCACCGAAAGGGTTAAAAACGATCACCCCACCGCCCCATCCACCAGCGCATCGGCCAGATTCAACTGCGTAACCTGTGATTCGTTGATCCGTTCTTTTAATGCATCACAAATCGCAAATAGTTCATCAACTTTGGCGACAATGCGGTGTTGTTCGGCGAGAGGGGGTATTGGAATTACCGTATTAGCAACTTTACCTAAATTCAAATTAGGTTGTGCACCACCGGCTGAATGACTTCTTATCTCATCATAGGCCTTTTTAAAGAAATATTTCAAATATTTCCGATGCGCTTCTTCTTTATTTATAAAAACAACAGCGGCACATGCTTGGTTTGTTCCCGCTTCGATCATTAATTCTGATACCTGTCCGCGAGTTTTCCCTTGACCATACATTGCAACTATTAAAGTGCCTTTGGGGTATATTGACACATTTGTTTCCTTAAGTGCTAAGGATGAAATCTTCTCATTCGTGTCGTAAATGAAGTCTTGGCTGGTTTCACCACTTGATACCCAATTGAATTCCTGTGGAGAATAATACTGCATTTTTTCTCTGGAAGGAGTTGAACCAGTCCCAACAATTGTAAAAGTGCCCAATCTGGATACTTCCCAACTTTCAGGTAATCCAAATATCATTTCATCTTCTTCAATTTTGGCAAGTGGATTTTGCTTCCTGATTTTCCCCTCCTTCACTAACCTCCCCTTTTCTTTCGCAATTTTCTTTAGCAATACACTTGCCGGTTCATCATCCGGATTTTGTGGCACGAGTTTTCCCATTACAGCCAGTTGCAGAATAGTTTGCTTCAACCGGTCGATGCTGTGTTCTGTGGTGAAAAGTGTTTTGAAGTGGCTGGAAATGCGCTGCCATGCGGTTTCTAATTCTGCCTGATCGGGTGCATTCGTCAATGTATCGAGCAGTGTTTCGACGAGTATTTCGTGTGCGGAATTGCTGTCGGTTTGTTGCTGTTCTAATTGGTCACAGAGCGCCATCAATTCATCAACTTTGAAAACAATACGGTGTTGTTCGGCAAGAGGGGGTAAAGCGATTACAGTTGCAATGATTTTCTCGCGGGAAATATTTGGTTGAGCACCACCAGCTCCCATACCTATAAATCTACTTTTGTAAGCCTGTAATAAAGTGAGAAGAAAAACATTATAAATACCACTAAACGGAGTACACGCACAAACAGCCTGATTAGTTGTTGCTGGAATCGCCAAAATAGAGGTCTTCCCAATCGTTGCGCCATACATAGCAATCAAAACATCTCCAACCTTGTTATAGCGAAGTGAGGCTTTCGTTAAAGCCAATTCTGTTACATATTCTTCACATTCCGAAATATATTGGCCTATCAGTTCTCCGGATTTAAACCATGGAATATCTCCTCCATAGTATTCAGGATTTCCCCGATTGGGTGTTGCTCCTGCACCCCATTCTCCAATATTATTTAATCGAGTAAATTGCCATCCTTTTGGCAGACTAAATGGAATTTCATCATTACCTATTTCAGATAAAACTTTGGGCTTCTTGATTTTTTTTTCTTTTATCAACCCTTTCTCTTCTTTGGCAATTTTCTTTAGCAATACACTGGCCTGTTCATCATTGGGATCTTGAGGAATTAATTTGCCCTGTATTGCCAAGTCTAAAATCAATCCCCGCAATTTATTAATCCCATGCAGACTTTGGTTGGTGGCACTTCTTCCGCGACCGCTGGTTTTCAGTTTTTGGGCGGTGGTCCAGATGGAGATGGTATCTATAATTGTGTTCATGTTTCCTTTTTTACCACAGATTGCACAGATTTTCACAGATTAAAAAAATACATTTCTGTGTAAATCTGTGTAATCTGTGGTCTATTTCTTCCTGTTTAATGCTTCTGTTAAAATCACCTTTAACTGGTCGCGCAGGCTTGAAATACCTTCCAACTGCAGCGCATATTTCTTTAAAAGCTGGTCCGGATCATGGATCACCTGGTCATCCTTATGTGGATTCTTAATATCGAGGTTGTAATTCCGGGCTTTGATGTCGTCAATCGAAACACTCCACGCCTGGTCGTTTTCTACACGCGCCTTAAAACCATCGCTCTCTATTCCCCACCAGTCAATTTCGGGTTGAAACTCTTCGAAACGCATCGGCTTGGTCTTGTTGTAACTCTTGACCCCATCGGGATAAGGATGTTCGTAATACCAAACCCGTTCCGTCGGTTTCCCTTTCGTAAAGAACAGCAGGTTGGTTTTAATTCCCGTATAGGGACTAAACACCCCGTTGGGCAGCCGCACAATCGTATGTAGGTTGCATTCCGCCAACAGTTTCTCTTTGATGCGTGTCTTGATCCCTTCGCCGAATAAAAATCCGTCGGGTAACACAACCGCCGCGCGGCCTTCCTGCTTCAACAGGTGAACAATCAGCGTGAGAAACAAATCGGCTGTTTCGCGGGTACGGAACGAGGCCGGGAAATTGTTTTCAATCCCGTCTTCCTCCATTCCTCCAAAAGGGGGATTCGTCACAATGACATGCACACGATCTTTATTCGTATAGTCGCGCAACGGGCGGCTTAACGTGTTGTCGTGCCTGATATTGATAGGTGTGTCGATACCATGCAGGATCATATTGGTCGTGCATAGCATATGGGGCATTGACTTTTTCTCGACACCATGAATCGTGGCTTGAAGAATCTCTTCATCGGCTGCCGACCGCACAAAATGTTCGCGCTTGTATTCGATAACATTGGTCAGGAAGCCACCCGTACCGCAGGCAGGATCGAGTGAAATTTCGTGCAGTTGTGGTTTTACCCTGTCAACAGCGAAGGTCGTCATGGCACGTGGTGTGTAAAACTCCCCTGCATTGCCCGCGCTTTGAAGGTCCTTCAGCATTTGTTCGTAAATATTGCCGAACGTGTGGCGGTCGTTTTTGGTGTTGAAGTCAATCTCGCTGATTTTGTTGATCACCTGGCGCATCAACGTGCCCGATTTCATATAGTTGTAGGCATCCTCAAAAACGTTGTGCACCACTTGTGCCCTGATTCCTTGAGGCCCTTTCAGGTTCAGCTTCTCTTTCAACGTCGGGAAAAGCTGGAGGTTCACAAAATCGGCCAGTTCATCACCGGTCATCCCTTCGGCATCCTGCGCCCAATGGCGCCACCGCACATGTTCGGGTAACGGCGATTGGTAATTGTCTTCGACCAATTCGAGTTCTGCTTCGCGGTCATCAAAAATCTTCAGGAAAAACATCCATACCAACTGACTGATCCGCTGCGCGTCGCCATCGACGCCCACATCTTTGCGCATAATATCCTGGATGGATTTTATGGCACCTGAAACATTACTCATGCTAATTTCTCCTGGTTAAATAATTCATGTTCTAATTCCTGAACGGCCTTTTCGTATTTGGCCTTTCCCCCAAAGATCTCTTTGATGATTTCAGTGGGTGTTCCAATCTGATTAAACGGAGGCAAATTTAGCACTTTTGCGTTCTCAATGGAAGTGATTCCTTTATCGGCGTATTTGTCGAGCAGCGCATTTAAAACGGCCCTCACCTGTTCGCCATATTTGGTGAAATAGTTTCGTTTCTTCACGTTGTTGGCCCTTTCCTGACGCGTCATTGGTGGCTGATCGTAAGCGATGTGGCAGATCAGGTCAAAGTCGCCGTAATCATTTCCGATTTCATTAGCGAGATCTTCGAGGAAGATGCCATGTTCTTCGAGCAATGCAATAATGGTCTGCTTTTTCGCGGTCGTGTTCCATTTCTTCAGGAAATCATCCAGCGATTGGAACTCTTCGTGAATCTGGTCGCGCGAAAAATCGCGGTACGATTCGGTAATCAGCTTCCCATCGGGTCCGTAATATTCGATGCGCTCGGCCACAATCCTTACAGGGACTCCGTTTAAATAAACCTTTCGTGAGCCCGTAACCTCTTCATCATCTCTGGTTTCATCATCACCTGGTTCATCAGGATCGGGCGGAACAGGATCATCATCCGCTTCGGGTTCGTAGATTACAACAGGTTCACCATCAAATTCCTTATCCTCGAAAAGGATGGTCGCCCTTTTAAAATCCATGATCGTAAAGTAGAATTTATTAAACTCCTCGTCAATACGTGTTCCGCGTCCGATGATCTGTTTAAAACTGGTCATCGACTTGATGGTCTTATCGAGCACAATCAGTTTGCAGGTTTTGGCATCCACCCCCGTTGTCATGAGCTCCGATGTGGTCGCGATAACCGGGAACTTACTTTCGGGTGCTACAAAATTTTCGAGTTCGGCTTTCCCCTCAACGCTGTCGCCTGTAATGCGCATCACATATTTGGGATTGTCGGTGGCGATCCTTCCGGCAGCATTCACAATCGCGACACGCATCCGTTCGGCATGTTCGATGTCATCGCAGAAAATAATCGTCTTCGCGAAAGGGTCCATCGCGTTCAGCAGTTTCATCACACGGTTCGCGACAAGTTTTGTACGTTGATTCAATACAAGAATGCGATCCATATCCGCCTGGTTAAAGGTGCGTTCTTCGATTTCGTGACCCAGGTCATCCACCATACCGGCAGGAGGCGTCCAGCCATAAAGGTCTTTATCAATGTCGATGCGGACCACCTTATAAGGAGCAAGGAATCCGTCGGTAATCCCCTGTTTCAGCGTGTATGTATAAACCGGTTCACCAAAATAGGTGATGTTCGAAACGTATTTGGTCTCCTTTGGTGTGGCTGTCATACCGATCTGAATTGCATTCGAGAAATAAAGCAGGATCTCTTTCCACGAAGCATCGTCGGCTGCGCTTCCGCGGTGACACTCGTCGATAATGATCAGATCGAAAAAATCGGGTGATACATTTTTGAATATTTTATCTTCTTCTTCGGGTCCTGTTATTGCCTGGTAAAGACCAACCTGAATTTCATAAGACGGATCAATCTTTCGGTTCTTTATTTTTGTCCTCACCGAACCAAACGGCTTAAAATCGTTATTGAGTGTCTGATCTGCAAGTATATTCCGGTCGACAAGAAACAAAACCCTTTTAACAAGTCTTGCTTTCCAGAGCCGCCAGATAATCTGAAACGTGGTGTAGGTCTTCCCGGTACCCGTTGCCATTACGAGTAAAATGCGTTTCTGCCCTCTCGCTACCGCTTCAACCGAACGGTTAATCGCATCGACCTGGTAATAACGCGGCTCTTTGGTAGAGCTATCTTCATAGTAAGGCTGTAAAACAAGCTTTTCATCCTCGTCTTCGATGCTATGGTATTTTTTGTACCGTTCCCACAGTTCATCCGGTGATGGAAAATCTTCGAGTGGAAATTGGGTTTCGATATCATCACCCTCGGCCGGCACTTTGTTATGCGAGGCAAACGCGTCACCATTCGAGCTGAAAGCACTCGGCACCTGCATGATATCGGCATAACCAAGCGCCTGCTGCATACCGGAACTAACGGTGTGCTTATTGTCTTTTGCTTCCACTACTGAGACCGGAACGCCGGGTTCGTAGGAGAGCACATAGTCGGCAAATTTCTTCTTTTTCTTGTTCCGGAACGACATGTCGCCCCGCACAATAACCGGTCCGGGCGTTAAAGTAACCTCCCGTCTGATCTGTCGTTGTTGATCCCACCCCGCATTTTTGATGGCAGGTGTGATAAAAAGATCGCAGATATCAATTTCGCTTAGCTCTTTTTTATTGATTTCGCTCAAAGCAGGTTGTTGTAATTATAAATTCAGGTATAAGAATGATCGATTTAACGATCATCAAACTTAACAATTTTAAAGGAATTATTAAATAAAAGGAGTTGTGATTTTTAATAAACATTGTTTATCGTTACAAGCTTTGCCTGTTTGGAATAGCATGTCCGCAAAATCAATAATTTTCTGTTCACCAAAAATTACTAAAATCGACTTCGTTTTCTGTAACCTACTAATATTCTTTTACGTAAATAATTTTACTAAAACCAACATATTACCACCTATGATAGCAGAGATTATCGAAAAGAACAAGAACCTGCTGCGG
>Ga0209512_1004070_pt1 | contig 13147 bp, 17 predicted proteins | sample frozenSSSSmetaG_FD_184142 | JGI IMG/M metagenome (GOLD analysis project Ga0209512, IMG submission 184142) | Glacier valley bacterial and archeal communities from Borup Fiord, Nunavut, Canada, to study Microbial Dark Matter (Phase II) -... | ecosystem: Environmental > Aquatic > Freshwater > Ice >... | reverse complement strand
ATTAAAAGCTACATTTTCCGCTGCACCACTATAAGGAATAGCTATTGCCTTCACACGCTCATGAAACCCATCATGCCCAAAAGGCAACATACCACTAGCCATATCCTGACTGTGGCGTTTTGCCTGGTTGGTCATCCGCGAATCAATTTGCAGTGGCTGTAAACCAATTGAACGTCGGTACTGATTAATTTGCTTAAAAACAGATTGTTCCAAACCAGCTATATTCACAGTTTTAGCGGATTGTTTAACCCGACTGCTAGGACTCGACTGTATCGTTTGGGTGGGTGTCAAAGAAGATTGGGCTGATGCTGAAAATGTCATCAAACCGCTGGTTAGGACAAACGTACCTAAACCAATGCCGAGAATAGTTTGTCGGATCATGAATAATTCCTGAATCGTCATTGGTTCTAGACGGATACACAGGAATATAGTTTCCAAAGATACCAGATATCATCTACATATCTTGCCTGGGAATTGAACAGAGTTAGCTAAAATATCTTCTATATAGAAACAGTAAAAAAAATATGGCTAAGAGCGAAAAGCGCGTATACCAAGAATTCGGCAACGACAACTCACCAGCCCTTGAACGAGGAACTCCCGATTTACCTCCGCAACAACAAAATCTCCGCGTCCAAGCCACCCGTAGCGGACGCAAAGGCAAGACCGTGACGATCATCAACGGCTTTCAATCCTCATCAGAAACCCTTACCACTCTACTCAAACAACTCAAAGCCCAATGCGGTACAGGTGGCACACTCAAAGAAAACGAAATTGAAATCCAAGGCGACCATAAGCAAAAAATTTGGGAAATCTTAATCAAACTCGGTTATAAAGCGAAAATTAGTGGAGGATGAGCAAATCGCACGGAAACGCTCTTCGTGAAGAGCGTTAGGCGCACTACTAGAGAATATTGGCGCACTGAAGACCTTGTGCGCCAGTAGAGATAGCACAAAATGCTCCTACTAACGGCTAAAGCCTAACGGCAACGCGCTGCGCGAATGCGCTTCTTCAGAAACCTACGTAATGTATTGCATCGGTCGTGGCTTCCGGGATTTCTTAGGCTTCGCGGGGGGATTGACTGATGATTTTTTTCTCGGTCTACAACGTTCGCAATACAATGGTCGAGAAGGATAGCAATAACGTTCGACTACAGAATCACATTCTTTGCAGACAAAGCGGTATGCTTTTTGTCGGATGGTACGGATGTGTGCTTTGACATGAACTTCCTTGCTTTCCACCAGTTTTGTTCCTTAAAGATTTCCTAATTACTATGGCTGATTTGTCTGAGATGTTGAGGTTACTACAGAAGGAGCGCGATCGCTACGTCCTGGAGATAGGGGATTTAGAGCAACGTCTATCTTTTGTTCGTAACCAGATAACTTCCCTAGAAACTCTTATATCAGGTTACTGCCTTGAAGACCAATCCATATACTCTCAGACACATCTATCTAGTTTATCCGCTCCTTCCGCCTTGCTGTTGAAAGGCGAAGAGAAAACAGAGGAATTACCCTCAAATTGGGAGCCTCAAGCCACTCAATCGGAGAAACCAGCGACGACACCGGAGGAACCAGATATCTCCGACATCCCCAAACTGGCGAATCGGCGTAAACCTGGTACAATCTCCTTGCTTAAGGAATTTCAAGAGTATTCAATTCAAAATGCGATCTTGATTTTAATGCGCCGCCGACCAGATTTACATTTTCAACTAGAAGCGATCGTCCGTGATCTTTACGGGGATAAATTAACTGCAACACAGATTAAAGCAACTAAAACAAGTACAGCTAAAGCTCTAACTACAGGCGCTCAACAGGGTTTGTGGTATCGGGTGTTAAACACAACTAATGTATATACTTTGCATCACGAAAAAGGGGTGACAGCTAGGTTTAAGAGTACATGAGGTTTCTTGAAACGCGGAGAGACGCAGAGGAAACGCGGAGTGACGCAGAGATACTCCGCGCTCCTCTGCGCTACCTCCGCGCTTCTCCGCGTTTCACTTACACCCCAACGACCGGCGAGTGTCTACCCCCGTCTTCGAGTTGACACCGCTGGCCTTTTTACATAGTTTTAAGACTTGTTGACGATCTAAAACTGCATCGGTAAAATCTGCATCAGTAATATCAACGTTATCGAAGCTAGAACGCAGCATCATTGCTTGGGTGAAAATTGCGTCGGTGAGATCTGTATTTTTGAATGTTGTGAGATAGGCAATACCGTTACTGAAGTCTGCGCCGTGTAGGTTTGCTTCTTGGACTGTTGAACTGTTGAGGACTGCGCCGCGTAAGTCAGCATTGCTGAGGTTTGTTTTATCTATCTTGACATTGGTAAACTCTATGCTGATTAGGCTTTGATTAGAGAAATCTTTGTTGCTGAGTTCGGCGCTGGTTGCACTCCGGGATATGCTGGAAGAACTGGCTGCTTCTGCTCCTAATGGTAAAAGTAGTGTTGCGAGCGTCAAGATGAGGGCGGCTGCTAGGTGGAAATACTTCATGCTGGGGGGTTTATGTTTGATTTGTATACTTTAGCCATTTTTCCATTAAACTCGATTGCTTGTAAAATTGAGTAAATGAAGCGATCGCATGGTTGTCAGAATCCGCCGTCAGTGTTTGCGTGTGACTTTGTTTGCTGTTGGTTTACTGGCTATTGGTTATTTTACACCCAGAAAATGGGTCAGTTCTCGCCGCGAGGGTTGCAATTTTTCCGTTTGTGTGCAAGATACTGGCATTCATTCTAATATTTTGGTACCTGTGAATAATCAATTGTTTGATTGGCATCGTTATTTGGCTTTGGAGAATATTGGTAGCGAGCATTCGCAGTATAATTATCTGAGCTTCGGTTGGGGCGATCGCGACTTTTATATGCAAACCCCAACTTTACAAGATTTAAATTTATCGATTACTTTTAGAGCTTTGTTTGTTCCTACTCACTCTGTGATGTATGTTCAAGGGTATCAAACAATACCTGATTCTTTGGTAGTGAAGTGTGTCAAGGTTGATCGAGATGATTATTTACGGTTAATGACTTTTATTGATTCTACTTTTACAACTGAGGGGAATGGCAACAAAGTCCGCATTGGTAATGGTCATCATCCTAATGGCGGATTTTATGCAGCTAATGGCAGTTATTCTATTTTACGAAATTGTAATTCTTGGACAGCAAGTGGATTGAGAACTGCTGATGTAAATACACCTCTTTTGGATGGTTTATCTTCAGCGATTATGTGGCATATGCAAAGTGGTTGTGATTGAAATCTGTATCAAGTTAAATTAAAAGTGATTCATCAAAAAACATAAATATGACTATGTTTAAATTAGCGACAACTTTAGATTGTCAAGGAGTCTACCCCTGTCCCGTTTGTCGAGTGGGTCAGATTGCGAACATGCCGATGATGGAGAGTATGGCTTGTGATTTTTGCAATCAGATTTTTACTGTCGAGTTAGAAAAACAGCAACTGAGGATGCCGGCGCGACAACCGGCGTTGGTTTGGCATTGGAGTGGTAAACAGTGGACAGAAGCACAGATTGAAGGGATGGAGTTAGGTTGGGGTTATTGGGTTGCGGCATTCGCGCTAGTGTTTTTACCAACTTCTTTGATTGGTTCCGTGGCGTACTTTTTACCGCCAACTCCTGGTGCTACCTTATACTGGCTGCCATATATTTGGGCGATCCTGACCTTTTTTTCCCATCTGGCAATTATAGTTTGGCTATTTGTTGAAGTTTATCAGTTTCCTGTTGGGGCTTATTTCCGTGCCTTACGGCAGCGTTTTCTCTGGCGCTGAGATTTTTCTGCATTTGCTGACCGGCAATATGAGAAACTATACGGTGGCAAGAAATGATACATAGACTAAACATGAGTAGCTCAATTTCTGACATCGCTGTCAAAACGCTCAAAGGTGAAGACAAAAAACTCAACGAGTATGCCGGTAAGGTACTCTTAATTGTGAATGTGGCTTCGTACTGCGGTTATACATCCCAATACACTGGTTTAGAAAAGCTTTACCAAAAGTACCAAGCTGCTGGTTTACAGGTTCTAGGTTTTCCTTGCAACGATTATGGCGCACAGGAACCAGGAAGTAATACCGAGATTGACCAGTTTTGTACCAAGAATTACGGGGTGACTTTTGACTTATTTGACAAGATTCATGCTAAAGGTGCCAATCAGCACCCTCTTTATACTCAACTTACTAGTGCGGTGACACCGAAAGGTGATGTTGCTTGGAACTTTGAGAAGTTTTTAGTTAATAAGCAAGGTGAAGTAGTCGCGAGATTTACAAGTGGTGTGACACCAGATTCACCAGAATTAATCACTGCAATTGAACGAGAATTAGCATTCATAAGTTAAATTTTCAGTGATGAGCGTAGAGTGCGTTACATTTCGAGGTACGCATTCTACAATTGAGTATTATCAGTCATCAACGGGTTACTATAGTTTTTATGCCGATCTCAATAATGACTATTGAAGAAGCACAACAAATCCTCCTCGCTTCTGAATTCGGGGTAACTGCACAAAATCAAGAGTTAATTCGTCAAGCTTTACTGTTGGTAGTCAGTCAATCTGATTACCAGATATTAGGTATTTGCGCTGATACAGCCACGCAAGGTATTTTAGCTTTAAAAACTTATGCTCAAGCTTTAGGATATCCAGAACCAAATTTGAATTTAGCTAACATTCCTGGTTCAGTGTATATCAAATATAACCCTAAGACAGGGTTATGTTACCTCGATGCATACATTGGCGAACATCGTGGAGTCCTCGTTTCCTGCCAATCTGCATCAGGAGGAATTAACCAGATGTTTGGTCACTTGCCACTTGATTTATTTATACTTTAACAATGAATATAGCAATTATTGGGTGTGGTTACGTTGGTCAAGCTGTTGCTCGTTATTGGCAAGAACGGAATCTTGCGGTGACAGTGACGACAACTACTCCAGAAAAAGTAACAGCCTTATCAGAGGTCGCTAATCGCGTTGTGATTCTCCAAGGTAACGATGTCGAAGGTATGCTTAAGCTACTAGAAAATCAAGATACCGTACTTTTGAGTGTCGGGGCAAAAAATTCTGATACATATACGGAAACTTATCTGCAAACGGCGCAAACTCTAGTTTCTGTCTTGCAGCAGACGAAAACCGTGCAGCAAGTAATTTATACAAGCAGCTATAGTGTTTATGGTCTCCAAAATGGTGCGTCGGTGGATGAAGAAACACCCGTCACCCCAATTAACCCGAATGGCGAAATTCTTTGTGAGACTGAGAAGATACTACTACAAGGAAAGAGCGAAAATCTCCGGGTTTGTATTTTGAGATTAGGCGGAATTTATGGTCCTGGTAGGGAATTGGTGAAAATCTTTGGTCGGGCGGCGGGTTCTACTCGTCCGGGTGATGGGAAAGACATTACCAATTGGATTCATTTGGATGATATTGTGGCAGCTTTAGAATTTGCAAGAGAACACCGTTTGCATGGGATATATAATTTAGTTGATGACGCCCATTTATCTAATCGTGAACTATTTGATCGTCTGTGTACGCAACATAATTTGCCACAAGTATCTTGGGATGCCACACAGCAAAGTAACCGTGCGTATAATTCCCGAGTTAGCAATCAAAAGCTCAAAGATGCTGGCTACAAGTTGATTCATCCGCAGATGATTTTTTAACCCATATGCATACAGAAACCACAACACCTCCCACGCAATTTTACACTTGGAAAAATTACCGTTGCGCTTACGAACACCATTCTAATTCTACTAATGGCGTACCGCTGCTGCTAATTCATCCGATTGGTGTCGGTCTATCACGAAAATTCTGGGAGCGCTTCTGCCGGGAGTGGTATTTATCAGGTCAGCAAAATCAAATTTACAATCCAGATTTACTCGGTTGTGGTGATTGTGATTTGCCGCATGTGGCTTATAGTCCTGATGATTGGGCTGAACAGTTAGAACACTTTTTGCAAACAGTGGTGCAGAAACCTGTGATTGTCATCGTGCAAGGTGCTTTAATGCCTGTAGCGATCGCTTTAGTTCAACGCGCACCAACTTTAATTCGGGGATTAATCTTAGCCGGTCCTCCCGCTATGGCGCTAATCACAAAAGAATCAGCCGATTTACAGCATAAACTAATTTGGAATCTTTTAGATTCGCCTTTGGGTAATGCTTTTTATCGTTATGCGCGGCGTCGTCCTTTTTTAAGCTCTTTTTCGACTCGCCAACTATTTGACAAAAGCGAAGCTGTCGATAGTGAATGGTTAGATACCTTAGTTGAAGGTGCGTCCCACCCTGCTACTCGCCATGCGGTGTTTTCTTTTTTAGCTGGGTTTTGGCGACAGAATTATAGTCAGGCGATTGCTTCGATTCAGCAACCGACATTAGTAGTGCTGGGTGAAACAGCATCAAGTATTAGCACTGAAGGTAAACAGGAAACTCCAGATGAGCGCTTGGCTGATTATTTAGCAGCTTTGCCTCACGGTCAGGGGGTTAAAATACTGGGAAGGAATGTTTTGCCTTATGAATCTACCACTGAGTTTGTAGATGCGATAGCTGCGTTTGTGAAGGAGGTTTCTGAATGAACCGCACAGGCGCAGAAGACGCAGATAAGAACCGTCTTTTATACGATAATTCTGTTTCCTATAAGGGATATCTCATAATTCCTTTTGTTTTTGGTACTGCGGATAATTACGCAATTTACTCGTATAAATTGCTAGCAGCGATTGGACACAAAAGTATGTTTCAGAAAACTGAAAATCCGGCAGGTATGTACGCCAGTAGTATCAGTAATATTATTGCTATTGCACAAGAGCATCTAGATCAGCATTCCGAAACTACTCCCACTCTAGATCATTTTCAGCGACGTTATACTTACCGTCATAATTTGTTTGTCATCTTTCAAGAAGCTGGTAAATATTTTTACGATCATTATGCGCCAACATCATTAAATAATATCGCGGCTCCCAAGTTATTTACTAGTGAAAATGAATGCTTAACTTGGATTAAACAAGGATTAGAGAGAGCAAATACCAATCAAAATAAGTAATATCTGCGTATTTTAGTAAAAAAATTATCATAGTTTTTCTATCCGTTTCACCCAAGGACGAAAAATTATTACATATTGCTACTTGCAAACGATAAAAAGAATCCGGGATGAACCTAGTTGATCTACCCCGGATAAAAGCATCAATCCAAATGGGTTTTGTTATCTACTTACTAAAAGCATCTTTGATATTGTCAACTGTATCCTTGACAGCACCCATTGACTTTTCTGCTGCTTTCTCAGTTCGAGCCGCATCTTCTGATGCTCTTTTCTGAATACGATTTTTGTCTCGCTTTGCTTTGCGTTCAGCCATACCGCCATCTTTGTCGGCTCGATCTACCTTAGCGGCATTTTCTTTTGCGGTTTCCTTAACTTTATCTTCTGTACCGCGAATGATTTTTTTGGAGCCTTCAGTAACTTTGTCGGCTGCGCCTTTAATTTGATCCCCTACATCGGCAATCAACTGTGGCGTTGTATCAGCTAGTGCTGTAGTGTTCGAGAAAAACGCACCTTGCCACACAAAGGCAGTTGCAGCCACACAAACAAATGCGGTAGCCATCCAAAGTCCTACAGTTGAAAGCCCTTTCATAAAATAATTCAGTTTCACAGATTACAATCTCGTTGCAGATTTAACATTCTATTTTATACTGCATTTATTGCATCGGTTAAATCCTACTTTAGGTACAAATTCTCCTATCACAAGTCGTCAACAAGAGATATCTCAAACAGCACCCCCAGTTTTAAAGAGGGATCTACGGGTTTTGAGTAGCATTAAAAACTAATTTGATGCCAGCTTACTTAGTAAAATAATCAACACTTAAGTATCGGTGATTATTATAAAGAGCAAATAAAAGTTATACAAGCCATCTTGTCAATCGATGAATCATCAAACTAATGTAGATATACAGGATTTGCATCGAGCCGTTTGAACTACATAAACAATCAGAAGGCTTGAAAAAATGTCTCTTCAATCGAAATTCAAAGTTGCCACTTTCGTGTTGACATCGCTGGTAGTGCCTGCAACTGCTGGACATGCATCCACTATCACCTTTTCCGATTCAGTTGCTACCCAAAGAACAGACTTCACTAAATCCGTTACCCTATCGCAATTCGATCCTAGTTTGGGGACTTTGAATAGTATCTTATTGGAATTGACCGGAAATGTTACAGGGTCAATAAAAATAGAAAGTGAAGACGCAGGACCAGCAATTGTCACAGGTGATCTGGCTTCGGAAATTAGTGTAGAGAACGTAGATAAGTCTCCTTTATTAGCAATCTTGCCAACGGTAACAAAAACCCAGAAATTATCTGGATTCGACGGTGTTGACGATTTTGCCGGTACTTCTGGTGTGACGTTTACAGGACTTTCTGATACCCAAACAGAATCGAAAACCTTAACTACAAAGAACGCTTTTACACCGTTTATTGGTACTGGAAAAATTACCTTACCAGTTCTTGCCATAGCTAAATCCAAAACTACAGGTTCTGGTAATCTGTTGGCGTTAATTAATACATCGGCTGGAGCTAACCTTAAGGTTGTGTACGATTATACTAGTAGTGAAAAACCACCTCAAAAAGTACCCGAATCTCCAATCTCAGCTTCCGTACTCGCAGGAACAGCATTATTGATGGCGATGAAAAAGAAGCCCTGGAAGCAAGCGTAAAAATTTCAATCCCAAAACCCACCCCTACTTGGGGTGGATCAGAGTGTGCTAAGCTTCCTCATAAGTCATCACTATGGCAACCAAAAATTAGGCAAAATAGACTTACCTAATTGACGCACTGTTTTGTTGAGCGATCGCAGTCCTTGAATATGTGGTTCATCGGCTTCAACGGGTAAAATCTCAGCTTTGCGACCTTGTCCTAAAAGTGAAGTGACTAAATTTGCCGCTTCTAACCCAGTCACATAAGCCTTTTCCTGCGACCAAGAACCGTGATTAGTCACAATCCAATCACCACTCATAAATATATTCTCAAAACTCGTCTTGGCTGATAACATATGCTGATAACTGCCTGGGGCAAAGTGAGTCACGGCATTTGGTAGGCGGATGACACTACTATCCATGACTTTAGCTTCTCGAAATGCTGGGATACAAGTTGCTAAATCACGCTTTACTAAATTGACAATTTCGTCATCACTCAAAGGTAGTAACTGATTAGCGTGATAAAAATCAGCCTCAATGACCGAACCTGGTTCATGACGATACTCATCATGCAACGCATTCAAATCAAAAAATGTCCATCCGGTTGTAGCGTCAAAGCCAAAGCAAGCATTAGAAGGACGAGGAATGTCAATCTTGCGGTCAAACCACAGGCGAGTTGCTAACACATCCACCGCACCTAAATTACTCAAGTTGCAGAACTCCCGACGGTGTAAACTCGGACTACTAGCGACAATCTTCTTCATCCCCGTGACACCAACCGCAAAAATCACGGCATCAGCCTCAAACACCTCATCACCACAAACAACCCCTGTAGCGCGATTTCCATCCACAATCACATCAGTCACACGCCGGTTAGCCAACACCCGTGCGCCAGCTTTCTCCATCTGTTCTACCCAAGGACGAAAAATCATTTCGCCGACAGTACCGCGACACCAAACCACATCAAAATCAGCTTGATGCGCCAGAATAAAAAAGTACAGCATTCCTAAAGCCGCAGCCGCTGAACATTGTTCTCCAGGTGCAAATAAACCCACCAGCAGCATAGGTTCAAAAGACTCACGGTAAAGTCGCGCCGAAACACCAAAATCTTTGAATAATTCGCGGGCGGTGACAGAATCATAACGCCGCCAAGCCTCGTCAGAATTATCAAAATCAATTAAAGCCGAGAGTAGAGGTAAAGCGCTGAGGCGGTCAATTAGTGGTAAACGCTGAAATTGAGTGTAAAGAAAAGTGCCTAAAGGTGTGGGTAGTCGGGGTAAGTCTTGAAAAATCGGCGAGATGACTTCTAATCCCAGAGGCGAATATTGGGAGGAACGAGTCCAAGTTGTAAAGGGGTTAATTCCTAATTGGTTGACTAAGGCAAAGATGTTTTTATAAGGATACCAAAAGCCATGAATACCGGCTTCTACCGCCCGTCCAGCGTGTGTCTTCCAACCGGCGACTAATCCACCGGGATAGGAACCAGCTTCGAGAAGTGTGACGTCGTAACCTTGTTGTGCCAAGTGGTAAGTTGCGCCTAATCCCGCCCAACCTGCACCAACTACTACTACTCGTTTGCGTTGTGATTCTGACATTTTAGCCTCTGGTTTTTTGTGTCCATACACAAACTTACCTTTTTAACGAACCACATTAGCGAAGCGAAGCCGTTAGGCGTTAGGCGTTAGGACGCAAAAGACGCATTAGCGAAGCGTCAGCGCAGCGAAGGCTTTAGCCGTTAGCCGTTAGGCGTTAGGACGCAAAAGACGCATTAGCGAAGCGTCAGCGCAGCGAAGGCTTTAGCCGTTAGCCGTTAGGCGTTAGGACGCATTAGCGAAGCGTCAGCGCAGCGAAGGCTTTAGCCGTTAGCCGTTAGGCGTTAGGACGCATTAGCGAAGCGTCAGCGCAGCGAAGGCTTTAGCCGTTAGCCGTTAGGCGTTAGGACGCAAAGGGTATGAAAGCGCAGCAACTCACCATTAATGTTGCACTATCGTATTCTATTCTCGCTCGCGTTAAACTCGAACAATCGCAATTCTGTTATAGTGGTATGTCTCAATACAAGCACGATCGCTTTTTCAAGTTCTACATCCAATCATTGTATCGAGCGAAAGGTATTACCATTAAAAATATTCAAGTTCGTAATGATGAGGATCTGGAAATCGATTTGATGTTTGTTGGTGATTTAGATTCCCAGGGATGGAAAGAGCAAGATTTAGGACTATTTGATCGATTGATGCAAACTCATCCGACGATGATTATCGAGCATTATAGTGGGTATTTAGAAGGTGTCGATATCGATGACTGTATCACTCGCAAGAATTTATATTGGAAATATCAACGTCAAGAATTAATTAAAACTGCTAAATCTGCACAAAAGTTGACGAGTACCGAGCGATTGTCGAAAACAGCAATGGCACAAATCGAGCTAAACAACCCATTTACGTGGGTTTTGACGGTTAATTGTGGGACTCAAATTCTCCAAGATTGTGCGGCTCAACTTCATTCTGAATTCCCTCAAGGTGTATATATATTACCGAACCAGTTAAGGATGGGAATTGTCATCATCGAACAGTTAGCAGAAACCCCCGAACATCTGTGGCTGAAAATGTTGGGCAATCGGGAATCTGCTAGGAGGGCATTTAAAGAGATCGAGCAGTTATCATCACCAGATCGAACTGGCAGAAATGATATAATGGCGGCGTGTTTGAAATATTGCGTCTATCTCAAGGATATAGCTACTGACAGTTTAACTCCAGAGGAGAGTGAATTTATGAAGACGATGGAAGAAATCGATGCTTGGTATGCAGGGGAGATTAATAATGCCGAACGGAGGGGTAAACTTCAATCTGCAAAAAAAATGATTGGTGCTAAGTTTCAGGGATATGTAATTACTGATCAAACGATAAGTAAAATCGAATCTTTGAATGATCGCCAGCTTGATGAATTTATGGTAGCAATTTTAAGTTGGCAGCAACCTGCAGAAATGACAGGATGGTTGTCTGGAATTGTGGAAGATTAATGTTTGGTTGTCGATCATATCTTCAAAAACACCCTTCCGCTTGCAGCGGCTGTTTTTGTGTCAGGAGCAGCAACAGCCGACTCAATTCGAGGTTTACGTTAATATATTGGCTATTGGTGTCAGCTACCTGCCGAAAGTTGATTTGCGAAGTGGTAAGTTGCGCCTAATCCAGCCCAACCTGCACCAACTACTACTACTCGTTTGCGTTGTGATTCTGACATTTTATACCGGATAATATGATTAAATTATACTATTTCGATTGGCAATGACATTGTAATCGCTGTTTCGTGATCTACTAACGTAACGTGTGTTATGTCAAAAAGCTGTAATCTACCCCCAAGATTATCTCGCAACCGAGTTTTGAGGGGACTGAGTTCTGGCTTCAGGTGTGGGCTGGTTATTTTGAGGACAAAGACAATTTTTATTTTGCTAGGTTGAATTGGGAAAGTATGACAGAAAGTTGGTAACTCCGCCCGAAATTTTTGACCTTGAAGAGAACCTGACCAAACAGAAGATAATATCAATAAACTATCTGTTACTTTATTTGTCAGCTTTTCTAATAGATGATTAGGCAATCTTTCAGGTGGACTAAGGTGAGAATAGTCTTTGATTTATAATAGCCATAATCTCTCTTTTGCCGAATCCCACCAGCAAAAATCTATTTCTGATAAGTTTTTGCCATTTAAAGTTTTATAACTAGGACAGTCTTGGAAACGAAAACTTTCCCCATCTGGTAATGTAATTCTCAGACCACTTTATTCAAATTTAGGCATGTTTATGCCTGCAAATCTAGCCTGACATTGTCTTCATATAACTGTATAGATGCATCAATAATCAGATTGTCTGGCATTCCTTCCTTTAAGTCACTAAACTCTTCAGATAAAGCCTCCAACTCTTCAATAGATAAATTTCTAAGTTGCTCAATCACTTAGGTAAAATCTGTGATGTTAAAAACTCATCTACTAACCTTCTTTGTTCTGCTTTCAAGAAATTCAAATTTGACTAGTTTCTGCTTAATCAAAGTTATTAATCCCCTCCTTAGTAACGAGGAGGGGTAGATGGTACATTTTTAGGCGTTTTGTTGGTTTAAAAATGCTAATACATCAGTTATGTTGGAAAAATCCAATATTGCCTCTCCTAACTCTTCTAATTGTTCAATAGATAATGCTCTAATTCGCTCGATTAAAGACAAATCAACCTCCCGAAATCGTCGATTAATTTGACGATTAATCATTCTAAACGCTTGTTTTTGAACGATATCCTGATAGACTACAGATTGTTGCATAACTTCTTCCCGCAAAAGTTTATACTTAATTAAAATTAAGACTCCCTTCCTTGCTCGCGGGAAGGGGTGTAGGAGTAAAGTTTTAGTAAGGATTCAGGTCTGAAAAAAAGGAATGAGAGAAGGCATCGCCAAGTCACAAGAATGGGCAGAGATAGCCTCACGGAAAAAAGTCATTACTGAGCGA
>Ga0209512_1004069_pt1 | contig 13154 bp, 10 predicted proteins | sample frozenSSSSmetaG_FD_184142 | JGI IMG/M metagenome (GOLD analysis project Ga0209512, IMG submission 184142) | Glacier valley bacterial and archeal communities from Borup Fiord, Nunavut, Canada, to study Microbial Dark Matter (Phase II) -... | ecosystem: Environmental > Aquatic > Freshwater > Ice >... | reverse complement strand
GCGGGTAGCGCGGAGCGCCGCGGCGACGGAGCGGACGAGCAGCAGGCGTGAGGCGGCGGGAAGGTCGGCGCGAGCGAGTAACTCGCCACGGACTTCAGGGTCGTCGGCGCCGTGCTCGGTGGCGAGGCGGGCAAGCAGGTCGGCGGAAAACGGGGCACCTTCACGACTGAGGAGTTTCAGGACCAGCGCCCTGCCCCCGGCCTGCACCAGCGCTTCGGTGACGCGGGCGGAGAGGTGCTCGCGCTGGGCGACCGCAAGAAGCATGGGCTCGTCGGCGGCGCGGATCAGCGTCATCAGGTCGGCATCGACCAGCGCCGGCGAGTATTGCACCACGGCGCGGGCGATGACCGGGCCGTCCTGCAGCAGCGCAAGAAGGATGGGGCGCGGAGCCTCGACGGCGTGCAGCAGCCCATATGCGAGCGCACCACGGACGCGCACCGACGGGTCGTCGAGGAAGCCGATCAGCGAGGCGTAGAGGGCGGCATGCTCGTCGGCCGGGCCGCTATGGCTCAGGTAGGCCATGGCCGCGATGTGCGCCGCCCGGCCCCGCTCCTCGCTGTCGCGTGACTGGCTGAGGGCGACGAAATCCTGATACGCGACCATCCAACTCTCCGGCACACCGTCGAAAACGACGTTAGCCAGCAAGGTTTAAGGAACGGTTCACCATAACCGTTCACCGGAGCGGCGAACGGTTATGGCCTGTTGATGGTCGCGCTTCCGAACCGAAGGCCGTTGCCACTTTCGTCGCTACGTTTTCTGGAAGCGCTCCGCAGTTCACTCGCCGCTGACCGGTGGCAGCGGGGTGAGCGGCTGGGCCTGCCCCTGGCCGTAGAGTTGGGTGAAGAGTGCGGCGCCCTGCGCTTCCTCGGTCGGGCTGATCAGGGTGCGCCCCGCAATCTCGCCCTCGTTGGAGAACAGCGCGGTGAAGCTCATGTCGTCGGGACCGAAGCGCGACGGAATGGGCTCGACATCCGGCCACTTGTCCTGCTGCTGGTTGGCGAACTGCTGGGCGGAGAAACTGGCATCCACCGGGGTCGTCGTCGCCGGGGCGTCTACGTGCCTGGCGACCAGCAACTGGTAGACCTGCTTGATCGAGCGCGGCTGGCCGTGATCGTAGAAAATCGCCGCGTTGGCCTTGGCCTGCCGGGGGAACAGGGCGGCAGCGCTCTGATTGGGGTTGGCGAGGCCGGCATCGAAGAACTTCGCCGCGCCATTCGCGCCGAGGAAGTGCGCGATATAGAGTTCGCCCGGGCTCGGTATGCGGCCGAAACGGCCGTAGAGGTAGTCGCCGTTGGACTTGGTGTACGCAGCGGCGAGGTCGGAGGCGACCTGCGGATCCTCACGTAGCTTGAGAATTTCCGCCTTCAGCTTCTTGTCGGCGATGTATAAATCGCCGTCCTTGTCGACCTTGATGGCGTCCGCATACTGCTGGTAGCCGAGCCGCGGGCCTTCCTGCTTCATCACCATCAGCCAGGTGGAATCGAGGAACTGGAACAGGCCGGTGGCGCTCGATGTACCGGCCTTGGCGCTAGGGTTCAGGCTCGACTCGCGGATGGCGGTCTGCAGCAGGTAATCGAAATCGACATCGCTCTTGTCGCCCGCCGTGTCGATGGCGTAGGCGAGCGGCTGGGGCACGGAAATGGGTGCGACGCCCATCGACTCGGAATCCGAGTTGGTAAGAATTGATTAAGGTTTGCGGGACGCGGGGTTAACGCGAGGTTAACGAAATCAGCGACCGGTGCCGGTACGACCACCGGCGGCCCCAAAGACTCGGCGTTAGCCCGGCGCAGGCCGGGATCCAGCCTGAGATGCAGCTACCCGATGTAAGGGTCGAAATATCTCAGGATAGGCCCCGGCCGCCGCCGGGGTCACCCCGGCGGGTGCGGAGAAATGATGCCCCCGCCGTTCACTCGCCCCAGCGGCTGACGATCCTGTCGAGGTTCGGGCGGTCGCGGTCTTCGATCACTGCGGTCGGCGTGCCGATATGGACGAAGCCGACGAAGCGTTCGCCGCCCCGGGCGCCGAGCATGGCCTGGGCTTCGGGGTCGAAGCCGTACCAGCGGTTGGTCCAGATGGCGGCAAAGCCCATGGCGAAGGCGGCGTGGGAGAGGTTGAAGCACACATTGCCGGCCGACAGCAGTTGCTCCATTTCCGGCGCCTTCGGGTTTGGCTTGGGCGAGAGCAGCACGCCGATGGTGAGGGGCGCGGGCAGGAACTGGCGGCGCTCCATGTCGAGGCCAGCCTCGTCGATATCGGGACGGCGGCGCTGCTGGATTTCGGCCAGCTTCTCGCCGGCTCGGACACGGGCGTCGCCCTCGATGAGAATCAGCCGCCATGGCTCGAACTTGCCGTGATCGGGCACGCGGGTGCCGATGGTGAGGATTTCCGCCAGTTCGTCGGGGGTCGGGCCGGGGTCCTTGAGGAACCCGATGCCGACCGAGCGGCGAGATTTGAGGTAGTCGCGCACGGGAGCGTTGATAGCCATGGTGTGATCCTTGCGGGGGTTGGGTTGCTTATGACACAGCTTTTCCCCAATCCAAGCGTAGACGAACGCTGCATCCGGCGGGCGGGGCTTGGTGGCGGGGATTGGCGTGAAGATCAGGCACTGGATCGGCTTGTTGGGCGTTGTCGCCATGCTTCTGCCGAGCATGGTGGTGGCTGAGGATCCGCCGGTGCCGTTGCCGCGCCGCACCGATCGCATGCCGGGGCAGATCGAGCAGGTTCAGGACCCGGCCGCGACCGAGGCGGCAGTGCTCGGCACCGACACTCCGGCGGCAGCCGACGTGCCGGCCGCCGAGGCAGCGACGCCGGCCGTCGAGGCGGTCGAAAAGGTTGCGGCTGTGCCGCAACCAGTCACGCTGGTGGCGCGGATCACCGATGGCGGCAACACCATCCCCGACGGGCTGACCTGGCGGGTGTTCGAGACGCGGACCGACGCCACGGGTGACCTGGCGCTGGCGGCGAAATCCGAGGATGCGACGGCCCATCTCGAGCTCGTGCCAGGCAACTACGTGGTGCATGTCGCCTATGGACGCGCGCAGACCACCGATACGATCACCGTGGTGGATGGCGACAACGAAAAGTCGCTGGTGCTCGACGCCGGGGCGATCCGGCTCAACGCGCAGGTGACCGGCGACATCATGGTCCCGATCAACCTCCTGCGCTTCGACATCTATTCGCCCGGCACCGAGAGCGAGCGGACGCTGGTGGCGCAGAACCTGGCGCCGAGCGATATCGTGACGCTGAATGCCGGCACGTACCACATCGTGTCCTACTTCGGTGACGTGAACGCGGTCGTGCGCGCCGACCTGCGGGTCGAGCCGGGACAATTGACGGACGCGACGCTCTATCACAAGGCGTCGCAGGTCTCGTTCAAGCTGGTGTCGGAGCCGGGTGGCGAGGCGATTGCCGATATCGACTGGACGGTAAAGACGCAGGACGGGCAGACGGTGTTTTCCAACATCGGCGCCTTCCCCTCGACGGTGCTCGCCGAGGGCGACTACCTGGTCTTGGCCAAGCGCGGCGAGCAGGTCTACAACCGCGAGTTCCAGGTGCAGCCGGGCGCCGGTGAGGAAATCGAAGTGCTGACGGCGGTGTACTAGGCACGGAGGCGGCTCACCCGCCGCCTGTCGGTGAGGGGCGGCGCCGTGCCGATGCCAAACCGCTCGAAGAATCGCCAAGAAAGCTGCTGGGGCGTGTCGATTTCGCCCGGCCCCACTCGTCGTGTCATCAGAGGCAGGTTGAAATCGCCCGGTTGGATGCGATGCTGCCGAACACGAGGAGACGACAAATGCGCTTCATGATCATCGTCAAGGCGACTGCCGACAGCGAAGCCGGGGTGATGCCGGGCCCCGAAGTGTTCGAGGCGATGGGCAAGTTCAACGAGGCCCTGATCGACGCCGGGGTGCTGCTGGCCGGCGAAGGGCTGCATCCTTCGAAGGAGGGAGCGCGGGTGACCAGCAAGGGCGGCAAGCTGACTGTTATGGACGGGCCGTTCGCCGAGACCAAGGAGCTGATCGCCGGATTCTGGATCATCAGCGCCAAGGACAAGGAAGAGGCGCTGAGCTGGGTCAGGCGCATTCCGTTCGACGATGGCGAAACGGTGGAACTGCGCCGGGTGTTCGAGGCGGCAGACTTCGCCGAGGTGCTGCCGCCCGAGCAGATCGCCAAAGAGGAGGCGATGCGCGCCGAGAACGAGAGACGGATGGCGCAGCGATAATCATCGAACAAGGAGAGGCGAGATGCGCTTCATGATCATCCGCAAGGCCGATGCCGAGACCGAGGCCGAGTTGATGCCCTCGACCGAACTGATCGAGCAGATGACGAGCTATAACGAGCGGCTGGCCGCGGCCGGCGCTCTGGTGGGCGGCGATGGGCTGAGAGCGAGCCGGCATGGCGCCAAGGTCAGCTTCTCGAACGGCAAGCCGACCATCATCGACGGCCCGTTCGCTGAGACCAAGGAGCTGATCGCCGGGTACACGGTGATTGAGGTCGGGTCCTACGAAGAGGCGCTCGAGTGGGTCAGGCAGTGGCCACCACTTGACGGTAACGGCAACGTCCAGCTCGAGCTGAGGCGCTTCGTCTCAGCCGAGGATTTCGGCGAGGCGTTCACGCCCGAGTTGCAGGCGCGCGAACAAGCGCTGCGCGACAAGGCCGGCGGCTGACGCGCCGGTTGGCGGGACACCGGTGCCGACGGCGTCTGACTTACCTCACTTGATGCGGCGGATCGGATTTGGTCTGATCCGCCGCCATGACGGATCGAGATACGCAGCGGGCCATCGAGGCCACCTTTCGGCTAGAACAGGCGCGGCTGATCGCCGGGCTTACCCGTATCGTGCGCGATGTCGGGCTGGCCGAGGAACTGGCGCAGGACGCGCTGATCGTGGCGATCAGGCACTGGCCCGACGAGGGCGTGCCGCGCAACCCCGGCGCCTGGCTGATGCAGACGGCCAAGCGCCGGGCCATCGACTATTTCCGGCGCAACAAGATGGCGGCGCGCAAGCTCGAAGAGCTCGGTTATGACCTCAGGGAGGAGGAGCAGACGGCCCCCGATCTCGACACGCCGCTCGACGACGATGTCGGCGACGACCTGCTGAAGCTGATCTTCACCTCGTGTCACCCGGCGATCTCGCCGGAGGCGCGGGTGGCTCTGACCTTGCGGCTGCTCGGCGGTCTGACGACCGACGAGATCGCGCGCGCCTTCCTCGTGCCGGAGGCGACGGTGGCGCAGCGGATCGTGCGGGCCAAGAAGACCCTCGCCGAAGCAGGCCTGCCGTTCGAGGTGCCGCGCGGTGCCGATCGGTCCGCGCGGCTCGGTTCGGTGCTCGAAGTGCTCTACCTGGTGTTCAACGAGGGCTACACGGCAACGGCGGGGTCGGACTGGACGCGGCCGCAGCTCTGCGATGAGGCGATGCGTCTCGGCCGCGTGCTGGCCGGGCTGGCGCCCGACGAGCCGGAAGTGCATGGGCTGGTGGCGCTGATGGAGATCCAGGCGTCGCGGATGCCGGCACGGATCGGGCGGGACGGCGCGCCGGTGCTGCTGCTCGAGCAGGATCGCAGCAGATGGGATCAGATGCTGATCCGTCGAGGGCTGGCGGCGCTCGACCTGGCGATCGCGCTGGGCGGCGCCGAGGGACCATATGTGCTGCAAGCCTCGGTCGCGGCCTGCCATGCGCGGGCGCGGAAGGCCAGCGATACCGACTGGGCGGCCATCGCCTGGCTCTACGACGTGCTGGCCGACGTCACACCGAGCCCCGTGGTCGAGCTTAACCGCGCGGTGGCGCACGCCATGGCCTTCGGCCCGGCGCACGGGCTGACATTGCTGGACGCATTCGCCGACGCCCCGGCACTCCGGAACTATCACCTGCTGCCCTCGGTTCGCGGCGACTTCCTGATGAAGCTGGGGCGGATGAACGAGGCCGCGACCGAGTTCGAACGGGCGGCGCAACTGACCCGCAACGAGCGCGAGCGCGGCCTGCTGCTCGATCGTGCCAAGGCCTGCGCGGCTTGAGCGCCCCAAAAAGGCCTGCGCGGCCTGAAGGGGCATGGCGACTACTGAGACAGTTCCGTAAGGGAATATAAAGCGCGGCCGGGCCATGCTGGCGGTTGGCCCGAGGGGTTGGGCCACGAGGACAGTTCGAGCATGAAGGCTTCCCGGCAGCGGGCCCGGCAAACCCGCGCCACCAGCGGGCTCGGGCCTGAACAGGCGACGCAACAGTTTGCCGAGGCAGAACGCCTCGCCGGGCTGGGGCGCTGGTCGTGGTCGCCCGCGACCGGCCTCGTATGCTCGGAGGGACTGCTGACCGTGCTCGGGCGTGCGGAGCGGCCCAGCGTCCGGCAGGTGCTGCGGCAGCTGGGCGGACGCCGGTCGCTGTTCGAGGCCATCCGGCAGGGACGGGCGGGCGCTGTGGCCCCGCCGATCGAGCTCTCCATCCCGCTGCCCGACGGCAGCCACCACATGGCGACCGGTATCGTGCGCGCCGATGGCAACGCGCTTTGGGGTCTGGTGCAGAATGTCACGGTGCTGCACCGGATGGCGACGGCGCTCGACCGCTCGGAGAGCCGCTGGGAGATTGCGCTCGAAAGCGCACGGCAGGGCGTCTGGGATTCCGATATCGCCTCCGGTGTCGTCTACCATTCGCGCACCTGGCGCACGATGCGCGGCATGAGCCCGGACGGCGACCCACAGGACGCGCACGATGTATGGGCGGACCGGGTGCATCCAGAGGACCTGCCGCGGACAATGGACCTGATCCGGCGCCAGCATACCGGCGAGCTGGAGCGGGTGCACATGGAGTATCGCGAGCGGCACCGCAACGGGCAGTATATCTGGATCTCGAGCCTCGGCGCGCCGGTCGAGTGGTTCCCGAACGGCAAGCCAAGCCGGATCATCGGCACCGATACCGATGTCACAGAGCAGAAGACGGCCGAGGAGCAGCTGCTGCGCCTGTCACGGCGGCTGGAGCTGGCGCTCGAGGTGTCGCGCATCGGCCTGTTCGAGGCCAATCTCGAGACCGGCGAACTGTTTTGGGACCACCGGGTGCGGCAGATCTATGGGATCAGCGAAGACGAGCCGATCGGCACCACCGACTGGGAGCAATTGCTGCATCCCGAGGATGCGGCGATCGCGCAGCACCGGGTCGAGCGGGCAGTCGAGAGCCGGTCGAGCTTCGAGTCCGAGTTCCGCATCCTGCGGCGCGACGATGGCCAGGTACGGATGATCCGTACCCAGGGCCGCTGGTATCGCGACTCGCGGGGCACGCCGCGCATGCTCGGGGTGAACTGGGACGTAACCGAGGAAGTCGCGGCGCATCGCGAACTGCAGCGGGCCAAGGACCTGGCGGAAGCGCGCAACGGCGAACTCGAGGTGGCCAAGGCGCGCATCGAGCACAATGCGCTGCACGACACCCTCACCCGGCTGCCGAACCGGCGTTATCTCGACCAGGTGCTGGCCGAGCGTGCGGCGGAGGCGGCATTGACGGGCGCCAGCGTGGCGCTGCTCCATATCGACCTCGATCGGTTCAAGCAGATCAACGACACGCTCGGGCACATCGCGGGCGACGCAATGCTGGTGCACGCGGCGGAACTGCTGCAGCGTAACCTGGGGCCAGGCGACTTCGTGGCCCGGGTGGGCGGCGACGAGTTCATCGTTGTGTGCTCATACGCGGGCGGACAGAACCGACTGATCGACCTGGCGCGGACAATCGTCGAGCAGATGCGGCGGCCCGTCCCCTATCACGGGAACTTCTGCCGGTTCGGCGCTTCGATCGGTATTGCGGCGCAGCATGGCACCGGGGTCGATCCGATGCGGCTGATGATCGACGCCGACATCGCGCTCTACCGGGCCAAGGCGCGCGGCAGGAACGGTTTCGAGTTCTTCTCCGAGGCGCTGCAGGCCGAGGCGGTGCACACGAAGCGGCTGGCCGACGAGATACTGCAGGGTATCGAGCAGGACGAGTTCCTGCCCTATTACCAGCCGCTGTTCGACGCGAGGACGATGGAACTGTGCGGTGTCGAGGCCCTGGCGCGCTGGCGGCATCCGAAGGAAGGGGTGCTGGCCCCTGCCCGCTTCCTGCGAGTGGCCGAGGACCTTAACGTCGTCACCTCGATCGACAGCGTGATCCTGCGCAAAGCGCTCGCCGATTTCGCGCTGTGGCGGCAGGCCGGGCTCGGAGTGCCGGCGCTGTCGGTCAACGTGTCGTTCCGCCGGCTCCGCGACGAGCGGCTGGTCGCCTCGTTGCGCGACATCCAGTTCGAGCCCGGGACGCTGAGCTTCGAGCTGCTCGAGTCAATTTTCCTCGACGATCTCGACGACATGGTGAGCTGGAACCTTGACCGCATCCGTGATCTCGGGATCGACCTCGTGATCGACGATTTCGGCACCGGGCACGCCTCGATCCTCAGCCTCCTCAAGCTCAGGCCCACTCGCTTCAAGATCGACCGGCAGTTCCTCGACCAACTCACCACCTCGCGCAGCCAGCAGCAGCTCGTCGGTTCGCTGATCGACATCGGCCGGTCGCTGGGAATCAAGGTCGTGGCCGAGGGCGTCGAGACCTTCGAGCAGGCGGATATCCTGCGCGGCCTGGGCTGCGACATCCTCCAGGGATTCGCATTCGCCCGGCCCATGCCGGCCGAGACGCTCGAATCGATGCTGCGTGGCCCCCGCTGGCGAAAGGCCTCCTGAGCCGTTGTGGCGGCAGCTTCGGCTCCGGCGATCCGACCGATGACTGGCAGAAGCGCCGCAGCAGCAAGAAATCTGCAGCAACTGCGCACTGCGTTTCCACCAGCGCTATCAGTGTCATATTTCGCGATGCTATAGAGATGTGCTTGCAGCAGAAGCATGACACATGGCCCAACCCGACCGTCGCCTGGTCCCGATCGTATCGCTGGACGTGGTGGGATATTCCCGCCTCGTCGAACGCAATGAGCGCCAGACCCTCCGCCTCGTGCAGCGGGTCTACGATCGGCTGATCTCGCGCACCATCGCCGCGGCCGGCGGCAAGGTGTTCAAGACCATGGGCGACGGGCTGCTGGCCGAGTTCAACTCGGTCGTGGCGGCCGTGCAGTGGACCTCGTCCGTGCAGCGCGAAATCCACGAGCGCAAGATCCACGCGCCCGGCGGCGAGATGTTCCAGGTTCGCGCCGGCATTGTGCTCGCCGATGTGCTGGTGGCCGGCGACGACCTCTACGGCTCGGGAATCAACCTGGCGGTGCGGGTGCAAAGCCATGCGCCGGCGGGCGGCATGTGCATCACCAAGTGGATGTACCAGTATCTCGACGGCACGATCGAACTCGAGTTCACGGACATGGGGCCGACCGAGCTCAAAAACATCACCAAGACCGTGCGCATCTACACCTGGCATCCGGCTGGGGCGCTGCGGCAGCAGAACGAATCGCCGCCGCCGGTGCCGCCGTCGAGCCGCCCTTCGCTGGTGGTGCTGCCGTTCGACAACCTGTCGGGCGAGGCCGATCAGAGCTATTTCGCTGACGCGGTGGTTGAGGAAATCACCGCAACGCTGAGTCGGGTGAAGGACTTCTTTGTCATCGCCCGCAACTCGTCGTTCGCCTACAAGGGCCGCGCCGGCATCGATGTCCGCCAGGTCGGGCGCGATCTGGGGGTGCGCTACGTCGTCGAGGGCTCCGTGCGCCGGGTCGGCGAGCGGGTGCGGATCACCGCGCAGCTGGTCGAGACTGACACGGGCAGCCACATCTGGTCCAACAAGGTCGATGGCGCGGTAGCCGACCTGTTCGACCTGCAGGACCGCATGGCGGCTGAGGTGGCGAGTGCGGTGCAGCCGTCGATCCGCAGGGCCGAAGTGGACCGGGCGCGCAAGAAGCGGCCCGATACTCTGGCGGCCTATGACCTCGTGATGCGATCGTTCCCGCACCTCTGGGCGCACAGCCCGGACGACAACAAGGAAGCCATCAGCTATCTGGCGCGGGCGCTGGTGCTCGAGCCGGATTACGGCCTCGCCCTGGCGCTGGCGGCGTGGGCCTACGGCCAGCAGGTGGCCTATAACTGGTCGACGGACTTCGCCGGCGAGCGGCGGCAGGCACAGAGCCTGGTGCAGAGCGCCAGCATGAATGTGGCGGACGATCCGACCGCACTGACGGCGCTGGCCTCGGCGATGATGATGCTGGGTGGCGACGTGGCACAGGCGGCGATGCTGGCCGACCGGGCGATCGAACTCGACCCCAACCACGCCTGGGCGTGGCTGCGGCGCGGCTGGGGGCACGTGTATCTCGGCAACCCGGAGCGCGGGCTCGCGGCGTTCGAGACGTCGGCGCGGCTGTCGCCGATGGACCCGTTCGCCTTCAACATGCACCTGGGGATGGGACTGGCCCACTTCGCCGCCGGACGGCCGCAGGATGCGGTGGGCTGGGCCCGCCGCGCCATGTCGGAACGTCCGGGGCTGACCTGGCCGTACCGCGACCTCACCGTCTACCTGGCGCACCAGGGCGAACTGGCGGCGGCGAGCGATGCCCTCAACCGGTTCAAAGCCTCGCATCCCGGCGTGAGCGTCGCCACCATCGGCGATGGGCTCAGGTTCATGTATCCTTGGCTGCTGGCGCGGTACCTGCAGGGTCTGCAGATGGCAGGGCTTGAGTAGCTTTGCGTATGTTGGCAGCAATTTTACCTTCCCCGTAAGGAAGTTCCCAACCCAGCTCTGTCAGGGTCCGCTCAGGTTTCAGGAGCCCGATTGTTGGACACTCGACTCGAGCAGCGCCTTTCCCCCCGACGCAACACGATGATCGAGGCCACCATCGCATTCGATGGCGGCCGGACGCGGATCAAGTGCATCATCCGGAACCTCTCCGAGACCGGGGCCAAGCTGGAAGTGATGAGCGGGACCATTTCGACCATTCCGCGCACCTTCGACCTGATGGTCGCCAAGGTGCGGCCGCAGGGCTGCACGGTGATGTGGCGCTCGCTCAAGGAGCTCGGCGTGCAGTTCCACGATGCCGGCGGCAGCCGCTGAACGCCACCTGAACGGTGGGTTCTGAGGCCGTTCAAACCCTCTCGACTACAGCCTCCGCAACAGACGGCAGCCGCCGTCATTCAACTTGCCATTCATTGCGGCGAGCCTAAGGTTCGTATCGCGGGGGGAAGGCGGGCTCCGCTGTTCGGGGGGACCAAATGTCGAGACGCGCATTCTTTCTTGCCGACGACCGCATCATTCACATTGCCAATCCCTGCGGGGCGGGGCTCAGCTACCACGCGCAGGCGCACGTGGTGATGCCTGGCGCCACGGTGGGTCCGCACATGCAGGAGCAGGCCGAGACGGTCATCCTCGTCGAGGAGGGCGTGCTAGAGGTGATGATCAACGGCATGTCCGGGTTGGTGACGGCCGGCAGCTTCATCCGCGTGCCCGCCAAGGCCTGGTACGCCTATCGCAACGATACCGACGACGCGGTGCACGTACTCTGCCGCACGGCACCGGCGCAGCGGGCGCGAGACGCCTGCAGGATCACCATCCAGATCGCGGCCGCCTGACAGATGTGAGCCATCGTGGCCAGCCCTGCGGCTGAATGAAAAAGGGCGCCTCGCGGGCGCCCTTCGCATTTAAGCGGCCTGCTTGGGCTGCAGGTCCGGCGGCACGGCTTCGGCCATCAGTTCGACGATGGCGTCGGTAGCCGGGATCACCTTCTGGCCTTCGGTGCCGAGCCGGCGGACCGAGACGGTGCCTTCCTCGGCCTCGCGCTTGCCGACCACGAACATCAGCGGCACCTTCTGCACCGAGTGCTCGCGCACCTTGTAGTTGATCTTCTCGTTGCGCTTGTCGAGTTCGGCACGGATGCCGCCGGCGTTGAGGCGATCGACCAGCTTCTGCGCGTAGTCGTCGGCGTCCGAGACGATGGTGGCGACCACGACCTGGGTCGGGGCGAGCCACATCGGCATCTTGCCGGCATAGTGCTCGATCATCATGCCGATGAAACGCTCGAGCGAGCCCAGGATGGCCCGGTGCAGCATCACCGCGTACTTCTTGCTGCCGTCCTCGGCCACGTACATGGCGCCGAGCCGCTCGGGCAGCACGTAGTCGAGCTGCAGCGTGCCCACCTGCCAGGAGCGGCCGATGGCGTCCTTAAGGTGGAACTCGAGTTTCGGGGCGTAGAAGGCGCCCTCGCCCTCGGCGATGACGAAGTCGTAGCCGGTGGCGCGCAGGGCATCGCCCAGCGCCTTCTCGGCCGCATCCCAGCGCTCGATGGTGCCGCCGAACTTCTCCGGCCGCGTCGCCAGCTTGATCACCACGTTGTCGAAGCCCATGTGGCCGTACACCGAGTAGAGCAGGTGCACGAAACGCTCGGTCTCGGCCTGGATCTGGTCTTCGGTGCAGAAGATGTGGGCGTCGTCCTGGGTCATCTGGCGGACGCGGAGCAGGCCATGCAGCGCGCCGTGCGCCTCGTTGCGGTGGCAGCAGCCGAACTCTGCCATGCGCAGCGGCAGGTCGCGGTAGGACTTGATGCCCTGGTTGAAGATCTGGATGTGAGCCGGGCAGTTCATCGGCTTCAGCGCCATGAGCTCGCCCTTGCCCGACAGGACCGGACCTTCATCGTCGGTACCGGGCACCTCGTCCGGCACCACGAACATGTTTTCGCGGTACTTGCCCCAGTGGCCCGAGGCCTCCCAGAACTTCGACGACATGAGCTGCGGGGTTTTCACCTCGTTGTAGCCGTTCGAGTTCACGCGGCGACGGATATAGGCTTCCATCTGGTTGTAGAGGACGAAGCCCTTGGGGTGCCAGAACACCGAGCCCTGCGCCTCTTCCTGCAGGTGGAACAGGTCGAGGTCCTTGCCGATGCGGCGATGGTCGCGCTTTTCGGCCTCCTCCAGCATGTGAAGGTACTCGTCGAGTTCCTTCTGGTTCTGGAAGGCGGTGCCGTAGATGCGCGACAGCACCGGGTTGTTGCTGTCGCCACGCCAATAGGCGCCGGCCACCTTGGTGAGCTTGAAGGCGGTGCCGATATCCCTGGTCGAGCGCATGTGCGGGCCGCGGCAGAGGTCGAACCACTGGCCCTGCTTGTAGATCTTGATCATCTGGTCGGCCGGGATGGCATCGACCAGCTCGACCTTGAAGGTCTCGCCCTTGGCGGCGAAGACCCGCTTGGTCTCATCGCGGGTCCAGACTTCCTTGGTAAAGGCAGCGCCGCGCGCC
>Ga0209512_1004061_pt1 | contig 13164 bp, 12 predicted proteins | sample frozenSSSSmetaG_FD_184142 | JGI IMG/M metagenome (GOLD analysis project Ga0209512, IMG submission 184142) | Glacier valley bacterial and archeal communities from Borup Fiord, Nunavut, Canada, to study Microbial Dark Matter (Phase II) -... | ecosystem: Environmental > Aquatic > Freshwater > Ice >... | reverse complement strand
TCACCCTGTTTGGATCTGCTGCTATCATGACTGCACCGATTGTTAAACGTTATCTTATTGCTCTTGATCGCTACAAATGGATTGGACTCGCTAGTTTTGTATTAGTCGTAGCGGGGTCTGTGGTCGTAGCAGTGCAACCAGATCCTAAACCTACTTACACCGCTAGCGGCGCACTCACTTACACTAGACCGCCAGTTTCCTTCTCAGCGACAGGAACACTGATTCAAACCCAGGGACAGGATCTCAACGAAGATAGTTTGCTTTCCGACCAGATTGTCGAACCTCTAGCCACGAAGGTAAATGTCAAATCAAAAACGCTGGTAGAAAATCTCTTAGTGACACTACCGAGAAAAGACGCCAAGACCGGACAAATATCATCTTCCTTGATTGAAGTAAAATACAAAGACAGCGATCCCAAACGAGCCGCTCAAGTAGTGCAGACGCTGATGCAAGCGATGGTCGATCAAAGCTCAATGATTAACACTGGGCGTCTCAAAGAAATCATCAAAAAAATCAACGATCGCCTCCCAGCAGCCAAAAAAGAACTCGAAGCAGCCGAACAAAGACTAGAATTATACGATCGCACCCAAGGACCAGCACTCATCGCCGCCCAAAATGGTAGTCTGCTGCAATCGATATCAGGAAGTCAAAATCAGCAACAGCAAATTAAACTCACCCTCTCAGGAATTGACGCTCAAATTCGCAGCTTGCAAACAAAGTTAGGATTGACAGTCAACCAAGCTTATACATCTTCAGCACTAAGCGCTGATCCCATCATTGCCAACCTGCGATCGCAACTCTATCAAATTGACTCCCAATACCAATTATTGCGGAAAGACCTGCGACCAGAACACCCAAGAATGATCGAATTGCAGCGACAGAAAGAATCAGCCGAACAATTGTTGCAACAACGAGCCTCAGAAGTAATCGGTGGTAGCGGTGGAACAGCACCTTTACCATCCATCAATCCGAATAGTAACCTCAAAGCAATCCGTGCTCAAAGCAACTTAGACCCAGCCAGACAGCAACTAGCAAACAACCTAGGGGCTTTGCAAACTCAACGCGAAACCTTGCAACAGCAACTAGTCAACCTCGTCCAAGCCGAGCAAAAATATCGCCAAGAGTATACAACCATTCCCAACAAACAACTAGAACGCACCCGCTTAGAACAGCAAGTCGTCCTCAAAAAATCTTTATTTGACCAAGTTCAAATCAAACTAGTTGATGCCAAAGCCGCCGAAGCCGAAACCGTCAGCAGCCTCGCCGTTGCCAAACCACCCATTGTAATTGCCGATATCAAACCACCTAAGAGCATACCAATAACTCTGGCGATCGGCACATTTATGGGATTGATCATCGGTGGTGGAGTCGTATTCTTACTCGGTTCAATGGAAGGAATCCTCAAAACAATGGAGGATATCCGCGACAGCCTGCGCCAAAGAGAAGTACCAATCCTCGGTATTTTACCCTTAATGCCAGTTTGGGACTTAGATCGAGGTCAAATACCAGTAATATTTTCCACAAATTCTCCCTACCTAGAATTTTATGAGAGATTCCGCAGCAATCTCCGCCGCGTCAGTGGAAGAAATCTCAAAGTCATCTTAATTACTAGTACCAGCAGCAACGAAGGAAAAACAGTTAGTGCCTATAACCTAGGCATCGCCTCAGCCAGAGCCGGCAAAAGAACCTTGATCGTGGAAACAGACCTGCGATCGCCCACTCACTGCCAGTCACTAAAAGTCACACCCGACACTGAAGCATTCGCCGAACCACTCCACTATTACGGTAGCCTCAGCGAATGTATCCGTCTCGTACCAGAAGTTGAAAACTTATACATAGTACCCAGCCCTGGCCCAGTGCGACAAGCCGCCGCCATCCTCGAATCTAGCGAAATGCGACGACTCATGGAAGACGTGCGCGGACGTTTTGACATTGTAATATTAGATACATCACCTCTCAGCCTATCCAACGACGCCCTACTAATTCAACCTTACAGCGACGGCATCTTGCTCGTCACACGACCCAACTATACAGAAGATAACTTACTCGGTGAAGCCATAGACCAACTCAACGAATCAGAATTGCCAATCTTAGGTGGGATTATCAACGGCGCGGATATCGCAGTCGCCCTACCACCGATGATTGAGGCTGCGCCGGAGGAGGAAACTGTGACGAGGAGGTGAGTTGAAACGCGGGGAACGCGGAGGTAGCGCAGAGTTACGCAGAGAACTCCGCGCCCACCGCGATACCTCCGCGCCCTCCGCGTTTCCCTAATCCCTTCTATACAAGCCAAAGAATGGCGCGAGAATTGCTCCGAAGGCGAAGCCGCCAATGTGCGCCCAGTAGGCGACTCCTCCTTGCATCATGGTGGTGGAGGCGTTAATGCTAGCTAAGCCGGAGAGTAAATTTTGGATGAAGAATATCCCAATGACATACATTGCGGGTATGCGGATGGTGGTGGCGAAGAATACTATGAATACTAGGGTGAGGACTTTAGCTTGGGGGAAGCGGAGTATGTAGGCTCCTAAAACTCCGGCTATAGCTCCACTCGCTCCTAGGGAGGGTACTATTGAGTTCATGCTGACGAACCACTGGGATAAGGCTGCTAATATGCCGCATGTTATATAGAAAAGTAAGTATGGTATGTGCCCCATCCGATCTTCAATGTTGTTGCCGAAAATCCATAGGTAGAGCATGTTTGCGCCAACGTGCAACCAGCCTCCGTGCAGAAATTGCGATGTGATTAGTGTTAACCACTCTCCACTTGGGTTGGTGCTGAATTCTTGCGGGATTAGCGCATACATGTGGAAGAATTGGTTGAGTTGTTGTTCTGGTTGGGTAATTTCATAGAGGAAAATGAAAATATTCATGCCGATCAATCCCCAGTTAATCCAAGGGGTGATGCTTGTTGGGTTATCGTCATTTAGGGGAAACACAGTTTTTTTCCTCTCGGTGTGGGTGGGGAGACGCGGTTTGCGTCTCTACGTTTGTTAAAAGTATTGTTCTTGCTGTTTGTCGCTGAATAAGCCGAGTAATGGTCCGAGGATTGCGCCAAAGACGAAGCCACCGGCGTGCGCCCAGTAGGCTATTCCGCCACTTTCCATCCCCACGTTGGTGGTTGCGCCGAGGCTGGCTACTCCGTAGAATGCTTGTTGGATGAACCAAAAGCCGAGGAAGTAGATGGCGGGGACGCGGAAGGTGGGGAAGAAGAATCCTAGAGGGATGACGCCGAGGACTTCGGCTTGGGGAAAGCGGAGTACGTATGCTCCCATGACTCCGGCGATAGCGCCACTGGCTCCTAAGGATGGAATTGCGGAGTTTTGGGAGAAGTACCACTGGGATAGTGCTGCTAAGACTCCGCAGGAGATGTAGAATATCAAGAATTTGATATGTCCTAGTTTGTCTTCAACGTTGTTGCCAAAAATCCAGAGGAATAACATATTACCTGCAAGGTGCAAGAAACCCGCGTGCAGGAACTGGGAGGTGATTAGGGTAGTCCACTCTGGTATTGGCTGGTTGGTTGCGACACCCGCAAAACTGGCGGTTAATTCCCGTGGGATTAAAGCCGCTACGTGGAAAAATCCATTTAGGGCTTGGGGGGAAGGTAGACTAGATTCGTAAATAAATGCCAAAACATTGGCAGCAACCAGTCCAAAAGTTACATAAGGTGTGATTTCTGTCGGATTATTATCTCTAATTGGAACCATAGGATTTGCCCATTTTCGCTCAACTAGCCTGACAATACCTAATTTTTACCAGATTTTCTCCTAACCCTTGGATAGATGTACTACAAGATCAAAGTTTTAAATGAATACAACTAGAACTCAACGAATTGCGGATATTATTGAGAAGCGTCGCCCTCTGGCTGAGAAAATTGCTGTTGTGGAGGTGAGTCTCCAGTCTTTGGCTGTTGCTCTGAGTAATCTTCAGGAACGACGCGATCGCTTGATGACGCAAGTGGATGATCCGAGTGTGGGTGTTTTACAAGAAATTGATTTATCCGGTCTTTCGGAGAAAATTCATGAGGAGTCACGACTCTTGGCAATTTTGCGGGAACGCTTTGGGCGTCACACTTTAAATATCGGTGTGGTTGGGTTGATGGGACAAGGTAAGAGTACTTTGCTCAAAAGCTTGAGTGGACTAACTGATAATGAGATTCCGGCTTTGGAAGGTGGGGCTTGTACGGCTGTTCGCAGTACGATTGAGAATCGGAGTGGGGATACAACGGCGGAAGTGACTTTTCATTCTGAGGATTCTTTTCTTCAAGAGGTGATTCTTCCTTATTACGCTGAACTGGGTTTGAAGGATCGACCATCTACTTTGGATGCTTTTGCTAATCAGCAATTTTCTCTTTCTTCCGCAAGTGGGGCGACAGATGAAAAGATGTTTATGCATCTGCGAGATGATTACCACGCGAATCTGAAGCAGTATCGGTATTTACTGAAGCCTGGTATACCTCAGCAACAGCCGATTAAGAAAGAGGAAATTCCTGAGTATGTGATTCAAAAACGCGATGCTCAAGATCGGTTGACGACGTTTAAACATTTGGCGGTGCGATCGGTTAAGATATTCTGCGCTTTTAAAAATGCTGATGCTGGTAAAATTGCTTTGGTTGATGTGCCGGGAATGGGTGATTCTCGTTTAGGTGATGAGAAACTATTGCTGAAAACTTTGGGGGAGGAAGTAGATGTCGTTTTATTCATCCGCCGACCTGACCCTTTGCGGTATCAATGGCAGCCTGTAGATACGCAATTATACGATACAGCCGCCAAAGCTTTGAATGATTTACCAAGTCGCTCTTTTATGATTCTCAATCACAGTTTGAGAACTAATAATTTGCAGGCTTGTGAGACTTTGAAAACAAGTATTGACACGATTAAGGTGGTGCGATCGGAAATTGCTGATTGTTCAAATACTGAAGATGCAAACCGAGTTTTCGATCTTGTACTTGACCATTTAGCGATTCATATTAACGACTTAGATAAGCGCTATGCAAAAGCTTGTCAAAATCGCTTGATTGCATTGCATCACGAGATTAAGAGTTGGCTAGTAAAAGCACGTCCAGCATTAGCCCAATATTCTGGTGAGTCCAGGCAGTTTAGAAGTTTGTTCAACAAGCTATTGCAAGATATCATCAATGGGATGGTGGATTTAAAAGATCAACTATTTTTTCAACGCGAAGAAATCGATCCTTACTTCCAAGCAGCAGTCAATACAGCTTTACAAAACTGCGAAAATCATCAAGGCATTCCGACTGAGAAAGAGATCAAAAATCGCAGTCGTGATTTAGAGTTTAAGGGTTCTTACCAGGCTATCTATCGTGTGTATGTTGCGGAATTGCGAACGCATTTATCACAGCAGTTCCTCTCTTTAGATCAAGGCTTAGCAGAGTCTATCGACCAAATGAAGTCTTCAGTCACAGATGTGTTGGTGACAAAAGGACATTTAGAAGAACTGACACAAGTAAGAGGATCTGAATTTCTCCAATTTATGGCAGACTTACTCGCTGAGCGTCAAAATAAATTAGAATTAGGTTTCCGCACGCTCTCAGATTTTGAGTTTTCCTACGGCGGTTCGTTGCTACCATTAATTCGCCGACATCTAGAAGGACTGCTACAAAGCGATCTCAACAATCCAATCTTAGAAGCGAAAACTCAACCTGAGTCGAATCCTTTAGTTGAGCCAGCTAATGCAACAGAAGTGCGGTCTAATTTGGAGGCGTTGCATAAAAAAGCTGTAGAGAATTGCCAACAAACTTTAGATAACTGGCTGAAAGCGCCGAGTCGTGTTCGATATTATATGGTAGCAGAGTTTATCGATCGCATCCTCTACGCCAAAGACATGAAAGCAGAATGGGAAATTTTGCTAAGCGAAGAAGATATCCGCGTCAAAGTTTGGCCAGAGTTTAGAGATTTGGCAAGACGCAAGCAAGTCCAACAAGATTGGCTGAATGCAGTCGAGAAAGTATCCGAACTCAATCAGCTTTCGGGGATCATGTTTATTAACTAATCAGTAAGTCGCCATAAATAAACAAGACTCGTAGTTGCAAAGACTCTCTTTGCACTCTTCACGCAACTACGAATTAATACATAAATTCATCAGGAGACAATGAGTTCTGTATTTTCGGGATGAAATGAGTAATTATGCAGAAAGTTATGATAAGAATTTGATGGCCTGCTTTCAACGTCTTGGTTAGTAATAAGAGAACTGTAAGGCTTGAACCATACCAGTTTTTGTAGCCTGAAATCTTTATTTAAAATTTTTTCTCTTTTTAGAAAAATAACTTTGGCGAAACCCAAAAATATAGTCAAAATTTCGCTAAAACAACAACAGGTTTTAATCGAAATAGCGGCGTATTTCATACACTTTGTTCAGCAGTAATTTAGGCGTGACAAGCGTTATAGCTATTGAAAGCATAATATTTCCGATAAAAATTGGAAGTATAAGCCTGCCAAATAGCAATATTATGGGTATACAGACATGGAGAAGCTTGTAGCCTTAACGTACATTCATGTTCCATTAATACTTACCTGCGTATTTAAGCTTAAAATTCTTTTTTAGGAAGCTGATACTGTAATCAATATCCTTAACTTGATTAACCGTATAAATCCTTTCTTATGCCCAGTTTTTAATAATAACCTAGGCTATTAAGCAATATACAAATATTTTATCAACACCCTACAAGCTATATACACGAGCATTTTAATTAAAAATAAAAATATTCATTAAAATAATTTTGCGCTTATTTGTGCCTGAAATACAAGAAAAATCTTAATTAGGTATTTAAAGCCATTGTTAGTTTTTTAAGTTAATATTTATGATATAAAAGTTGGGCAATAATTTAAAGCAGCTTTCTTCGTAAACATACTTAATAATTAAAGTTAACTATATGGATAATATCTCTTTACAGCTAATTAATCAAGCATCAGCTAGATTACAAAATATAATCAAACCTACTATTTTAGAATTTAATGAAAGGCTATCAAAAAATATAATGCCAATATTTATTTTAAGCGAGAAGACTTACAAACAGTTCGTTCTTTCAAAATCAGTGGTGCTTACAATTTTATTGCTAGTTTAAGTCTTGAGCAGCAATACAAAGGAGTAGTTTGTGCTAGCGCTGGTAATCATGCTCAGGGAGTAGCACTGAGTTGTTCTACTTTACGAGTCAAGGCAGTAATTTTTACGCCGATTGTTACTCCTAATCAAAAAATAGACAAAGTCAAAAAAATCGGAGGTGAATGGATAGATATTATACTAGTTGGAAATACATTTGAAGAAGCGAATAAATCTGCTAAAAAGTTTTGTCAAGAACATAATATGATTTTTATTCCAACTTTTGTTCACCCGCTAACTATTGCTGGACAAAGAACGATTGGTAAAGAAATTTTAGAACAAAAACCAGATGTAGATTATGTGATCTGTGCCATTGGTGGAGGCGGACTAATTAGTGGAATCAGCAGTTATTTAAAACAAATCAATCCTCACATTAAAATGATTGGTTGCGAACCCACTGGAGCAGCTTCAATGAATGCAGCTATTGAAGCTAAGAAAATTATTACATTAGATAAAATGGATAATTTTTGTGAGGCAGTGGCAATAAAAACTCCTGGGAATTTAACTTTTAAAATTGTCCAAAAGTTAGTAAATAAAATTTATATTATTCCCGAAGGACATATATGTACTGATATGATTAGCTTATATCAAAATGAGGGTATTATAGTTGAGCCAGCTGGAGCCTTACTAGTTTCCTGTTTAGAATATATTAAAGACGAAATTAAAGGTAAAAATGTAGTTTGTGTAATCTGTGGAGGTAATAATGATATTTCCAGATATCCTGAAGTTATAGAGAGAAGTTTAATTTGGCAAGGTAGAAAACATTACTTTCTAATTGATTTGAATCAAAAGCCTGGTCAAATCAAAAAATTGGTTAATGAAGTTCTAGGACCTCATGATGATATTGTTCACTTTGAATATATCAAAAAAAATAACAAAGAAAGAGGAGTGAACTTATTAGGTATTGAATTAGCAAATTCAGAGGACTTAAAACAATTATTATCCAAATTGGAGACATCGGGAATAGTTTACAAAAAAATCAATAGCGATGATTCAATTTATAAGTTATTAATTTAATAAAAAGCTAAGCTAGATAAATATTTAAAATTAAAAACATTTTAGCCATTTACTGCATTGTGATTATTAAAACTTACGGTGATAGGCAAATAGACTCAGTCCATGCATGATTAAGTACTTACAGGTGAGTAAAAAAACGCGTGTAACAAGAGGCACAAAAGCCGATATATAAACGCAATCCGAAGAAAAACGCCTGCACTTTCATTGCGCCTCTTAGACCTTTAATTCCAAGCTATACCAGTTAGCCGCTTGAGGCAAAGCAAAAATAGTTTTGCATTCGGGATATTGCCATAGTCAAAAGAATAAGACCCTTTGCCAGACCACCACTGGGCATCCTTATGCACAAAGTGAAACATACCAGAACCTAGCGTAATACTTTTCATGTCTGCTACTTGCACTCGTTGCACAACTCCATCTTTCATCACAAATTCCATAAAGGCTGGCCCAACTCGTACAGCTTGCAGGTATCCTTCCATCGGAAATTCAATGTACCCTAATCGCTCTAACTGCTCATCAACCAGTGGCAATAAATAGTTACTCCAGGCTAATTCAGCCGTATTAGCTAAGTGCCAAGCATCTTTGTCTTTAGGCCAACCTCGGCGACTGCGATAGGAGCCACCTAACTCGAATGGTTGTCCAGATTTTTGCTTAAACCGATAGGAATAAGAAGTACCGTTATAAAAGAAATTATGGTAATGTTGAGTTTGAGACGTGTAGAGGTTTGTCGCATCTTGAAAGCGCAAAACCTTTGCTTTAGCGATATTCTGACGATCGCCTTTGAGCGTGTAAATGGCAATGCCATTTTCGCCAACATAAGAACAATAATGTAAAAAAAGCGTTTTCCCGTAGGCACATAAGACAAAAAGGCTTCCAATTATCCCGGTGAAGATAGCTGAAGCAGTTATAAGCCAAGTGATGCCTACGCCTAATAGTCCTACCAGTAAGCAAATGATAATTCTGAAGGGCGTTGAAACTGGTTGCGTTGATGTTTTCAAGGTGCTTTCAGCAGAAGTAACCTGACCAATCTCCAGCGGCGGTGCGACGAAAAAGTCCCTGTTCGGGGGAATGAGACTACCAGCATGTCGAGTAACATCTGCCCCAGGAGTCCAAACAGACTGATGAACCATAATTATTCTTGTAGATTTAGTAAAGGCTAGTAACAGAGTATCAAAAGCTACGAAATATCTTCCGAATCTGAGGCTTGACAGCCTCCTCTAGAACACCCTCTTTGTGTAATTACTGTATTAGTTTTAACTTCTGAGTAACTACAGCGTCAAGTTTTGTGATTCCAGAAAGCTTAAAGCTAGCCGCAAGCTCTTTAGCATAATTGATCCCAATCCCATACATCACTCCTCGCTTATTCGAGTCAGGTTGCATCCATGAAAATCTGCACTCGTGAGAGCAGCTCGGGTAAAGTTAGCATCGGTTAAGTCGGCATTACGAAAACTTGTGGTGCCAATTTTCTTGAAATAATTAGCAGCATTAAGTACAACAGCATATTTTTGATCTCCTGAGAATATTTTTCTACTAGTATAAATACTTAGAACTGAAAATATAATATTTAACATAAATCCTTTAAAATTTAAGGGTGTATTAAAGTTTAATAATCCAAGAGTTACGTTAAAGGCAACTGCCACTGATACAAACACGGTTACCAACAAATTCTTACCTAAATCCTTACTTTTTTTTCCAGCTATGACACCGATGACTGTGGCAAAAGTAGCTAGAGCGAAGGCAATACATAAAAGTCCTAAATCAACTGCGGCATCTTCATAAGCACTTCTGCTGACTCCGCTTTTAGCAATTTCAAAGCTTAGATTTACAAGCGCAATTATAGTTATTAGTATGATGATGGTAAAAACTATAGCTAAATTACAGTTTACTCCTTGGCGAATTGCAATTCCAAAGAAAATCATTAGTACCATTAAACTAAACAAGCCTGCAACTCTGTCTGAGTCGTTAAGAGAAAAACCAAATACGGATGAGGTTAAAAATCCGTAAACAGTTGCAAAAAATGATGATATTCCAGCTATTAGCCATATTTGTAACAGAAGTAGAACCTTCCATATCCGTTGTTGCCCGATGATGGCGTCATGAAAGTTAGCTCCAGTTAGATTGGCACCTGTAAAATCTGTACTGCGAATATCCGCATAACTAAAGTTAGCGTTTCTTAAGTTTTGGCGTTTGAAAGAGCGACCTTGAAGATTCTGATGGGAATAGTCGTGAGTCATAAATCGGTAAGGTATACTGTAAACGGTTAAGATTTTAACTTTTGCCTAAGCGCTCATGCATAGAGTGTTTGGTATTTAAAAGTAAAGTTCCTAGCCGTTTTTAGTATACACAAATTTATTTTTTATTTACTCCAATGCTCCCGATGGGTTAGTATTTTTACTTGTAGCCCATGCTTCGTCCCCCCATTACCTGCTAGCACATACAGTAATGTTGTTTTTAATACCATATAAAATAAACTTATTAAGTAAGTGTTTCTAGGGGCTTGAGTAGCAGGCGAACCGAAAACCGGGTAATCGCTTTCAAGTCTTATTATGTCATTGGAAGGATAATATTGCCGGAATGGCAAGCTTATCCTTCCAATTGATTCTGGCAACATTACGCTTCTAATGCCTCTAATCCTTGTAGGCTATACATTTAGCTAAAAAACAATTAATATCTTATCTTCTCTAAAAATTCACTCCTTGAACTTAAAAGAAAACTGGAACGCTCATGGCAGAGGTGTTTGACGGAAGATGCACCAACCTCAAAATCAAATCTTAAAATTACCCTTTTTTGGCGTTTCTTATGCTTCCAATTTCGGTTCTCGGCGTTTCTTATGCTTCCAATGACCAAATTTCTGGGGTCGATGATTAACGACCGAATAGGTGTTTCAGCCTTTGTCGCGGCGTTTCTTATGCTTCTAATTTTGGCAATATTATCCTGACATCGACATATTAGATAAAGATTCTATTTAGAACGAATGTCATTGACGCTCTCTGATCATTGAGTCACTACTCAACGATAAAATAAGGGTTTCAGCTTCACTCACAGGCTTGTATTACTCATGTAATATCTCTTAACCAGGTGAGGAGCGCGAATGCTACTCATACCCCAATATAATTAAATCGCTCTACATTTGCGTGAGTGCTCGGCACAAATTGGAGCAAGTACTGACGAACTGATCGTAAAATTGACATTTAAGCTGATAGGCATTCTCTTCAAAATTGATACAGTAAAGTAGAGCATCTTCAGACACAATTAGTCCTTGTAAGTGAATTGCCAACTCTTGAGCATGAGTAAGTCCACCTAAAAAGCTTTCTTTGCCAATATCAGAGTTTCTGCGATCGTGGATCATATGAAAATAATAGAATTCTGATCTAATTTTGTGGCTCGATTGTCCATCTGATAAGCGTTCAGAGATTCGTTGCCAGAGACAGGAATACTCAACTGAAACAAGCACCTCTGCCCAAAAGCGAAGAAATGCTACAAGCCCGACTTGACAATACTTTTCACCCAGACAACTGACCATTAGCTTATAACTTTTATCCCTAATCATTCGGGTAGCAGGCATTTCGGGCGTTGCTAAAATCATTTCAGGGGTGGCACCAAGATTGAGTAGATCCTGGAAAAGTAACTCTCGATGAGACAGAAGTGGAATACCTTTAGTATTGCGAGGGTATTCCTCATTCAGGATGCCTCTAACAGTCCGTTTAATCTCCTGACCGGCAAGAGCATCAATGACAAATTCGTAGATATTGATAATAGATAGTGATAGAAAGCGGCGCTGAATCAGAATTTCAAGTAGATCATGCCAAGCGATCGCATCAATCTGGATAAACAGTGGATGTGCTCTAAATTTCTCAATTAACGAAACCTCGAAACGATTAAGTTGTTCAATCATCATGCCTAGCTCGTAAATAGTATTTTCAAATCATTTCTCCAATTTCTATTTGGATCTGGATAAAATCGGCGAGCAACTTGCCACATTAATTCAAAATCTTCTTGTAATGTACGTGCTATCAATTGATTAGAGGGATACAGCCTCAGCTCCAACTGAAACGTATTAACAGCAAGCGACCCATGTAGGAAAGGTGCAGCTAACATATAATTACCAGCTCGGTAAATTGCCAAAGAAGGTAGTGTATCATACAGTTTAATGTCGAGAAGTTTAGGGTTGCCTGCAACTCTAATAACTCTCTCTAACGTCTCCAGGTTTGCAATCACACAATCGCAAATATTAATCTCAGGGCTAATATTGTCACTAGCATACCTCCTCAGAACGTCCTCCCTCAGTTTGGCTGCTTCAGAATAGGGCCAAGCCAGTAATATTCTAACTTGGACATCGTTTTGAACACACTGAGTCAGATGCTCAAAATAGTCATTAAGATTGGGAGCAAAGGTTTGAAGGATATCTACTCGCTTATGCTCTTGATCATCCGAATGAATCACACGATCGATTTCTTCTCCGAAAGTATCTCTCGGAAAATTTGGATAAATGTGAGTTAAACCAATTTCAGAGAAAAATATATCTTTATTTTGGTACTGAACATATTTTTTAGCTAGATAACTATGAAGTTGCGGAAGCTTATATCCTTTACCTGTAATTTGAAATTTTTTGTAAATACTCTTGAGCCTTTGGGTAAAGGCTTCTTCTTCTATTGCTGAATATGACCTGATGTAAGTTTCTAGTAAATCACTTTTACTTTGACATTTGGCTTCTCCTAAGCACATGAGTACCTCTGTTTCAAGAGCACTAAGCCCATATTCTCTGCACTTGCATAGCGTGTCTAAAAAATTATACCAATCCATACGATATAAGTGTTCTGACCAAGACATGGGTTATCTAAGTTACACCTTACTACACTTCCCCAATATTTACTCATTTCTAGAAATGACTGATGATAGGCTGACAAGGTTTTACCCGTGCCCATGCTAAATTCTTCTCAAGCCAACCTCTATCAACGTTTACAAGACTTTGAATTGGACGATCCAACCCATGAATTTGGGTTTATGCGCCATCTCATGAGAAACCAGGGCTGG
>Ga0209512_1004059_pt1 | contig 13165 bp, 10 predicted proteins | sample frozenSSSSmetaG_FD_184142 | JGI IMG/M metagenome (GOLD analysis project Ga0209512, IMG submission 184142) | Glacier valley bacterial and archeal communities from Borup Fiord, Nunavut, Canada, to study Microbial Dark Matter (Phase II) -... | ecosystem: Environmental > Aquatic > Freshwater > Ice >... | reverse complement strand
AACTAAAACAAAATATTGATCTGCGCTACCTGGGCTTCAGTGCCAGGAATAATTAAGCTGTGTATTCCAAATTCGAACTTTCGGTTAAAACCTAGCAAATCGCCGTTACCCCCAAAAATCTGAACTAACTTTGGTTGTTTAGCCCCTACAACAAATGGATAATCCTGATCCTGACTTAAATTTATGCTCACCGACAAAATACCCGTCGTACCAGTAAGCGGCAACTCAGAAATAAAAAAGGCCGGCAGGTTTTCAGGAACAGGCAGATCATTGTTGAAATTTTCCAGGTTGAGAAGTTGAACATCCTCTCCAAGCCGGTAGGTAAATTCATAATCAACTTCGTCCTGTTGCGTGGTATTCAAAATTTTAGATGATGTGACAGCGATCCGTTTGACAGCCCCGTCCGGTCTGATCCAATATTTTTTACGGGAGAAGAAAAAGTCTGTTATCCAGGTTGCTTCGTACTGCTCCAGAAACCCTGTACTTTGGCGGAACTCCCTCGGATTTTCAACATCGTATTCTTTGATCTGATTTCCCTCGAACAATGCAGTTTTATGTACCAGTTTATAATCCTGTTCACACGCCCCTGTGAAAGATAAAGTGTCAATTCCCCCCAGCGTATTTGTCCAGGTGTATAAATGCTCCTGATCCTCCCTGGTTCTTAGAACATAGCGTTGCGCAGGGGTCCATTGCACTGCCCCAACCTCATACCAGACATCCCAGCCTATCACCTGTCCACTTTGACCTTCGGCGACCAGCCATCCCGAAACGACGCCCCAGGTTACATTGATGCTGTATAATTTTAATGCGGCAAGCGTTGCATACGTTCCTGTATAGCTTACATTTTCAGCGTAGTATGCTTTTAGTCGGATCACCCCTGCCGAAAGCGTATAAATTCCAAGCCATTCTGGCTGTGTCGTTAACGTATTTTTAATTTGCGGCTGCCAGGTCAGAAAGTGCCTTTTCATAAAATCGGATGGCACTTCATTCAATTCATTTACACCCCCTTTTACCACCCTGAATTCAAATGAAGAACCATCGATGACAGCAGTAAAGTCAGACACTCCGGATGTCTGTTCGGTAATGATATTTTGCTGACTTGCAGGAATCACCACATCAATCAATTGATCGATGATCGGCTGAACATTTACTGTTACCAGGTTTCCCGGATCGGGTTGGTATTTCTCATTCAGTATCAGCATCGCTCCCTGGTGCAAAACGAACGTGACTTCTACTGCGGAAGAAATCAGAAACGTTTTAAGATTACCGGAAAACGACAATGATTCAGGGGATTGTAATATTATACTCATAGCTTAAGGTATTCTTTGGTTAATAGCTGATACCTATCTTTTCCTTCTGATTAAAATACGGTAAGGAGCTGCGATTGTGCAAGAACCATTTGTGTTCGCATAGGCTTGTTTACCAGCGTCCACAGCCGCAATTGCAGGGTTATTAGCGGCGGTCTGACTGATTGTTGAACTGTATAAGCTGGCAGCTACGGTAAACGTCACGGCAGAACCACGGAATCCCGTCTCGCAATCATTTTTAACCGCTGTTCCTGTCTGCTCAGTATTCCAGTAAACGGTTGGTGCCTGTTGGGATTGGTACTCATACGCCCCGATATCAATCGTTGCCCGCGGGTTATTCAAATAGTCAGTTGTTACATCCGTATCATAACCGGCATTTACTGCCGGTGAATTAGCCGGAATTGTGAAATTGTAAGCCGCAGGGTTGGTCATTAAAGGGTCAACATTCGAATTATTGTTTTGCGTGATACCCGTATAGGTCGTGGGCGAAAGTATCAATCCTGTACCTCCGTAAATAATATTTTTGGTCATAAATACATTCGAATAGGTAAAAGCCCCGCCAGATTCAACATATACGGCGGTCGAATATTGGGTATGAAATATATTATTGGCAATCAGAACATTTGACATATTCATCCAAAAAACAAGATGCGATTTTACATCTGACCGCATCGAACCGCTGTAAAAAGTATTGTTAATGATCTCTACGCCATCGCAGCGTCCAACTCCTCCCGAATCAAATTGGACGCTATACCCTTTCTGATTGTTGTAAAACACATTGTTGCGGACCAAAAGATTGGTCATTTGCATGAAATACATTCCGTGATCGTGCCGGGTCCAGTATTCCGTAAGCGGAACGCACCCACCCTCATTTAATCCAAGCCTTCCTATGTTGTTGATCCTGCAACGTTCTACCAACATATGACCGCAACGATTTGCGGATATCCCGTTAAGTCCCGAATTATCTTCCGTACAGATATTCCCGATGTTGTGAATCCAGCAATCCCTTATCTCGACATGGTCAGAGTTTTGAACTTCGAAACCCGAGTAAAAAAAATTTCTGATTTCAAATCCCTCAAATCGGGTGTAGCTGGCGTGACCCGACTGGTAATTACCAACCGAAAAAGCATCCCAGGCGAGAAAATTATTCCCGTCCAGGATCACACCCCCGTTCGTTTCAGCCTTATAAGTGATATAGTTTTCCGGTGTTCCATCTTTCAACGTGGTCATCCAATACCCGGCTGCCGTTGCCGTATAAATCCCGTTTTTAAACATCAGCGTATCACCCGCATTCAGCAATAACTGGCCCCTTGTCCAGTTAAATGGTGATGCATAGGTTCCTGCGTTGCCAAATGATCCCGTTGACGACATCCAGTATTTGGCTCCTGAAACAAACAAAGAGCTGATTATCAGTAGCAATATAATTGCATATTTTTTCATCTTATCTAATTTAAGGTAAATCAATTACGGTTAATATTCGTTCCGACATACTGGCCCCATTTTGAAAAACCTGGTTTCCACTGCAAAACCATGCAATTTCTACGGATATTTCTTCGTTGGGTATCACAGACTGCAGGTGCTGAAAAGACATATTTTGTGTATTTGAGAAAATATTCAGCTTCGAAGTTCTTACAGGATCGCCACCAATCAACAGGGTAACCGTTACATTCTGATCATTGGCCGTCACTGTAAACGGGGCTGAAAAAAATACTAAAATATGGTGACCCTTTGGCGTACAGGTTATTGTAAGATCAGAAATAATTTGTGCGCCGCCAACATTGCTTCCCGTTATATCGGTGGTCCCTACCCGTTCAACAGGATCGTTATTCAACGCCGGATCGTTCTCAATATCCGATAGCAGGGCAAGAGTTCCTGATTTATCAGGCAAGGTAATGACAGGGGTATTGGCTACATCAGCGGCCCGTATCGTCGCAACTCCCGATGTTACCCCCGATACCTCAATAACTCCGCCAACTTCAATATTCCCCGTTTCATCTGCCGTAAATTGCCTTCCTGTTGATGTCTCTGCAAATCCCAGCGTAGAAACCCCCGTATAGCTTCCTGCTGCATCATACCCTCCGCTTGCGGTCGGTATGGGTCTGCTGCCCGACATTAGCCATCCATTTCCATCCGGGGCCCATCCGGGCCGGTCATAAATCCACCAGGCAGTACCTTCCTGAAAAATCCAGAAATTATCGGCCCCCCTGCGGTACAGGTTCGCCCCATTGTACTGCCCTGTAATGCTATAGGTGCCATTGGGTGAAGGGTTTCCATTACCTGTTATCACAATTGGAGAGGCAAAAGATGTCCCTCCCACGGATAGCAATTTAGTCGGTGTTGGTGTGCCAATCCCGACGTTTTCACCTGACAAATACAGGTTACTATTTCCGAGGGTTGTTCCGTTTGTCCATTTGGGAATATACCCCGCACTTCCGTCACCCCTGACAGCATGCAAACCCTCAATATCTGACAGCAGCGCAAGCGTTCCGGTTGTATCCGGCAGTGTGACAGTATGAGTCAGTGAAGAATTAACGGCCTGTAAAACGGTTCGTCCCTGCACCGCACCCGAAATTGTTAAGGTTCCTCCTACTTCAACATTACCAATGCTGTCAACGTTGAATTGAGGTATATTCTGTTCGATATACGATGATGCCACCGTACCGGTATAGCCAGGGTTGTTATTCCACTCATAATATTCCCGTGGCCGGGGTACCGTCCCCGAAATATAATAACCACTGCCTGAATGCCAGTCAAGGTCTGTCCACAGCCACCATGCACCGGAAGCAAAAAAGATGTACCAGCCATCGGTTCCCCTTTGGTAGTAATTTGCACCGTTCATCTGCCCTTTATATTCATAGTTGCCATTGGGCGAAGGGTTTCCCGTACCAGTGATTGTTACAGGCAACTCCGGCGCTTTCGCCCCGACAGTGAATCGCTTTGATGTGGCCGGTATTCCGATACCGACATTGACCCCATTGGTATAAATCTCACTGTTTACCACTGCGCTGTCACCGGCAAACTTCGCAACCCGCCCCTCTGTTCCTACGATGAAATCAGCCAAATCCACCGTATCGGCAACCGGCAAATACTTCTCCAGTAGTTTCAAATTAACTGCATCGTAATCATTTGAGGGCATGGGTACAGTTGGCGACACCTCAAACGTGGCGCTTTTTGTGTACCTGATAGGTTGGGTAATTTTTACCGGTGTTTGCCCGAACCCCGTTATCGATAGCAGTATAAGCGTTAAAAATAAAATTGTCTTCATAATTTCGATATTTAGGTAACTGTAATCCACTCTGTTCCTGTGTAAACCTTGAGCGGTTTGGTGGCCCATGCCGAGCCTGTATAATACTTTAGCGGCTTTTGTGCCCAGGTCGCTCCAGTATAGTATTTAAGCAGATAACCCGCCGCAATTGCCAAATCAAAACTCCGTGTTGCGCTCCAGCTCCCAAACGTATTCGTCCCCGATGGGTCTTTAGCCCTCACACGCCAATAGTAAGTATCGGGCACTGCAAGTGCTGTTTGAACCGTATAGTCAATCGGCGTTCCCGATGCAAATGGGTGTCCCGCTGTAAACCCTGCATCCGACACCGATAAAGCCGAAACCACCAGGCTTCCAACAGGGGCGGCGTAAACATAAAACAGTAAGTCTTTTCCCGAATCCGGGTAGTAACTGCCATTGTAAAGCTCATACATGTTGCCCCCGTGCGAGGGAGTTGTGGAATCATTGGCAACTTCAATATAGTTTGATCCATCCCCCCCGTCAGTCCAGTCAACCGATAAGGCGTAATTTGTCCCCGTCACCAAATCATATTGGTTGGCACCCGAAAAATTGATTTCCATTAAAGTCCAGGTCAACAGCGGAATGGTCGATACATCCAAAGCGTCCGACGTTGCCAGCACCGCCCCCGTTGGTACGCCGGTAGTTCCGTAAGTGCCTGTCATGGCATACAATTTCACGTATGCGTTGCCCGTTGGAGTCCCGTACCTGATAAGCTTGAATTTTACCGATGTCAGTTTCCCGTTAGCCGAAGGAGTAAAGGTTTGACCTGCTGTGTCGGCATTTGCCGCTCCAATTTGGATCGAATCACTCAAATTGCTTTCGGCATACGAAGCGACCAGCGCCGGGCTTCCCGAAGCAGTGAAAGCGTTATCCGTCGCCACTTGTAACTCATATTCAACAGTGTCGCCTTGCGTATCCGTCCCCGTAAAATTCAGCGTCGGCGTTGTGTCCGAAACCGATCCGGCATCAGCGGGGGTATTCAGCACAACCGTGGGCGCTGTCTGGTCAGATAACAGCTGCATTTGCACCGTCGTCCCGTAACCCGTTCCGGCTGAGTTAATAGCATAAGCCCTTACCCGTAAATAAGCGCCGGGCGTTCCACCTGTAAGACTTTTAGTGTAGGCTCCTGTTCCGAAACTACCTGTCTCGTAACTCTTATTATTGGCCGTTGTCGGGTCGCCCGATTGTCCGTCCATAAAACACATGCCCCGCTCCGTTGCGTTAGCCCCTCCCGTGTCGTTAATCGTACCGCTAAAAGTCGCGGTGGTGGTCGTTATATCTGTAACCGCCTGTGTTGTAACTGTTGGCGCAACTGCCACCAATGGTTTTAGTGCCACCATAAAGGCATGTTTCACCGTACATGCCGCCCCTGCGGTCGCATCTTTGATACCGCTGGCTGCCGTGGTGGTATAGGCAAGGTCTGAAAGCCGTATCGCACAGTTGGTATTTGCCTGGGTTTCGCGGGCATTCATCCCTGAAGGGGAACCCAGTGAAATCGTGCCCGCCAGGTAATACCAGCCGCCATACACATACATTCCGTTGGCAACTGTTGGCGTACAGGAAGCGGCCCGAACGATTGTACCGGAAGTTACATACGCCGTATTCGAAAGTACATCACGCGGATCACCGGTGGCCACGCAACCCCTGTACACACCGATCGCTCCTTGCATCTGCGTGGCACTCGCTGAATTAAACGTGTAATTGCCTGATTCCGAGGCGGCCCTTTTCCAGAAGATTGAACATTTATAGCGGGTCGAAGTAATTTGCTCGGCCCATTGTGTCCATCCTGTACTTGTTATCGAGGTAGCGGTTGCACTCGTACTTCTGAACACCGAAACAAACGCGACCAGGATATCCCCGTCCTGAATACCTGTCGGTGCGGTAATGACCACCGATGTGGTGGTCGATTTATTGCTTGCGGAACTGACAAATGATACAGCCATTGGTTAATTGGTATCTATCCACAGATCACCCGCCACGGGTGATGTGGGCGTTGCCGTCTGAATATAAACTTTGCGGTACAGGCTCCCCGCGATTGTAGCCGGAGTCAGGAACTTCGATATTTCTGTTCCGGCATTGATCTCTGCGGAGGTCGGTTGAAGAACTATTTCATCAAACGACCCTCCCGCATTAACCTTAAATCCTTTAATATCCCCGGTTGCCATCGGTTACCAGTTGGTGGATTTGGGAACCCGCGACCAGGTATTGGTAGCGTCACAGAGATAGAGGTAGCTGGCGTCTTTTGCCATCCATCCGGCGGTTCCGGCCGCTGTTTTGGAGGCGGGAACCGATTGCCACAGGATTGCCATCGCCTCGGCAACGGTCATCCCGACCACGTTGCCCGCTGCTTTGCGGCCTACAAAAGAGGATAAACCAATCGCCAAAGGCGCGTAAGTTGAAGCTGCCGAGCCTAAAAGCAATTCGTTGCCCGTGGCCGTGAAAGCCGATTTCGGGATCGCATTATCGGCTGTGGTGCCCTGAGCTGAAGTTGCAAAAGTGCCGGTTGCTACATAAGCAGCGGTTCCAAGTGCCCCTGTACCTGCCTTTAATATTTTCCCTGTTGTACCTGAGAAAAGGGCCACGAAATTGTCAGTCGATGAGGCGGGACCGGTAACGGCCCCGTCGATGTTGGTTTGAACAACCACCCAGTCACCGTCAAGATTACCAGTTCCTGTACGGTCCAGCGTGGCAATGCACAAATCACCGATTTCACAAACCTTCCCCTTGATGGTGCCGGCTTCAATCGCCTTAAATGCCCATCCTGCTTCATAGGTGGCAAGCGTGTTAAAGTTGGCGATCGTGTAAGTACCACCCGTTCCGACCGTGCCCTTGAAAATCATTGCGTCATTAGCAGACAACAGACCATCCACATACGTCTTGTGGCAAAGCTCATACGGACCTGAAGGATTTGCAGATCCTACCGTTACTTTATTGAAAGTGGCGTCTTTCGCCTGCAGGTCGGCATAAGTAGCCCCTCCCGAAACCTTCACCCCAAATTTAGACGCGGTTTCTGCCGTCAGTTCAATATCAAAACCATCCGTATCAATCCCGAAAACGGTGTTGGTGGTTCCGGTGTCTGACCCTTGCGTGTGACCGCCTGCAATCGGAATCCATTTCAGGCCGGTTGTTTCGGCATCATCCCTTACCAGCTGATAACCATTGGTACCGGCTGCCAAAACTGTGGGCACCCCGCCTGCGGCGGCAGAGAGCAGGCCCCCTTTTGCAATGTTTACCAGCCTTTCTGTAAACTCGGTCAGCGTGGCGTGTGTATTTTGGGTTAATACAAGATCATACTGTGCCATTGTATTGAAAGATTAATCGTTATAAAATAATTTGAATTGAATTTTTACATTTTCCCCCGTTTTGATCGCCAGGCTAATGACGTTGGAGATGTCCTCCGGTGTCAGGATCACCCCGCAAAACAATCCCTGCTCACTGCACAGATTTTTGATCGTTGTCTCGGTATCCTCCAGCGTTTTGATCTCTTCCGCTTCGGCGATCTGTCGTATGTCATTAATTTCCTGTAGCCTGGAATACACTTTGTCATATTCCTCTTTTGCTGATTTGCTTTTTCGTGTCATCGTATCCTAAATTAAGTATGAAATAGCAAGGTTTTCTTCCAGATGGCCGATGCAGCATCCCCGCTCTGGACGCACACATACAGGTAATCATCTGTAAAAGAGAAGGACGGAGATACACCCACATCAATTCCCGTTTTCTTTTCACCAAATAAAACCGGGATGCTGCCGCCACCGCCGCTCCCTTGCGTAACCGTGATGTTAATTACCTTTTGCACCGGTGGAGTCACCACAATTTCAACTGCTTGCGCCGTTTGGGCGACCGTAATATTTACGATTTGCTCACTCATGGCTTTTTGCGGGTAATCGTAGAAAGAATGGTCCACCGGCCCCCGATGTAGGTTTCTCTGCGGCCTCCTGCAAAAACCACCAGGATATCGTAGTAATAGGTATCCGGTACGACCTCAATCACCTGGGTGACCAGCTCGAAGGTGTAATTGCCCGTGATCAGGAATTTTCCGTTTTCGGTGGAGAATTCCGCCACCACGTTCTCACCCGGTTTTTTGCGGAGCTGCATATAGATTTTCGCCTCATTCAGCGAAAAAGCAGGTTCTTCGGGAAGCGAGAACAGGACCGCCTGGTACGTATTCCCATACTTAGCCTCAAAAAAATCGTAGTTCTGGATCGGATCTGCCATCACAGGTTCTCTTTTCCCGAAAGGTATTTTCCTGCCACCGCTTTCTAAAGGACAAAAAATCAACCGATTTTTTGTGCCAACAGTACCACATCCACTTCCACCAGATCCCCTTCGGCATAATGAATCACCAGCTCCGATAATAGAACCCTTCGCCCGTAAAGCGTGTAAACCTTCGAGGTATCCAGCTTTTCAAGGTCAACATGGTGAATCAGGAATTTTCCGGATATTTTATCAGCCCCCTCCAGAAAAGCAATCGTTTCAGGACCCCGTAATCCACCCTCACCATACCAGCGCAACTCAAGCGACTGCCCCGCCCATTGTGTCCCGTCATTTTTCCGGTTTAAAAAATTGGCCTTCGGGTAATACCTGTTATTAAAGGAAAATCCCGTTGTAATCTCATTGGGGTTAATATATGCAGCATCCAATCCCCTGTAGGTCATCGGCCGCAAATCCTGTGTCCATAAATGCCGCGCTTTGGCGGTCGTCGGTACTACCATTTCAAAATTCAGGGATTTTCTTATCGGATTTACATACTGTTGGGTGAGCGCCACCTCCTCAGGCTGAACCTGTGTAATATTCATCATCGGGTAAATCTTTGTTTCGCACGAAATCTCCCCTTTATCATCCCGCACCCCCAGCGCTACACTGCCAATCAGCTCCCACCCTGGATCATTCGGCTCACTGCTTGTCGCCTTGTAATAATTACCCTCACTAAGCACAAGATCAACCGCCCCCTCCTGTGATGTGGCGGCAAGATCACGCTTTGTATAGATTTCGGCATTGTAAGCCTCATCCATATACTCGTAATCGCTGTCTGTACTTTTATCTTCTGCCGGCAGCGTGTATTTCAGGTTGTAGCCCGTTTGTTTTTCATTAAAAGATATTGTGTAATCGCGCTCCAGGTAAGGGGCAAGTTCTCCGGCCGGTACAGATGTTACGACATCATCGTCCCCCAATACCCGCACTGTTTTGGAACGGGGGTCAATAAATATTGTAACAGGAAAAAAGTCTTCCACCTCGTTGATAAAATCGAGAATCGTCCAGTCAGGGTACAGGTACCGGATATTAATTGAGGAACTCACCCCGTAATTCGTATCATTGAAAATGCAGATTTTTCGCCGCTCCGGGTCTGTATTAAACCAGTTTTCAGTAATGGTATAACCTTTTAGCTGAAACAACCGGTCAAGCGCCGCACCCATCCTTAGAAATGGAGTGCGGTCGCCGCCGTGACCCGGATAAATTACATTGTCATTGGTTGTAAAGCCATTTGCATCAAAGCTCCAGCGGTTAATCCAACTGTCGGAAAGACTGTTATAAACAGGAAAACACATATAGTCCAGTGAACCGCTCAGCGTGGCCAACATTTGGGTAAGCATCTGCGCCTCCGTAGGTTGAAACGGGAGTAAATATCCCGGCACAAAATCTTCATATTCGAATGGCAGCCCGCGCAATTTCTCCTTGCCAAACCAAAACAGGAAGTCGTTGCGACTCCCTTTGAGTAACAGGTTATAACTCTCATAGCTGGCCGATATAATTTCAATCGAACCCCTTAGTTTTTCACGCCCGTTTAGTAATAACCTGGCTTCAATGGGTATTATCTCACCTCTTGTTGCCGGTCGCCATTGATAGCCAAATATCTTTTCGTTCGGAATCCTGGGCACTATAAGATCAATACTGAACTCCTCGCTCCGGTTAAAGAGCGGTGTATTGCGCGAAATATCAATCACGGTATCCAGTGCCAGCGTCACTTTTCCAAGCGGGGTTACGATCTCTTTCATAGCTTATTATTTTATATCCAGACTCTTAGCCAAATAAGCTATCTTCTTTATCGCATCAGCCACCGACCCTTCACCTCCATAGCCCGCCACTTTGGCGGTGATCGGTTTTTTAAGCCGTTCGTTCAGCAGGTGAATCGCCGCCAGCAATTCGGGATCACGCAAAGTAGCAACCGGTTCCACACGTGCTGGAACTGTTTTTACAGGCTGCGCATCACCGTTTTGCTGCCCTGTATAACCACCTGTAAAAAACTGTTTTGAACCGGAAGCCGCTTTGAAAGAAGGATTTAAATCAAGGGTTGCAAGGGTGTTATTCTTGCGGGCCTGTTCAAATAGCCGGATAAATGGCTGAAGCCTTGGATTTTTCACCCCCTCCTGCGGAATGATGTACTCATCTTTATGGACCACGCCGGCCGGTTCATATTTACCACCCGGACCGGTATAACCACCCACCGAATATCCAGGTTCTTTGGACGATGAACCGGCAGAAGAGGCATTGAACGAACCGATTGCCTGCGCGATCACGGACGCAATGCTCACGGCAGCACTTGCGGTATTGATGGTGACCCATGGCTGGCCAGCTGTTATAGGAGAAAAAGCAACCGCTTTTGCATTTGCAACAGCGGTATTAAAAACAATCTGGCCAATCGCAGAAGCCTGCTGCAACAGGAAAAAAGCCTTCCCAAGCGCCGATTCCTGGCCGATCAAATCAGACAAGACACCAAAACCATCGGTTGCAGCCCCCAGGATCGCATCACCGATTTGCTGCCTTTTATCCAGCTCTTCGGTTTTGATCGATACGATCGTATCCGAAAGCTTTCGTTCCGCCTGTGCCATTAACGCGGCGTTGCCCTTCGCAGAAACCACCTCCTGGGCGTAAGCCGCTTCTGCCAGCTCCTTTTGGGAAGCCCATTTTTCTTCATCCGTTTGGGAACTTGCCAGGTTATAAACCGCCCGGTCCATCTGGGCGTTGACCTGCCCTGCAACAGTAAGATCCCCGATTGTTTTTTGATGCAGTTTCTCCTTTTCAACGATTTCTGCATTTTTATCGGTATTGAACTTTTTCTCCTGTTCACTGAGATCCGATTTTTGAAGCAGTTGTTTCTTCAAACCCGCCAGTTCCTCTTTCCACCTTTGTTCCTCAATCGCCTTTTGCTTTTCAATCCCCTCCTTCAGGTTGTCAATCCTGGCATCGGCCAACGCCTTTTCTGCATTTAAAAGCAAATCCTTGATTTTCTGATCCGCCTTTACCTCATTGGTGGACAACGTGGCCTTCGCCTCTTCATACTCCTTGCTGCGAGCCTCGTAAATCGTCATTTTCTCACGCAGAAAAGCCGATTCCTGTGCCAGCAACTGCGCTTCAAACTCATCTTCTGAACTCCCCGTTGCAAGGTGGTTCCGGTTGATCAGGTCGATCTGCCGGTCATTGGCGGCCTGAAGCTTCTCCAGCTTCTCCTTCAAAACCTTCTCCGCTTTTTTCTCCTCCCGCTCCATGTATTCGGAAGAGGTTCTGCCCAGGTTATTCATCACATCAATCTCCTTTTGTATTGCTTCGCAACGCTGGTTACGGGCTGTAATCTCTGCCTTGGTGGTTCCCGGCATCCGTTTGGCCGCCTCCAGTTCCTGTTCTTTTAAGGTGATCAGCTCGCGGGTTTGTTCACCTTCACCACCGGAAGGTCCTTTATTTCCTGTTGCCAAAGGAGGTACAGTATCTTCCGGCCCCTCATCGGCAATCGCTGTCTGGATACTCTCTGTCAGCGAAGCATTGGAAGCGAGCAATTGCTGACGGTTTTTGCCCTCTATTTTTGCCCCTGTGTTTCTGAAGCCAAAAGGATCCCGCAAAAAGGTAACCGCCTTTCCGGCGATTGTCTGTTCCCCACCGACACCTGCTTCAAGATCGATCCGCTCGCTCTCCAGTTCCTTTAGCTTCTCAAAATAGGCCAGCGCCCTGGCTTTCTTTTCCAGGCTTTTGATGTACAATTCAATCGCCTCCGATGCAGATTTAGTCTTAATCCCTTCAAGGGTAATATTGCCTAAAAATTCAGGGGAAAGTTGATTGATCCTGCTCATCGCCTGCTGGCGCACTACTTTTGTGAGCGCCTCATTGCGGGCAGTCAAAAGCAATTGATCAAGTGCCACCTTTTCACTGACCACATTTTTGGAGGCGGTCAGGCTCAGTTCATTCATTGTATTTTGCAGCATCCGGGCATCCGATAACCTGCGTGTATAGGCATTAATCGCCAAGCCTGCAGCGACAAGCGAGGATACGAGCAGTGCAAAAGGATTGATCTTCACGATTGAATTGAACACGCGCATCGCGGCAGATGCCCGTGACACATTCCCCGTTAGCAACGACTGTGCAGCCGATAAAAGCAACAGGGAAGCCCTTTCCGTATTTTGCCAGAACACCTTTACCTTGGCGATCGCGATCGCGATCACGTTATCAGCATTATTACGCGCTGTCCATAGCGCCTGCAATTTGGCAGCCGTCACATAACTAAAAATGGTAATCGTAACCGATACCAGGATCCGGCCATACTTTTCAAGGAAGTTAATTGTATTGAGAATTCCTTTTAAAAAAGCAC
>Ga0209512_1004058_pt1 | contig 13165 bp, 7 predicted proteins | sample frozenSSSSmetaG_FD_184142 | JGI IMG/M metagenome (GOLD analysis project Ga0209512, IMG submission 184142) | Glacier valley bacterial and archeal communities from Borup Fiord, Nunavut, Canada, to study Microbial Dark Matter (Phase II) -... | ecosystem: Environmental > Aquatic > Freshwater > Ice >... | reverse complement strand
GGTCCCTAACCTAAATACAGCTATCGGGAAACGTGATTTTGTGCTGTTTAATCTTATTTATAATACAGCAACCAGAATAGATGAAATGCTTTCATTAACAATATCTTCCATACATCTTGATGGGAAAAGCAAAGATTATATCACCGTTTGGGGTAAGGGCACAAAACGCAGAACAATATTTATTTTGCCCGAAGTAGCAAAGATTATAAAGGCTTATATAAAAGCATTTCACGGCTCTGCACCCAACCCTACAGATTTTTTGTTTTTCTCTCATTATGGAGGAGGTAAAAAGAAACTTACTCAGGAGGCTGTTGATAAAAGATTGAAACTATATGCATCAAAAGCAAATAAGAAATGCGCAGACCTCCCAAAGAAACTGCATTGCCACAGCCTTAGACATGCACGGGCAACCCATTGGTTAGAAGATGGCTTGAATATCGTCATTATACAGAAATTGTTAGGCCACGAAGATATAAATACAACAATGGGATATGTTGGCGTATCTACTGAACAAAAAGCGAAGGCATTAATGACGATAGAAGATGATGTTGCCAAAAAGATGGTCAAAAAGTGGAAAGGCGTCAAAAAAACTGACTCCCTTGTAGCCTTTTTAGGGCTGAAGTAATACAATATTATCCCAACTTCTATATTTACAAATATTTGAAAATATGATATTTAAGTATCTAGTTGGGATAATATTTTAGTTGGGATAAGTAAGTTCATGATAAAGAACACTATACACCTGTTCATCATGAAAGAAAGATCTTTGACTTGGCATATAGACAGTATCTAGTGAAGGTGAGTAGTAAGCATGATCACTGTTCCATTCAATCTTCGGGCAGTCTTTCCATTCGTATATGATCTTGTCAGCTGCTGCGTTGGAGTTAAAATCATGGTCAAAAGCCTCCGTATCCGGAATTTTCTTTGGATCGATCCCTTCGGTTTGCGTCAGATTAAAAACATTGTAGTAGCGTAGAAACGGCGTTTTCTTAATCTCTCCGTTTTTGTCTTCCGACTCAAGGATCTTCCAGAAGACAACCATCGTTGCTTTTTCACCCTTTCGGATGTTACCACCCAGCGCTCTTGCCTGTTCGAAAGTCAGATAAAAGGGTGAAGTGAAAGGAAGGCAAAGCAGCATCCAGAAGTTAATTCCGGTGTAAGGTCGATTGGATATCATGTTACGAGGCATCCCGTTTTTAGTTCTCCAGGGAATCTGCCATGGCACAACTCCCGCTTCCAATCTGTCAATAATCTTTTGCGTAACAACTTCATAAAGATCCATTTTATTCATCTGTGATGCTCCTGCCTTAGAGACTTATTTTGGCAACTGGCACGCCGGTTAAATTTTTGCGTGCCCATCATTGAGCTGCCACGGATAAGGCCAACGGGGTACATGTCAGTTTGCCACCCTTCCCGAAGGGTAGTGTTATTTTGGTAAACTGAACGCATCCGAAGGATTCCGGCGCGCCGGAACCCCTTTACCGTTCCGTGGAGCGATTAATAAATTTGTAAAAATTTGAGTGGAGTAGAAGATAACCATTAGTTGGTTTACAAAACAGAGTAAAAGCGTTTATTTTCCTGTTACTAAAATGGGAATAAATTTTTATTATCCTGATTTTTAAAAATATTTTAAATCAAAAAACAACAATAACACTAAAATTTAAATATGTTTAAAAACATGTATGATAAATGAAAATAAGAATCTTTCTTAATGTATGATATGAATATTTTACAGTAATTTTGCTAAATTATAAATATGTATTCTGATTTAAGATTTGCCTAATTTATCTAACCCTAATCAACTTAATTCATGAAGCTTAAATCCGCTATTTGCACGATACTCCTCGCCGGATTACTGATACCTCTGCTAACAAATTGCAAAAAAGACTCCATTAAGGTGCCACCAACCTTAACGATTGCAGTCTTAACGGATGTCACTGCGACATCTGCCAAATGCATTGTCGAAATTCCAAGTGATGGAAGAGCTTTAGGAATATCGATCACTGGCACTTAAACAACAACTTTTAGACATCCAAACTGTAAATTTCATGAAGCAATGCCAAAGTGAAAGAGTTTGCTCAAAAATTGGTAATCAAGAATGTAACTAAATTTCTTTCAATTCAAATTTCAATGATATTTAACTTAAAATTTCAAAAATCAATTAAGCAATTTATATATTAACCTATGAAAAAAACAACACTCCTTGGAATTCTATTAATTGCAATCACCTTCTTTACAGGCTGCAAGAAGGATAATGGCTCCAGCCCTACTGACTCTTTTGTTGGTATTTATAATGTGACCGAATCATGGGCAGAAAACGGTAAAACGCTAACCAAATCTGATTTCTCGATGACTGCACTAAAATCAACACAAAACAATTATGAGATACTTCTAAATAATTTTGCAAACTATGGTGCGGGAATTACTGCAGAAGCCTACATTAATGGGAATACAATTACCATCCCCAAACAAACACTTCCTAATTCAAAAGTTATTGATGGTTCAGGAACGCGGACTGATACCACGTTGACTATTACATATACGGAAAGCAGTAAGAATTATTCTCTGGTTATTTCAGCCATAGCAAAAAGGAGATAAAATGAGGATGCTATTTTTATTTTTTATATTGATGTGCTGCCAAAGGTCAATTGCACAGGAAGTCGTAGCTACTGCAGGATGCACTTTTGACAACTCAGGTGGCAGCATTTCCTTCACAATTGGTGAGAGTGTGGCACAAACTGTTACACAGGGTGACATAACTCTTACACAGGGATTCCACCAATCCAACATAACGGTTTCAATAGCAAACGAGTTGAAGGGTTTAGATTTTTCAATTACTGTTTTTCCAAATCCGACCAGGGATATCTTAATTCTTAAACTGACGAAGGAAAATGTGATGGGATTGCAATACATTTTATTCGACATGAACGGCAAACTATTATCTAAAAAGGATTTAGAACAAAAGGAAACACGTGTACCCGTTGAGCAATTAGCTCCCGGTTTATATCTTCTCAAGGTAAAAGAAGGAAATAAAGAGCTAAAAACATTCAAAATCATCAAAAATTAGAGAATGCAGAATATGAAAAAAATATTTACATTTATGGTCCTGCTTATGGTCGCATCATCGATTTTTGGCCAGGTACCATTGAGTTTTAAATATCAGGCTGTACTGCGTGATGCACGGGGAAACACTAAAGCAAATATTGCAACCCAGATTGCAATAAGCGTCTTAAAAGAAAATGCAAATGGTACAGTCGTTTTTTCCGAAACTCATAGCGCTACCACTGATGGTTACGGTCTTATAAACCTGGAAATTGGTAAAGGAACACCTAAAATTGGAACTTTATCTGGCATAGACTGGGGAACAAGTAGCTATTTTATAAAAGTGAACGTTGATGGTGTTGAAATGGGAACAAGCCAATTATTAAGTGTTCCGTATGCCTTGTATGCAAAAACAGCTGGAAATGTAACAGGAAGTATAACCGAAACTGACCCTGTTTTTACCGGCAGTCAGGCAGCGATAATTACCGCTAACCATATAACCAAACTTAATAATCTGTCAGGCGTAAATACCGGTGATCAGAATTTAAGTGGATTAGCAACAACTGCGTCATTAACTTCTGCGTTGGGCAATAAAGTAGATAAAATAGCAGGCAAAGGCTTATCAGCAAACGATTATACCACCACTGAAAAAACTAAACTTACTGCAATTAATGGTACAAATAACGGAGATCAGGATATTACGGCGATGGCTCACTCAAACCGTACAGCATTGGATGCCGTAACCGGCAAAAATACGGGCGATCAGAATTTAAGCGGTTTAGCGACAATTTCATCAGTAACCACAACATTAAATAATAAAGTTGATAAGGTAGCAGGCAAAGGCTTGTCAGCAAATGACTATACCACAGCTGAAAAAACAAAACTTAAAGCAATTACTGGTTCAAATACCGGAGACCAGGATGTTACAGCAATGACTCATTCAAACCGAGTAGCTTTGGATTCTGTAACAGGTAAAAATACAGGTGATCAGGATTTGGCGAGTGTTTTAATGATGGGAACTGATGCAGGAAATAAAAAAATAGTAAATGTAAATCAAATGGGAGTTGGTACTTCTTCTCCTGATATAAGTTCCGCATTGGAAATTAAAAGTACAACACAAGGATTTTTACCTCCACGAATGACTTATGTGCAGAAATTAGCCATTGTATCTCCTGCTACAGGACTGATAATTTGGTGCAGCAACTGCGGATTATCAGGTGAAATACAGGTTTATAATGGAACAACCTGGACAAATCTGATTGGTGAAATTACATCTGCATCATTACCCGTTATCTCTTTAACCACAGCAGTTAATTCAATTACAAAAACCACAGCTACGAGCGGCGGAAACGTAACTTCTGACGGAGGGGCACTAATAAAATTACGTGGTGTTTGTTGGAGCACTAAAGTTAATCCTACAGCTGCATTAAGTACCAAAACCATTGATGGTACCGGAGCAGGTGTATTTTCAAGTTCTTTAACAGGACTAAGCGCAGATTCAACCTATTATGTGAGAGCCTATGCAACAAATAGTACCGGAACAGCTTATGGTAGTAGTATAACATTTTCCACGATTACTAATCATGTAGCCCCCACAATAACGACCATAGCAGCCACAAATATTGCTAAAACCACAGCCACAAGTGGTGGAAACGTAACTTCTGATGGGGGTGCAACAATTATAGTTCGCGGTGTTTGCTGGAGCACATCGGTAAATCCTACTATTGCATTAAACACAAAAACCACAAATGGAACTGGGACAGGTATATTCTCAAGTTCTTTAACAGGACTAAGCGCAGATTCAACCTATTATGTGAGAGCCTATGCAACAAATAGTGCGGGGACAGCTTATGGAAGTAGTATAACATTTAGCACTATTACTAATTATGTTGTCCCCACATTATCGACTTCAGCGGCAACAAATGTCGCCCAAACTACAGCCACAAGTGGTGGAAACGTAACTTCTGATGGAGGTGCAACAATTACAGTGCACGGTGTTTGCTGGAGCACGTCAACAAATCCTACTATTGCCTTAAATACAAAAACCACAGATGAAATCGGAAGTACAATTTTTACAAGCAAATTAACAGGACTTTCAGCAAATACTATTTTTTATGTGCGAGCATATGCAACGAACAGCGTGGGTACAGGATATGGAAGTGAAGTAACGTTTAAGACAGCAGCAACTGTAAGTAGTACGGTCACCGATATTGACGGCAACGTTTATAGTGAAGTAACAATTGGCACACAGGTGTGGATGGTTGGAAATTTAAAAACTACTAAATATCGTAATGGTGACCCAATACCCAATGTAACTAATGGTACATCATGGGCAGCTTTAAACACTGGTGCTTATTGCTGGTACAATAATGACTTGGCAAACAAAGCCGATTATGGAGCATTATACAATGCCTATTCAGTGGCAGACACACGTAATATTGCACCAATAGGTTGGCATGTTTCAACCTTTGCCGAATGGACAACAATGATAAAATATTTGGGAGATGAAGATGTTGCTGGTAACAAATTGGCCGAAAAAGGTACATTACATTGGGTAAGCCCAAACAATGGTGCGACTAATGAAAGCGGTTTTACAGCTCTACCGGGTGGAGCATGTAATTTTGAAGGTCAGCACGGATCAGTGACGGCTATCGGATACTGGTGGACTTCTACAGAGTCAGATTTATTATTGACAATGGCAAAAAGGATATATAACAGCCCAACGAATGTTGGAATGACAAGAAATACTGAAATTAATGCTGGAGCACCAAAGAAAAATGGCTTTTCTGTTCGTTGTGTAAAAGATGTCGATCCCGCTAATGCAGAAATGCCTACTCTAAATACCACAAATGCAAGCATTATAACAAATACATCTGCAAATTGCGGTGGCAACATAAGTAATGATGGTAGAGCATCTATTATATCGCGCGGTGTTTGCTGGAACACTTCCTCTAATCCTACAATTGCATTAAATACCAAAACAAGTGATGGTGCAGGAACAGGTATATTTTCAAGTTCGTTATCAGGATTAACAGCAGGTACCACCTATTATGTGCGAGCCTATGCTACAAATAGTGCTGGAACTTCTTACGGCAGCGGTTTAACATTTACCACCCTTGCAAATCCTGTCGTACCCACATTATCGACTACAGCGGCTTCAAATATCACCCAAACAACAGCCACAAGCGGCGGAAATGTAACTGCTGACGGAGGTGCAACAATTACAGCACGAGGTGTTTGCTGGAGCACATCCGCAAATCCAACCATTGAGTTAAGCACCAAAACCAGTAATGGTACAGGAACAGGTTTATTTTTAAGTTCTTTAGCAGGTTTGAAGGCTGGTACAACTTATTATTTAAGATCCTATGCGACAAATAGTATTGGTACTGGCTATGGAAGCAAATATTCAATTATGACATCATTCGCAAGTGATGGCTCGACTATAATGGATATTGATGGCAATGTCTATTCTACTATAACAATTGGAACGCAAGTGTGGATGGTTGAGAATCTGAAAACTACCAAATATCGTGATGGTTCAAATATTCCTAATGTGACTGATAATGCAGAATGGAGTAATCTTAACTCTTCTGGTTATTGTTGGTATAACAATGACATTTCAAATAAGAACAAATATGGTGCATTGTACAATTGGTTTACATTAAATACGGAAAAATTAGCACCAACAGGTTGGCATGTTCCCAATGATATCGAATGGGGAATACTTCAAAACTATCTTATAAACAATGGCTATGGTTATCAGGGTGACGGAACTGATATTGCAAAATCAATGGCGGCAACATCTGGTTGGAGTATATTTTCCACTTCTGGTACAGTAGGAAACGATTCAGGAAGTAATAATAGTAGTGGATTTTCTGCTCTTCCTGGTGGCAGCCGCGACTTAGATGGTACATTTCGCTACCTTGGCAATGATGGTGTCTGGTGGCAGAACTCAAAATATTCTACGGAAGGTGCCTGGAGTTTGGGAATTAATTTCAATAGCAGATTTATATATCATGGTGTTGCATATATGCTTTCAGGATATTCTGTTCGCTGCGTAAAAGATTAAGATTTACAAAAAATCACATATATACCTTATGTTTATGCCGAATAAAATGTTTGATAAAAATTCAGGTAAAAACAGCTAATCAGTAAATAAAATCATATGAAAGACCGAATTCGTTGAAATTAGCGACCGGGTGATTGTTTATGTAAAAAACTTAAACATTCAATTTCTACCATGGAAACTGTTTATTTCATGAATCATTACCAAAGTGTAAGAGATTGCTCTAAAATTGGTGGTCACGAATGTAACTAAATCTCGTTCAATTCAATATTCAAGGAAAAAGAACTAAAAACATTAAAATCATTAAACAATAAATAATGCAGAATATTAAAAAAGTATTCACATTTATGGTCTTGCTTATAGTCGTATCATCGATTTTTGGCCAGGTACCATCGAGTTTTAAGTATCAGGCTGTACTGCGTGATGCACGGGGAAACATTAAAGCAAATATTGCAACTCAAATTACGATAAGCGTCCTAAAAGAAAACGCAAACGGCACAGTCGTTTTTTCCGAAACTCATGATGCAACCACTGATGGTTATGGTCTTATAAACCTGGAAATTGGTAAAGGAACGCCTACCGTTAGAACTTTATCTGATATTGACTGGGGAGTAAGTACCTATTTTATTAAAGTCGATGTTGATGGTGTTGAAATGGGAACAAGCCAATTATTAAGTGTTCCGTATGCCTTATATGCAAAAACAGCTGGAAATGTAACAGGAAATATAACCGAAACTGACCCTGTTTTTACAGGCAGTCAGGCAGCGATAATTACCGCTAACCACATAACCAAACTTAATAATCTGTCAGGCTCAAATACAGGTGATCAGAATTTAAGTGGTTTTGCAACAACTGCAACCTTGACTTCTGTTTTGGGCAATAAAGTAGATAAAGTAGCAGGCAAAGGCTTATCAGCAAACGATTATACCACAATTGAAAAAACAAAACTCACAGCAATTACAGGTACAAATACCGGAGATCAGAATATTACCGCTATAACCCACTCAAACCGTGTAGCATTGGATGCAGTAACCGGTAAAAACACGGGTGATCAGGATTTAAATGGTTTAGCTACAACATCATCAGTAACCACAACATTAAATAGTAAAGTTGATAAGGTAGCAGGCAAAGGCTTGTCAACAAACGACTATACCACCACTGAAAAAACAAAACTTGCAACTATTACAGGCACAAATACAGGAGACCAGGATGTTACAGCAATTACTCATTCAAACCGTGTAGCTTTGGATTCAGTATCCGGTAAAAATACAGGTGATCAGGATTTGGAGAGTATTTTAGTTAAGGGAACTGATGCAGGGAATAAAAAAATAGTAAATGCAATTCAATTAGGGGTTGGAACTGTTACTCCGGATTTGAGTTCTGCATTAGAAATAAAAAGTACGACCCAAGGATTTTTACCTCCACGTATGACTTATATACAGAAATTAGCCATTGTATCTCCTGGTGCAGGACTGATAATCTGGTGTAGCAACTGTGGAGAATCAGGAGAAATACAGGTTTATAATGGTAAAATGTGGACAAATCTAATAGGCGGATCTGTTACCGCGTCATTACCAATCATTTCTTTAACCACAAAAGTATATTCAATAACAAAAACGACAGCCACAAGCGGCGGAAATGTAACTTCTGACGGAGGTGCAACACTAACATTACGTGGTGTTTGCTGGAGCACTAAAGTTAATCCTACAGTTGCATTAAGTACCAAAACCATTGATGGTACCGGAACAGGTGTATTTTCAAGTTCTTTAACAGGACTAAGCGCAGATTCAACCTATTATGTGAGAGCCTATGCAACAAATAGTGCCGGAACAGTTTATGGCAGCAGTATAACATTTACCACGATTACTAATCATGTTGTTCCCACACTAACGACTGTAGCGACAACAAATGTCGCCACAACCACAGCCACAAGTGGAGGAAATGTAACTGCTGACGGAGGTACAATAATAACAGCTCGTGGTGTTTGCTGGAGCACAAAATTGAATCCTACTATTGTATTAAACACTAAAACTACAAATGGAACTGGAACAGGTATATTCTCAAGTTCTTTAACAGGGCTAAACGCCGATTCAACCTATTATGTGAGAGCGTATGCAACAAATAGCACCGGAACCTCTTATGGCAGCAGTGTAACATTTACCACGATTACTAATCATGTTGCCCCAAAACTGACGACTTCAGCGACAACAAATGTCGCCCAAACCACAGCCACAAGTGGTGGAAACGTGACTTCTGACGGAGGTACAATAATAACAGCTCGCGGTGTTTGCTGGAGCACAAAATTGAATCCTACTATTGTATTAAACACTAAAACTACAAATGGAACTGGGACTGGTATATTCTCAAGTTCTCTAACAGGGCTAGGCGCAGATTCAACCTATTTTGTGAGAGCTTATGCAACAAATAGCATCGGAACCTCTTATGGGAGCAGTATAACATTAAGCACTATTACAAATCATGTTGTCCCCACATTAACGACTACTACGACAACAAATGTCGCCCAAACCACAGCTACAAGTGGTGGAAACGTGACTTCTGACGGAGGTACTATAATAACAGCTCGCGGTGTTTGCTGGAGCACAAAAGTAAATCCTACTGTTGCATTAAACACAAAAACCACAAATGGAACTGGGACTGGTATATTCTCAAGTTCTCTAACAGGGCTAGGCGCAGATTCAACCTATTATGTGAGAGCTTATGCAACAAATAGCATCGGAACCTCTTATGGCAACAGTATAACATTTAGCACTATTACAAATCATGTTGTCCCCACATTAACGACTACTGCGACAACAAATGTCGCCCAAACCACAGCCGCAAGTGGCGGAAACGTGACTTCTGACGGAGGTACAACAATAACATCACGAGGCGTTTGCTGGAGCATATCAGCGAATCCTACTGTAGCATTAAACGTAAAAACTACTGATGGAACAGGAACAGGTAGTTTTACAAGCAACTTAAATGGGCTTACATCAAATACCTCATATTATTTGCGCGCTTATGCAACGAACAGCACAGGAACAGGATACGGAAGTGAAGTTAAGTTTAATACAGCCACATCGACTAGTGGGACGGTCACCGATATTGATGGAAATGTGTATAAAACTGTTACTATAGGCAGACAGGTATGGATGGCAGAGAACCTGAAAACGACGAAATACCGCAACGGCGAAATAATAGGAACAACAACATTAGATATTGAAGCAGAAAACGCTCCAAAATACCAATGGGCTTATGGCGGAAGTATCAGTAATGTAGATATATATGGTAGATTATACACTTGGTATGCCGCAAATGACTCACGGGGTGTATGCCCTACTGGTTGGAATCTGCCATCTGTAAATCAAATGTACGAACTAATCATTAGTGCAGATGTGATAAATCCTGGATACGCTTTAAAGGAGACTGGAACTACTCATTGGAATCCAAATTTACAAGACCCTACAAATTCTCATGTAACCAACAGTAGCGGATTTACTGGATTACCTGCAGGCGGAAGGTTGGTTAATGGAACTTTTGATTTTTTGCATGAAACGACTGCATTTTGGACTACAGAAACATCTACGCAAGAAAAAGTAGGATATGCACATAATCTTAATGCAAACACTTTAAATAATGTTTTTTTTACATCAACAATTATAAAGAATATTGGAGCTTCAGTGCGATGTTTGAAAGATAATATTCCTGGAAGTGTAGTTATACCTACCCTAAATACCACTATAGCCAGTAATATTGCAACTACATCGGCAATTAGCGGCGGCAATATTTCGAGCGATGGCGGTGCAACAGTTACAGCAAGAGGAGTTTGCTGGAGTATGACGACAAATCCTACAGTTGCTTTAAATACCAAAACCTGGGATGATTATGGAACAGGTATTTTTACAAGTTCTTTAACAGGATTAGCTGCAGGTACGACCTATTATATCAGATCCTATTCAACAAACAGCGCTGGAACATCTTATGGCACCGAATTAACATTTGCCACCCTTGCAAATCCTGTTGTTCCTGTATTAACAACTACAGCAGCCACAAATATCGCCCAAACCTCAGCCACATGTGGAGGAAATGTGACTTCTGATGGAGGTGCAGCAATAACAGCACGTGGTGTTTGCTGGAGCACGGCAGTAAATCCTACAGTTGCATTAAGCACCAAAACAAGTAATGGCACAGGAACAGGTGTATTCTTAAGTTCTTTAACCGGATTAACGGCGGGTACTACCTATTTTGTGAGATCATATGCAACTAATAGTGCAGGTACAGCTTATGGGGCTGAACTTTCATTTAAAACATCAATTTTAAGCATTGGCACTACTGTTACTGATATTGACGGTAATGTATATAATACAGTTACAATTGGTTCACAGGTTTGGATGGTTGAAAATTTGAAAACTACCAAATACCGAAATGGCAATACAATACCAAATGTGACAGAGGGTCAGGCTTGGACTGGTTTAACAACTGGGGGTTATTGTTGGTACAATAACGATGCCCCTACTAATAAAGCATCATATGGTGCTTTATATAATTGGTATGCAGTAGCTGATTTGCGAAATATCGCACCTCTGGGCTGGCATATACCATCCGATGCTGAGTGGATAATTTTGACAGATTTTCTTGGAGGCTTAAGTGTTGCGGGAGGTAAAATGAAAGAAACAGGAACAACGCATTGGTTAAGCCCTAATGTTGGCGCAACTAACAGTAGCGGCTTTACTTCTATTTCAAGTGGTGGACGGTTAAATAATGATGGTATGTATATTGCTGAGGGTAATAATCATGTTGTGGCTAGCAGTACAGTAATTGATGCAAGTTTTGTTCGAGGATACTCACTTAGCAATAGTAGCATCGAATTACACCGTGGTATATGTTATAGGAATATGGGATATTCGGTTCGTTGTGTAAAAGATTAATTCGAGAATGTATTTGAATATTGGAAACAGTGTATCGAATCAGTTACCAAACAACAATATGAGAGGATTTTCATTTTCCAGGAAACGATTTATCGGAATAACGCAGGTAAAACAAAAGGTGGCGAGAGCCACAGGAATTCCAACTACCAAGCAGGGAGTTGAGCGCAAAATCGGCGCGGTCATCGTCAAAATGATTTTTGGAAAATGAGCTGTTTGTTTGCATTCAAAGGGTGGGTATTATAAAATCTTAATAGGCAACTGGTTATTCTGATTATTTATGAAGGTTTGTATACATCGTAGAAGTAAAGAAATTGGTGGAAGCTGTGTCGAAGTGAATTCCATCTGTGGAAAACGACTTGTAATCGATCTTGGCTTACCGCTTTATGCAGAAAAAATGACAAGAAGTACCTGCCAAACATTTCCGGTTTAGAGGGCAATGATGATTCGCTGCTCGCTGTGATTATCTCACATCCACATTGGAATTATTTTCGTTTTTCGCAAAACATGTTCAACAACAGATTAAAAAAAACGATTTTATTAGTTTAACTATATATATATCACTAATTTTGTTAAACCTAAAAAAGCATTTGAACATGGCTTTTTAAGTAAAATGCAATACATTGAAACCTAACAAGAAACGTCTGAAAGGGAGATGAATTTAACAATAGGACAACGCATATCAACAAGAGGTGAAGATTTTATTATCTCCAATTCAAATATCAACTACGATGGTTCGTGGCTGATTGATGCAGAAGGAATCAGTGAGTTGGTGAAAGGCAAGAGATTCTCATTCGATTCGGGTATTGACACCGATATCAAGCCTATTGATCCAAGGCACACTCGGTTAATGGCTGATAATGACACGGGGTATCGCAAAACGAAATTATTTCTTGAAACTCAAATAAGAAATGCGGCAGTCTTTTCGGAAAAGATCGTGATTGGCCATAAAGCGGCCATCAACGTAGCAGAGTATCAATTAACGCCAACTTTGAAGGCATTGCAATTGCCCCGACCAAGATTGTTGATAGCTGATGGCGTGGGATTGGGAAAAACCATTGAGGTTGGAATTTTTCTTTCTGAATTAATCAAAAGGGGAAAAGGTAAACGGATTATGGTGCTGGCACCTAAA
>Ga0209512_1004055_pt1 | contig 13176 bp, 9 predicted proteins | sample frozenSSSSmetaG_FD_184142 | JGI IMG/M metagenome (GOLD analysis project Ga0209512, IMG submission 184142) | Glacier valley bacterial and archeal communities from Borup Fiord, Nunavut, Canada, to study Microbial Dark Matter (Phase II) -... | ecosystem: Environmental > Aquatic > Freshwater > Ice >... | reverse complement strand
GCGAGGTCGTGCAGCAGACGCTGCGCATGATGGGCGTGCAGCCCGACGTCGACGTCAAGACGCAGATCGTTTCGCGCGACGTGCCCGACGAAGTGGAGAGCTTCTGATGACCGGCGCAACGGGCGCATCGAGCGGCTCGGCCGCCGCGCCCACACGCCTGCGCTCTCGCGAGGCCGCGCACGCGTGGCTCACGCTGCGTGGTGCGCGGCACCTGTGCATCGACAGCCGCCGTGTCCAGACGGGTGATGCCTTCCTCGCCTGGCCGGGCCAGGTGGAAGACGGTCGCCGTTTCGTCCCGAGCGCATTGGCCGCAGGCGCGATCGCCTGCTTGGTCGAAGCCGACGGTGCCGATGCGTTCGCTTTCAAGGGCGAGCGCATCGCGACCTACCGCGGGTTGAAGGCTGCCGCCGGCGACATCGCCAGCCGCTTCCTCGCCGTGCCCAGCGAGCTGCTCGACGTCGTGGCCGTCACCGGAACCAACGGCAAGACCTCCACCACGTGGTGGATCGCGCAGGCGCTGACGCGGCTGAACCGCCGCTGCGGCCTGATCGGCACCCTCGGTGTCGGAGAGCCCGGCCGCATCGAGCCCACCGGCCTGACGACGCCCGACCCGATCACCGTGCAGTACGCCCTGCGCGACTTCGTCGACCGCGGTTATGCGGCGTGTGCCATCGAAGCCTCGTCGATCGGCATCGCCGAGCACAAGCTCGGCGGCACGCGAGTGGCCGTCGCGGTGTTCACCAATTTCACGCAGGACCATCTCGACTACCACGGCGACATGGCCGCCTACTGGCAGGCCAAGGCGCAACTCTTCGCCTGGCCGGGTCTGCGGGCGGCGGTGGTCAACCTCGACGACGCGCAAGGAGTCGAGCTGGCGGCCACGCTCGCAGCGGGCCCGACCGACACGTGGACGATCTCGGCGCGTGGCCACGCCCGCCTGCGTGCCGCCGAGATCCGTCACGTCGCCGGCGGGCTCGCGTTCGACGTGATCGAAGGCGAGGCCCGTGCTTCGATCGACACGCCCCTGATCGGCGACTACAACGTCTCGAACGTCTTGTGCGTGATGGGTGTGCTGCGCGCTCTCGGCGCGAGCCTCGCCGACGCGGCACGTGCCTGCAGCGCGCTCGTGCCGGTGCCGGGCCGCATGCAGCGTGTGCAGGCCGCCGGCACCGAGGCGCGGCCCGAAGTCGTGGTCGACTATGCCCACACGCCCGACGCGCTGGAGAAGGCGCTCGGCGCGCTGGCACCGCTCGCTGCCGAACGCGGTGGCAAGCTGTGGTGCGTGTTCGGTTGCGGCGGCAACCGCGACGCCGCCAAGCGCCCGCTGATGGGCGCGATCGCGCGCCGGCTTGCCGCGCGCGTGGTCGTCACGAGCGACAACCCGCGCCTCGAATCGCCCGACCTCATCCTCGCGCAGATCCTCGTCGGCATCGTCGGTCACGACGAGGTCGACGTGACGCCCGACCGCGCCGAGGCGATCCGCCATGCGGTGATCTCCGCGGCCGCCGAAGACGTGGTGCTGATCGCCGGCAAAGGTCACGAGGACTATCAGGACATCGCGGGCATCAGGCATCCGTTCTCCGATGCAGTGCACGCGGGCGCGGCGCTCGCGGCGCGCGAACGCCCGCGCTCGGCTGCCGACTCGGCGCCAGCGCCAGTGCCGACGATGTTCACGCTCGCCGATGCCGCGAAGCTGCTGCCCGCTGCGCGCCTTGTCGGCGACGCGGCCACGCCGATCGCGCGTGTGCACAGCGACACGCGCACCCTGCGTTCGGGCGATCTCTTCGTCGCTCTGCGCGGCGAGCGCTTCGACGCGCACGACTTCCTGCCGCGTGCGCAGGCTGCCGGAGCCGTGGCCGCGATCGCAGAGCACGGCCTCGTCGAAGCCGGTCTCGCCGGCCTCGAAGTCGCCGACACGCGCGGGGCGCTGGGCGAGCTCGCGACCGCATGGCGTCGCAGCTTCGATGATCTGCCGCTCGTGGCCGTGACCGGCAGCAACGGCAAGACCACGGTCACGCAGATGATCGCGGCCATCTTTCGCGCCTGGCAGGGCGAGGCGGCGTTCTCGACCGAAGGCAACTTCAACAACGACATCGGCGTGCCGCTCACGCTGCTGCGGCTGCGCCGCGGTGCGCATCGTGTTGCCGTGGTCGAGCTCGGCATGAACCACCCCGGCGAGATCGCGCGGCTGGCTGCGATGGCGTCGCCGACCGTGGCACTGGTCAACAACGCGCAGCGCGAACACCTCGAGTTCATGGCGAGCGTGGAAGCGGTCGCGCGCGAGAACGGCGCCGCGATCGAAGCGCTCGGTACCGCCGGTACGGCCGTGTTCCCGGCCGACGACGCCCATGCCGCGGTATGGCGCACGCTCGCCGGCGCCCGCCGCACCATCACGTTCGCGCTCGACGCACACGCCGATGTCACCACCTCGGCCGAATGGCACGGCCATCACTGGACCCTTGCGCTTCACACGCCGGCAGGCAGCGCCGAAGCCACGCTGCGCATGCCCGGGCTGCACAACGTTCACAACGCATTGGCCGCCACCGCCTCGGCGCTGGCGGCAGGCGCGCCGCTCGACGCCGTCGTGCGCGGCCTGTCGTCGTTCGCTGCAGTGCGCGGTCGCTCGCAGTCCAGGCAGATCGAGCGCGACGGCGCGGCCCGCACGCTGGTCGACGACAGCTACAACGCCAACCCCGATTCCGTGCGCGCCGCCATCGACGTGCTCGCCTCCTTGCCGGCTCCGCGCTGGCTCGTGCTCGGCGACATGGGCGAAGTCGGCGACCAGGGCCCGGCTTTCCATCGCGAGGTCGGCGCGTATGCCAAGCAGCGCGGCATCGACGTGCTGTGGGCGGCCGGTGCCGAGTCGAACAACACCGCTGCACCGTTCGCCGGCGCACGTGCTTTCGCCGACACGCCTGCGCTGATCGCCGCATTGAATGAGGCGCCGCCGTTCGCCTCCGTGCTCGTCAAGGGCTCGCGCTTCATGGGCATGGAACGCGTCGTCGCCGCGCTGAGCGGCCACGCCGCGGGAGATGCGCATGCTGCTTGACCGCGCCAAGGATCGGAGGCGACATGCTGCTTAGCCTGGCGCAATGGCTGCAGACGCAATCGCCGGAATTCGGCTTCATGCGCGTCTTCCAGTACATCACCTTTCGCGCGGTGATGGCTGCCATGACGTCGCTGCTGATCGGCCTGGCGTTCGGGCCGATGGTGATCCGCCGCCTCACGGCACTCAAGATCGGCCAGCCGATCCGCTCCTACGGCATCGAGGCGCACCATGCCAAGAGCGGCACGCCCACGATGGGCGGCGTGCTGATCCTGCTCGGCATCGGCATCTCGACGCTGCTGTGGTTCGACTGGTCGAACCGCTTCGTCTGGATCGTGATGGTGGTGACGATCGGCTTCGGCGCCATCGGCTGGGCCGACGATTGGCGCAAGGTCGTGCACAAGAACCCCGAGGGCATGAAGTCGGGCGAGAAGTACTTTTGGCAGTCGGTGATCGGCATCGTCGCCGCGCTCTATCTCGCCTTCTCGGTGAGCGAGACCTCGAACCTGCGCGTGCTCGAGCTGTTTCTGCGCTGGGTGCAGAGCGGCTTCTCGAACGACCTGCCGCCGAAGGCCGACCTGATCGTGCCGTTCTTCAAGTCGGTGAGCTACCCGCTCGGCGTCTTCGGCTTCATCGCGCTCACCTACTTCGTGATCGTGGGCGCGAGCAACGCCGTCAACCTCACCGACGGGCTCGACGGCCTGGCCATCATGCCGGTGGTGATGGTGGGATCGGCTCTCGGTGTCTTCGCCTACATCATCGGCCGACCCGACTACGCACGCTACCTGCTGTTTCCGTACATCCCCGGCACCGGCGAGCTGCTCATCTTCTGCGCTGCACTGGCCGGCGCAGGCCTGGCCTTTCTCTGGTTCAACACCCACCCGGCCCAGGTGTTCATGGGCGACGTGGGCGCGCTCGCGCTGGGCGGCGCGCTCGGCACCATCGCGGTGATCGTGCGGCAGGAAATCGTGCTCGGCATCATGGGCGGCGTGTTCGTCGCCGAGGCGCTCTCGGTGATGGCGCAGGTGGCCTGGTTCAAGTACACGAAGAGGAAATACGGCGAAGGGCGGCGCTTCTTTCGCATGGCGCCGCTGCACCATCACTTCGAGAAGATCGGCTGGAAAGAGACGCAGGTGGTCGTGCGCTTCTGGATCGTGACGATGCTGCTGTGCCTCATCGGGCTGGCGAGCCTGAAGCTGCGGTAGGCATGACAGCCCCTCGTCCAACGAGTACGTCGGCCGGTCCCCCGGGGGGACCCGGGCCGGCTTGGGAGCGGCCCGGCGCTCGGACCGGCGCAGAGGCCGCACTCGTCCTCGGTCTCGGCGATTCCGGCCTCGCGATGGCGCGCTGGCTCGCGCGCTCGGGCGAGGCCGTGCGTGTGTGGGACTCCCGCGTGGCGCCGCCGCAGGCCGCCGCGCTGGTCGAGCATGTGCCCACGGCGCTGGTGCTCTCCGCGCCGCTCGACGAAGCCGCTCTGGCCGGCATCACGCGCGTGCTCAAGAGCCCCGGGCTCTCGCCGGCCGACGATCGCATCGCCGCGTTGCTCGCCGCTGCGCATGCCGCGAACATCCCGGTGCAAGGCGAGCTCGACCTCTTCGTCGAAGCGCTCGACACGTTGCGCCGCGAGCACGACTACGCGCCGAAGATCGTCGCCATCACCGGCACCAACGGCAAGACCACGACAACGGCGATGACCGCGCTGCTGATCGAGGCCAGCGGCAAGCGTGTGGCGGCGGCCGGCAACATCGGCCCGACGATGCTGCAGACGCTGGCCGATGCCATCGACGACGGCTCGACCATCGCCCTGCGCGAACGCCTGCCCGACGTCTGGGTGCTCGAACTCTCGAGCTTCCAGCTCGCAGGCTGCACCTCTTTCGAGCCCGATGCGGCGACGGTGCTCAACCTCACCGAAGACCACCTCGACTGGCACGGCTCGCTTGCGGCCTACGGCGAGGCCAAGGCGCACGTGTTCGGCAGTTGCGCCGTGATCGTCTTCAACCGCGACGACGCCGCTTCCGCCGCGCTCGTGCCCGCGCCGCAGAGCGTTCCGGTCAAGAAGGGCCGCGCGCCGAAGTGGATCGCGCGGCAGACCGTGTCGTTCGGTGCCCATGCGCCGCAGCGCCCGGGCGACTTCGGCATCGCGACCGTCAACGGCATGGCCTGGCTGGCCCGCGCCCGAGACGACGGCGAAGACCGCGACCCCGATGCAGCACCGGCCCTGCAACTGCTGATGCCGGCCGACGCTTTGCGCGTGCGCGGCCGCCACAACGCCTTGAACGCTCTCGCCGCGCTCGGCCTCGCCGGCGCCATCGGCTGCCCGCTCGCCGCCATGCTGCACGCGCTGCGTGAATACCGCGGCGAGCCGCATCGCGTGGAACACGTCGCCAGCGTGAACGGCGTCGACGCGTTCGACGACAGCAAGGGCACGAACGTGGGCGCCACTGTCGCCGCCCTCGATGGACTTGGCGCTGAGCGCGCCCCCGCGAAGCTCGTCGTCATCCTTGGTGGCGACGGCAAGGGGCAGGACTTCGCACCATTGGCCGAGCCGCTGCGCCGACATGCGCGCGCCGTGATCACGATCGGCCGCGACGCCGAGAAGATCGAAGTCGCCATCGAATCGGCCGGCATCTCATTCGAGCGCGCCGCATCGCTCGAAGCGGCCGTCGAGCTTGCCTTCGAGCGTGCGCAAGGCGGCGACGCCGTGCTGCTCAGCCCGGCCTGCGCGAGCCTCGACATGTTTCGCAACTACAGGCACCGCGCAGAGGTCTTCGTGGCCGCGGTTCAGGCCCATGCCGATGCGCAAACCAGCGGAGCCATTGCATGAGCCCGACGTTCGTCGGCGTGTTCCAGGCCTGGCGCGAGCGCTTCGCACCGGCCGAGCGCCCGCCGCTGCGCGTGCCTGCGGCGAAGACGCCGGCCGCACGCGGCAAGCGCGCCGTGGCCGAGGCCATTCCCGTGCGCGAGTGGATCAGCGTCGACCACGGCCAGCCGGCGCGGCTGCTCGGTTTCGACCGCACCCTGGTGTGCGTGATCGTCGCGCTGCTCGCGCTCGGGCTGGTGATGGTCTACAGCGCGTCGGTAGCGATGCCCGACAACCCCAAGTTCGCGCGCTACACGCCCACGTACTTCCTCGGCCGCCACGTGATGTTCGTCGGCATCTCGGTGCTGGCCGCGCTCATCACCGTGCAGGTGCCGGTCTCGGTGTGGGAGAAGCTTTCGCCCTGGATCTTCGTGGCTTCGCTGCTGCTGCTCGTGCTGGTGCTGTTGCCCTTCGTGGGCAAAGGCGTGAACGGCGCACGGCGCTGGATCCCGCTGGGCCTGATGAGCTTCCAGCCTTCCGAGCTCACCAAGCTGGCGATCGCGATGTATGCGGCCGGCTACATGGTGCGGCGCATGGATGTGAAGGAGAACTTCTTCCGCGCCGTGATGCCGATGGCCGTCGCCATCGCCGTGGTGGGCCTGCTGCTGCTGGCCGAGCCCGACATGGGTGCCTTCCTCGTGATCGCCACGATCGCGATGGGCATCCTCTTTCTCGGCGGCGTGAACGGTCGCATGTTCCTGATCATCAGCGGCGTGCTGATCGGCGCGTTCGTGCTGATGATCACGCTCAGCGACTGGCGGCGCGAACGCATCTTCGCGTACCTGAGTCCGTGGGACGACAAGTACACGCTCGGCAAGGCCTACCAGCTCTCGCATTCGCTCATCGCCTTCGGCCGCGGCGAGATCTTCGGCCAGGGCCTCGGCTCCAGCGTCGAGAAGCTCCACTACCTGCCCGAAGCGCACACCGACTTCCTGCTCGCGGTGATCGGCGAGGAGCTCGGTTTCGTGGGCGTGGCGTGCGTGATCTTCGCGTTCTTCTGGATCGCGCGGCGGCTGTTCCACATCGGCCGCCAGGCGATCGCGCTCGACCGCGTGTTCGCCGGTCTGTTCGCGCAGGGCATCGGCATCTGGATGGGCGGGCAGGCCTTCATCAACATGGGCGTGAACCTCGGCGTGCTGCCGACCAAGGGCCTGACCTTGCCCCTGATGAGCTATGGCGGCTCGGCGATCGTGATGAACCTGGTGGCGCTCGCCATCGTGATCCGGATCGACATCGAGAATCGGCAGCTCATGCGCGGGGGTCGTGCATGAAGCACCTGTTGGTGATGGCGGCCGGCACGGGCGGCCATGTCATTCCCGGTCTCGCGGTCGCCGCCGAAATGAAGCGGCGCGGCTGGAGCGTGAGCTGGCTCGGCACGCCGAACGGGTTCGAGAACAAGCTCGTGCCCAAGGCCGGCATCGCGCTCGATCGCATCGCGTTTTCGGGCCTGCGAGGCAAGGGCTTCGTGCGCAACACGATCGGTGCATTCCACCTGCTCGCGGCATTCGGTGCGTGCAAGAAGATCCTGCGCAAGCGCGGCGTCGATGCGGTGCTCGGCATGGGAGGCTACGTGTGTTTCCCAGGTGGCTGGACGGCGCGCTGGCTGGGCAAGCCGCTGCTGCTCGTGAACGCCGATGCGTCCCTGCTGCTCAGCAACAAGGCGCTGCTGCCGGCTGCGAACCGCATCGCGTTCGGCTTCGCCGGCGCTTCGGCCGACAAGGCCGGCCCGAAAGCTGTCGTCACCGGCAACCCGGTGCGCCAGGAGATCGAAGACATGCCGGACCCGCGCATGCGCTTCGCCGGGCGCGCCGGTGCGTTGCGCGTGCTCGTGGTCGGCGGCAGCCTGGGGGCGCGCGTGCTCAACGAATGCGTGCCGCTCGCCATCGGCCGCCTGAAGGGCCGCACGCGCCCGCACGTCACGCACCAGACCGGCGAGGCGATGCAGGCAGCGGTCGTGGCGGCCTATCGCCGCATCGATGCCGAGGCCGAGGTGCTGCCCTTCATCGACGACATCGCGGTGCGGCTCGCCGAGTGCGACGTGATCGTGTGCCGCGCCGGCGCCATCACCGTCAGCGAGCTGTGCGCGGCCGGCGTGCCAGCGGTGCTGGTGCCGCTGGTGGTGAGCACGACTTCGCATCAGCGCGACAACGCCGCCTGGATGGCGTCGCACGGCGCAGCCATCCACCTGCCGCAGGGCGAGCTCACGCCCGACCGGCTGGCGGAGCTGCTCGAAGACATGACGCGCGAGACTCTGCTCGCGATGGCGACCAAGGCCCGCGCGCTGGCGCGGCCGCATGCCGCAGCGCGCGTGGCAGACGAGATCGAAGCGATGGTGGCTGCATGAGGTTCCGGAGCGTGGGATCGGACGGGCGCCGGGCCGCCCCAAGCCCGGCCGCGCCCCCTCGGGCGGCAGCGAACGTATTCGCTCGGCGTCATCGGGCCCCATGAAACACGCGGTGAAGAACATCCACTTCGTCGGCATCGGTGGTGCCGGCATGAGCGGCATCGCCGAGATCCTGCACAACCTCGGCTACGTGGTCTCGGGCTCCGACCAGCACGCCAGCGCCGTCACGCGCGCGCTCGCCGCGCTCGGCATCCGCGTCGACATCGGCCACGACGCCGCGCACATCGCGGGCGCCGAGGCGGTGGTGACCTCGAGCGCGGTGAAGGCCGACAACCCCGAAGTGATCGCAGCGCGCAGCAAGCACGTGCCCGTGGTGCCGCGGGCCGTGATGCTGGCCGAGCTGATGCGGCTCAAGCAGGGCATCGCCATCGCCGGCACGCACGGCAAGACGACGACCACCTCGCTCGTGACGAGCGTGCTGGCCGAGGCCGGCCTCGACCCGACCTTCGTGATCGGTGGCCGCCTCAATGCGGCCGGTGCCAACTCGCGCCTCGGCGCGGGCGACTACATCGTGGTCGAGGCCGACGAGTCCGACGCCTCGTTCCTCAACCTGCTGCCGGTGATGGCGGTGGTGACGAACATCGACGCCGACCACATGGAGACCTACGGTCACGATGTCTCGAAGCTGCGCCAGGCGTTCGTGGAGTTCATCCACAAGATGCCGTTCTACGGCGCTGCCGTCCTGTGCGCAGACGACCCCGGCGTGCGCTCGATCATGCCGATGATCTCGCGTCCGATGGTCACCTACGGCTTCGGGGCCGACTGCATGGTGCGCGCGGTGGATGTCGAAGCGCACGGCGGCACCATGGCCTTCACCGTGCAGCGCAGGAACGGCGTGCGCATGGCTGACCTGAAGGTCACGCTCAACCTGCCGGGCGACCACAACGTGCTCAACGCGCTGGCCGCCATCGCCGTGGCCACCGAGCTCGAGCTGCCCGATGCGCCCGTGGTCAAGGGCCTGGCCGAGTTCACCGGCGTCGGCCGGCGCTTCCAGAGCTACGGCGATCTGCCCACCGCTGGCGGCCGCTTCACGCTGATCGACGACTACGGCCACCACCCGGTCGAGATGGCGGCCACGCTCGCGGCCGCGCGTGGCGCGTTTCCCGGCCGGCGCCTCGTGCTCGCCTTCCAGCCGCACCGCTACACCCGCACACGCGACTGTTTCGAAGACTTCGTGAAAGTGATCGGCAGCGCCGACGCGGTGCTGCTCGCCGAGGTCTACGCGGCCGGTGAAGCGCCGATCGTCGCGGCCGACGGGCGCGCATTGGCGCGCGCGCTGCGGGTCGCCGGCAAGGTCGATCCGGTGTTCGTCGACGAGATCGGCGCGATGGCTTCGACGATCGTCTCGCAGGCGCAGGCCGGCGACGTGGTGATCGCGATGGGTGCCGGCTCGATCGGCACCGTGCCCGCCCAGGTGGCGGAGATGTTGCACGGAGGCACGGCATGACGACCGCACCGGACGGAAGCCGACCCGCCCCCGAGGCCGGCCGCGCCCCCTCGGGGGGCAGCGCCGCCGCGCAAGCGGCAAGGCGCCATCGGGCTCCATTCGGCAAGGTGGCGGTTCTCATGGGCGGCACTTCCGCCGAGCGCGAAATCTCGCTCATGTCGGGCAACGGCGTGCTGGCCGCGCTGCGCTCGCAGGGCGTCGACGCGCATGCCTTCGATCCGGCCGAGCGCGACCTGGTCGAGCTCAAGCGCGAGAGCTACGCGCGCTGCTTCGTCGCGCTGCACGGTCGCCACGGCGAAGACGGCAGCGTGCAGGGCGCGCTCGAACTGCTCGGCATTCCCTACACCGGCTCCGGCGTGATGGCCTCGGCGATCGCCATGGACAAGGTGATGACCAAGCGCGTGTGGCTCGCCGAGGGCCTGCCGACGCCGCGCTTCGTGCGACTCGCGGCCGACCACCAGAGCCGCGAGCAGACGCGCGCCGTGCCCGACGTGCTGGGCCTGCCGCTGATCGTGAAGCCGCCGCGCGAAGGCTCCTCGATCGGCATCACCAAGGTCGCGGGCTACTCCGGCATGCAGGCTGCGGTGGAGCTGGCCGCGCGCTACGACGCCGACGTGCTGTGCGAGGAGTTCATCGAGGGCGACGAGCTCACCTGTCCCGTGATCGGCGAAGGCACGGGCGCCGAGGCGCTGCCGGTGGTGCGCATCGTCGCGCCCGACGGGGCCTACGACTACCAGAACAAGTACTTCACCGACGTGGTCCGCTACGAGTGCCCGAGCGGCTTGCCCGAAGCCGAGGAGAAGGAGATCCGGCGCATCGTGCTCGCGGCCTATCGCGTGCTCGGTTGCCGCGGCTGGGGCCGTGCCGATCTGATGCTGCGGCACGTCGACCGCCAGCCTTTCCTGCTCGAGATGAACACCTCGCCCGGCATGACCTCGCACTCGCTGGTGCCGATCTCGGCGCGTGCGGCCGGCATGAGCTACGAAGCGCTGTGCGTGCGCCTGCTCGCGAGCGCGACGCTCGATGCGCACGCGGGTCGCGCGCCCCCTTCCACGCCCGCAACGGCTGCGAAGAGCTGACCCGACATGGCCGCCTCCAACAGGTCTCGTGCCCGCGCCGCTGCCCCGCTGCCGGCCGACGTGCGGCTGCTCGACGCGACTGCCGCCGTGCTGGCGTTCGCGGCCGCGGTCTTGATGCTTGCGGTGGCCGTGATCTGGCTTTCGCGCCAGCCGCTGTTCGCGATCCGCTCGATCGCGATCGAAGGCGACGTGGGCCACAACAGCGCTGCGACGATTCGCGCCAACGCCACGCCGCGGCTCGCCGGCAACTTCCTCACGATGGACCTCGGCACCGTGCGGCGCGCCTTCGAGTCGGTGCCGTGGGTGCGCCACGCGGTCGTCAAGCGCATCTGGCCGAACCGGCTGCGCGTGCAGCTCGAAGAGCACCGGCCGGTCGCGCTGTGGGGCGAAGAGGCGGGCAGCGAGAAGCTCGTCAACAGCTACGGCGAAGTCTTCGAGGCCAACCTCGGTGACGTGGAAGACGACTCGCTGCCCACGCTCGCCGGCCCCGAAGGCAGCTCGCAGCACGTGCTCGCGATGCTGGCGAAGCTCGAAGGCGTGGTCGGCCCGCTGGGCGCGCGCATCGACACGCTCACGCTTTCGGGTCGCGGCTCGTGGCAGGCCACGCTCGACAGCGGCGCGGTGGTCGAGATGGGCCGCGGCAGCGACGAGGAAGTGCTCGCCCGTTCGGCCCGCTTCGTCGCCACGCTCGGTCAGGTCACGTCGCGCTTCCAGCGGCCGCTCGCCTATGCCGACCTGCGCCACAACGACGGCTACGCGGTGCGGCTGAGGGGCGTCTCGACGACGAGCGATGCGGCGCCGTCCAAGCCCGCGTCAAAAAAGAAATAGGAGCCACCAGGCATGGCCAAGGAATTGAAGGATCTCGTCGTCGGGCTCGACATCGGCACCGCCAAGGTAATGGCGGTGGTGGCCGAGGTCATGCCCGACGGCGAGCTGCGCATCGCCGGCCTCGGCAGCGCGCCGGCGCATGGGCTCAAGCGCGGCGTCGTGGTCAACATCGACGCGACGGTGCAGTCGATCCAGCAGGCTCTCAAAGAGGCCGAGATGATGGCCGACTGCAAGATCACGCGCGTCTACACCGGCATCACGGGCTCGCACATCCGCGGCCAGAACTCGACCGGCATGGTGATCGTGCGCGACAAGGAAGTGACGCCGGTCGACGTGACGCGCGTGGTCGAGACCGCCAAGGCGATCAACATTCCGAACGACCAGCGCCTCTTGCTCGTGGAGCCGCAGGAGTTCGTGATCGACGGCCACGAGGTGAAGGAGCCGATCGGCATGAGCGGCGGCCGGCTCGAGGTGAAGGTGCACATCGTGACGGGCGCTCAAAGTGCGGCCGAGAACATCGTCAAGTGCGTGCGGCGCTGCGGCCTCGAGGTGGACCAGCTGGTGCTGAACCCGAGCGCCTCGAGCCACGCCTGCCTGACCGAAGACGAGAAGGATCTCGGCGTGGCGCTGGTCGACATCGGCGCCGGCACCACCGACGTGGCCATCTTCACGGCCGGCTCGATCCGCCACACCGCCGTGATCCCGATCGCCGGCGACCTGATCACGAGCGACATCGCCATGGCGCTGCGCACGCCGACCAAGGACGCGGAGGAAATCAAGATCGAGTACGGCGTCGCCAAGCAGTTGCTGGCCGACCCGAACGAGCAGCTCGAGGTGCCGGGCCTCGGCGACCGGCCGCCGCGCATGTTGTCGAGACAGGCGCTCGCCGGGGTGATCGAGCCGCGCATCGAGGAGATCTATTCGCTCGTGCACCAGGTGATCCGCGAGAGCGGCTACGAAGAGCTGCTCTCGAGCGGCATCGTCATCACCGGCGGCGCGGCGGTGATGCCCGGAATGATCGAGCTGGGCGAAGACATCTTCCTCAAGCCGGTGCGCAAGGGCACGCCGACGTACCGAGGTGCGCTGCACGACATGGTCGCGAACCCGCGCTCCTCGACGGTGATGGGGTTGCTGGAAGAGGCGCGCATGGCGCGCACGCGGGGCCAGAGAGCTGCGCAGCAGGCGGGGTCGGTGAAGACGCTGTTCGGGCGGGCGAAGGACTGGTTCCTTGGGAACTTCTGAGATGAAGCGCTCTGGTTTGCCTGTGGGTGATGCATGGCGCATCAGGCCGCCGGCGTCGCCCGTGTTCTCTGTCGATGGCGCCTCGCGGGCGACCACCGGGATTCGCGAAGGCGCACCTCGTCAACGCCATGGTGCCGTGCCATTGATGGTGCGACCGCGAATGTTGGAGAGGCGGCGTATCAGTTGGCTCGGTGGTCGCGCGCGAGCGTGGCCCGGAGAACGCATGCCTGGACCCCCGGCCCTCGTTCTGCGTCACGCCAGACAAGTCGC
>Ga0209512_1004054_pt1:5000-13177 | contig 13177 bp, 12 predicted proteins | sample frozenSSSSmetaG_FD_184142 | JGI IMG/M metagenome (GOLD analysis project Ga0209512, IMG submission 184142) | Glacier valley bacterial and archeal communities from Borup Fiord, Nunavut, Canada, to study Microbial Dark Matter (Phase II) -... | ecosystem: Environmental > Aquatic >... | reverse complement strand
CGCCACAAAATGAAGCCACAGGTGCTGGACATTTTGCAGCACATGAATAACAGCGCAGCAGTCACATCAAAAGAACACTTGCTGGTCAGGCAATGAACATGCGCTACTGCCCCGATACGACCGATTAAAAAAGACCAGCGTTGAACCAAGCCTATGCCGATGGGATGAAGCAGGCAATGAAAATATACCCGGGTGATCCGGACATCACCGCCTGGTATATCGACGCAGTGATACTCATGCATTCCTGGGACTTCTGGTGGGCCAGCGGGCAGCCGAAATCCTGGACTCCGGAGGTGGTCAATCTTTGTGAAAAGGTATTGAAAAAATACCCTGAGCATCCCGCGGCGCTGCACTATTATATGCACCTCACCGAAGCATCCATGCATCCGGAGGTCGCATTGCCGGGAGCCAATCCCGATTGGGTTCGAGTTGAAAGGTTCGAACCGGGTTACGGAACCAACCTTCGTGCCCAAACGGTGTAACAAAAAGAATAACAAAATTACCGGGAAATAGCGGGAATGGCAAAAATTTAAAAACCGCCACAACACTGCGCTGTAGCGGTTTTTAGTCGTTTTTAGTGGCTTTAAGAAAGCTGTTAAAGTACCGCGTAGGGGAGTCGAACCCCTCATTCATCCGTGAAAGGGATGCGTCTTAACCGATTGACCAACGCGGCTTTCCGTTTTCGGACGGCAAAGATAACAGTCGACACATTTTATTCCAAAACTTTGTTTACATAAATCGTAATTTCGCATCCTCAAATAATATAAAACTCAAATTTTCTACTATGAGCACAGTTAAAGTTGCTATTAATGGCTTCGGACGTATCGGAAGGCTCGTTTACCGCCAGATCTATCAAATGGAAGGCATAGACGTCGTGGCAATCAATGATCTAACCAGTCCTAAAGTTCTCGCTCACCTGCTGAAATACGACAGCGCACATGGCCGCTTCAATCAGGAAGTCACCGCTACAGAAAATTCTATTATTGTCAATAATGAAGAAATAAAAATATACGCCCAAAGAAATCCAGCAGAAATTCCCTGGAAATCCCAGGATGTGGATGTCGTTCTTGAATGCACCGGTTTCTTCACCGACAAAGACAAAGCAGCCGCCCACCTGACCGCCGGCGCAAAACGCGTAGTGATCTCCGCCCCCGCAACAGGCGACCTGAAAACCATCGTATTTAACGTAAACCATTCTATTCTGGACGGATCGGAAACGATCATTTCCTGCGCTTCCTGTACTACCAATTGCCTGGCGCCAATGGCTAAGGTCCTGGAAGATAAATATGTTATCCAGGCTGGCTTTATGACCACGGTCCATGCCTACACCAACGACCAGAATACACAGGATGCGCCTCATCCTAAAAATGACCTCCGCAGGGCAAGGGCCGCCGCGCAGAATATCGTTCCCAACAGCACCGGCGCCGCAAAAGCCATCGGTCTGGTTATTCCTTCTCTCAAGGGAAAGCTCGACGGAAACGCCCAGCGTGTTCCTACGCTCACCGGGTCACTCACTGAACTGACCTCTGTTCTGGGTAAAAAAGTTACCATCGAAGAAATAAATGCAGCCATGAAAGCGGCCAGCAATGAAAGCTTTGGATACACCGAAGATGAAATCGTGAGCAGCGACATCATCGGAAGCCGGTTCGGATCAACGTTTGACGCTACACAGACCAAAGTGCTCACGGTGGGAGATAACCAGCTCGTGAAAACCGTTAGCTGGTACGACAACGAAATGAGCTATGTGAGCCAGCTGGTGCGCACTGTAAATTATTTCGCGGGCCTGATCAATAAATAAAGATTTCACGCAAAAACGCTAAGTTTCGCAAACGCCGCAAAGAGCGTTTTCTTTGCGGCCCTTTTGTATCTAACTTAGCGTCCTTGCGCTTGCTTTGCGCCTTTGCGTGAAAACCATCATCAAACTTCATACAATGCCTGATTTTTCATCTTTCGATTTTTCCGGGAAGAAAGCATTGATCCGGGTAGATTTCAATGTTCCCCTGAACGATAAATTTGAGATCACCGATGACAACCGCATTCGCGCCGCCATACCTACTATTAAAAAGATACTGGCCGGTGGCGGGAGTGTAATATTAATGTCCCACCTCGGCCGCCCTAAAGACGGCCCCACCGATAAATATTCCCTCAGACACCTTGTTGCACACCTCCGGGAACTGCTGGGAGGCATTGCCGTACAGTTTGCCGATGATTGTATCGGAACCCAGGCTATAGATAAATCAGCAGCGCTGAAACCAGGTGAAGTGCTTCTTCTTGAAAACCTTCGTTTTTATAAGGAAGAAGAAAAGGGAGACAAAGCGTTCGCAAAAAAGTTAGCCGCGCTGGGAGACATATATGTGAATGATGCTTTTGGCACCGCTCACCGGGCTCATGCTTCCACAGCTGTGATCGCCGATTATTTTTCTCGAGAAAAGAAAATGTTTGGCCTGCTTATGGAAAGTGAAGTGAAAAGTGCCGAGAAAGTACTCAAAAATGCGGAAAAACCTTTTACCGCTATCATGGGTGGAGCAAAAGTCTCAGATAAGATATTACTGATCGAAAACCTGCTGGAACGCGCCAATCATATTATTATAGGAGGAGGCATGGCCTATACTTTTTTTAAGGCCCAGGGGGGTGAAGTAGGCAATTCACTGGTGGAGGCAGACCGGCTGCAGATGGCAAAAGATCTTTTGCAGAAAGCAAAAGAAAAAAATGTGGAGATACATTTGCCGGCAGACAGCATTATTGCCGATAAATTCGATGCGGACGCCAATACCAAAGAGGCTGATAACAATTCCATTCCTGCCGGATGGATGGGGTTGGATATTGGTCCCAAGGCGGTAAAAGCATTCACGGAAGTGATCCGGAACTCCAAAACCATTCTCTGGAACGGGCCCATGGGCGTCTTTGAAATGGAAAAATTTCAAAATGGTACCAGGGCCGTGGCGAAAGCTATTGCGGAAGCCACCCAAAAAGGGGCCTATTCTCTTATTGGCGGCGGCGACTCTGTGGCTGCCATCAATCAGTTCGGTTATGCCGATAAAGTAAGCTACGTGTCTACCGGCGGCGGCGCAATGCTCGAATTTTTTGAAGGAAAAGAATTGCCGGGGATCGCTGCGATAAAAAAACATTAATTTTAATCTAAAGCATATTAAATGAAAACAGGAAACCTTGTACTTATTGCAGTTATTGCAGCGATACTTTTGCTTGGCGGATGTGGTTGCACAGGCTACAACAGCATGGTGAAGCTCGATGAAAATGTAAAAGCGAAATGGGCTAATGTCCAGAGCGATTACCAGCGCCGTTCCGACCTTATCCCCAACCTGGTCAATACGGTTAAAGGTGCGGCAAACTTCGAACAGACAACGCTTACTAAAGTGATAGAAGCGAGGGCAAAGGCCACTTCTATGAATATCAATCCTGCTGATCTCACACCAGAAAATATGGCAAAGTTTCAGGCTGCGCAAGGTGAATTATCCGGTGCACTGGGAAGATTGCTGGTTTCAGTGGAAAGATATCCGGAGCTTAAAGCCAATCAAAACTTTCTTAACCTGCAATCGCAGCTGGAAGGAACTGAAAACAGGATCAAGGTGTCGCGCAACGACTTTAATACCTCCGTGCAGGAGTACAACCAGACCGTGCGCGGATTTCCGAACAATATTTTTGCGAACATGTTCGGATTTCATATCCGTCAGCCGTTCCAGTCAGATCCTGGAGCAGAAAAAGCACCCAGTGTCCAATTTTAATTATTGAAAGCTCCAGATGAATTTAATTCCGTCTTTTAAGAAGAAAGGCTTTTTTTCAAAAGAAGAAAATAGTCTTATTGTGGAAGCAATAAGGCAAGCAGAGCAACAAACCAGTGGCGAGATCCGTGTTTTTATCGAAACCCGTTGCCGGTTTGTTGACCCGCTGGACCGTGCTGCCGAAATCTTCTGGAACCTGAAAATGGATTACACGGAATTTCACAATTCCGTGTTGTTATATGTGGCCGTCAGTGACCAGCAGTTCGCCATCTTTGCCGATACCGGCATTCATGGAAAGCTGGGAAATGACTACTGGCAGCAGCAGGTAGCGGTTCTCAGCAAGCATTTTAGCAACGAGAATTACACCAAGGCGTTGGTAAAAGTCATCCATGACATCGGAGCAGCATTGCACGAGCATTTTCCCTTCGATCCGAATACAGATAAAAATGAACTGCCGGATGACATTGTTTTTGGCAAATGATCATTAAAAGAATTAAATGAAGATCTTTCTGAAGATAGCTTTATGGATGCTGTTGCTGTTGCCCATACTGGTAAAAGCACAAAACATTCCGAAAAGACCCGATCCGCCAAAGCTGGTCAATGATCTCGCAGGCGTATTATCGGCACAGGAAGTAGCAGACCTGGAACACAAACTCGTAGCCTTCGATGACAGCACCTCTAACCAGGTGGTGATCGTTACGGTTAAAACACTCAACAATCAACCCATTGAAGAATATTCACTGAAGATCCTGCGCGACTGGGGCGTAGGGAATAAAACTACCAACAACGGAGTGGTGATCGTGGCGGCTATTGATGATCACCAGGTAAGGATCGAAGTTGGCTACGGCCTGGAAGGCGCGATTCCCGATATAACCTCCAACACGATCATCGCCAATGATATTGTGCCTGCCTTTAAATCGACCGATTATTATAACGGGCTGAATAACGCTGTCGCTTCAATTATAAAAGCAGCCGCGGGAGAGTACAAAGCTCCGGAAGGATATACCGGCAGAGGGGGAGGAAAACAAAGGGGCCTTCCCTTTGGTCTTATCATATTTCTGATCATACTTTTTCTTATCATTTCCAGGAGTGGCGGAGGTGGCGGAGGATTAATGAGCAGGCGCGGATTTGGGCCAGTCATCTTTCCTGGAGGATTTGGTGGCGGAGGTGGAGGTTTTGGAGGCGGAGGTGGCGGTGGCTTTGGTGGCTTCGGTGGCGGCAGTGGCGGAGGAGGAGGAGCCAGCGGAAACTGGTAGGAGTCGATCGGGTTTCAAGACGTATTTACAACAAACCAAAGAATGTATAAAAAGACGCATAAGATATTATCTTATACGCTTTTTTACTTACCTAAGCCTTTGAGTGAAATATTATTTTGAAGTAGTAGTTCTGGATTTAATATACTCACCCTGCTCAACTGCATTTTTAGCGGACGCAGCCTGCTTTTTACCTGCTACGTTATTCAATATGTTATTGATAAATGGTGCGATCCCGTACTCAGGAGGAACCGAATTCCTGAACTGCACGATCAGGTCAACGCCTTTCTTCACTTTCTCTGTGTCATCAATTTTCACCAGCATTTCACTGAGTGGCTGGATTAGATTGAATTTTGCCTGCCCCAGAGGCATCTCGTCGAACGTTTTGATGATTGCATCAAAGGCACTCACATCTCCCGCAGCCATCATTACTTTGGTAACTGCTTCCATCTGCTTTCCCTTGCCAAGTTTCCCACCCAGTTTTTTAACCGCATTGATAGCAGCGCTGCTGTCGATCATCAGTAGTGCATCAAGCGCGGATCCTGCGACAGAATAAGAAGAATCAGTTACATTGGTTGCGAATATTTCTTTGTACTTATCATCGCCATACGTTCCCAGCAATCCAATGGCGCTTGCCCTGACAAGTGATTTTGGATCTTTTGCAAGCTCCACCAGCACGGATTCCACCTGCATCCGGGTATTTTCATCTTTCATGTTCAGCCTGTTCAATGTATAAATCCTCAGGCCATAATATTTATCCTTCATGGCCGTCTTAACAAAATCCAACGCCTTTGCGTCCTGCGACTGCAAGGCAAAATCGATGGCTTCTTTTCTGTCCATGTATTTTCCGGCGTAAGTATACTGGTGGATATAATTTGCAAGGGTTTTATGGTCTGTTTTTTCAACCAGCAATACTTTATCTCCATCCACATTTACCAGGTCCGGCTTTGTTTTATAATCGAATGTTAAGGTATCGATCCGGTTGCCCAGCCATACATTGTGCCTTTCTTTATTTGCGCCATTATAAATATCAACGGCGATGGGTAACCGAAAAATCTTGTCTGTTTTCTGCATTACAATTACTTTAACATTGTGTGCATTGTCATCATACACATAATCGATATTTAATTTCGGATGGCCGCTTCCATAATACCACTGGTTCCAGTACCAGTTAAGGTCCTGGCCGGTTATTTCTTCAAAAGCGAGCCTTAGCTGTGAGGCTTCTGCAGATTTAAATTTATTTGTGGTAAGGTATACATTCAGTGATTTGAAAAAAGCACTGTCGCCCACATAATTTCTAAGCATATTCAGGATTCGTCCCCCCTTATTATAACTTACCGCATCGAAAACGGCTTCTTTATCATTATAATAATAGCGCACCAGGTTCTTGTTCTCGCTCTGGCTCTGGAGGTAACCATTCATGTCTGAAAAATTCTCTTCATCACCTGCATCCTGACCGTATTTATTTTCCTTCCATAATACCTGACTGTAATTGGCGAATGATTCATTAAGGGTAAGATTGCTCCAGCTTTCACTGGTTACCAGGTCGCCGAACCATTGATGAAATAATTCGTGCGCGATCGTTCCTTCCCACAAATTGTCATCAACCAGTTCACGTGCATCCTGTTGCGCGCTTTCCTGGTGGAGTGTTGCGGTGGTATTTTCCATGGCGCCGCTTACATAGTCACGTCCTACGATCTGTGCATACTTGTTCCAGGGATATTCCACGCCAAGTATTTTTGAATAAAAAGCGATCATTTCCGGTGTGTGACCGAATATTTTTCTCGCAACAGGTGCATATTCCTTTTCCACATAATAACTTACTTCCTTTCCTTTATATTGGTCTTTAATAATGGCGTAATCCCCTACGCCCATAAAAAATAAATATGGCGCGTGCGGCAGTTCCATCTTCCAGGTATCGGTACGTGTGCCGTCTGCATTTTTTACCTGCGAGGCCAGTCTGCCGTTTGACAGCGTAACATATTTCGCGGGAACGGTCATTGCGATTTCATCTGTGGTTTTCTGGTTTGGCTTATCGATGGTCGGGCACCACACCGATGTGGCCTCGGTTTCTCCCTGTGTCCATATTTCAACCGGCTTGTCTTTATCTTCTCCTTTTGGATTAATAAAATACAATCCTTTAGCGTCTGTTATTGCAGCGCTTCCTTTTCCTTTAAATTCATTTGGCCTGGAAATATATTCAATATATAAAGTGTATTGATTATTTCGGGTAAACGTTTTTCCCAGGTTAATATGCAGTTGTAAACTATCGTAATCGTATTTAAGCTGCTGGCTGGAAGAGCCGGTAATAAGCGAAACCTTTTTAATATCCATTCCCTTTGCGTCGAGCGTTAGACTGTCTGTAGGATAAAAATGAGGCTTTAAGGTTATCCATGCCTTTCCATACATCCATGCCTTGTTATAGTCAAATTTTACGGCCAGTCTGGTATGCACCAGGTCGTTAATTTTGATGGCTGTTTCGCGGTAAAGTTTTTTCCAGCTGGTGTCAGTTAGCTGATTATTCTGCTGAGCGAAACCATGAACGGACATAAAGAGGGTAACCACTAATAGCATTTGCTTCATTTGTAAATTTTAAGTCGGTAAAGATAGGTTCGGCATATTTTAAATGAACCTAAAAAAGGATAAGTGGTGTGATAGAGTCTCCAAATAAGTATTTTTGTTTAATTAATAATTTATTCTGCATGAAGCGTTTTGCCTATACGATGTTAATGGTTCTGTTTTGTACGAACCTTTTTGCCCAGAAGGACTTTTTCATTTTTATCCAGCAAGCCTCCGGGCAGCCTTTTTATGTAAGGCTGGGAGAAAAGAGTTTCAGTTCATCCTCTGGCGGTCATATCATCCTGCCGGGGTTGCAGGATTCAGTGTATAGCCTGTATATAGGGTTTCCTAAAAATACAATAACCGAGCAGTTGTTTCCCGTGCCTGTAAAGCAGAAGGACAGGGGATTCGAGCTAAAGAACATGAATGGTGAATGGCAGTTGTTCGATCTGCAGTCTTTGCAATTCATCAAATCTGTTCCTGCGATGGAAAAGGCTGCTACTGTAGGGACAAAAAAGAACGATTCCTACTCGCAGCTGATGGCAGGGGTGGTAGATGATTCAGCTGTACTATACAGCACTGCTGCAAAAAATGAAAAAATAAAGGCAGGGAACACGGTTGTTCA
>Ga0209512_1004051_pt1 | contig 13182 bp, 14 predicted proteins | sample frozenSSSSmetaG_FD_184142 | JGI IMG/M metagenome (GOLD analysis project Ga0209512, IMG submission 184142) | Glacier valley bacterial and archeal communities from Borup Fiord, Nunavut, Canada, to study Microbial Dark Matter (Phase II) -... | ecosystem: Environmental > Aquatic > Freshwater > Ice >... | reverse complement strand
GATCATGCACGCGCTGCTGAGGGACGGCTTCGAGCGGCGATGCCTTGCGGTCGGGCTGAGGAATTACGATCTGGCTGGGGCAGCGAGGTGCTTTTGGTTCTCCGAGGGCTTTCGTGAAGGAAACAAGGTGGATTTCCCAGACCTACTCAAGAAGAAGACCTATCGCCGGATGGTGGGGAAGAGCAAGCTGTTGGCTCGGGATGGCGAGGAGCGGTTCCGCACTTGGCACTTCGGCATCCAGCCTCAGGTGATCCGCTGGCCGGAGCCGGTCATCGCGATCAAATCGCACGTGGTTTTTTCGGAGGACGGGGCGCTTTACGAAAGTGCCGCGCGGCAACACAACCTTCAGACTTCTCTTGAAATAGTAACAGCCGAGCATTACACTCAACCTCAATGAGTGCGATCACGACTACCTTTGACCTCAAAGAAGATATGACTGCGGTCGTGACGGACCTGCTACGGCAGTTTCCGAAAGGCTCCCGCCTGCAGCTCGCGATCTCCGAAGTGCCGCCTGCCACGCCTGTACCCAGTCTTGATGAATATCGTGGGATGATCGCCGCAGCACGACAGAAGGCTCCGCGCGGCCCATGGATAACAAGCGCCGAGACAATGAAGTCAGTGCGGGAGGGCGAGGAAGACTGAGATGGCGTGGGTGGTCGATACTTCGATAGTGGTGGACTTGGTCACAGGAGATCCCCTCTTTGAACCCGCCTCAACCGCCTGCCTGCAAGCCCATCTTCATGACGGCTTGGTCGTCAGCCCGGTGACATTTGTGGAACTTGGCCCGTCTTTCGCTGGCGACGATGCGGCGGCGGAGGTATTTCTCAAAGCAGTGCAGATCGGCACCGCCGAATTCTGGACTCATGCGGACACGCTACTCGCGCATCGCCTCTGGCATCAATTCCAAGTTAGACGCCGACAGCTTCAAGTGGTAAAGCGCCCGGTAGCCGATGTCTTGATCGCAGCATTCGCCGGGCGCTTCCAAGGCATCATCACACGCAATGCCACCGACTTCCGCAACATTCTGCCGATACTTCAAATCATCGAGCCCTGACTCGATGATTGTGAACGGGAATCTTCGCCCACCCCGAAGTGTGCCATATTTCACCTGCTGTCATGGCGCGTTGTCTTCCGCTTCCATGGCTTCCAGCATCGCGAAACCGATGGCGGCGGAGTGTTCACAAATCGCAAGGTCTCCCGCTTCCGCTTCCGTGGATTCCATTTCAAACAAACGCAACGCAACTTCCCGCCGTTGCGAGCGGGTGAGTGACGGTATTTCTTCGATGATTTGTGTGAAGCTCATCCTCAGTGGACGATAAGGCGTTTTACCCGCACCGTCAACTTGGGAGATAACCGCTTCGCCTTCAAGCCGGGTGAATGGGAATCACCGTCGAGGAGTCGAGATCCTTGGACGCTGAGCGCTTCTACTTTGAGGGTGAGCCGGAGATGAACATCGCCCGGAACGAATCGACCCGGATTATGCACGCGCTGCTGAGGGACGGCTTCGAGCGGCGATGCCTTGCGGCCGGGCTGGACTAGAAATCCGGTGAATTGCGGGAGCCCTTGAGTTCAGGGCGATTGCCCCATCCACGCGTTCAACGCTGGCTTGCTTTCAGGTGACGCTGTGGCAGGCTGCCCGCATGACTATTACCGTGCAAATGCCCCTTGCGCTGGAGCAATCGATGCCGCCTGCCCGCGCGAGGCTGCACTTTGCCATCGGGGCTTTTGTGAGTGAGGAGGTAACACTGGGGCAGGCAGCAGAGATGGCTGGAATTTCTCAAACGGAATTGATGTCCGTTCTGGCCGAGCGTCGTATCCCGCTCCACTACGACAGTGGTGATTTTGCGGAGGATCTCAAGACCATCTCTCTCCTATCCACGAAAGCAAAGCATGGTCATCATCAGTGATACTTCGCCACTCACTGCGCTTCTGCTTGTGGGGCGTGGCGACTTATTGACCTCGCTATTTGATCGTGTGGTGATCCCGCCGGCGGTGGAAAGGGAGCTGCTGTGCGCTCATGCCGCCTTGCCGCAGTGGCTTGAAGTGACGGCCCCACAAAGGATACCGACTTCGATTCTCGAAGGTGGCTTGGACGCTGGGGAAACCGAAGCCATCGCGTTAGCGCTGGAACTCCATCCAGATACTCTACTGATGGATGAACGGCTCGGGAGGCGTTTGGCGCAGCGGCACGGCCTTCCGGTAACCGGCCTTCTGGGTCTGCTTGTGCTGGCCAAAAACACTGGGCGAATCAGCGCCGTCGTTCCCGTGATTCGTGAGCTCCAAGACAAGGGCAAGTGCTGGTTTGGACATTAACTTCTCACGGAAGTCTGAGCAGCAGCGGGAGAGGTGTGGTCGTAAAACGCAGATCCATCACTCTACGGCCTCAGCGGCATGATGGACGGTGCAAGCCATTCGCAGTCACTGGATGGCTTGCGCTGATCGCTGGAAAGAAGGTGTAATGCTTGCCCGAGCCGGTCATCGCGATCAAATCGCACGTGGGTTTTTCGGAGGACGGGGCACTTTACGAAAGTGCCGCGCGGCAACACAGCTCACGCCGGAGCCAATGCCGGATGTGGCACAATGATACCTGGCTCGCGCGGATGCTCGCGGCGATGGCGTTTCTGGAGAAGGGGTTTGAAACCCCTTTCTTTGCGGAATTACCGGGAACATCCTTGCCAGTGAAAGGGGTTGCTAACCCCTTCTCCTTATTATGACGATGAACTCGACGCAGAGCTGATAGAAGAAGAGGAGGAAGAATGCCCGATTTGATCCATCTGCCCGAGCCACGCCTGCTTTTCGGCTACAACCAATCGCTGGAAGATCCGAGGGACGGGCTGAGCTTGCTCGGCCCGCATGACCCGGCGCAGAACTACGGCGTGAAATATGGAGTCGTCGCCACGAAGGAGGGTAGTCGGCGTTTGAGGAATTGGATTTCGAAGCTTCAGGGGCCGATTTCCGAAGTCGGGAAGGAACGCTCGCGGCCACCCTATCCGGGATTCGAGGCTGCCTTTGGCATGCCTTGGAGCGTGAAACCGGCCTTGGAGCTGAGCTTCGGGGAAGAGGAGCTGCGAAAGGTCGTGATGCTGAATGACCGCCACAAGCGGAACTTCGAGACGGTGCGATTCTTCACGGACCTGATCTTGCAAACGATCCTCAACGAGGAAGTGAAGCCGGTGTAGGATGCGGATAGATTGACGATTGTTGATTTCGGATTTTTGATTTTTGAATGGCGAGGGTGGTCAGGCGGGAGGAAGGATGACCGGCAGGCGCTGGCGTCCGAAGCGGCGGTAGATGGAGAAGTCGCGGCGGTCGGTGGTGATGATTTTCGCATTGCGATGGATTTCGGACAAAATGACGAGCGATGCGTCCGCCGCATCCATGCGCTCGTATTTCATCATCAATTCCTGAGTCCGCTCCAGATGCCCGGGCCATGGGTGAAGGAGTTGGATGGCACCCACCCGGACCAGTCCCAGCAGGGCGTGGACGGGCTGCGTGTTGCCACCCAAATGCCAGCACGCTTCACCGAGGACGATCTCGGTGGTGTGCAGTGGTCCGCGGACTGCGGTGAGGGTCTCGACGGCCCAATGGTGCCATTGGTCCGAGACATTGAGCCAGCCAATCAGAGGTCCGGCATCAACGAGATTCGCGACTTCCATAACCTTCGCGAGTGGAGAGATCCGCCGGGCCGGAAAACATTCCGAGGTAGGGAGCGGCCAGCTTGGAAAAATCCACGGCATCGGCTTCCATCTCGCGGGCCAACGCCCGCCGCACGATCTCTGACACCGGTTCGTTTGCGGCCTTCGCTTTGTTGCGCAGTTTTGTCTCCAGGGCTTCGGGAATTTTCACCGTGAGTGACTTCATGGTAAGACGGAGGGTAATACCCACGCACCGGGAGGGCAAATTGAAAATTCGCTTGGCTTTGATTTTTGAGGTTGAGGTCATTTGAACGTCCTCATGCTTTCATGCACTACATCTGAGTCGGCTTCTTAGAGACTGTCTGAAAAATGCGCGAAGGCAGGGATCGACCTCCGGGCGGTCCGCGAGACTGGAACGTGAATAGGCGACCATGAACGGATTTTAAGCATTTCATGGGCTGATTCATTCGCCCTCCATTCGCCTGACCGTTGCGGAGAACGGTCTCTGCCATTTTTAAGACAGCCTCTTAGTTCCAATACGGGCAAAACGAATCGGTTGCCAGCGCGGCCGATCTCGGTATGCTCCGCGCCCCGGCGAAAAACGCCGGTTTTACAAAATGAATCATCCCCATGTAGCGATTGTTGGTGCGACGGGTGCCGTCGGTGTCGAAATGCTCCTTTGCCTTGAGCAGCGGAATTTCCCACTCAGCAAGCTGAAGCTTCTCGCTTCGGCCCGTTCCGCCGGGAAAAAAATGACTTTCCGGGGTGAGGAAATCACCGTGGAGGAGCTGACCCACGATTCGTTCGGGGACGTGGACATCGCGCTTTTCAGCGCGGGCGGCGGGATTTCACTCGAATACGGTCCGTCCGCCGCGAAGGCCGGGGCGGTGGTGATCGACAACTCGTCCGCCTTCCGGATGGACGCTGATGTGCCGCTGGTGGTGCCTGAAATCAACCCGCAAGCCGCGAAGAACCGTCCGCGCAACATCATCGCGAACCCGAACTGCACCACGATCATCTCGCTGATGGCGCTCGCGCCGCTGCACGAGGCGTTCGGCCTGCGCTCGATCATCGCTTCGACCTATCAGGCGGTGTCCGGATCGGGCGCGCAGGGCATCATCGAGCTGGAAGAGCAGATGAAGGCGATCAACGCCGGCGAGCCGGTGACGCTGAAGGTCTATCCGCGGCAGATCGCTTTCAACGTGATTCCGCAGGTCGATACGTTCACCGACAACGGCTACACCAAGGAGGAGATGAAGATGCTCAACGAAGGCCGGAAAATCATGGATCTGCCGGATCTGCGGGTTTCCTGCACCTGCGTGCGGGTGCCGGTCTATCGATCGCACTCGGTTTCCATCACCGCGCAGTTCGAGCGCCCGGTGGACGCCGATGCCGCGCGCGCCGCGTATGCGGGCAAGGCCGGCGTGCAGGTGGTGGACGACATCGCGAACAAGGTTTTCCCGGTGCCGCTCGACACCACCGGCAAGGACGACTGCCTCGTCGGCCGCATCCGCAAGAACCTGGTGTTCGAAAACGCGCTCGACCTGTGGGTCGTCGGCGACCAGGTCCGCAAGGGTGCCGCGCTGAATGCGGTGCAGATCGCGGAGATTCTGTGAAGAGATCGAGGATTGTGGATGATGGATCGAAGTTCTTCATCTACGATCCACCATCCACGATCCACCATCATGGACCTGAAAACCTACCTCACCGCCCGCGCCAAGGAAGTGGATGCGGCGATGGACGCGTTCCTGCCGAAAGCCAAGGAACGCCCGGCGACGATCCATGCGGCGATGCGTTACAGCGTTTTCGCCGGAGGCAAACGCCTGCGCCCGGTGCTCTGCCTCGCGGCGGCCGAGGCATGCGGCGGTGAGATTTCCAACGCTCTCGCTCCGGCCTGCGCGGTGGAGTTGATGCACACGTATTCGCTGGTCCATGATGACCTGCCCGCGATGGACGACGACGATCTCCGCCGTGGCCGGCCGACCTGCCACAAGGTTTACGGCGAGGGCATGGCCGTGCTCTGCGGCGACGCGCTTCTCACCGAAGCGTTCATCGTGCTCGCGAAAACCCCGGCGACGAAGTGCTACCACGTCGGTGATTACATCGCCGAACTCGCGGAAACCGGCGGCAGCCGCAAGCTGATCGGCGGTCAGGTGATGGACCTCGAAGGGGAAGGGAAAAAACTCACGAAGCGCGACCTCGTCCGCATCCACGAAGCGAAGACCGCCGCGCTGCTCACCACCTCGCTGCGCCTCGGTGCGATGTCCGCCAACGCGACACCGGCGAAACTGGAGGCGCTGACGAAATTCGGTTACGCGCTCGGGCTGGCATTCCAGGTGATCGACGACATCCTCGACGTCACCCAGACCACCGAGATGTTAGGAAAGACCGCGGGCAAGGATCAGGCGGTTGAAAAATCCACCTACCCCGCGATCCTCGGGCTCGACGCCTCGCGCAAGGAAGCTGCGAAGCTCACGCAGGCCGCGATGGGCGCACTGAAGCCGTTCGGAAAATCGGCGGTCCGCCTGCGGGAAATCGCCACGCATTTGCTGAAGCGCGAGTATTGACGCGGGGTTTTCCGCCAAATACGCGCGGATCCGGTGATGGATTCGCAACGGGTCCAAGGTATTGTCGCAAATGCTTTTTCGCCGGACCGCCCTGCTTCTGTTCACCCTGCCGCTGCATGCGGACGTGGACGCATGGGACCTCCCGCCGGTCAGCTACTCGGATACGCCCGCCCGCGACCGGATGGCTTTGCTTGCGGAAAAATGGCAGCGCGATCCATCGTTGCTCCGCGGTGCCAAGCCGCTGGAACGGGTGCGGGAGATACTGGCAGCGCTGGACGTGCCCGAGTCCTCGCAAGTGCTGGTGTTTTCAAAAACGAGCAAGCAGAACGGCCTGATCAGCCCGGGCAATCCGCGTGCGCTGTATTTCTCCCGCGACTGTTATTTCGGCTATGTGCCCGGCGGGATGATGGAGGTGATCATCCAGGACGCGGCGCTGGGCCCGGTGTTTTACGTCATCGATCCCGGCAACGCCGCCGCGCTTCCGAAGGTCGAGCGCGACACCAACGACTGCCTGTCCTGCCATGGCACGGGACGCACGGAAAACGCGCCCGGCCTGTTAGTGCGCTCCGTCTATCCGAACGAGGACGGCCGGCCGCTGTTGTCGCTCGGTTCCGGACTCGTCACCCATCAGACGCCGGTCGCCGAGCGGTGGGGCGGCTACTATGTGACCGGATCGATCTCCCTGCCCCATCTGGGAAACCGGACCTTCACCGACGGCCGTGAGGCTGAGCCCGAACGCACGGACTGGCAGGACCTGACCGGGAAAATCAACACTTCGAAATACCTCCGTAGCACCAGCGACGTGGTGGCGCTCATGGTGCTCGAGCATCAATGCCAGGCCCACAACCTGTTCACCTCCGCCAGCATGAACTACCGGCGGGCCTATTACCTCGGCAAGGCGATGGACCCGCAAGGCGATCCCGACCAAAGCTCGGCCGGCCGGGTGGCGGACCACGCCGCGGCGAAGATCGTGGAATGGTTCCTCTTCGCCGATGAGGCGGATCAGGGCGCGGACGGAGTAGAGGGAGACGACGAATTCCAGCGGCAGTTCGAAGCCAGCGTCCCACACGCGGAGGACGGTGCGTCGCTGGCGGATTTCCAACTCAACGGCCGGACTTTCAAACACCGCTGCTCCTACATGATTTATTCCGAGGCCTTCCGCAGCCTGCCCGCCGCCGTGAAGTCCCGGGTGCTTGCCGGACTGCGGAAAGTGTTCGAAGCGCCGGCAGCCGATGACGCCTATCCGGACATGAAACTCCCCGAGCGCAGGAAGACCGCGAGGATCCTCCACGAGACCGGAGTGTGGTGAAACAGGTGGTCTGCCTCCGGGAAGTCGCCACGCATTTGCCCGAGCGCGAATATTGACGTGGACTGCGGCAGCAGGCTGCCGCAGTCCAAGGAATCAACGGGCTTGGTATGGGCAGTGCTTAGGCGAGCTTCAGTGCTTGTCGCCACCGGGCGTTTGCACCAGTCTGCGAGTTGCCGTGTGATGGACCGTCACTGGAAACCCACCCTGCACCCACCTAACTTTCCCATGGGAATCAAAAATCGTCTGATCGTCATGAGTTTCCTGCAGTTTTTCGTCTGGGGAACCTGGTTGATCACCGTCAGCAATTATTGGTTCATCACGAAGGGATGGAGCGGCGGGGAGTTCGGCGCGATTTTTTCCACACTCGGCTTCGCCTCGCTCCTCATGCCGACGCCTATCGGCATCATCGCGGACCGCTGGGTGAACGCGGAGCGGCTCTACGGCATCCTCCACATCCTCGGCGGACTCGCTCTCGCCTGCATCCCGGCGGTCAACCACCCCGGAACCTTCTTCTGGGTGATCTTCGCCGCAATGTTGTGCTACATGCCGACCATCTCGCTCTCGAATTCCGTCGCCTACAATATTCTCAAGACGAACCATTTCGACGTCATCAAGATGTTCCCGCCCATCCGCGTGTGGGGGACGATCGGTTTCATCGCCGCGATGTGGGTAACCAACCTAACTGGCAACAAGGCCTCAGCCAACCAGTTCTACGTCGCCGCGGCGGTGGCGGTGTTGCTTGGGATTTACTCGTTCACATTGCCGAAATGTCCGCCTTTGAAATCGACGGAGAAGGGCGCACCGTTGATCGAGATGCTGGGGTTGAGCGCGTTCAAACTGTTCGGCAACCTGAAGATCGCGCTGTTTTTCGTCTTCTCGATGTTCCTCGGCGGCGCACTGCAACTCACCAACATGTATGGCGACGTCTATCTATCTGATTTCGCGACGATCCCGGCATACAGCGATTCGTTCGTCGTGAAATATTCGACGATCATCCTCTCGATCTCACAGATTTCCGAAACCCTGTTCATCCTCGCCATCCCGTTTTTCCTGAAACGCTTCGGCATCAAGATGGTCATGCTCATCAGCATGCTGGCCTGGGTGCTGCGCTTTGCCTTCTTCGCCTACGGCAATCCCGCGGGCGGCCTGTGGATGATCGTCCTCTCGTGCATCGTTTACGGCATGGCCTTCGATTTTTTCAACATCTCGGGCTCGTTGTTCATTGAAACAACGACGGACGCCAAGATCCGCTCCAGCGCGCAGGGATTGTTCATGATGATGACCAACGGCTTCGGGGCGATCTTCGGCAGCCTCGCCAGCGGCTACGTCATCGACCGGTTTTTCACCCACGAAGGAGCGAAGGACTGGCACGGCATCTGGCTGTCATTCGCGGCCTACGCGCTGGTCATCGCCATCGCCTTTGCCGTGATGTTCAAGCACAAGCATGACCCCGAGGTGACGGAGAATTACAGCCATTGAGAAGCTCCTAAGGGGCATGTGGGGACGAGACGTCCCCACCCCCTATTTTCCAGACAGCCACGGAACAACGCGGAGCGGAAACTCACTTCCCTAACATATACGCCAGCAGGTCCTTCAGTTCGTCCGGATTGAGACGGTTGATGAGTGCGGGTGGCATCGGGGAAACGGGCGAGGGTTTCATGCCCTTGATCTCGTTGCGCTCGATCTCGATGGTCTGGCTGCGGTCGAAGGGATTGGTGGCGACGATCCATTTCTCGTCCTTCTCCTCGATGATCTTGCCGCTGATCTCGGTGCCGTCCTTCCGACTGATCAGATCAAAGGCATACTGGTTGGAAATCACCTTGCTAGGGTCGAGGATGGCCTCGGCGATGTCTTGCACCTTGAAACGGCCGCTGACGGTGGTTAGATCGGGACCGATGGCACCGCCCTCGTTACCGTGGCGGTGACAGGCGGCGCAGAGCGAAGCTTGATACATGCGTTTACCGTTTTCCTTGTCACGGCCTTCCAGGCCACTTTCGGCGAGTTTCACCACCTCGTCGATGGTCCAAACCCGGCCGGGGCCCTTGATTTCCGGCAGGTTCGCCAGCACATTTTCCGTCACGGCTTTCGGTCGGCCGGCGAGTTCCTCACGTTCCCCCGGCGTGCAGGTGGCGAGCGTTTCCTTGCGCAGGTCCACCACGAAACCGGCATAACTGTTACCGCCCTTTTTCTCCAACAGCTTGTCGAACCAAGCGAAGAAACGCTGGCGCTCGTCAGGCTTCCACGGGCCTTTCACCACGCGAAGGCAGTAGATGTAATGAATGACCTGCGCGGGAGGCAGATGGGCGATCATGTCCTCGACGGTCCTGCCGTAGTTCTTGTTCCGCTTGGCAAGTTCCAGCCAGTCGGGAGCGGGAGTCGGCCCGGCGGAATCCATCAGCGCCAGCGTGCGGGGCACGATTCCCGGAGCCTGGAGATAGGACAACATCCGGCAGAGCTCGCGGTCCATCGTTTCATCCTGCGCCGGGAAGGATGCATCAATTTTCGCCAGCACTTTCGCGCGCTCCGCTTCGTCAGGCTGACCGAAACGGGCGAAGACGAGACCGGCGGCGCGCAGCCAGTTGAGTTTCTGCTGATGATCGAGTTTTGTCCAATCAAGCCGGCCGAGCGCTTCGAGGATCGCCGCGCGGTCCGCCGTCGTTCCGACGCGGGCGAGGCCGATGGAGGCCCCGATGACGTCCCATGGTTTGCCCGCGGTGCTTGCGAGGATCGGCAGGAAAGCTCCCGCGCCCTGTTGTTCCAGCGCCACGCGCGAGTTGTAGCGGGTGATCCGGTTGTCACTGCCGAGCGAACCGGCGGCGGCGCCCATCAGAGCGAGGTCCTTGGACTGATAGCTGACCGGAGTGGTCGATTCGCCACCGGTGTAGGTCACCCGCCAGAGCGCGGACTCGATCCGGCGGCCTCCCGTTAGAAGATACATCGCGCCCTCGCTGCCGATCACCGCATCAGTGAAGGGCAGGCCGGTGCCGGAGATGAATTCCTCGCGCTCGGCGCGGTATCCGGGGCCGTCCGGCGTCAGGTGGACCGCGTAAACCGTGGCGAAAGTCCAATCGAGTCCGAAGATCGCACGCTGGTATTTTTCAGGAAACTTCGCGCCCTTGCCGGAGACCATGCCGGTGGGTGATCCCGGTCCGATCTCAAGCTGCGGGGCCATACTGTCCTCGTAGTAGGGAGGCCACGGTCCGGTGCCGTTGCGCCAGCCGAACTCCGACCCCGGCACGACATGCGTGAAGCGTGTGGGACGATACCATGGCATTCCCAGGTCCCATTCCATGTCGGAGTCATAGCCGAAAAGATCTCCCTGCTGGTTGAAACAGATGTCGTAGGTGTTGCGGGAGCCGATAGAGAAAATCTCCCAGTTTTTCCCATCCGGCGTGAAGCGGGCGATCCATCCCCCCGGGGCCATCCGGTCGCGGGCGTGTCCGCCCGCATCCGGCCGGCGCGGTAAAAGCTGGTCCTCCGCCCATGATCGCGCGGTGAGCGACTTTTCCATCTCCGGCATGTCGGTGTAGTTGCCAACAGTGAGGTAGATGAATTTGCCATCAGGGGAAACCACTAGCGCGTGAGGGCCGTGCTCGCCGCTGCCTTTCACCTCCTTGACGAGTTCCGGCTTGTCCGGCTCGCCGTCACCATTCGTATCAGTCACCCGCCAGACACCACTGCGGTCGGAGCCCTCGCCGACGGTGACCCACAGCACGCCCTCGTTCCATAACAGACCGTGGGCTCCCTGGAGGGGGATCGCCATCGGTTCCACCTTGGTGCGCCCCCCGGCAGCGGCGGGGATCACCCGATAGATTTTTCCATACTGATCGGAACAAATGAGGCGGCCCCTGCCATCCACGGTCATCGCCACCCACGAGCCCTGCTCCGGCGGAATTTGATAGAGCTGTTCGAGCTTGAAGCCAGGAGGAAGGCGGCAAAGGGAACTCTTGTCCACGGCGTCCGCCCGTCCGACAGCCTCCGCAACCATGATACCCGCCCACGGCGCGTCTCCCACCTTCGCGACGGTCACGGCCTTCGCCCATGAGGAGGATTGAAAATCCGGATTCTGCCAGCCATCGGGTGCCTCGCTGCCACACAGCCAGTTTCCATCAGAGACGACATGCAGTTTTTTTCCGTCCTTCAAGGTCGCGCGGAAACGCAGCGCCATGCCAGCGGCCCCACCCTCGTTGCGGCCTTCCACCGCGATTACGTTGCGGCCGCCGGGCTTGAGCTCGCCTAACACATCGTAGCTGCGGGGGCTCTGCCACTCGTTGCCCATGCCCATGTCATGACCATTCACGAACAGGCGCTGCCAGTTATCGCAAACCACCGTGACCGACGCGCTGGCGACGTCCGGCGGCAGTTGGAACTCGCGACGGAAATACACCCGCTCGGTCTCACCCGGCGTAGCGCTTTTCCAAATCCACGAGGTGGCTGGAAGCTCGACCACCGGCTCTTCCGCGCGGACGGAAAGGGTGCTCAGGATCAGACAAAGCAGGAAGTTAAAACGATGCATTCGACGCTCCGATACGCCCCCCGTTGCATCCGGTTATCAAAAAACGAAGTAACCCGATTGCGCGCTCAGCCTTCCGCAAGGAGCTTGCGGAAGTAGCCGATCGTGGAGTCGAGGCCCTTGTCGAGCGAGATCGCCGGTTCCCAGCCAAGCTCCTTTTGTGCCAGCGTGATGTCCGGCCGGCGTTGTTTCGGATCATCACCGGGAAGCGGGAGGTGGGTGATTTTCGACGGTCCGCCGACTTTTTTCAGAACCAGTTCCGCGAGCTGGAGCATGGTGAATTCGCCGGGATTGCCGATATTGACCGGACCAGTTAGAGTCGGATGATTCATCAGGCGGATGAACCCGTCGATGAGATCATCCACATAACAGAATGATCGCGTCTGGGTGCCGTCGCCGTAGATCGTCAGATCCTTGCCCTGGAGCGCCTGGACGATGAAGTTGGAAACCACGCGGCCATCATCGGGCAACATGCGCGGTCCGTAGGTGTTGAAGATCCGCACTACGCGGATATCGACGTTGTTCTGGCGGTGGTAGTCGAAAAACAGGGTTTCCGCGCAGCGTTTCCCCTCGTCATAGCAGGAGCGGATGCCGATCGGATTCACGCTGCCCCAGTAGGATTCCGGCTGAGGATGAACGTCGGGATCGCCGTAAACTTCGGAGGTGGACGCTTGGAAAACGCGCGCGCCCAGTCGCTTCGCCAGTCCGAGGCAATGGATCGCGCCCATCACCGAGGTCTTGGTGGTCTTGATCGGGTTGTGCTGGTAGTGCGGCGGCGAGGCGGGGCAGGCGAGGTTGTAAATCTGGTCCACCTCGTACTTGAAAGGCTCGGTCACGTCGTGACGGACGAGTTCGAAGTAGGGATTTTCCAGCAGATGGGCGATGTTCCGCTTGCGGCCGGTGTAAAAATTATCGAGGCAGATGACCTCGTTCCCCTCCCGCAGGAGCCGCTCACAAAGGTGGGAGCCCAGAAACCCCGCTCCGCCGGTAATCAAAATGCGCATGCCGTGAAACCCAGCAGCATCCGCGCGTCAAATCAAGATTTCATCTGTGAGAATTGAGACACGGCCGGTTTGTTCAAAAAAGTTTGAACAAACCGGGCATTTCCCTACACTGCGGCACATGCCCCATCTTCTTGACGGAGATCAACACGAACTC
>Ga0209512_1004046_pt1 | contig 13200 bp, 13 predicted proteins | sample frozenSSSSmetaG_FD_184142 | JGI IMG/M metagenome (GOLD analysis project Ga0209512, IMG submission 184142) | Glacier valley bacterial and archeal communities from Borup Fiord, Nunavut, Canada, to study Microbial Dark Matter (Phase II) -... | ecosystem: Environmental > Aquatic > Freshwater > Ice >... | reverse complement strand
ATGGATAATGCATCATTCCATAAGGGTAGCGACATGCAAAAGATGTTACAAGATTCCGGTCATACTTTGCTTTACTTACCTCCTTATTCACCTGATCTCAATCCCATTGAGAAAAAATGGGCTCATGCTAAACACATAAGAAAGACTTTTAATTGTTCAATCGATGACCTATTTCACTCTCATATATCGTGACCTTTTTATACTGTTTTAGCTATATCTTACTGAATTTATAGGATTTTTTGACATTTCACTTAATATATATTAAGTACTCATTGCATATATTTATATGATGAATATTAATTTTTGTCAATAATTAAGTATTTTTATAACGATAATATAAGACTTTTTACTTCAAGTAAAATTAATGAATTAAGCAATATAGTACCATTCTTTTGTCACTAGCAAAATGTTTAAGTAAGGCTTAAGAGTAAGGGGTTGGAAGGTGACATTATTTTATTAGGATGCAGTGACCTGAATTTCAAGGCAATTCTTGATGAATGAAAATTGCCTTGAATCTAGATTTTTATTGAATCACAAAATTATTCAACAAACATAATATTCTTATCATTGATCAGGTAAGTATCTCCACAACAAGTGGCACCCATAAATTGAGTATTTTTCAAGCCCTTGATTTGAGTCGCTTGAAGTGGCAGTGTTTTATCATCAAGTGAGAAGAAATTATATATTTCACCATTTCCTGCAATTACGCTTACAGCGAAACCTTGCTCAGTCTTACTGATTACCGGCGCAAGTAGAGCCAGTGCTTTACTTTTTTGTTTTTCCTTGATTACCTCTAAACTACCTACCCACTTTACTTTACCGGTAGACGTGCTGATCGCTGCAACTTGTTTTGCATTATTTGTTATAAATAAATTATTGCCGTTTAAAGTCATTGACATCACATCACTTGCCTTAGCTTCCCAGACAATCTCACCGCTCTGTAGTGCAACTTTCAAAATTTTACCGGTACTGCTTGGTAGATATATATAATCAGCTTCGACGATAGGTTGTGACGACAATATAACAGCCTCAAAACTCGGCAAGGAAATATCACCTGATTGCGATAAATTTAATGCCCACTCTTCTTGCCAGTTTTTTGTATTGAATGAGAAAATTTGGCCAGAACTGTAATTCACAAGAACATTAGAATCATGCAATATTGGTTTCACATAGAGGCTTGAAGTTAGGGTTTCAAACATCCCCTCATGCTGCCATACAAATTTGCTTGCTGCTATGTCATAAGCAAACATCTGATTGCTTACTGTTTGGATAATCACTACGTTATCTGTGAGCAACACAGGCTTAATTCTTATGATATCGGGAAATTCCTTTCTCATAATCTCATAACCGGTATTGCTATCAAGGATGATTAAAAATCTTGAGCCATTTGTGACATATAGTTTCTCGTTACTGTAAACTATACCGCCGCCTAAGTGATTATGATCATGCGTAGTATGTGAAATCTCTTGAGTCCACAATGGTTTTTTCTCTTTTTTAGAGAAAGCAGTCACTTTACCTTTGTCATCTATAAAATAAAGAACACCTTTAGCAAAAGCAGGCGGAGCTATGATTCTGTTTTTTGTAAGGATATAAGTTTTTTGTTTTGTTAAATCGGTTGCAAAAACATTAGCTTTAAGCTCACTTGATACTATAATAGGTTCTTCACTCTCTACTGTAAGCTTCGGAGTTAATTCACTTATATATTTAGTTTTTTTAGGACCAATCCCCTCACAGGCCGCAAGTACAAAAGGTAAGAAAATCCATATTAGTTTTTTCATTTTGAGTGCTCAAGTTTTATATTATTGAAATTTTATTTTACGTTTAAAAATTTAGTTTTAAGATATTAGTTTTTTAGCTCTAACCTTGCTAGCAACGCACGCGCTTGCTCTTTAATAATCGCCGGTATGTTACCAGCTGATTTTAAAGCTATCAGCACTTCTTTAGCAAGCTCATCTTGATTGTTCTTCTCAAACCAAATTGCTTTAAGCAAGCTTGCAGTGCCGAAAAATTCTTGAGAGTCATCTGTATAATATTTCAAATATTCTTGAAATATATCTTTCTCTTTTTCAGGCATATTTTGTTGATCAATAACAAGACTTAGCCAAGCGACTCTTGCAAAAGATTTAGTAGTGCTGCCTGAATGCTTGGAATTTACAATTTCTTCCAACAACACTTTTGCTTTAGCGATCTCGCCACTCTCAACCAAAATTCCTACTCGCTTGAGCGTTGCAATCTCACTTATTTTGTTGTCAGGATGGTTTTTTGCTAACTCCCCTAAAACTTCATTAGTGGTTTTCTTATCAGGATTGTTAAGGGATTTAATAAGGATACCCCCTAGTTCCATATTTTCTTTGGATTTTTTGTCCTGGTACCAATTATTGATAATCATGCCAATCACAACAAGAACGGTAAAACCTATAACAAATGGTAGAATCTTCCTGAAAAAATACAGTTTCTTTTCATCACTTTGATCCCTCAGGACTTCGTCTAAAATATCAGCCATTTTTATTTGCAACCAAATTTAACTTTTGCGTCTTTGGCTCTTTTAACAGAAGAGGCCGGACGACTTGGAAATTCTGCATCAAGCTTTGCAAGCATGGTGCAGGTCTCTGTTTTTTTCTTGAGTTCACCAAGCGATAGTGCAAGCTTCAAGAGGGAGTCAGCTGCTTTTGAACCTTTTGGATACTGCTTGTAGCCTTTGAGGTAATTTATTGCTGCTTTATCAAACATATTTCTTTTGAAAAAAGTCTCGCCGTACCAAAAATAGGCATTACTTTGCATAGAGCTTTTCGGATAATCCTTTATGAAGCTACTGAATTTTTCCTCTGCGATCTCCAGTCTATTATCTTTAAGTGCTACAAGAGCTGCGTCGTATAATTTTTTCTCTTTGCTCTCATCCACATTAGGAGTTTTTGCAAGAACTGGAAGAGAAGCTGCAGGTTTTTTGACCTCAACAGGCTCACTAAAAATATCATCTACGCTTGCAGCTTGTACATGTGCTGCGGGCACAGACTCTGCCATTTGTGCGGATTGTCTATCAGTTGGCATGCTATCAATTACGTCAACTCTTTCTCTGAGACCTGCAAGAGAATGTTCTAAAACTTCTATTCTGCCTAGTAATTGCCTGATCTCTTGGACCTGAGTATCGATTTTATTTTGCATGTCATCTTCGAAAGCAGCAGATAACTTCAGCGGTCTTGATTCAATAGTTGTAGCAAATGCACCTTGCGCCATACATAAGAGTACTGTTAGGAGAGGTAAGTTTCTTATTTTCATTGTCTCAAAATATTCTAAAATTCTTAAAGTAAGCGATATAATACAAAAAAACTCGTTACTAATCTACTCATTTTTTATATACAGCTTAACATACAGACTTAAAGGGAGTTGTTTTTAATTAAGCTTTTACACTTCCATTGCACTATCATATTTAAAGGTAAGTGTTACCGCAGTGCCAACCCCTACTTCACTTTGAATATCGAACTTGCCTTGCATCAGCTCAACAAGTTTTTTAGTTAGCGGCAACCCTAAGCCCGTCCCTTCATATTTGCGGCTCAAACTATTATCGACTTGGCCGAAAGTTGATAAAGCTTTAGGCAGATCTTTTTCACTCATACCGATGCCAGTATCAACAACTTTTATGCGGACAATCATTTCAACTTCATCTTTTTCAATAGTCATCGTAATTGAGCCGCCGCCTGGGGTAAATTTCACCGAATTTGACATTAAATTAAGCAATGCTTGCTTCAAGCGTTTTGGATCAGCTTTGATGATAATGTGTTCTTTGGGCATATTCTCAACTAGTAACACGCCTGCTTCGTCAGCTCTTGGTTTCACAAAACGCATACTTGAAGATGCAAGTTTGTTGAGGTCAAGTTCAACGTGCTCGACTTTGAGTTTATCGGCTGATGCTTTGGAAAAATCTAATATGTCATTGATAACACTGAGCAGATGCTTGCCTGAATTGTTAATGTCGTGAATATATTCTTTGTACTGAGCGTTTTCAATCTTACCATAAGTTTCTGAAATAATGATCTCAGAAAATCCAATTATGGCATTTAAAGGAGTTCTGAGTTCATGACTGACATTGGCAAGAAATTCAGTTTTTGCCGAGCTTTCACTTTCAGCTTTGGTTTTTGCTTCCTCAAGGGCACGATTGGTCTCAAATTGCCGGTTGATTACGCGCTGCGCGTAATTGGTGTTGTACATAACAATTGCAAAAAATATTGTAAAAATAACAATAAAGGTTATAAATACTCGCTTCTCTAAATAAGCAATATTTTGCCACTGAGCTGTAACATCTGAGTCGATTTCAATGACCCCGTCCACGATAAATTCTTTTAAATCATCATCAATTATCGGTATGTAGCTTATAATAAATGAGGAAAATCTCTCTTCACCGTTTTCATCTATAAGAATTCCTTTTGGGACAAGGTGATGTGCTACCCTTCCTTCAAAAGCTGTGTTCAATGCATTTTCAGAGATCAAGGATTTCAGGAAATATTGGTCAATCTTAGCAAAGAGCGTGTCGTATAAATTATCGCTTTTGTAATATTCTTTGTTTGAAACAGCTATTTTATCGCTTGCAAGTACTTTGTTGCCCTCACGATCGTAAATAGCAATCCGCGAACTTAGATTTTTGAAAAAATCAGCTGAACTTTTGGCAAAATCAATAAAATCTTGATCTTGCAGCAAATTTTTGAAATTTGTATGATTAAGTTTATTCGTACCCTCTTTATGAACATTCCAAACATGACTCTGATAAATTTCGGCAATCTTGGAGTTTTGGTCATTAATCTGTTTTAAAATTATTTCTTCAATCATGAAGTAACGGTATAAAACCATATTTGCAACAATGTTGAGAAATAGTCCAATAAATGATAGTCTAATAATATGTTTATTTTGTATCATTAATTTTACTAATATTTAATACAGATTATGAAAGAAGTCTCTTTACAAGGGGTTCAAATAAGCCCTGCCCAACTTGATGTCAAACAACATTCTAATAAGACATTATCAGAATTACAAAGATTATTGCAAACCGCATCTACACTTAAAGGGGCAGTTGCTTCGAGTAGCAAGTCAGGCGATGTCATTTTTACTACAGCACAGGGCAAATTTTCTGCACAAGTGCAAGGTCAACTTCCGCAAGCTTTAAACAAAGGCGATAAACTAATATTTAAACTTGAAATCAGCAACGAGCAGCTGTTTGGGCTTATCACTACACTTAATGGCGCCCCGTTAAAAGGAGCAAAACCTATTGCTCTTACCTTGATTACTCCTGCTGCAACGACTGAACCATCTAAAGGAGCGAGCACAGGAGAAAATATTGATATTAATAATTTAAAGATGCCAGATACCTCTTTAAAAGCAGTAATTAGCTATTTAAATCTGTCTCATATCAGTAAAAACTCAGTACTTGGCAAGGTTTTGACTTCTGCTGCTAACGGGTCTTCGTTAGAATTCAAGGTAATTGCAAGTGGAACTACAAGTATTAAGTCTCCTTATATTATAACAGGCGAAGTGCTTGCTTCTGAAGGAGGCAAACAGACCATCAAAACACCATTTGGTATACTTAACTCAAATCAAGCAGAAATTCTACCTGTGGGAAAAAAAATACAGCTTGAAATAAAAGCAGTTGATAATAAACCAGTGGATAATACAACCTTCAATGCGAAAGTTGAGGATTTTATTTTCAAGTTAAATAATAGTTCTCCGCTTTTGAAAAACCTGCTAAACACCGCGGGTCTTACGCAAGACCCTCAAGGAACTTTAAAAACAGATACTGCAACTAGCCGCTTTGAAAATAGTTTGCCATTGCCTCTTGCAACAAAACAACAATTAATTAGTGGTGTAATAAATGCCGATAACAAGTCTGCACTCATTAATCTGCTTCAAAATAAAGAGCAACTAACTTACCTGATGAACAACTTGGGAGCTAAAACTACGTCAGATTTGCTTGTAAAATTAAACGAGCTTCCTGCAAGTCAGTTGGTGAGTATCTTTGAGATGTTCAAGATTAACATGAAAAAATCCTCACTCAGTAGCACTCGCCCAGACGCTCATGAATTGCGAACAGAAGAAGCTCGCGCGCAGCAACCTTTAAAAACAAATACGATCATTGAAAAAGCACTTGAATTACCACAAGCAAAAGAAGCTATCTTAAGACTCGCTGAAGACTTTAATAAAATTAAAGAGCTTTTTAATTCAGGTATTAGGCAGGATGAAAGCAATAAATGGCAAAACTTCTTCGTACCGATTTATGACGGCGAAAGAGTTACCCAGAACAAAGTCTCAATTCACAAAAAGCCTAATCAATATATAAGATTTATTGTTGAACTCGCGCTTGAGGAAACAGGGGATATTCAACTGGACGGCTTGATCAAACTAAAGCAAGACACTAATATTCCTGAAAATTTTGATTTAACCGTTAGATTTAAGGATAAGTTGAGCAGAGATTTTCAAGCTCAAATCTTTGAAATTTACAAAATTAATCAAGATATTAGTGGCATCAAAGGAGGGCTCGACTTTGAAAATGTGCATGATTTTTCAAATGAGGCGGTTGATCCTTTATAAATGCTTAAGTCATAATTATTTTTTAGAGTTTCGGTTGCATATAATCTGAATCCCCGAGAATCTCAATGTGAGGTGTATGAAAACCCGGATGCTCGCATTCCCATTCAAGACCGGACTCCAATATATTTCTTGTGTCAAATGGCATTAATCCCTGGTCGTTTAGTAACCCATGTTTTATTAGCATTTCTTTAATTTGATCATTGGTGATGATATATTGATCAAATTTAACTAAATTATTAAGTACATTAAAAGGAAATTTTCTTGAAAAACTAAGATCATTATTTGCAAGTAAATCATTTAGTAAGCTCTCTAGGCTTTCAGTGACTGTTAAGACTTCGGATAGCGGCACGATAGCACCATTCTTTAACCCGCACTTTACCATATAGCCTCTGACTCGTTAATATAACTTAATAACTAATTATAGACTGAAGCTTGGGCTTAACTCAAACTTCAAAAGCAGAAACTTTAGTGCAATTAGAATTATTGTTGTAAAATTCTATCAAGTGGTATGTTGATTGAATCACTTAAAGGCTCTCCATTATCGCAATTTGTTGAGAGCTGTGGAACTAAAGGCAATTTGGCAATTAAAGGAATATCATATTTCTCTGATAAATACTTACCGCTCTCGCCTGCAAATATTTTCAAATGATTACCGGTTGCGGTGTCAATTAGATAACTCATATTCTCAATTATACCAAAAATCGGTAAATTAAACTTTTTATATAACTCGATAGCTTTTTGCACGTCAATTTGAGAGATCTTTTGCGGAGTTGTAACAATTACTGCGCCCATTACATGATAGTTCTCCAAAATACTTAAGTGAATGTCGCCAGTCCCTGGGGGCATGTCAATTATAAGATAGTCAAGATCATCCCAGGCGGTTACCGATAATAACTGATATATCGCTTTGCTTGCCATCGGCCCGCGCCACGCTACAGCCTCGCCCTTTGTTAAAAAGCCAATAGAATTAATTTGAATGGAGCGCGCAATGTGCGGAATCATTTTATTATTTGCAATTTCCGGCATACCACTTATACCAAACATTTGCGGGATTGATGGTCCGTAAATATCCGCATCAGCAATTCCCACGTTTTTTCCAAGCTTTTGTAAATGTTCTGCAATTGCAACAGCCATTGTTGACTTACCGACTCCTCCTTTGCCTGCTGCAACTAATATAATATTGCGGACATTATCAATATAATGTTTTATTTTTGGCTTTGCTTGGTGCACGTCTCCTTTTGGTGTTGCTTGGCTCTCATGCGCTTCTTTAGCACTTGTCAGAATAATAGTTATTTTGCCGATACCGCTGATTCCTGCAATAGCGCCTTTCAAGCGATCTCTTACCTCTTCTCCTTCACTAAGCCTTCTTGTTCCGATATCAATTGAAAAACCGACATCGCAATCTTTGAATACTAATTTAGACGTAAAATTTTCAAGGGACGTGCCGTCAGAAAATGTAGCGGCTGCAATTTTACTTAGCACTTGCGCATTTAAATCGTTCATACTTCTTGAAATATATAATAAGTACAATATATTAATAGCAAGCACTGTATAAATCAAAGTTTAAATAATAATCAAATATGTTTACAAACATTTTCAAAAATTCTCCTTGGGGCGATTCAGGTGACGAACAAAATATTTTCACGAAGCCTAGAAAAAACCCGCTGAATTTCAACAATTTTCAGTTCAACTTAAATGGTAAGGCTATTGTGCTTGGAGTTATAGGGCTTCTTGCACTATGGCTTTCCTCAGGCATTTATGAAGTTAAAGAAGGGGAAGAGGCTGCAGTTATCAGGTTTGGAAAATTCGTTCGCAAAGGTACGCCTGGTCTTAACTATCACCTACCTGCACCGTTTGAGCTGGAAATTATTGAGAAAGTAAATCAGTCTCGTCGTATTGAGATCGGTTACCGCTCATATGCAGGAAGCGGTAAGCTTGCAGGAGGTGATAATACAAAACCGATACCGGTTGAGAGCACCATGCTTACAGGGGACGAAAATATTGTTGATCTCAATTTTGACGTAATGTGGCATATTGATGATCTCGAGAAATTTATCTTTAATGTGGTAAACCCTGAAGAAGCAGTTAAAACTGCAGTGGAGAGCGCAACGCGCGAGATTATCGGTAAAACGCCGATATCTTCAGTACTATCAAATCAAAAACAAGAAATTACAGCTAAAATCGAGGAACTTACCCAAAAAATTCTTGATCAATATACTGCAGGTGTCAGTATTGAGAAAGTGCAGTTGCTAAAAGCAGAACCTCCTGCTGAAGTTATAGATGCTTATAGAGACGTGCAAACCTCAAAAGCTGATAAAGAGCGTGAGATCAACCAAGCGCAAGCCTATAACAACGATATTTTACCAAGAGCTCGCGGGGAAGCGGCCCAAATTTTGCAAGAAGCTGAAGGTTACAAGCAAGAAGTAATCTCAAGATCTGAAGGTGATACTAAGCGTTTCTTATCAATATATAAACAATATGTCGGTAATAAACAGATCACTAAAGATAGAATTTACTTAGATACCATGGAAGAAATCTTGAAAGGTACCAGTAAAGTTATTATGGGTAATGGCGGAGTGCTGCCACATATGGCGATCGGGCAAAAACCTTGAAAACAAGAATATTCTTAAAAACAGTTAATTTAAAATGAAGTTAAAAAGATGAGAATTTATTATATAATTTTTGGTGGTTTGCTTAGTTTGTTTTTACTAGCTAGCGCCCTGTTTACTGTGGATCAGCGTCAAAATGCCGTAGTGTTTCAGTTTGGTGAAGCGATGAGGACTATTGACAAACCTGGTCTTAATATCAAGATTCCTTTCATTCAGAATGTAGAATTTTTTGATAAACGAATATTGCATGTAGACGCTGAAGCAAAAGAGCTTACTGCTTCTGACGGAAAAAGATTTATCGTTGATGCTTTTGGCAAGTTTATCATTAATGATCCGATAATGTTTTATAAAACGGTTTATAATTATCAAGGCGTTAAGATTAGACTTAATAAGATTTTAGAATCTTCAATGAGAAAAGTGATCGGTAAGGTGCCGCTTACTACTTTGCTTACCGGCGAGCGTGCTAACGTGATGCTTCATATCAGGGATTTAGTTAACCAGGAAGCTAAGAACTTCGGTATTAATGTGATTGACGTAAGAATTCTGAGGGCAGATCTACCAAAAGAAAATAGCGCAGCAATCTACCGCCGTATGCAAACTGAGCGGGAAAAAGAAGCAAAACAAATTAGAGCTGAAGGGCAAGAAGAAGGCGCGCGTATTAGAGCACGTGCTGAGAAAGAAAGTAAAATATTGCTAGCTGAAGCTTACATGCAGGCGCAAATTCTAAAAGGTGAAGGGGACTCAAGCGCTGCAGAAAAATTCAACTTAGCATACGCGCAAGACCCTGAGTTTTATAAATTCTACAGAACGCTGGTGGTTTATAAAAATTCCTTCAAGAAAGAAGATACCTCAATGGTGCTGACGCCTGAATCAGAGTTCTTTAAATATTTAAACTTAAGTAAATAGAGGAGACATGAAAAAACTACTTTCATCTTATTTGATTTGCAGTGTTTTTTTGGTAAATTCGCAGTCGTTAATTGCTGTCGCTGATGAGGCACCTCTGCAACCTGATGCGCCTAAAGCTGAAGTAGTTAAGTCCTCATATCCAAGCTTTGCAGATATTGTTGAGCCACTAATTCCTGCAGTAGTGAATGTTTATACGACAAAATATAATAAGCAAAGCAGTAATTTACAGAAAAGCCCATTCCCTGATAGTTTCCCGTTTGATCAATTCAATGAGTTTTTTGATAGGTTTAATGCGCCCTCCGCCAACAATGGTAGCAGTACTGATGAAACTTACTCAAATTCAAAAGCAATGTCTTTAGGGTCAGGCTTTATTATTGACCCTGCAGGATTTATCGTAACTAATCATCATGTAATAAATAACGCTGATGAAATTCATGTTAAGCTTTTAGATAACACTGAATTGCCCGCAAAATTAATTGGCAGTGATCAGAAAACTGATCTTGCCCTGCTTAAAGTGGAAGTTAAAGCTCCTCTCCCTTATGTGAAATTCGGGGATTCGGGTAAATCACGCGTGGGGGACTGGATTATTGCAATTGGCAATCCTTTCGGGCTTGGCGGCACGGTGACTACTGGTATCGTGTCTTCGAAAGGACGTGATATTGATCTTGACGGGGGTAATGTCGTTGATAATTTTATCCAGACCGATGCTGCTATTAATAGCGGTAATTCTGGTGGACCATTATTTAATATTGACGGGGAAATTATCGGGGTCAACACGATGATCTTTTCTCCTAGTGGTCTTAATGTGGGAGTGGGTTTTGCCATACCTTCAAATACGGCAAGCAGTGTGATTGATCAGCTCAAGAAAAGCGGCAAAATCACTCGTGGCCGTTTAGATATCTATATTCAAGAAGTAACAAATGATATCTCTGAAGGATTTGACTTAAAGGAACCGGTAGGTGCGCTGGTGCGTGACGTTGTACCTGGGGGATCTGGTGAAAAAGCAGGGCTTAAAGCCGGTGACGTTATTATAAAATTTGCAGGTCAAACTGTTAAAAATTCAAGGAAGCTACAAATTCTGGTTGCAGAATCGCAGGTCGGTAAAGAGGTAAAAATCCTAGTTATGCGTGGTGGCAAGGAGATCGAGCTGACAGCTAAAATCGTTGAAAGTAAAAAAGATGAACAAGCTTTAGAAGCAATTCAAAATACTAATTCTGCAGCAGCAGAAGGCTCACTCAAGAAAAATAATATTACTTTCAATAATTTAAACCCAGAGCTGAAAGCTAAATATAGTTTAAAAGATGCAGACGAAGGCGTAGTGATTACGTCTTTAACTAAAGATCAAAGAAATTTTAGTCTAAACGTCGGAGACTTAGTTGTTGCAGCCAACCAAATGCCTGTAAAGACAGTTGAAGACTTAAATAAAATTTACGACTCTATCAAAGTACAGAAGAAAAAGAATATTGTGTTATTTATCAAAAGACAAAACACTAACGTTTTCTTAGCCCTACCTGTCGAATGACTCCTAAAGGAGCTTTATAAGTTTTAAGCTCCTTTTTGACTGCTCCAGCTTGAAAAACTTCCATTGAAACTTACAACACCTTTACACCACGCCGGTACATAATTTTATAATGGCTGGTTTTGCTTGCTTTAAGTCAATTACTCACCATTTTTATCCAATCACTAATATATTTATATTTAATAATCCTTAGTAAATACGTTTGGTAGCCTAGAGAATAAGTATTAACCTACGCCAAATGTATGAGAATTTAAAAACATAATATTAAAGAAAAAATTTTTAAATGTTGCAATCTATTAATATTTATGTTATATGAATTAGCTTTTAATAATGACTTTATAAAGTAAAAAGACTCAGAGAAGCAGATGCACACAATATTCAAGAACCAGCAAGCAAAAGAACTCGAACAGAATCAGATAAAATTAAACAGATCATTAAAAATGATGACGTGCCGGGGCTAAAATATTTAGTCGAAAATGGGCTTAGTCTTGATGATATAAAAGACGAACTCCACGTCTTGCATATGCAGCGCAAGATAGATAGTGTAAAAATTTTAAAGTATCGCGTTGAAATACTAAAAATAGATCCCTCCCTACCATTTAAAGATGGGTCCATAGCACTTCACTTTGCAGCGGGGAATGAAAGCCTTAATGCTTTAAGATATTTAATAGAGGTGGGCACTGATATTGAAAGCTAAAGATCAAGAGGGTAGAACTCCTTTACTTTTAGCATCATATTTAGGATGGAACGAAGGCATTGAACTTTTTGTACATAATGGAGCTAACATTGAAGCGCAAGATCATCAGGGAGCATCATCTCTTCATCTTGCAGCATATTCCAGCAGCTGGAGATAGTTAAACTACTATGCGATCATACTGCCAATATCAACATTCAAACTCACAAGAAAATCACACCTCTATGTCAAGCTGTTCACATGGGCAATTTGCCAATTTGTAAATATTTAGTGGAAAAAGGAGCTGACACTGAAATAAAAAATATCAATAGAGGTAACCACCTTTCTACGGCAGCTTCTTTCGAGCATGCTGAAATAGTCGATTACTTAATTGAAAATGGAGCAGAGTGCAATATAATCATCAATCTACTATGGAGCGAGGCTATTATCTCAACCATTAAATTTGGCTGTTATTTACAAGCCTTATTCGCAAGATACTCATTCAGATCTTGACGTAGCATTAATGGAGTTATCTGAACAACTCACAAATCAAAAAGCATGGTAGCAATTTGCTTTAACAACTGTAAAAAATTATGGATTAAAAGTTGGAATTTCAAATTTTATAATTGAGAAACTTGCAGCCTGCCCTCTTCCAAGTAATATTAAAGAACTTTTAATTGCTGAGCTTTAACCATCCATTAAGAAAGCTAACTATGATTTAGAAACATTTGAAAGCACATTACTTTATGAGGATGGTAAAATTCCTTCTCCTATATCGTTTAATGCAATTAATGAAATTGTTAATGATAATTTCCAAGATGATATAGCTAGAACAGTATAAAAAGAACAAGACGGCAAGTGAGAGAAATGATAATAAGAGTTAAAAAAGAAAGAATTAGAGTTGATGACATATTCAGTAG
>Ga0209512_1004045_pt1 | contig 13202 bp, 14 predicted proteins | sample frozenSSSSmetaG_FD_184142 | JGI IMG/M metagenome (GOLD analysis project Ga0209512, IMG submission 184142) | Glacier valley bacterial and archeal communities from Borup Fiord, Nunavut, Canada, to study Microbial Dark Matter (Phase II) -... | ecosystem: Environmental > Aquatic > Freshwater > Ice >... | reverse complement strand
GTAATTGGTTTCCGGCAGGGCCTTGAGGAAGGCTTCGATCTTGTCCTTGGCGCCCTGCTCCATGTCCGAACGCAGCACGATCGGGCCGTTCGGGATCAGCGGCGACTTCCACAGCTCGACGACGTCTTCCATGTCGAGCATGCCCTTGTCGACCATCGAGCGGATATTGCCCGAGGTGTAGCCCTCGGAGAATTCGCCAACGCCCGAACCCCAGGTCACGCCGGCGTCGAACTGGCCGTCGAGCACGGCGAGAACCAGGTTTTCATGGCCGCCGCCAAAGCCGGTTTCCGAGAAGTACTCTTCGACAGGCATCTTGACGTCATTGGGCAGGGCCACGACGGGGACGAGATAGCCCGAGGTCGAGTCCGGATCGGCAAAGCCGAGCTTCTTGCCCTTCATGTCTTCGAGTGTGGCGATGCCGCTGTCCTTGCGGGCCAGCATGATCGAGTAATAGCCGGTGGCGCCATCGGTCTGTTCGGTGGTCAGGATCGGCTCAACGGCCTCGGGGTCCTGCAGGTAGATGGCGGCATAGGCGGAGGCACCCAGCTCGGCATAGTCGAGCGTGCCGCCCAGCAGACCCTGGATCACGCCATTATAGTCGGCAGCGGGGAACAGCTGCACGTCCGAATAGCCCAGCTCGGACTTCATCAGGTCAACCAGGCACTGGTTGTCGCGCAGGCGGTCGGCTTCGTTTTCGCCGCCGAGCAGGCCGATGCGCAGGACATTGTCCTGGGCAAAGACGCCGGTGGTCAGGGTTGCAACGGCAAGGCCGGCAAGCAGGATGGAGCGGATCGCAGTCATGGAAGTCTCCTTTGGTGACGCGGTTGGATCGGCGGCCGGCCCTGCCCGTCTGGGCAGGCGCCGTCGCAGAATGGGGATCAGGTGGCCGGGATGGGCGCACTCATGCGCGGCGCAATCGGCTCGAGCGCGGTGGAGGTCAGGGCCTCCTGCAGCCCGTCGGCGCCATAGAGCGTGCGAGCCACATCGGTGGTCAGCTCGTCGGGCGTGCCGTCGAACACCACCTTGCCCTGCGCCATGCCGATGATGCGCTCGCAATAGGCGCGGGCGGTGTCGAGCGTGTGCAGGTTGGTGATGACGGTAATGCCCTCGGCATTGATGTCGCGCAGGCTGTCCATGACGATCTGGGCATTGCGCGGGTCAAGGCTGGCGATCGGCTCGTCGGCCAGGATCATCTTGGGGCCCTGCATTAGCGCCCGGGCAATCGCCACGCGCTGCTGCTGGCCGCCCGACAGGGTCTGCGCCCACTGCAAGGCGGTCGGGGCGATGTCGAGGCGCTCGAGCGCCTTGAGCGCCTCGAGCTGTTCATCGGCGGAAAAGATCTGCAGCAGGTTGAGCAGGGGATGGCGGCCATTGAGGCGCCCGAGCATCACATTGGTGATGACGTCGAGCCGGGGCACCAGGTTGAACTGCTGGAAGATCATGGCGCAGTCGCGCTGCCAGTTGCGCAGGGCCTGGCCGCGCAGCTCGGAGGTGCGCACACCGTCATATTCGATATAGCCGGAGGACACATCGGCGAGGCGGTTGATCATGCGCAGCAGGGTCGACTTGCCGGCGCCGGAGCGGCCGATGACGCCGACCATCTGGCCCTGCGGGATTTCGAGGCTGACGCTGTCGACAGCGAGTTTGTCACCAAATCGTCGCGAAACATTGGAGATCTTCAGCATCAGGACGCCCCACTTCTCGAGTGTGGCAGACCTAGGGCGGCCAGATTACGTGCGCATGTAGATTTGGTGACGGTTCGATGACTGTGAACAGGGGGTTGTGGTGGGTTTGCCGAGTGCCCGGAAGCGCGTGATGCAACGCAGCCAACGGCCGTCACCCTCGGGCTTGACCCGAGGGCTCTATACTGGCGGCGCGCGGGTCAAGTGCAGTGCCCTCGGGTCAGGCCCGAGGGTGACGATCGCGGACGGTCGCCCCTACCCCGCATACATCTCCAGAAACGCCTCGATCCCAAGCTTGCGGAAATCGGGCAGCGCCTGGTGCAGCTTGTCGTGGCTCCAGTCCCACCACTTCATCGCATCGAGCCGTGATGCCACGTCGTCGGAAAAGCGCTGCTTGATGGTCCGGGCCGGCACACCCACGGCAATGGCGAAATCGGCGACGTCCCTGGTCACCACCGCATTGGAGCCGATAATGGCGCCATTGCCGATGGTGATGCCGGGCATGATCACCGCGCCATGGCCGATCCAGGTGTCGTGGCCGATGCTGATGGGCGCGCTCTCGCGCCAGTCGAAAAAGCTCTGGTCATCCTCCTCACCCTCGAAATACTGCGCCGAGCGATAGGTGAAATGGTGCAGCGAGGCGCGTTCCATCGGGTGCATGCTGGCATAGATGCGCACATGGGCGGCGATATTGGCGAACTTGCCGATGCTGGAATAGGCGATCTGGGTATTGCTGACGCAGTAGGAATAGTCGCCCAGGCTCGAATAGGCGACGGTGCAGCCGGCGCCCACCTCGGTATAGCGGCCCAAAGTGGATTGATGGACCTTGGCGCTGGGGTGGATGGAGGGCTCGAGGCCAAGCTTTTTCATGCGGCCAGCTCCGGGGCAAAGGCAGTGACGTCGAGAATGCGGTCGGCCACCGCCTCGCGCACCTCCTCGTCGTGGAAGATGCCGAGCAGGGCCACGCCCTGCGCCTTCTTCTCGCCGATCATGGCGACGACGACAGCGCGATTGGTGGCGTCGAGCGAGGCGGTCGGTTCGTCGAGCAGCAGCACCGGATGGTCGGTGATGAAGCCACGGGCAATGTTGACGCGCTGCTGTTCGCCGCCAGAAAACGTCGCCGGCGGCAGGCTCCACAGCCGCTCGGGCAGGTTGAGCCGGGCCAGCAATGCCCGGGCGCGATCCTGCGCCTCGCCCTTGTCCACGCCGCGGATCACCAGCGGCTCGGCCACCACATCGAGCGCCGAAACGCGCGGCACGGTGCGCAGGAACTGGCTGACATAGCCGATGGAGTCGCGCCGCAGCGTCAGCACGGTGCGCGGATCGGCGGTGGCGAGGTCGACCGCCGCACCGTGATGCTGGATCACGATGGACCCGGCATCGACGCCATAATTGCCATAGACCATCTTGAGGATCGAGCTCTTGCCCGCCCCCGATGGACCGCCCAGCACGACGCATTCGCCGGGCTGGACGTGAAAGTTCACATTCTCCACCACCGGCAGCACGACCCCGTCGCGCAGATGCATGGTGAAGGTCTTGGAGAGATTTTTGACGGTAAGGGCGGTCATCATCACACCTGCAGGATCGAGCTGACGAGCAGCTGGGTATAGGGTTCGCGGGGATCGTCGAGCACGCGGTCGGTCAGGCCCGCCTCGATGACATGGCCGTCCTTCATCACCATCATGCGGTGGCTCAGGAGCCGCGCCACTGCCAGGTCATGCGTGACGACGATCGCCGCCAGCCCCAGTTCACCCACCAGCCCGCGCAAGAGATCGAGCAGCCGCGCCTGCACCGACACATCCAGGCCCCCGGTCGGCTCGTCCATGAAGACCAGCCGTGGCCCGGTCACCAGGTTACGGGCGATCTGCAACCGCTGCCGCATACCGCCCGAGAAGGAGCGCGGCTGGTCGTCGATACGGTCGGCGGCGATTTCCACCCGTCCGAGCCAATCCAGCGCCGTCTCTCTAATATGCCCATAGTGCCGGTCACCCACCGCCATGAGCCGCTCGCCGACATTAGCGCCGGCCGAGACGGTCATGCGCAGCCCGTCGGCCGGGTTCTGGTGCACGAAGCCCCAGTCAGTGCGCACGAGAAAGCGCCGCTCGGCTTCGCTGAGGTCATAGATATTGCGCCAGGCCCCGTCCCGCATGCGGTAATGCGTCTGGCCGGACGTGGGCTCCAGCGTCGCCGAGAGGGAATTGAGCAAGGTGGTCTTGCCCGAGCCGGATTCCCCCACAATGGCCAGCACTTCGCCGGGCCACAGCTCGAAGCTGACATCGGCGCAGCCGAGGCGCGAGCCATAATATTTGGTCAGGTTGTCGACCTTGAGGAGGGGTTCTTGCATCGACATATCCTGGCTCATTCCGCTGCCTCCTGGGCGACACCTAGTGTCCCCACATGCCCCGCCGCGCGGCGTTCCTCGCAATTGTCGGTATCGGAGCACACATACATATGCCCGCCCTGGTCATCGAGAATGACCTCGTCGAGATAGACCTGCTCGGCGCCGCAGAGGGCGCAGGGCTGTTCGAAATGCTGGATGGCGAAGGGGTGGTCCTCGAAATCCAGACTCACCACTTGCGTATGCGGCGGCACGGCGTAAATCCGATGCTCGCGCCCGGCGCCGAACAGCTGCAGCGCCTCTGACATGTGCATTTTGGGATTGTCGAATTTGGGGGTCGGCGAGGGGTCCATGACATAGCGACCTTCGACCTTGACCGGATAGGCATAGGTGGTGGCGATGCGGCCGTGCCGAGCAATGTCCTCATAGAGTTTGACATGCATCAGCCCATATTCCTCAAGCGCGTGCATCTTGCGCGTCTCGGTTTCGCGCGGCTCGAGGAAGCGCAAGGGCTCGGGGATCGGCACTTGATAGACCAGGATCTGCCCGGCCCCGAGCTTCTTCTCCGGGATGCGGTGCCGGGTCTGGATGATGGTCGCCTCGGCCGTATGGGTGGTGGTGGCCACCTGCGCCACCTTGGCGAAGAAGGCGCGGATCGAGACCGCATTGGTGGTGTCGTCGGCGCCCTGGTCGATGACCTTGAGCACGTCATCGGGCCCGATGATCGAGGCCGTCACCTGCACGCCGCCGGTGCCCCAGCCATAGGGCATGGGCATTTCGCGGGAACTGAACGGCACCTGATAGCCGGGAATGGCAATGGCCTTGAGAATGGCCCTTCGGATCATCCGCTTGGTCTGCTCGTCGAGATAGGCAAAGTTATACTGGGCGACGGCGTTCATTCCGCGGCCTCCTTGAGTTCGGCGGCTTCGTGCTCCGCGCGCATGCGGCGGATCATGTCGAGCTCGGCCTGGAAATCCACGTAGTGGGGAAGCTTGAGGTGTTCGACGAAGCCGGTCGCCTGCACATTGTCGCAATGGGCGATGACGAATTCCTCGTCCTGGGCGGGGGCGACCAGGTCCTCGCCGAATTCTCGAGCCCTTAGGGCCCGGTCGACCAGCGACATGGCCATGGCCTTGCGCTCGGCCTGGCCGAAGACCAGACCATAGCCGCGGGTGAACTGCGGCGCCAGCTTGGCCGAGCCCTTGAACTGGTTGACCATCTGGCATTCGGTGACGCGGATGCGCCCCAGATTGACGGCAAAGCCGAGCTCGGGCACGTCGAATTCGACATCAACTTCGCCGATGCGGATTTCGCCCACGAAAGGATGGCTGCGGCCATAGCCGCGCTGGGTGGAATAGGCCAGAGCCAGCAGGAACCCCTCGTCGCCGCGGGCCAAAGCCTGCAGCCGCAGGTCGCGGTTGAGTGGGAAATCCAGCGGCTCGCGCGTCAGGTCGCCCACCTCGGCATCGGGGTCGGTGTCGCCATCGGGCTCCATCAGCCCCTGGCGGCCGAGCAGGTCGGTGACGCGGGGCGCGGCCTCGACTTCGGCCGGGCGGGTGAGCGGCGCCGGCACGGTGCCCCCCACCAGCGACGCGTCGAGCAGGCGGTGGGTATAGTCAAAGGTCGGCCCCAGCAGCTGGCCGCCGGGCAGGTCCTTGAAGGTGGCCGAGATGCGCCGCTCAATCAGCATCGCGCCGGTATCGATGGGCTGGCTATAGCCGAAACGCGGCAGCGTGGTGCGATAGGCGCGCACCAGGAAGATCGCCTCGATCAGGTCGCCGCGCGCCTGCAGCAGCGCCAAAGCGGCCAGTTCGGTATCGTAGAGCGAGCCCTCGCCCATGGTGCGGTCGACGGCCAGGCCCAGCTGCTCGACAATCTGGTCGAGCCGCAGGCCGGGCACCGAGCGGTCGCCGCGGCGGCGGTCGGCCAGCAAGGCATGGGCATTGGCAATGGCGGCTTCACCGCCCTTTACGGCTACATACATGTCAGTGTCCTTCCGCAATGCGCGTCGAGCGCGGCAGGCCCATGACCTGGCCATCAGCCACCAGCAGCAGGTCGACGCCGCGCGGAAATATTTCGCGGTTGGCACTCCACTGGGCGATGAAATCCGCGGGCAGGCCCTTTGGGCTAATATGGAGGTGATCCCTTATGCCCGGCCCGCGCAGAATGAGCGTCTCGCCGCCGCTCAGCGCGGGCACAGCGAGCACGATGGTCGTCGAGCGATCGGGATATTCCTGGGTGCCCAGGTTGAACTGGTCCAGGGCCGGCAACTGCCCTGCCCCGCTCGCCACCGCAAAAGTCGCCTTTGCCGGCGCATCCACCAGCGGCGCGCCGCTGTGAAAGCCCAGCCATGTTCCGATAGTACCATCGGCGCGCAGGCCCGCATCTAGCCAGACGGGGGTGTCGTGGTCGCTCAAGGTTAACAATGTGCTAACCAATTCGGGGGACAGGCTGTGCGAAATCGACTGCGGTGTGACGAGGTTTTGCGGCGTGCCGGGATTGGCCAGCGCGTCCATGATGGCGCGGAAACTGGCCTGGCTGTGCAGCACCGGATCGGCGAAACCGCCCTCAAGAAGACTATCCATCTCAGTTATCCCCGCGCACCATGGTGAAGAAATCGACCCGCGTGGCCGCCGTTTCGTCGCGGCGTTTCTGGTCACCGCTTTGCGCCAAAGCCGCCAAAGGCGCGACGATCTCGGCCTCGACCGCCTCGGGCGCGCGCTGGAACAGCGCATCGATCACCGCGATGACTTCGGCCTTGGCCAGGTCGCGGCCGAGGCAATACCCATGCCCTACCTGCCCGGTTACAATGCGCACGCTAGCGCGGCTGACCGAGGCTTCACCCATATTGAAGGGCGCGCCGCCGCCGCCGGCCCGGCCGCGCACCATGACCAAGCCCACTTCGGGGCCGCGGATGCGGGTAAAGTCGGGCTTGTCGGCCCAGGCGTCCCAGACGGCGGCCAGTTCGCGCGCCGGCGCGGCAGCCAGCACGTCCAGCGCCGCCTTGCGACGGCCGATATCCTTGGGGTCAGTGTGCAGCATGCTTGCCTCTATTTGTCTAATGGATTAGACAACTAATGTCCTGATTTCCGTCTTAGGCTTTCCATGTGACTTTGCAATGACAAAAACCAGGGATGAACTGGGCGGGGTCGCCCTATGGCGCCGCATCGCCGATGCCATTCGCCTCGATATCATTGGCGGCAAGCTCGCCAGCGGTGACAGGCTTCCCACCGAAGCCGTTCTGGCGACACGCTTTTCCGCCAATCGCCACACCGTACGGCGGGCCTTGGCCGTACTGGCCGACGAGGGGGTGGTCGGGGCCGAACAGGGGCGCGGCACCTTTGTGCGCAGCGCCAGGCGGCTGAGCTATCCGATCGGCCGGCGCACCCGATTCTCCGAAGGCCTGGCCGGCCAGGCCCGCAGCATCAGCACGCAGCATCTGGGCGACAAGATCGAAAATGCCAGCGCTACGGTAGCGGCGGCGCTGGGCATCAAACCGGGCGCCAAGGTGGTCCGCATCGACGGCCTGTCATCGGCCGATGGGATACCGCTGTCGCGCGCCACCACCTGGCTGGCCTACCGGCAATTTCCCGATGTGGCGCAGCGGCTGATCGAGAGCCACTCGTTCACCGTGGTCTTTGCCAGCTATGGCATTGCCGATTATGCGCGGGCCGCCACGCGCATCTCGGCCCGGCATGCCGATGTCGAGGAAACCCAGCTGCTGGGCCTTTCGGCCGGGGCAATCCTTCTGGTCTCGGAAGCCATTGACGAGGATGGCGCGGGCAATCCCATCTCCTATGCCCTCAGCCGCTTTCCGGCCGAACGGATGGAGCTGGTGGTCTAGCGGATCTTCCGGTCATCAGCCCGCGGCAGCCCCGCAACATCTTCGAGCAGCTGCACGAACTGCTCGCCCGCCACATCCAGCGCGCCGGAATTGTCGATGCGCACGGTGCTGGCCGGCAGGCGGTCGGCAACCTGGCGCTGAATACGCTGCTGGATCGATTCCGCCGTTTCACGGCCCCGTCCGGCCAGGCGCCGCGCGATGACATCGCGGTCGGCCGATACCGCCACCACCACCGTCTCGGGATAGCGCGCCACCAGGGCCGGGATCATGGCGCGCGACAGGTTGGCGACCACCACCCTGCCCGCACGCAGGTCGTCTTCGAGCGAAATGGGCAGGCCATAGCGCAGGCCGTGCGCCTCCCAGGTCAGGGCAAAGGCGCCGTCCTGCTCGGCCTGGGCAAAGCTGGCCTCGTCCATGCTGTCATGGTCTTCGCTGCCGCCATCGGCCAGCCGCGTCACCACGCGCCGCACGACATGGATCAGCCCGGTGGGCTCAAGCCGCTCGCGGGCAAAGCCGATCAGGCTGTCCTTGCCGGCGCCACTGGGCCCGACCACGGCGACAAAATTGCCCTTCATATGACGCGGCGACCTTCCCGATAGACGGTGAGGACGATGGGAATACCGTCCTCGATGCGCAGATGCACGAAATCGGCGCGCTTGCCCACTTCGATCTCGCCGCGATCGGCAAAACCGCCGGCCTCGGCCGGCCGCTTGGTCACCAGCTGCACCGCCTTGGGCAAACTTATCCCCTCCACGTTCTCGGCGAGCGAAAATGCCGACTGCAGCATGGAGAAGGGAATGTAGTCGGACGACAGAATATCGAGCAGGTCGGCCTCGGCCAGAACTCGCGCCGAGACATTGCCGGAATGCGAGCCGCCGCGCACCACATTGGGGCCGCCCATCAGGATGGACATGCCCGCCTGGCGCGAGGCGCGGGCCGCTTCCAGCGTGGTCGGGAATTCGGCAATGTGCAGGCCGAGGTCAACGGCTTCCTCGACATGGGCGCGGGTGGCGTCGTCATGGCTGGCCAGCACGATGCCCTTGTCATGGCAGATATCGGCGATGGCGCGGCGGAACGGGCCGGCATGGGCCTGTGACTGGCGGTTGCGGCGCTCGGAAAACTCGTCGAGCTGGGCATCGCTCATCTTGGTCTTGCCCTGGTAATAGGCCTTGTAGGCGTCGAGGCTGGCGAACTGGCGTTGGCCGGGGGCGTGGTCCATCAGCGAGGCCAGGCGCACCTGCGGGTCGTCGATAATGGCGAGGAAACTGTCGAGGCAATCGGGGGCCGAGACTTCGCAGCGCAAGTGGATGAAATGCTCCGCCCGCAGCCTTCCGGCCTCGTTGCCGGCCCGGATGGCGCCGGCCAGGGTGCGCATGTCCTCGGCGCCGATATCGGTCTGTTCGTCCAGCCCGATGCGGATGGCGTCGAGCACCGTGGTGATGCCCGAAGCGGCGATCTGGGCATCATGCGCCTGCACCGCGGCCACCGGGTTCCAGCGCACCTTGGGGCGCGGCGCATAATGGGTCTCGAGGTGGTCGGTATGCAGCTCCACGAGACCGGGAATCAAATAATCCCCGTCGAGGTCAGTGCCGGTACGGCTGGGCGAGCCGATATCGGTGATGACGCCGCCGTCAACGCGCACGGAGCCCTCCAATACCTCATTGGCCAGCACGATGCGGGCATTGGTGAGGACGAGTTCTCCGAGGGCGACACTGTTCATTGGCGGATCATTTCTGCGTTCTTTTGACGGGCATGGGCGCCCCTGCGCTAGCGCAAGATGATGACAGTTTGGCGACTGAGGCACGTTCATCGACTCGTCATGCAACTGTCGGTGAACAGTCACTAATCCGCAAGGGAACCGTCAAACAGGGGTTCTAGGAGTCCGCCCGCCAACCCTTGGCACAAGCTTTCCCGGAGACGTTCCAAATGACACGCAACACGCTGCTCGGTGCAGCCTCAACCATCGCCGTAATCGCGCTGACCGCCTCCCCCGTCATGGCTCAGACCAAGTTCGAGTTCTGGTATGGCTTGTCGGGTGACCTGAGCGATCGCATTCAGGACATGTGCAAGACCTTCAACGAGTCGCAGGCCGACTACGAGATCGTCTGCATCAGCCAGAACGACTACGACACCAACCTGCAGAACACGATTGCCGCCTTCCGCGCCAACAAGCAGCCCACCGTCACCCAGATCTTCGACGCCGGCACGCTCGACCTGATGCTGAGCGAGGCCTATCTGCCGATCGGCCAGCTGATGACCGACAATGGCTTCGACATCGACTGGTCGAACTATTTCTCCGGCATTGCCTCCTATTACTCGACGTCGAAGGGCGAACTGCTGTCGATGCCGTTCAACTCGTCGACGGCGATGATCTATTACAATACCGACGCGCTGGCCAAGGTCGGCTTTGACGGTCTGCCCACCACCTGGACCGAAGTCGAAGACATTGCCCGCAAGATGAAGGCAGCCGGCTACGAATGCCCCGTGGCATTTGACCCGGCTGGCGCCTGGCAGTGGTTCGAGCAGTTCTCGGCCATCCACAATCAGCCCATCGCCACCAAGGGCAATGGCTTTGGCGGCCTCGACGCCGAAATGGTTGTCAGCAAGGGCCTGTTCGTGGACCAGCTGACCTGGTTCAAGGCCATGTATGACGAAGGCCTGTTTGTCCATAAGGGCAAGGATGTCGGCGAAGGCGATCTGGACTCGTTTGCCAATGGCAATTGCCAGATCTTCTCGGGCTCGATCGCCAGCCATGGCAGCGTCACTGCCAAGGCCATCGACGGCCTGAACTGGGACGTTGCCATGCTGCCAATGCTCGAAGGTCATGAGCGCACCAATAGCCTCGTGGGCGGTGCGTCGCTCTGGACCCTCAAGGGCAAGTCGGAAGAAGAATACAAGGGCGCTGCCGCGTTCTACAACTTCCTCGCCACCCCTGAGCAGACCGAATGGTGGTCGACCGTGACCGGCTATATCCCCGTCACCAATACCGGCTTTGAAGCCATGACCGAAAAGGGCTTCTACAAGGAAGCTCCCTACAATGGCCGCGAAAAGGCCATCGAAAGCCTGACCTTCACCCCGCCGACCGACAACACCCGCGGCATCCGCCTCGGCAATTACGCCTCGATCCGCGCCGAGATGGTCAAGACCATGCAGGACGTGATGTTCAACAACGCCCCGGTCCAGGCCGCGCTGGAAAGCTTCGATGCCAAGGGCAACGACATCCTGCGCCGCTTCCAGGCCACCTACAAGGACGCCGTTCTCCCCTGATCGGTTCACCACGGGTGCGGGCGACGAGGTCGCCCGCACCTTTTCTTGTTGTTTTCAAAGCGGGTGCCCCATGGAACGTCGCGCATTTTTCAACAATGGCTCCCTGCCCTGGCTGCTGATCGGGCCGCAATTGCTGCTGGTCATGGTATTTTTCTACTGGCCCACGACGCAGGCGCTCTACTGGGCCTTCACGCTCGAGCAGCCCTGGGGCGGCGGCAATAGCTGGGTCGGCTGGGAGAATTTCCTCAACATCTTCCGCGACAGCGACTACTGGAGCACCGTGATCCGCAGCGCCTTTTACGCCAGCTGCACCACCGTGCTGTCCATGGCCATGGCGCTGACCCTGGCCGTGTTCGTCGATCGCTCGCTCAAGGGCACACGGCTGTTCCAGTCGGTCTTTGTCTGGCCCTATGCCATTGCCGCACCCGCTGCCGGGGTGGCCTTCCGCTTCATCTTTGCCCCCGAGGCCGGTCTTGTCGGCGCCATCAACGACGTCTTTCCCGGCATCTGGAACCCCGCCATCAATGGCTTCCAGGCGCTGGCCATGATCATCGTCTGCCATTCCTGGCTGGGCATCGGCTACAATTTCATCTTTTTCCTCGCCGCCCTGCAGATGATCCCGCGCTCGATTTCCGAGGCCGGGGCCATGGACGGCGCGCGGCCCTTCACCCGCATGATCGATCTGCAATTGCCGCTGATCGCGCCAACCGCCTTCTTCCTGCTCATCATCAACCTGATTTCGAGCTTCACCGACAGCTTCGGCCTGATCGACACCATGACCGAGGGCGGCCCGTTCGGGAGCACCGAGGTCATGGTCTACAAGATCTATTTCGACGGCTTCAAGGGGCTCGACTATTCGGGCGCCGCCGCCCAGTCGATCGTGCTCATGCTGCTCGTCATCTCGCTAACTTTCGTCCAGTTCAAATGGGTCGAAAAGCGCATCCACTACACCTGAGGACCGGTCATGATCGAACGTTCGCCTTTCTTCGACTTCGTTACCTATGCGGTGATGGTGTTCGGCATGTTCTTCGTGCTGGTGCCGTTCTGGATTACTTTTGTAGCCGGCTCGCAGTCGCTGCAGGAAGTCAGCCAGGTGCCGATCTCGCTGCTGCCCTCGAGCCATCTGCTCGACAACCTGCAGGCCGCCTGGGCGCGGGCCGATCTCGGCCCAAAAATGCTCAACAGCTTCATCGTGGCGGTCGGGGTCACCACCGGCAAGATCATCCTGGCGGCCCTGTCGGCCTTTGCCATCGTGTTCTTCAACTTCCGTGGCCGGATGATCTGCTTCTGGCTGATCTTTGCCACGCTGATGCTGCCGCTCGAAGTGCGCATCGTGCCGACCTATGCCATTGCCGCCAATGCGCTGCAGCCCTTCCAGTTCATCCTCGACACGCTGGGCCTGACCGGCCTGGTCGAGACGCTCTCGGGGATCCGCATCGGGCTGGAATGGAACCTGCTCAACTCCTATCCCGGGCTGATCCTGCCGCTGGTGGCCACTGCCACCGGCACCTTCCTCTACCGCCAGTTCTTCATGACCATTCCCGACGAGCTGGTGGAAGCCTCCAAGATGGATGGCGCGGGCCCGATGCGCTTCTTCTTTGAGGTGCTGATCCCGCTCAGCCGCACCAATATGCTGGCGCTGGCCACCATCATGTTCGTCTCGAGCTGGAACCAGTATCTGTGGCCGCTGCTGATCACCACCGACCGGGCCAATTTCGGCACCGTGGTGATGCAGCTCAAGGCCCTGATCCCCGATCCCAATGGCACGCCCGACTGGAACGTCACCATGGCGGGCGCCCTCATCATCATGCTGCCGCCTTTGCTGGTCGTAGCCTTCATGCAGCGCTGGTTCGTGCGCGGCCTCATCTCCAACGACAAGTGAGACAATCCATGTCAGCCATCAGCATTTCCGGCGTCAAGAAGCGCTATGCCAAGAGCAAGGCCCATGTCATCCATGGCGTGGATGTCGAGATCGAAGCCGGCGAATTCGTCGTCATCCTGGGGCCATCGGGCTGCGGCAAGTCCACCCTGCTGCGCATGATTGCCGGGCTCGAGGAGATCAGCGAAGGCG
>Ga0209512_1004044_pt1 | contig 13203 bp, 13 predicted proteins | sample frozenSSSSmetaG_FD_184142 | JGI IMG/M metagenome (GOLD analysis project Ga0209512, IMG submission 184142) | Glacier valley bacterial and archeal communities from Borup Fiord, Nunavut, Canada, to study Microbial Dark Matter (Phase II) -... | ecosystem: Environmental > Aquatic > Freshwater > Ice >... | reverse complement strand
GGATGTTTTATTAGAGTGTCTTCAATAAAACGAATTGTTTTAAATGCACTGCTTTCGCTAACACCATAATTTTTAGCTATATGAAAATAGGTACGGTATTCTCTTAAATATTCAAGTGTCATTAACAGGCTGTCTTCCATACTAAGACTAGCTCTTCTGCCGCCTTGGTACTTCCTGTTCGTTTGTTTCTCCGTCTTTAAAATCCCCACCATTTTTTCAAATGTACTATTCCTTACGCCAGTTAATCTTCTAAAATGTTCTTCCGATAAAACGCTCAAATTGTCATATCTCATATATTTCTAAATTATCTAAATTCACCTTTGTACCATATCTTGTCCAGTTTCGAAAGAAGTCTAATATATTGCGCAAAATCTTTTTACAATGAAAACTGTGTGTAAAAAAATATCAGACCACTATCCTTTCTATTTATTAAATAAGGATTGCATGGAATATTTAACCACTACGACCATGAAAATATGTCATCCGGAACTCGATGTTCACCTTACTAAAGATTCAATTTCGTGTGCAGGGCAAAATAATGATTTAAGTTAACACTCCATTCATTTCTAGACGTTATACCTTACTCTTTCACAGTGTATAAGAATATTTTTAGTTAGTGATTTGCAGTAAACTAAATCGTTTTATTACACTTAAAGAAGGGCTTAGGGTGCTTGAGGCCATTTATTTTTTTAGAAAGCTGTTTAATTCATCGAAAAAATGTTTGGGGCAATCAATAAAAGGAAAATGCCCGCAATTTTTAAGTACAACTAATTTTGAGTTAGGGATATTTGCATTAATCTCCTTAATTACTGAGAGTGGAATAGGATCATAATCACCATGTATAATTAATGTCGGTATATTTAATTTATTTAACTCAGGTCTTAAATCAAGGTCTTTCTGAAACCATGAGGTTTTATTCATCGTATGAAAAACTTTCATCCCACTTTTTGCCGAAGGTTCATTAAACTTAAGAGATAATTTCGCTATACCTCGTTGATTATAAAAAAAGGATAGAAAGTAATCTTTGTATAATTTTCCTATTTCAATGGGATTTAATTTTATAAAACTGGAATAATCAAACATATCCTTGCCCTTGTGTTCAGCAGGCTTTACACGTTCTAATTCATGTGCGAGAGCTACTTGGCCCTTATACGTAGCAGGCGTAGAATTTAATAACACTAAATTACGTAAATTATCAGGATATCTAATCGAATACTCCATGGCCACCCTTCCACCCCAGGAGTGGCCGATAAGAGTGAATTGCTTAAAGTTAAGATGAACTCTTAAGGCTTCTAAATCTTCAATAAATCGGGTAATATTAATAGTTTTCTCGGTGATTTTTCCTCCTAAAGATTTCCCCGAGCCTCTTTGATCATAGAAAGTTACCTGGTGGGTTTTTGCAAGCTCAAGCATTTGAGGAAGAAAGTAAGTTTGGTCAAGACCCGGGCCACCATGTACAACAATTAGCGGCTCCCCGGCACCAAAAGTTTGAAAGTATAATTTACCATTGTTGTTAGTATCAATATATCCTTCAGATCTTTGAATACTTGCGCGCGCAATTGAGCATTCACTTAAAGCCAATATTATAATGGTACAAATAAATTTGATAAGTGATCTGAACTGAGATTTCGCCATAAGTAACTCTTTCTATTTACCCTTTTTCTCCTTGGTTTTGCCTTGGGCAATTATCTCGACTGCTTCTTCAAGCGTTACTTCAAAAGGATTCAGTTTTTTAGGAATTGAGGTAAACTTCGCCATATATTTCAAGTAAGGTCCAAATTTGCCAATGCCCATTAAAATATCTTCGCCACTGTCTGGATGTTTGCCGATATTTAGCGGCAAGCTTAGCAACTTTGTAGCAGTGTCAAGATCAACTGCAGTAGGCAACACAGTTGGCGGCAGCGGCACACGTTTTGGCTTTTCAAGTTTTGAAATCTGCTCACCAAGCTGTAAATACCACCCATATGGTCCTTTTTTCAAGAATACATTTTGAGACTGATATTCTCCTATTAGTTTATCATTCTCTTGCGCGGCTCCTTCTCCACCTTCATCATGAGGACTGCTGCCTGAAGTGATCGGTTTTTTAAAGTTACATTCAGGGTAATTACTGCAACCGAGGAACGCTCCAAACTTACCAAGCTTTAAGCTCAACTTTCCTTTATTACAAGCTGTGCAATCTTTGGTTTTTTCGTCTTCTCCAAACAAATGGAAATCAAGTTCCTTCTCAACGTAAGTGATCACGTCGGTGATTTTGTGGTCAGCTACCTGCGTTATATTGCTGTTGAAGCCGGTCCAGAACTGCTCCATGAGCTTTTTCCATCCAAGCTTGCCTTCTGCTACTTCATCAAGCTCAGTCTCTAAACTTGCAGTAAAATCATACTCAACATATTTCTTGAAATAACCAACTAAGAATACTGTCAATAACCGCCCAAGCTCCTCAGGGATAAAGCGCTTTTTATCGATGCGCACGTAATTTCTTTCCTGCAGTACCGATAGGATCGATGCGTAAGTTGAAGGTCTACCAATGCCTAATTCCTCAAGCTTTTTAACAAGGCTCGCCTCAGAATAGCGAGGTGGTGGCTCGGTAAAGTGCTGGAGGGGCTTTACATATTCTGTTGTAACCTCTTCGCCCTTATTTAATGGCGGCAGCAGCTTGCTTTCTTCTTCTTTTTCATCATCCATATCTTCACGGTAAATCTTATAGAACCCGTCAAAGGCAATGGTTGTACCAGTTGCGCGCGCTGTGAAATCGTTATTGCTCGTATTAAATGTTGCAACTACCACGTCCATTATCACATTTTCCATCTGACAGGCCATGGTGCGCTTCCAGATAAGATCGTATAACTTGTAAAAATCTTTCTCTAAACTATTTTTTAAAGCATCAGGCTTTAGGGTTATGTCCGTTGGTCTTATTGCTTCGTGAGCTTCTTGCGCATTTTTGACTTTTGACTTATAGATGCGGGGGGCATTTGGTAAATATTTATCGCCGTAATCCTTCTCGATAAGCGCGCGGATCTCATCCACTGCGTCACCTGATAAAGTGGTACCATCAGTTCTCATATAAGTAATTAAACCGACCGTCTCGCCGTCAATATCAAGTCCTTCGTATAATTTTTGAGCTATTTGCATAGTTTTTTTAGCAGAAAATCCGAGTTTCCTTGCTGCTTCCTGCTGCATTGATGAAGTGATAAATGGCGGCGGCGGGTTACGCCTTTGTTGCTTTTTCTCAATTTCAGTAACGGTGAAATCTTTATTTTCTAAGTCCTTGACTAAATCGCCCGCTTGAGACTCATTAGTTAGGGTGAATTTCTCAAGCTTTGTACCGCGCACATGCGTGAGCTTTGCTGTAAAATGGTCTTGATTTTTATTTATAAAACCAAGAGTAATATCCCAGTATTCTTCGGTTTTAAAACGCTCGATCTCATCTTCCCGCTCACAAATTGCCCGCAGCGCTACAGATTGTACCCTGCCTGCCGACTTGCAGCCTGGTAATTTTCTCCATAGTAACGGCGATAAGTTAAACCCTACCAAATAATCAAGTGCCCTGCGAGCTTGCTGGGCGTTCACCAGGTTTTCATCAATCTTTCTTGGGTTGTTAATAGCGTAGGTTACTGCTTTCTTGGTGATTTCATTGAAAGCAATTCTTTGAAAGAAATCGTCAGTTTTAGCAATACCCTCATGTTTTAAAACTTGCGCAATGTGCCAAGCGATCGATTCCCCTTCGCGATCAGGATCGGTTGCAAGATATACAATCTCTGCAGATTTTGCGGCTTTAGCGATTTCGCTTACATGTTTTTTTGATTTATCTGAAATTTCATATTTCATAGCAAAATCTTCATCAGGCAGCACTGACCCATTCTTAGACGGCAAATCCCTGATATGCCCGAACGACGCCCTGACCTCGTAATCTTTACCAAGATATTTTTCAATCGGTTTTTTCTTGGCAGGTGACTCTACTATTACTAAATATTTCATGTTTTGTTTTATATACTTAATTTACAAACTAATTAAATAGACCGATTTATAGATTAAAATCAATCAATAAATTTATTCTTGCTTTGAGGTTATCCTAAAACAAGACATAAAACTCACTAAAGTCATCGGTGTTTAAAGCAAAAAATTACTTGAAATCTCAAGGAAATATTTCCCGGGTGGCGCATGATTCTACCGGCAAGCTCAAATTCAAGAATTATAGTATGAATGATCGGTAGCGGCAATTCAGTTGAGGTTATAAGATCATCGATATTATTGAGTGTCACTGATAGACATTCAATAACATTTTTGCGCATAGTGTTGTTGATCTGTTGCAGGTAACTGCTACCCAAATGTTTGAAGTCATTGTTGAGATCGTTTAGCTCTGGTGCGATAGTCTTTAACTCTCCTTGAGCAGGTAAATTATCAACAATATCATCAATTGATTCTACAAGAATCGCCCCGTCCTTGATAAGTTTGTTAGTGCCATGTGAGCGCGGATCCATTGGAAAACCAGGTACTGCAAACACCTCTCTATTTTGATCCAAGGCCTGCGTAGCTGTGATCAAGGAACCTGACTTTAATGAGGCTTCTACAACCAAGGTGCCAAGCGATAATCCTGATATTATTCGGTTGCGTTGCGGAAAATGTTGTCCTAAAGGTTTAGTGCCTACGGCAAGCTCTGCTACAATCAGCACCACTCTTGATAATTGTTCATAAAACCTTGCGTTTTCGGGAGGATAGATATGATCAATCCCTCCAACGATTACTGCTATAGTTTGATTGGGGCAAGCAGTGTGCGCTGCAGTGTCAACGCCGCGAGCAAGGCATGATACTACAGTATAACCTTTGCCTGCAAGCTCCTTTGAGATTTTAGAGGCAAAGGCTTTACCGTTAATAGAGGCATTACGTGCTCCAACAATATATAATGCGCTCAGAGTTTAAAAGCTCAACATTACCTTTATAACTAATGATCGGTGGGAAATCATGAATTTGCAACAGCAACTTTGAATATTCAGGCGACAAATAACTTAAAAGTCCTAGTATTGTTTTTCTCTAGGGAATCAAGCTCGCGCGCCGCTTCACTCTCACTATATAGCTTAATAGGCTTAGCCCTACCACCTTTAAGCGAGAACTCTTCGACATTCTCAAGAGCAGCCCCGGCATTACCAAAAATCTTTATTAAATTTATGAATGTTCGGGGGCCGACATTCTCACTTCTGATCAACCTTAAAATTTGAAGAGTTTCTTCAGAAGTAAGGCAGGCTTTCAGGCTGCTTGAAAAAAGGTCTTTTAGCATCAATGTTTGACAATTAAATCAGTTAAAGCTTTTCAGCGTGTGAAGCTAGAAAATCACTGATCCCTTCTTGCGACTGCTTGATACCTGCGTCCCCTTTTTGCCAACCCGCTGGGCACACTTCACCGTTTACAGTGTGATATTCATGCGCGTCAATGATTCTTAAAGTCTCATCCACGTTTCTGCCGATGGCTAAATCATTAATCAGCATATGGCGGAGTACAAAATGATCATCAATGAAGAATGTGCCTCTAAGGCTATGACCCTCATCGCATAAAACATTATAGGCTTTTGATATATCTTTATTAATATCTGCTACCATCGGGATTTTGATGTTACCGACGCCACCCTTATTGTAAGGCATATTTTTCCATGCAAGATGTGAAAAATGCGAATCAACGCTAACTGCGATAACTTTGGTGTTTCTTGCCGCAAACTCGTGGAGTCTATTATCAAATGCGATAATTTCTGAAGGACAAACAAAAGTGAAATCAAGCGGGTAAAAGAATAGAACGCATCTGTGCCCGCGCGCGTAATGCCTGAGGTTGAATTCATGATCAATGCTGTTATCAGGCAAGATGGCTTTGGCTGTGAAATCCGGTGCCGCTTTTCCGACAAATAAATGAGCTGGTTGTTGCATGGTGTATACTCCTACTTTAAAACAACTTTTAATTATAATAAATAATAGCCTATTCTTATTTTAAATCAATTAGGTTTTAAGAAATGTTCGTGGGTTATCTCGCCTAAATAAAAACTATATTGTCGATAAGATAACTAATTTATCTCCTTTTTAACTATTTTCAACTAAGTATTAAAAAACATTAATTGTGTATTTCTAATTATTAGCTTATAGTAACGATTAGTTAATTAATTTGAGTTTAGTAGTGAAAGCGCAAGCCATATATTACCGAAATGATGAAGAAGTTATAGAACCCGATCTAAAGGCCCTTAAACAAGATACGATTAATATGATTGAGGCTGCGGTCTGTAAAAAAGAGTTAGATCTTGGGAAGTTAATAAAGAAAGATACCGATTTAAAAATACTAGCAGACTTTCTACTGAATGATTCAGAGGTTAAAAGCAAACTAGAGATCATTGGGAGTATCTATCTTCCCCGTGTTGCTACAAAAGTATCGCTCCCAATTCATTCATGCAAGATAGTAATTCAAGAAAAAACATTAGACTTTCTTAGTTGCCTGGGAAAAGGAGGCTTTTTTCTTAATCGAACAGTTGAAACACACGGCCGACTTTATGAAAATGCAATAGCTACTCTTGAAATTCTCACTTCGCAAAAACTAGCAGAAAATTTATGCCCTAAATCAAAGGTTGAAATTGATTTTATAAAGACTTTCAACAAACATTTTTCAAATGAATCTCCTAATTCATATTTAGGTAAATTAAAGCAGTTTATCGAGATTACAACAAAAGAGGTAGGTATTGAAAATCATGTGTTTTTGAATGAAGCACATTGCTTGCGTATTTTATCTGAATTCAACTGGTCTAACCTTTCAGAAAATTATTTAGGGCTTCCCTTGCAGCTTTCTGAAATATTTAACGCCCAACAAGTTACAACTGAAAGTTACCACCTTGAGCGAGCACCAGGCCTACATTATTATAAAACTAAGATCACGCAAAAAAACTATCAGCAATGGCTTAAGTACTACTATGAGCAAAGTGGAAATACAAAGGGTTCTACAGCGGGGCTTTGTGCCTTTGACCCTTCGTTAGACTTTTTTGACTGGGCAAGCACTGAAGCTTGGGTAGCATTCATTTCAGATATGCCGCAGGATTCCAGTAAAATTTACATATCTCATATTGAAATGGCTGTTATAGAGCTTACCTCTAAAAATTCTTCATTTACCAGTCATAGCGGTATTCACAGAGGAGAGTCCTACATTGGTAAAAAACATCAAAGCATTTCAGGGGATTTTCATAGCTTTGTGTCAAAGACCACTCAAATGCATGAGCATACTGTGAATAAAGATAAAATGATCACTTGTCCCACGCATATAATGGGCGAGATAATAATTAAAATTTTAGAAAAGCATGCTTTTCATAACAAATTTTATATTGGTTTCGAAGATAGAAATGCTTTATTAATCTCTGAAGAACATTATCCTCATCATAATTACCCAACTAGAAAATTCATTGTCGAGAGAATTTGCAAACAAAATGTTAAACTAACAAATGGTGATCTTACTCCTCCTACTAGCATAAAAATGAGCGCAGATACACTTGAATTATCATATAGACAATATGATGACGAAAGTAATAAATGTTTGTCTTTTAAAGTTAAAGATAATAGTGAAAATGTAATCCAGTCAATCACCCCTGAACAGATGATGGGAGAATATGCATGGTTCTTTACTCATCCTTATCTTTTTGAAGGATTACGCACGGGAGGGGACGAGAACTTATTGACAGTGGATATTGATACACTATCTCAATTGTTGGATGTTGAATCTGGTCAGATTCAGTATGAATGCAAGGTTGAAACTATCGGCGAAGTAGATTTTATATTATAAATATTTGGTCGGTAAAAATTTTGCATTATTAGCTTTTTATTGCTAGCAATTTACGAGACATATAACTTCTAAAAAGATAATTGACCTTGAACACAGAGTTAGTTAGAATCGCAGGTGGAATGGTATGTTGCTGTTCTGGGGTTTGAAAGCCTTTGCTAAAAGCGGTAAACACCAACCGTCGAAATGGTGTTACCTCGATTCCAGATCGGGGTGATGGTAGTGTATGTCCAAGAGTTGAATTAAATTTTGACTTTAAAGACTATCATAACCGACTTTTAGCGGTTCTTTCAACCCCCGATCACCAAGTGTTAGCTTTTCTTCTAGGAAATAAATACTTGGTGGTCAAAATTTGCTTAACTCAAATTTAAAAGGGAACCACTATGAACGATAATTCAACAAAAACTCCAACAATCATCTTCTCCCGTACAAGCAATAATGCTGAAGAATCTTTAGCTTACCAGCAGCCATTGTTAGAGAAATTTAAAAACCATCCAAACATCAAGGTCATTGATTATCCGTCTGATAACAATTTTATGTCAATGGATCTATTTCCGGTAATTCGCGAGCAAGGAAGTAGGTTCATTGTAATCACGCAAAGCCCACTCACGAAAAAAGACTTTGATTATGAATTTGAGCACTACAAATTTTTCGATATTTACGAAGAGTTGGGCAGAGTCGAACTCTACCACATGAGCCCGTACGGGAAACTTTACAAACAGGTCACAGGTATTGAAGATATAACACCAAAATTGTAAATATCATTGATTTAAACATTAAAGAGGGGCGGGCAAGCTGCCCCTTTGACCCTGAACCTGCACGTATCATATAGTAATCACTATGGTCAAACATCTAAGTAATTACTTAATTTTAACTCAAGGTAGCTTGAACTTTTAGCATTTTCCTCTAAATACCCTTTACAACCTAATAGATTTTTTATAAGCTCTAAAATGTTAAATAGTGGTGAATATGCTAAATAAAATCTTAATCTTAATAGTCAGTTTCTCTTTCAATTATTGTTTTGCTGCAGAGCTTGATTTCACCGGTTCACAAGACAGGATTTTGCCAGAAGGTTTTGTTTATTTAAATGATATAGATCCTACAATAATTGTAAATTTAAAATATAATACCAGTGATAATTTCATGGCGTGTCCCGCAAGAGGCTATAATAGCCCAAAAGCAATCCTGACTTTAGAGGCAGCAAATGCTTTGAAAGCTGCGCAAGATGAACTTAAAAGCAAAAGTTACTCTTTAGTTGTTTATGATGCATACAGGCCTCGCAAAGCTGTTGAGCAGTTTGTTGAATGGATCGATAATCCTAAAGATCAGAAAAACAAAGATAAGTTTTATCCGAATGTGCAAAAAGCTGAGTTAATTAACCTAGGCTACATAGCTGAAGAATCAGATCATTCACGTGGCAGTAGCGTTGATGTGTCAATGATCAGAATTGATAAAGACCTAACACCGATCAATGAAGTTAAAAGAGTGCTTGGTGATGGTTCTGAAATATTATTTCTTGATGATGGAACTTTAGATATGGGGTCCTCTTACGCGCTGTTTGATGAAGTATCAGCGCATAATTGCCCTAAAAATAGCTCCCTTGGAGATATCAATCGTAGAATCCTAAAAAACATAATGCTTAAGCACGGTTTCAAACCTTTTGAGAAAGAATGGTGGCACTACACTTATGTTAAGGAGCCTTTTGCAGATACAAGCTTTGATTTCGATATTCAATAAGATTTTTTCAGGCACCGTCATGTGAGAGGTTATGCGCGCCCAGCAAATATTCTATAGCCGCTCCGTTATCCCTATCTTCAGCATATTTAAAAGCACTTGAGCCGTTATTATCAATTAGATTAAAGTTTGCTTTGAATTCTTGGGGTTAATAATTTAAGCAAAGCAATATTACCGCCTGTTGTGCTAGCTGCAAGCATACAAGGGCTTGTTGGCTCATTAATTCTTACGCCATGCTCGAGTAGTGTTTTTGCAAGTCAAAAATCGTTGTTTTTACATCTTAAATGTAAAGGTGATTCATCTAAGTTTAAGTCTTTAAGATCAACCTCTAAGCTATAGATTGCAGGCAAAATATTTAAGTTATTTGTTTTGATAGCTTGATATACAAATTTATATTTAGCTGCACTTTTAGCTTCAGCGTTCAACTTGATCCTTTGACATAAATCATATCTTTCATCTATTTACAATATGAAATTACTGGGTTTTATCGCCGCTCATCTCACATGGATTTGTGATGTTGATAAGCTTTCGCTGCTTCAAAGGTAATTTCTTTTTAAATTCTTGTTCTTTAGCTAGAAATCCTTGTGCACTTTGCGAAAGTTTTTGATATTCCTCACGCTTCATCCTGTTTAATTTTGCTACTTCTTTGCGATAAGCAATTATCTCATCACGAGTTTTCACGTCAACGTCTGCAAGGTACGCCTTGTAAGAATCTACAACTTTTTGGAATTCAGTTGTGTTTGTCTCTACGCTGCTTTGCGCGTTATTATTTTCAGCAGCGAGAGTGCTGCCACTGTAAATAGCCGCCGTAATTAAGAAGATTGCTGCTTTTTTTATCATCATAAAACCCTTAAGATATATTCTTTTAAAATTTGCATAAAACATGCTCTCCTGATAAGTTCATGCTAAAAATATATAAACTATGAATAATCCCTTTAGTCAATCAAAAGTTACATATAAGATATCTTTTACAACATATTTCGAGCAGCTTGAAAAATTCGAAGAAATAATTAACAATATCTTTGAAGACACGTTGCTTGCGGTTAGCACCCATGAACAGAGCTCGCAAACTATAGATTCTCTGCCGCAAGATATGTGGCTGGTTGAGGTATATTTGAGCTATATGGAATCTGGTAGTACAGAGCAGTTGAAGCAGGCAGCAAATAGCAAGCATCTTACCATGATTGACCCAATTAGCGTAGAGGAAATAGAAGATGCTGACTGGGTAAGTATTTATCAAACAAACCTCAAACCCATCGAGATCGATAATTTCTTTATCAGCAGTAAAATTCATCTAAATGATTGCCCGAAAGATAAGACAGGAATTTTTATTGAAGCCTCAAGAGCTTTTGGCACCGGGGATCACGCGACAACCTCAGGTTGTATAGAAGCATTAACCAAATTATCCCATTTACAGTTTAACAATATTATTGACGTCGGGTGTGGCACTGGGATTTTAAGCTTTGTTGCTAAACATTTGTGGCCAGACACGCGTGTTTTAGGATGTGATATTGAAGAAGTTGCAGTGGATATTGCGCGCGCTAATGCTGAGTTCAACCACTTGAAAGTGAAAATCTATCAAAATACGGAAAATGAGATTCTGATAGAACCATATAAAATGCAAAAATTTGATCTTATTATAAGTAATATTCTAGCAGGGCCACTGGTTGCAATGGCAAAAGAAATGCGGGCACTTGCAAGTGATAATGCTTATATTATTTTAGCAGGTTTCTTAGAAACCCAAAGCGATAATGTTCGTGCAAGCTTCGAGTCACAAGGGTTCGGCGTAATTAACCTGATATATAAAGATTCTTGGGTGATCCTTACACTGAATCTGCAGGCCAAATTAACTATTTAAGTTTGACTTTAAGAGCTTTTAAATGTATAAAGGGGGCAATTGTTAATATTTATAGGCTTTGAGACAAATTATGGAAAATAAGAGCTTTTTATCTAGCGCAAAGAATATTGTTTGGCCGATCGAGTGGCACGAGAATAAAAAATTCTTGCCGATGGCTGCGATGATGTTCTTCATCTTACTCAACTACTCTACTTTAAGATCTATCAAAGATGGATTTGTAGTTACAGCAATTGGCCCTGAAGCAATCAGTTTCTTGAAAACATACATTGTACTACCTTCTGCTTTACTATCAATGGTGGTTTACATCAAGCTTTGCGATATGCTAAACCCGAGAAACGTGTTTTATGCAGTTACTGGCTTTTTCCTGGCATATTTCACTTTATTCGCCTTTGTACTTTATCCAAATCCGGAATTAGTTCATCCAAACCCTGAGTCAATCGAATTGTGGGCTGCTGAGTATCCTAACTTCAAGTGGTTCATCAGAATATTTGGTAAATGGAGTTTTGCAAGTTTCTATACTATCTCTGAGCTTTGGGGAAGTATGATGCTGAGTTTATTGTTCTGGCAATTTGCTAACCAAATCACAAAAACTGCAGAAGCCAAGCGCTTTTACTCTATGTTCGGTTTGCTTGCAAATCTAGCACTGCCTTTGACTGCTTTAATTATCAGCCTGTCTTTAAGTGATGATATTAAAATTGTATCAGATGAGCTGAAGTTTATTCCTCTTTTTGTTATCATAATTGTTAGTGGGTTTGCTGTTATTTATCTATATAAATGGATCAATGATAATGTGCTGACAGATCCTGCTTTATATGATCCAACTGCTGCTAAAGCTCGGAAAAATAAAGCTAAACTTACTTTAGGTGAGAGCTTTAAGGTGATCTTCAGCTCTAAGTATCTGGGGCTTATTGCACTGCTTGTATTATGTTACGGAGTAGCTACAAACTTGGTTGAAGGTGTGTGGAAATCAAAAATCCAACAATTATATCCGACAGCTCAAGAATATACTAAATTCATGGGTACATTCCAAGCTTATCAAGGTGTTACTGCCATCGCGTTCATGGTAATCGGAAGTAACATTTTAAGGAAAGTTAGCTGGAGAACTGCTGCGATGTTTACGCCTCTAATGATGTTGATCACCGGTGCTGCATTCTTTGCCTTTATCTTCTTTGATAATACTATTGCTATGTACCTTACTGGTATACTTACTGCAGGTCCATTAGTTGTGGCTGTAATGCTTGGTACTGTTCAGCAAATTTTAGCTAAATCAACTAAATATTCGCTGTTTGATGCTACTAAGAATATGGCTTATATTCCTTTAGATACCGATCTTAAAACCAAGGGACAAGCTGCTGTTGAAGTTGTAGGTGGACGTTTTGGTAAATCAGGTGGTGGAATTATTCAGTCAACATTCTTCATGCTGCTGCCGTCATATAGTTTTATGGAAGCTACACCGTATTTTGCAGGTATTTTCTTCTTGATCGTTATGGTGTGGATTTATGCAGTTAGAGGTTTGAGTCACGAATATGAGAAAAGCATAGTTGAACATACTTTCTGAGATAAATAGATTTGCTTAACCAATTGAAAAAGGCTCATTACTTTTTACAGTAGTGAGCCTTTTTTTATTAACTCAATTAATAACTACTCTAAAAGCGTAAGTCGAGCTTAACGCTCTAAATTCCACTTTTCTAGAGAACATTACATAATAAACTTAAATAGACCTCTTTCGAAACTCATTTATGAAGTTCCCAATTATATAAACCAGCAATTAAATTGAACCTAAGACCAAATCTTTTACGTCTATTTCGATATTTATCAGC
>Ga0209512_1004038_pt1 | contig 13214 bp, 10 predicted proteins | sample frozenSSSSmetaG_FD_184142 | JGI IMG/M metagenome (GOLD analysis project Ga0209512, IMG submission 184142) | Glacier valley bacterial and archeal communities from Borup Fiord, Nunavut, Canada, to study Microbial Dark Matter (Phase II) -... | ecosystem: Environmental > Aquatic > Freshwater > Ice >... | reverse complement strand
GACATTACCTGTTTTTTCAGGATTGAATATTGCATAAAAAAGGAGGCATTTTCTGTTACGGAAAGTGTCTCCTTTTTTATCGTTTTAGATTGTTTGAAAATTTCCCGTAGGGAAAACAGGTCGGTAGAAATGTCTGTTTGCAAGTTTGTATGTCCCGTACGGGACAACAGACCAATCTATATTTAAATTTCTACCGACTTTTAGTTCCTGACGGAACAAAAAACAAAATTCAAATCATTACGGCAACAATTCTTTGATCATCTTCACCATTTTTTCCGATCCGGGATAAGCGGTCACTTTATTTTTCAATGCACCTTTTGTGTCATAAAACAAATAACTCGGTATTCCTTTTATACTAAAGCTTTCCAACACATAGTTCCATTCCTCCTTCGTAAGGTAATAATGCTCGCCGCCGATTATTTTGATTTTCTCTTCCCATAATTTTTGGGGAGAAGTGACACCCGTTATATATACAAAGACTACATCTTTGCCATGCATTTCATTTTTGACTTCCCGGGTCTCTTTCATTGCGTCCAAACAAGGCCCGCACCAGGTCGCCCAAAAATCGACTAAAACGGCCTTCCCTTTATATTTGGAAATAATGGCATTCATGACTTCTTCTTTGGGAACTGCCGGTGTTTTATTTACGACTGTTTTGAAATAGTTCTTTTCCTTTTCCAGTTTTATGACCACTTCATTCTTTTTTAAAAGAATCTTTGTGAATTCTTCATTTTTAAAATAGCTGCTGATATTTTCCCGCTGTTTATCTGACAACGGTTTTAGTTCTTCGTTAAACTGCCGGGCATACGAATTGGCAGCCAGCATATCATAGTACAAACTGGTATCCGAACCAATCAGATCATCCATTATTATTTTTACTTCTTTAAGCCAGTCATTTACCGGCGTATCTTTAATCGCGGGAATGTTCAGTGTTTTATTGGAAAGTAAAGTTTGCAAAACCTCAAAGTAAGTGTAATTGTATAAATTCTGAGGATCGCTCAGTTTAAAATCTTTAAGAAACGAATAATAAGTCCTGCCTGGTTCCTGTGGCGTAAAATGATCGGGTGCTGTTTTAGGTTTAAAATTCCGATAGTTCAGAGATATAATGTCCCGGTAGGCGAGAAGGTTATAATTAAGATAAATTAATCTGCATTCATTTGTAATGTAGTTCTTTGCTTTTTCAGATACGATTGAATCATCTATTGATTTCTTCAATCGTTCTACCAATAATTTTTCGATGGCATAATGACTGAAATCTTCGGGCGTCATGTTGTAAGTGCGTGTGGTATCATGGACACCCATGAACTTAAAGAACATTTTTCCATAATTTGTTATATCATCGGAAGTTAATCCAAGACTGCTTGCTATATTTGCCTTTATCTTTCCGGTTTCATCAAAAGAGATTTCCAGTTTCGTTATTTCACCGGGTATCAAACCGACGCAGAACACATTATTGTTGAATTTATCTGAACCAATGATGCCAATCGTTGTGGTACACTCAACCGGAACTTCGAAATGAAAACTGCCATCTTCACTCAATTTCATTTTGAATTGGCTCATTTCTGCTGTAACCGGATTTGGAACATACAAAATCAGCGTTGGAAACGCTTCACCTATTTTCGGTTTGAAATTAATAATAGTACCAGTCACTTTAGCGATTCCTTCTTGTATTTTAGGATCAGGTAACCGGTCATTTTGGGCATTTACGGCTGATAAAAACAGGAAACTAATTCCAATCAATAAAACTGATTTTAAGGAAACTGTTAAATCTTTCATGAAAATTTATTTTTCGTTTATAAAACGGTTTTGTTGTTTCGTTTGATCCCTCTGATCTGTAAATAAGTAAATTGATGAATATGTCTGATATATTTCAAATTAATTTATAAAAATAATGTTTGTTATTTGAAAGGCATCAAACAGTCGTTTTATTTATTGTAAATATTATCATCAGATAATGGTCTTAAAACCTTATTTTTAAAGAAAAAACCTCAGTAGAAAAGGAACAAATTAGGTAACCGAACCTTATTACCTTATTAATCAAAGTGGAATACGACTACCTGTACACATTTCTGTAAGGACTAATTTAAAAGTCAGAATACCTGTACTGACGATCAATCCCAAATAGAAGATAATAAGGTTGTGGGCTGTGGGAGTGGATTTTCTACTGAGGTAGCCTTATAAAATAAGGTTTAAAGAAGAGGCACAACTGAAAAAGAATCTCTGAATTGCTTTAGCATCATTAGTTGGATTTGTACTATTTATTGTCCTTTTTAAGCCTGTTTTTCATATACAAAAATACATCCCTGCTTTTTACCAGATTGAGTTGAGTCCGGTTTTTAATCGCATAGATCATAAACAGAACAATTACAGCATCGGCATACGTATCTTTCAGGTCAAAAACAAACAATGGTTTTAGATAGATATAGTCAAGCGTACCTCTATTCCAAACCAAATTTCCAATCAACGCACAGATTAGTACAGCATACAGAAAAATGATGGATATGTCGAGGAGTTTTGTGTTTTCGCGGATGTTATTTCTATAATAGGAATAATAGGCAAAACTTAAAACCCCTATTAACAGGTACAAAATAACATGTGGCAACAATCCCACATTTAAACCAAAATTGTTATCAATCAAGTTATTTACCCAGCTATGCCGGGTATTAAAAGTTGGTTTAAATTCCAGGAATGACGGTACAATGTCGAATTGACAATCTAAAAAATAAGAATTAATAACTATTTTAATGGATTGGTCTGCAATGATTAATGCCGATATCCATAATAAAATTGTACGTGTTTGCATATTTAATAATTTTTACCTCCTTTACTGTTGATTATCATCTTTTAAATCCAGGTCATCAGCCCGATCAATCCGTTGCTTATAAAATAAATTGTAAATATTACATTGAAAATAGCCGCCAGTGCCGAATGATAATAAAGTATCTTCGACATCTTCAGATGACGGTTCCTGAAAATGTAATATACCGACCACAATGAAGCCAGTGCAAAACAAATAGTGCCTGTGAAAATCAAGATTGAAGGCAGGCTGATATTTCCTAACAATAACATGCCATAAAGTGTTGTCTTTATGTTTATTGCAAGTACAATAACGATTGCAAGAATGGATGATATCGTTACAAATGGCCAAAGGCAAATCCATAAAGCTGCTTTGTTTTTTTTCCTGCCAAACAGGTAAATAAGTGAGCCAATCAGTGCAAAAATTAGTACGCTGACAGGAACAATAAATAATGCCCAGAATATAATAAGCAGCGTATATGCATATATTGGCGTGACTTTTTTAAGCATATCCAAACTGCCATATATTACCTGCCCTTCTATCGGATCATTTATTTGAAATATCACAATTCTTTCAGCGTTTTCCGATACGAATTCCTTGTTCCCATTCGGGTATAATTTTAAAAGGGATTGCCCTATAACACTTTTCACATACAACGTGTCATCTTTATGCCAGATTTTTTGAAGGCTTTTGATTTTTAAAAAAAATTTGAGTGCATCGAATTTATAGTTCACAGCCATATAGTAACCTGAAAGATCCTGTGTTGATTTGTGGATCGTCTTTTTGGGAGCGACAACTTCCTGCGGTAAGTCTTTTGTTTGGTACTCCTTTATTAAATCGGATATTAAATTTCTTACATCCTGATTATTCCCATTTATCATCACAGCATATCCCCTGTTGTATTCAGGGAGATAACGAAAGTCGGAATGGCTGCCAGGAACACTGCCTCCATGTCCGCGGTAAACAAAATTCTTATAAGAAACAGCATAGTTTGTCAAACCACCTTTAAACACCTCCGAATGTTCGATATGGAAACTTTCCATCCTTTCCATCCGTTGCAATGAGGAATCAGAAATTAGCTGGTTATTATTGATTTTGCCCCGGTTGATAAAAAATTTAAGCAAATTAACCAGGTCTTCCGGGGGACCGGTAAGTGCTGCCGAAGGACGGTAAAGGACATGCAAATAGGGCATCAGATTTCCGTCATCATATCCTTTTGCCCCTGTTTTCTGGTATTGATCGCTATTCCGGAAAGTCATATTCCCCATTCCCATTGGCTTGAAAAAATTGATGGCAATATATTCTTCGTAAGGCACGCCTGAAACTTTTTCGACGATATAGGCTGCGATACTAACCGCAAGATTACTGTATTGTTTTCGTGTTCCGGGAACAAATCTTGCCTCCCTGCCTTTGGGATAATATTCGAGTGATTCTTTAAGCGTTTTAGGTTTGGGGTCATTACTGGCTAACTCTGCGAAACTCCAGTCGTTTAAACCTGACGTATGTTCAAGAAGATGCTCAATCCGGATTGGATATTGGGCTTCCCATGGATTTTTAATTTCTAATTCAGGAATGATATCCCTGACCTTATCTTTTAAATTCAGCCGCCCCTCTTCCTGTAGCTTCAGGATTGCCAGGCCAACAAACAATTTTGAAACTGAACCAAGCCGGAACATCGTTTTTTCGTTTACATCAAGGTTGTTTTCAATATCGGCTTTTCCCAGTCCTTTCAGCCAGACTACTTCATCGCCTGATACCATCACAATCGCGGCTCCCGGTGTTTTCGTTTCAACTAATATCTTTTGAATCGAATCCTGTAATTCACCCAGCGTTTGGGGCTTGTTAGTCGTACTAACACCCTGGGCAAAACATAGTGATATACAATAAGGTAGAAACACTAAAAAAAGAATTAACTTTTGAATGATTCTCATTTTTGAAGATTGTAAGTTTTAAATGTCTTTTTGTATTCATCCATTGCAGTTGCTTTTATGCAACCGGGAAAAGAGATTTAAGAAGAAGCTGCTTTAGCATCATTAGTTGGATTGCAATTGCAAATCAGCGTTAGCTAACTCGGCACCAACTAGGGCAATTTGTTAGCAATTACCATTTGCATAATTTCATGCATGTATTTTTGCTTAACGATCAAGGAAAGATCATTTTGAATTTTTTGATTTAACTCAATATATCTTCGACCAGATTGTGTTTTGAAAAAGGCAATTAAATCCAGAATTTCATTTAGGGAATAGTATTTGTCATACAATGCCATCTCGTCGGTTTGCATTTTTGCAGTGAGATCCTTTGCCATTTGTAGTTTAGAATTCAATGAATTTCTATCACTTTGAGACAATGTTGAATCTCCTTTCTGTGTCAATTTAATTATTGTCGGCATCATTGAGGTTAGTGTTCTGTCGATTACCGAATCTTTTTGCATTAAATGAAATAACTCTTTGATGGATGCTTGTTTTGTCTGTGAGTAACTGTCTGTCAATGCGGCAGTACAAAATAATAATACTAATACTACTTTTTTCATCATCTATTTATTAAGGTTAATAATCGAATGTCATTTTATTTCAATCCTCCTCTTTTTCAATCCCGAAGTTTCGAAACTATATTCTGTTTTGATGCTATTTATTTGATGTGGCTAAAGCCGCTTTTGTTTTTATTCAGATCTCAGTCAGCTAAAGCAGACTGCAATAGATGCCTTTTTGCATTTTCCTTTGCAGTTGCTTTTAAGCAACTGAGAAAAGAATCTTTAAAATGAAATTGCTTTAGCATCATTAGTTGGATTACTAATCCTTCATCAGATGGGCGCGGATTACAAATCCGCATCAACTTGGGTTGTTTTCTGATTTGTAAGATTCTCAATTAATACTTCTTTTGCTTTTTCAATATATTCGTCTCTGCCTTCTTTGATAGCATCAATTGTTCTTTTGACAGGATAATCTGGTCTGAATCCTATTAAATGATGTTGTGATCCATCATGTTTTAAAACCTTCATTCCTGTCCACATTATCTTGTAGCCACCTATTAAATTGATATAATTAACATTCCCATTTGTAGCTGCAGTTGTATCACCCACAAACTTTCCATGTTTATAATAATCCACAATTCCTAAATAAGTTTCATGTACACTAACATTATAAGGATGTGTAAAAAAAATTAATTTGGCCTTGATAAAAGGTTCCTTTGGTTCAATTTTCCAACGACCACTGGTGTTAAAAATGGTATTCATTCTATCAGGATAAATATTTATCGGAATATTCCATCTTGGAGACCAAACAGGTTCTTTAATGATATGAGAAATGAATTCCCTTGCATTACCTAAATTATTAATTATAACCCCTTTCGCATTTACTAATTTTGCCATTACTTCTTTAGAATTGTATGAGTAATTGTTCAAATAATAGATACTATCACCTAAATCCATAAAATCTGATGAGCGTCCCTTAAACAAAGGATTAAAAAACAAATTACATCTTGTTTGACGAGTTGCCTCTATTTTTACTTTTTTATTATTTCTTATTACGATAACATTGGCTTCGCTTTGCAAGAAGTCGGAACCAAACATATTTAATGCCCGATACCGTTTCAATTGCGAAGAACCGGAAATCAAATTTTCTTGTTCTTGTAATTCTTCCAGAGCACTCCTTCCATCAATACTTTTTATAATATCGCCTGTTCGAAATTGAGTTGTATCCGAAGATGCCAAAACAACTACATTGTTCTGAATCCAACCAACCATTATTGGAAGCCCCCACTGCGTAATTTTATTAGTGAAAACTATACCATGCCCATCCTTCAATTTTGCGACCATTTCACTTAATGTCTTAAAATAATCAGGTTCGGTTTTTCCGGCATATACATTACGTAATGTTTTAGATAATTCTTCTTCCCAATCAACACCTACTACATCAAAGTAAGGATAGAAATGCTGAAAAACATTCCATGCAATAACTACATTTGCTAATTTAGAGGTATTGTCGGTTTCACTTGGTATTTGGCCTGATTTTAAAGGTAATTGTTTTAAGGATAAAATATCTGAAATAGGTTTTGGTAATTTAGTAGTATTGTTGTTTTTCAATGTTTCACCTGGTATTTGGCCTAAATTTAAATACAATTGTTTTAAGGTTAGCGTATCTGAAACCGGAAATGTATGTTCATTACTGCCATATAAAACTAAAGGCATAATTATAACAAGATTACTACCAATATCCTTTTTAATAAATTCACTTATCTTTAAAAAACGATTATCAAAACCTGTTACAGTATCTCTGTTGTACCTTAAACTCTTATAAATATTACTTTCCTTTCCCAGGTACACCCCATAATGCACCCATGAAATTTTATTTAAACCGCTGGTATCATTTGGAGTAATTGATTTTAACTCGAAGCTGGCATCTTGTTTTTTATCTGTAATCTGAATAGCAGAAGCTATTGGCTTAAACAGTTCGATAAGAATTTGTTTGAGTTCGTTTTCATTTCTCGCCTGTTCAACTCTTTTTACTCCATAAACCGCAAATTTATTCCAATCAATTTTTGCAGCTTCGTCACCAGGATAAAACCAACGAACATAGCCATATACTTTGGCAAAGGCATGAATGTTATCAATTTTTCTATCTGTATTCTTACAGCTTATAAATGAGACGATAAGCGCTAAAACTAATAGTTTAATCTGCATACAATCTTAGTTTTGTTTTGTATCTGAAATATTAATATCATTCTCTCCTTTTCTACGAAGCAAATTACAATGTGGCATAACTCGTTTGTAAAAACAGAAAAACCACACAATACCTCCCATATTTGATTTCTTTAGTTGATTATGACTGTATTTTATTTATTGTAAAGATAATCTTTCCGATTAAAATTTCCCTAAAAAATATTTTAATTATTGTAACAATTATTTTGAGCCTTACGTATAGATAAACAAGCAATCAGTTTGGAGGCAATTACATTAAGAAAACCGTGACCAATGATATATATAACCTATTTATGTATCTATGAAACTACGCAGTTGTTAAGAAACAGCGGCGTCAAAGCCCTGTCAGGATCCCAAATTCTGACAGGGCTGAAAGTAATCTGCGAATAATACCTGGCAAATTACTTCGATTGATACTATAATCCGGTATGAAATCCTGAATTTTTGAAAAGAAATATATTTAGCAGGAATCTTTTTGCAAAAAAAAATGGATTATTCACCGAATATATTTTATAAATATCTGATTTTAATTTAGTTATTAATTTTTAAAAAAATATAAAGAATGAGTACAAAAAATGTTAAAGTGACCACAGTCGTGCTTAAGTTCCCTAAGGTGGTTGCTATTTTTCTTATCTATGCAAAAGCCATTTATATGGCAATGTTCGAAAACCCACTCTTCGCAGCTTTTTCTGCGAAAGTAGCAACGCTGATTACCGATATTAATGCACTCGCTGAAGCTGAAACTGGTTTTAAAATGGTCAAACCCACGCATACTTATGCAGATCGTAATTTGGCGTTTGAGAAGGTAAAAGCAGATTTGCGTACGTTGCGCAACTATGTACAGGAGTTGGTCGATGCCGATCCCGCCAATGCGGAGTCGATTATTGAAAGCGCTGGTATGTCAGAAAGGCAACAGACTTCTCATGGCAAGCGAAAGAATACCGCAAAAGACGGTGTTGAATCCGGATCTGTTGATTTAACAGGTGAAGGTGCAGGTCATCACCAATGGCGCTTCAGCACCGATGGAGAAATCTGGACATTGTTAACTTCAACGCGGAGCGGCAAAACCACTGTAGGTGGACTTACGCCAGGCATAACGTATTATTTCCAAAATCAAAGGATGCTTCCAAACGACGAAAAAATCGAATGGAGTCAGAGTGTGAAAATAATGGTCAGGTAAATATTAAAGAACGATCAGGGTAGATTACGAAGCATCCCTTTTAACCAAAATACGCTGGCTAATCGGGATGCTTCCTTATTTTATGAAATCGAACGTAAATTAGTAAATGATGATTGAAAAATAGGAAATGTCAGTCGTCATTTAGTAAATTTCTGTTTAAAAATAGGAAATGTCAGTTGTCATTTAGTAAATGATGGTTGAAAAATAGGAAATGTCAGTCGTCATTTAGTAAATTTCAGTTGAAAAATAGGAAATGTCAGTTGTCATTTAGTAAATGTCAGACGTAAATTAGTAAATGTCAGTTGTAATTTAGTAAATTTCAGTTGTAATTTGAGCGCTGTCATTCGCAGAAACGCAGATATTATCATGCAAAAACACTGTGTTACATTGTGTGCCCACCGTGCAACGCTGTGTAATTGATTGTTTCACAGTGTTACACAGTGTCGGAACAGTGTTGCACAGACCTGAAAAATGCATTTCTCACGATTTTCAGGCCAAATCCTAATTAATCATTCCGGTTTTATTTTTGCATTCAGCGCGTCGCGGATCATTTTCCGGAGCTCGAGCTGCCTGTTCTGAAGCTCGTATCTTGCAGCAGGACGGTAATATTGGGCATACCGGCATTTCGCCAGGCGGTATTTCATGTCATCCATTGTGCCGGTAACATTAATGCCAAACCGGAAAGGGAGCGGACTGTCGACCACCGAAATATGATAGTCGAAACTAAGGTCCAGGTTGTGCCTACCCGCGATTACCGCCTTGTATTTATCCATCACAATCAGGAACGGATAAACGTCAACCTCCTGTTTAAATACGGTAAACTCGGCTGATAAACTATCTACCTTGTTGTTTGTCTTTTTGTTGAAACGTAAGGTCTTTGCAATTTCGCTGAAGGTCGGTCCATCCATTAATACAAGGTCCTGCCCCTTGATCGATGCCGCTCCGCGTATCGTCGATTTCTTCAGGTTGTAGAGCGAATCGAGGTAGGTCTCGACGGCCATGTGGAACTCCCCTTTTCCCCTGAACGATTGCAGCATCGGCATAATCGAATCGATATCGGGGATCATTTTCAGCAACGCCTCTATTTCAATTTGCTGCATTTTGACATCAAGACCCATGAAAAGATGATTCTTTCGCGGGGTGCGATACATCGTTGTGATCTGCATCCGGGCTGCCGGTGTCGTAAGGTCGAAATTATCCAAAACCAGCAGTCCGTCTTTCACGCGCACACCACCTTTAATCGTCTTCGCCGAATCGACGCCAAATGTCGCGGCAGCAATGTTTACATTCATCAACAGATCCATCCCTTTTGGTACCATATAAGGCCCTCCGGTGGCTGCATTGATTGAATCCTGCGCCTCGCTGCCAATACCGCTTGTCAGATTCATTAGCTGCATCACATCGGTATGGTTGCTTACAAAGTCGAATTTACCCCGCAGCAGTGAGTCATTCCTGAAATACGACAATACATTGCTGAATGTTCCTGAAAGGCTGAAATCGGAGTTGTCGATCTTCAGTTTACTCTCTTTGATGTTCCATACTTCCGGATCGAAATTCATTTGAATGGAGGGGATTTCGAGCGGATAATTCAGCGACGACAGGTTGATCACCCCCTTGTCGATATTTACAAATCCTTTTACAAGCCATTGAAGAAAAATGTCCTTTTGCTGCTGGTCGTTTACGATGTCGGCATTCAGTTCGATTTTGTTCATCTGCGCAGCGTTGCTACCCATTTTCATTTTCAGGTTCTGGCTGCTGTATTCCAGTTTTATCTTTGGCTGAACCTTGTTGTTCAGTACATCGGCATTCAACCTGACTTGATTTGTATTGAGAGAGCTTGAACCCATTGATGTTGCCAGATCGCCGCAACTGAAGTTGAGCTTTATCCGGGGTTCCATCTTTTTCCCTTTCTGCGGAAGCAATGTAAATTGTCCGGAAGGTTTTCGCGCGGCAAAAGAAATGGTATCCATCGCTGCGGCAACAGAATCGAGCGTGAAGGTGCAGACCACATTCGGAATGGTTGTCGTATCCATTACATCGGAGGTCTCCAGCGAAATCAGTGCATTCGTTAACAACGCATTGTATCCCTTCAGCTTTCTTGTTTCAAGGTGCTTTGCTTTTATTTTTACAGCTGCAAATTGAGTGTATTTCGACGATAGTTTTGGGTTGGGCAATGCGAAATCGACTTTTGAGTACGCTGTTTTTAACGACAGACTATCGTATTTCGCATCGAAATCAAACAGGAACACCGAGCCGGACAGGTTCATTTTATCCAGTTGCAGCTTCTCGGCCTGCGATTGCGTGAAAAGTGATTTTACCTTACCGGAAACAACGCCCTTTAAGCTCATCTTCATGTGGGCCGGTATCATCGGTGCAAATTCCGAAAACACCAGTTTCGCGTCGGAGTTCAGATCGCATTCAATATCGGTAAACAGATGCGTCACTTTACCACTGGTTTTAATCGATGACTTTGGTGTTCGCGCACTAAACTGATCAATCCGCAGATATGACAGCGCATCGTTTTTCAGATCGGAATAAAAGACAACATCCCCGTTGATTTGACTGAGCGGAACAGGCAACGCATCATATTTAAGCGCGCCATCCTGAAGGACCAGGTGCAGATCCATCAACGGCATCAGCGAGTCTGTGTAATTGCCCTTAATTTTTCCATCGGAGGAGAGGAAACCTTCGGCAGACACAACACCTTCCAGATAGGAATGCCAGGAAGGGGGTACCATGGTCAGTATCTCGGGAACCGGCCACGATTTAAAATCGTATTTCAGATCTGTGATGATTTGCCGGTGAAGGGTATCGTTTTCGACGGAACCGCTGAATGTAAATTTCAGCTTATTGATGGCTGCTTCGGCTTCGCTGAATGTAACTTGCTGCTTCGATAAAATAACTTTTGCGAGCATATTGAGCGCGACCGATGCATTCTGCAGGTAACTTTCTCCTTCGTAGTTTACCGAGACGGTTCCATCTACCACACGCATGCTTGCGTTGAACGTATCGGAAATCAACGACCCGGAGAACTGAGCGGTCAGATTGTTTAACCTTGTCTGCAGCTTTTGCGATTGATCGATGTATGAAACATTTACATTGTCCAATACAACATTCTCAATGTTAATAAATTTAAACGGCATTGACGGTTGGGCGGTATCGGCTTTTGAAGCAATTGGTTCGGAACGGATAATATCAAAATTAGTATGTCCCAGACTATCAATAAATGCATTTAAAGTTCCGTTGCTGATCTGCAATTCGGTCAGCACGAGTTCATCGCGCTTCCACCATGCAGCCACATCGACAATACCTGCAAACTGATCGGCACGAAAAAGTGTCGTGGACGGGGCATTGGGTGTCGGATTAATCAGTGCAAGGTGGTTCACTTTGAGTCCAAACCGGGGAAAAGTGCTGAAAAAGGTGAGCTCCACATCTCCGATTTCCGTTTTGCAGGTGATGTATTTAGTCGCCTGCGTGCGGACGTACGGCGTTAACTTCCCGGGGGTAAATACAAACCATACAGCAATGCCAATGGCTACGACCAGCAGGAACAGCAACGACGAAAACAGGATCAGTAACCTTTTTACAATCTTTTGCATGCGTTTATAATTTGATTTTTAAAGGTTAGATGGAATCGTAGATCATGCTAACAGATTACTTTGTAAACGAATACGTTTTGCCAAAGCTGTCTTTGTATTTTAAGGAGGTGGAGGTCAGTTCTGTCACGGTATATACCTTTGGCACACTTCCGCCTGTTTCGATAATATGAATATGGGTTAATTCTGATTGACTAAGCGTCCACGTAAAAGCCTGTCCTTCGGCTTCTGTTACATCATCGCTGGTATCCCAGGTTGTACCGGTTTTATTGCTCAGGTATTTATAATGAAGTGTGCCCGACACCCAGCTTCCGATCAGGTATGATTCCTGAAAAGATTCTTCTTCAACGGGGGAGCAGGAATTAAATATCACAGCCATTACGACTACAAAGCAAACGACGATCTTCTTCATATACAATTTATTATTTAAAAATCAAAAACCACGCATTGCTGCGGATCTCAATATTAGCAATTAATTTTCAATATAGATGCTTAATATGGAATCAAAGTTGTATTACAACATCATTCAAACACGGGGAATCGTTCCAATGAAATTTTATAACCTGTATTGGTATAATATCGGTTCAATAATGTTTGGTATGGATAATTGTATTTTGTAATGATTGCTGTTGGCTTTTAGCGACTGGCAAACTCGCTCACAAAAACAGGTGTTATCTTAATTTTTAAAGGATTAGCATTAAATAGTTAATACGATCATGCCAGCCGCAAGTTGCCAAAAGCCAACTGCTATATTCATAAACCATTTGAAAGCAGCTGCAAAATTTACCCACACGATCCGTCATAGAGCCATAATATCAATCGCCTGACCTGTTCGGGTTATGAACAAGCCAGGCGATGATTAATTTATCGTGTAATCCTTCACGGAATACAAAAACCGATCTTCTCCGTTTTATTTTGTGTCGTGTACCACCATTGCGTGCGTAA
>Ga0209512_1004036_pt1 | contig 13216 bp, 8 predicted proteins | sample frozenSSSSmetaG_FD_184142 | JGI IMG/M metagenome (GOLD analysis project Ga0209512, IMG submission 184142) | Glacier valley bacterial and archeal communities from Borup Fiord, Nunavut, Canada, to study Microbial Dark Matter (Phase II) -... | ecosystem: Environmental > Aquatic > Freshwater > Ice >... | reverse complement strand
TCTATCTAATTTTTTGTTTCATGATTAAATACTAAATTGTCATAATGAAACCATCATGATTTTTCCAAAACCCACAGGGAGAAGATAATTAAATCATGATCGCCCGCCCGGCCAAGCCGTTCGGACAGGCTTCATCACCATTAAAAAACAATAAATAAATGGATGAAAGTTGACTATATCGCCCTTTCTATTCCCGTATTTTTTATACTAATCGCAATTGAGCTTGGCTATGCCCTGTACAAAAAGCTCGATTACTATCGGTTAAATGATTCACTTTCGAATTTAAGTCAGGGTATTGGATCACAACTCGTGGGAATATTCCTTAAAACAATCACTTTTTTTGGTTATTTATATATCTATGAGCATTGGAGATTCTATACATTTCCCAATACTTTACTGACCTGGGTATTACTTTTTTTAGGCGTAGATTTTTTTTATTACTGGTTTCATCGCAAAAGCCACCAGATAAACGCCTTATGGGCAGCCCATATTGTTCATCATCAGTCTGAAGAATATAATTTAACGGTGGCCTTAAGGCAATCATGGTTTCAATCGGGTTTTGCATGGGTTTTTTACCTGCCACTTGCCTTTGCCGGTTTTGAACCGATCATGTTCCTTACCGTTAGTGCATTTAATACCATTTATCAGTTCTGGATACATACCAGGGCAATCGGCAGAATGGGTCCGCTGGAATGGTTTTTAAATACTCCATCACATCACCGGGTTCATCATGGTTCAAATCCAAAGTATATTGATAAAAATCATGCGGGGACATTAATAATCTGGGATAGAATGTTTGGAACATTTCAGGAAGAGGAAGAGGAGGTAGTTTATGGGATTACCAAGCCTTTGGCGAGCTGGAATCCGATCTGGGCAAATTTTCACTATTGGGCAGATTTATATTCAAGCTCAAAAAACGCCCGCAGTTTTGATGATAAGATTAAAATTTTTATCAAAGCTCCTGGCTGGTTCCCTGATTATCTGGGTGGAATGCAATATCCCAAAGAAATTGAGATCAAAACTTATGTAAAATACAGCCCTGAATATGATACGCGATTCAAATTGTATATTCTCATTACATTTCTTTTTACATTAAGTCTTTCAAGCCTGCTTATTTTCATCAATTCAGAATTAAGTACTTTACAGTTGGTATCATGTAGTCTCCTGTCAATTTTAAGTCTTACATCCTGTGGTGTTTTAATGGAGCAAAGAAACTGGTCTGGCTGGTTTGAAAATGTCAGAATCATATTCTGGACTTTGGTTCCGCTAACATTCTACAGCAGCGGATTTTTTATAAAACTGATTATTATTAATACCATTGCAGTATTACTTTCTTTTGCCTGGTTCAATCGCCTTAAACGGAATTAAAATGTTTAAACAACACAGAACTTTCTCGCTTATCTTTTTGCTGATCCTGATTCTGAATCTAATGGTTCAGTCTGCTTTTTTTGAAGGATACAGCATCTTAATCAAGCCATTGATATGTGTGTCACTCGCCTTTTATCTGTACAGGGAAAGCAATATGAAGACTGGATTTAACAGGCTTGTTTTTGCCGGACTTATTTTTTCACTGATGGGGGATATCATGCTTCTCTATGCAGGCTCGGATGTCTATCTTTTTTTATATGGCTTGGTCTCTTTTTTAATGGCGCATATTTTATACTCAGCTGCATTTTTTCGTGATTTTAAGAACAATCCTCAAGAATCAAAATATTACGGGCATCTGATGCTCTTTCTGATGGGAGTGTTCTCAATGAGTTATTATTCATGGATCAGAGATTATCTGAACGACTTTAAAATTCCTGTATTGGCTTATATTTTTGTGATATCTATCATGGCAATCCTTGCTGCTTACCGTTATCGAAGGGTAAATTTACTAAGCTTCAGATTGATCTGTTTTGGAGCTATATTCTTTGTAATCTCTGATTCTGCACTTGCCTTCAGGAAGTTTGTAGAACCTTATTCATTTGCCGGAATACTGATCATATCGACCTACATGATCGCTCAGTTCTTGATTACAATAGGGACTATCGAGCGAAAGGTAGTGGGGAAAATTGAAACAGAACAAAAGGTTTAGAAGGCTAATTTTTGTTTCTGTGCAAAAGCTTTGAGTTGAATAATTAATCTATATTAGGTGAATTAATTCCAGCAAGATCCCTGAATTCTATTGAAAAATCTTTTAAGCAATTATTCCATTTTAGTATGATCAGAGGTGCTGCTTTTACACTCTTGTTTGTATTTCAGTTCCTGCTTCCAAACCTTTCTAATGCTCAGGTAAAACCTGAGATAAGTTCTGAACAATTAATTGTTAGCAATGCTGCTTCAGTTTATTTTAATTCATTGAATGAACAATCCGGAATTTATAGAGGTGTTGAGTATACAGGTTTCCCTTACAAATTAAACAACGGTCATCAGTATTTTGAAACTCAATTCCCTGTAAAAGGATCTGTTTATTATGACGGAATACTTTATAACGATATTCCAATGTGGTATGATTTGGTTAAAAACCAGATAATTGTACAATATATTGATGAGTTTTCTGAGATCAAACTTCATAACGAACTGGTAGATTATTTTTCAATTTATGATCATCATTTTGTTCATCTTGGAAGAGATAAAATAGGTAATAATGTTTTATCAGATGGTTTTTATGATTTGGTTTATGTTGGCAGAACTCAGGTTCTTGTGAAAAGATCAAAAGAAACCTTAAAAGAGGTGAGTACAGGTTTTGCTTTAACTATCCTGAAACAGAAGAATGAGTTTTACTTAATAAAGGAAGGTGTTTATTTACCTGTAAAGACTCAATCTTCAGTTTTAAATGCACTGGGTAGCAAGCAGAAAGAAATTCAGGAATTCCTGAGAAAGAGTAATGTCAAATTCAGGAAAGATCCTGAGAATGCAATCGTGCGAATGGTTAGGTATCATGATCTTTTAACAGAAGTAAAATGAAGAAAATAAGTATTCTTTTTATCTGTTTATTGATTACTGTATTGCACCTTGCCGCACAGGTAAAGCCTCCTCCAATTACCGTAGAATTTAAGGATGTAAGAATTCAGGATTTTGTCAAAGAAATTGAATCAAAAGCTAAATATCATTTTTACTATAATCCCGCAGAGTTCGATAGTGTAAGAGTTACACTAAGTGCAAAAAATGAATCTGTTTCTTCTATTCTTAGAATGGCATTCAGAAATACCAGTTTCAGTTATACAATTGATCCGAATAATAATGTATTTCTAACCAAAGGAGTTGAGATTCTGGCCAGTTTGCCCTATGGATTATTTGAGCACGAGAAGGACTCTTTAAGCTGGCAGGTACAAAAGGAACCTGAATTTATTGCAGAACTTACTGCTACTGTGCAAGAGAATCAGATCAGTTCACAGGAAGGCAAACAGGTTCAGATAGGGAATAAGACTGCCCAGCTCAGACCCGGAAATGTTACTTTGGTCGGCTATGTACGTGATGCAAAAACCGGTGCTCCTGAAATTGGAGCTGCTGTCTTCGTTGAGAGCCCAAGAATTAGTACTTACACAAATCAATTTGGATATTACACTCTGGTTATACCACGGGGTCCTCATACTCTCAATATTAAAGCATTGGGGATTCAGGATGCCAAACGTAATTTAATGGTCTATTCTGACGGAAAGCTGGATGTTGAGATCCAGACACAGGTACTTTCATTGAGGGAAGTTGTTATTTCTGCAGAAAAATCTGCCAATGTCAGGAATGTGCAGATGGGGGTTGAAAAGCTAAGTATAAGTTCCATTAAGCAGGTTCCGGTGGCGTTCGGGGAAGCAGATATTGTCAAAGTAATGCTGACTCTTCCAGGTGTGAAATCTGTTGGCGAGGCTAGTAATGGATTTAATGTAAGGGGAGGGGCAGTTGATCAGAATCTGATTCTGTTTGATGATCTGACGATTTACAATCCTTCTCATTTTTTCGGATTCTTCTCGGCATTTAATCCGGATGTGATCAAGGATGTGGAATTGTATAAAAGCAGTATTCCATCCCGCTATGGCGGGCGTTTATCTTCTGTTCTTGATGTAAACAGCAGGGATGGTAATACCAAAAAACTGAGCGGAACCGCGGGAATAGGACTTTTAACGGGCAGGTTGAATATTGAAGGTCCGATTATTAAAGACAAGACTTCTTTTATTCTTGGCGGAAGAACAACATACTCCAACTGGCTGCTCAAAATGTTGCCTGAAACCTCCGGATATAAAGATGCTAAGGCTTCTTTCTCGGATGTAAATTTGAGAATCAGCCATGAAATCAACAATAAAAACAATTTATATATCTCAGGATATCTGAGTGATGATAATTCCAATCTCGGTAGTGATACCACCTTCGCATACGGCAATCAGAATTTGTCTATGAAATGGAAGCATATTTTCAGCAATAAAGTAATAGGGGTTTTTGTAGGAGGATTAAGCAGGTATCAATACAATAATAATAGTATTGCTAATGCTACCAATGCCTATAAAATGGCTTTTGATATTCAGCAGGCGAATTTTAAGACAGACTTTAACTATTACCTCAGTTCGAAGCATACGATTGATTTCGGGATCAGTACTATTCGTTATGATCTCAATCCCGGAACATTCCAGCCACTCGGCTCACAATCACTTGTAAAATTAAATGAATTAGCTCCTGAACAGGCTTTTGAAAGTGCTATTTATGTCGGAGATCGTTTTGACCTGAGCTCAAGTTTGTCAATGGATCTTGGCGTTCGCTACTCCATGTATAATTACATGGGACCTAAAAGTGTTAATTTGTATGCTCCAAATCTTCCAAAATCGGAAAGTAATGTCATCGGGACTGCTTCCTATAAAAAGGGAGAAATGGCAAAAACTTATCATGGTCCGGAACTTCGTCTTTCTGCCCGGTATCAGCTTAGTGAAGACTTCTCAGTTAAAGCAGGTTATAATACCTTAAGGCAATATATTCATCTTTTGACCAATACCACCGCTATTTCTCCGACTGATATCTGGAAACTGAGTGATCCAAATATCAGGCCTCAATATGGGGATCAAACATCTCTGGGATTTTACAAGAACTTTAAAGACAATACCATTGAAACGTCCATTGAAGGCTATTTCAAGAATTTAAAGGACTTTTTGGATTATAAAAGTGGTGCCAACTTAATTCTGAATCATCATATCGAAACTGATGTGATCAATACAAAGGGTAAAGCTTATGGTGTTGAATTTCTGGTTAAGAAAGTTAGTGGTAAGCTAAACGGTTGGATGGGATATACCTATTCACGAACTTTATTGAAAATGGATGACCCTAATGCCGGTCAGATCATCAATGGAGGAAGATATTATCCTGCTAATTATGATAAGCCACATGATTTTAGTTTGGTGGCCAATTATCGTTTCTCTCATCGCTTTAGTGCATCTTTTAATACCGCTTACAGCACAGGAAGACCAATTACAGTTCCAATTGGTAAATATTTTTATGCCGGCTCACTGAGAGCTAATTACTCTGATAGAAATGCACTTCGGGCTCCAGATTATTTCCGGACTGACTTTTCATTAAATATCGATGGAAATCATAAGATACATCAGCGAACACATAATTCATGGACATTAGGAATCTATAATGTAACGGGCAGGGATAATGCATATTCAACCTATTTTACGTCTGAAAAGGGAATCATCAAGGGGTATCAGCTTTCCATTTTTGGATCTGCTATTCCATTTGTAAACTATAATATCAGGTTTTAATATGAAGACAAGAACTTTCAAATTAGCGCTATTCATTTCTGCTCTTCTGTTTTCTTTTGCCTGTAAGAAGCCATTTGAACACGATGCAATAAGTGACTCTGCAACTTTGCTGGTCGTAGAAGGTACGATCAATCAGGGGGGGCAAACAAGTATAATGTTAAGTCGTACACTTAAACTTGCAGATAAGAGCGTATTGCAAATGGAAAAAGGCGCAAAGGTTCAGGTGGAGGGCAGTAATAATTCCATCCTGGCTTTGACTGAAAGTGCTGCAGGTGTCTATACATTGCCATCTACTACATTCAATACTACCCTGCAATATCGTCTTAGAATTAAGACAATTGCCGGTAAGGAATATCTCTCAGATTTGATGTCGGTACGTAATACGCCTGCTATTGATAGTTTGAACTGGAGAAGAGAAAGGGAAGGTGTTGGTCTTTATATTGATGCCCATGATAGCAATAACAATACAAAATATTATCAATGGGATTATATGGAGACCTGGGAGCAACACTCAGTTGAATTTTCCGATTACGTTTACAAAGATGCCAGAGTTCAGAGCAGAGATCCCCTTGAATCACAAAAGATTTTTACCTGCTGGAAGAACGAAGCATCAACCAATATTCTGATCAGCTCAACTGCGAAATTAAGCTCGGATGTGGTTGATGATTTTCAACTCGCTTTGATTCCAAATCGTTCTGAAAGATTGGGGATTCGTTACAGTATTTTGGTCAAACAGTATGCCATAGGCAAAGAGGCTTTTGATTATCTCACATTAATGAAACGAAATTCTGAACAGCAGGGTTCTCTCTTTGACAATCAACCTTCAGACATCGTTGGTAATATTAAGTGTATCAGCAACCCGAATGAAAGGGTAATTGGATTTATCAATATTTCCCAGGTTATTGAAAAGAGAATTTTCATAAATAATAGCCAGGTGCCTGCATGGAATTTTGATCTTACGTGTGGTGCACTTGTGGTTAGGAATCATAAAGACAGTTTGTATGCAGCTTTCGTTACCGGCCAGAACCTTATTACAACATATAATTTAGGTGCTACCGGTACGATAGTATCATACAATGGAAATACCGCGATATGCCTTGATTGTCGCACAAGAGGAGGCAGTAATGTTAAACCGTCATTTTGGTAACCATATTAAATAAACAGCTTTTAACAATGCAAAGATCAGTAAAAACAGTTAAGCAAAAGTTCTCCAGGATACTACCGGGGATGCTATTACTGATTGCATGTTTTTCTGATGCGTTTTCACAGTCTTTTAACCAGGATTCAATTACTAAGCAGTTTGTCCATTACTCAGAACAGAACCTTCAGGAAAGAATTTATGTTCATACCGACAGGGAGCTTTATCTGGCTGGTGAGATACTCTGGTTTAAATTGTACAATGTAAATACGGCTTCCAATACATCGGTTGATTTCAGTAAGGTTGCATACGTTGAGATCATTGATAAAAACCAGAAACCTGTTTTGCAAGCCAAAATTACAATTGATAAGGGTAGCGGCAATGGATCTTTATATTTACCGGTATCACTTTCCAGTGGAAATTATCAGTTCAGAGCTTACACAAGCTGGATGAAAAATTTCAGCCCTGATTTTTATTTTGAAAAGAATATCAAACTTGTTAATACTCTGACAAAACCTGAGAAGAAACAGGCTCAGAATGAAGCACTTAATTATGATATTCAGTTCTTTCCCGAAGGCGGAAATATGGTAGAATCTTTGCCTGCAAAGCTTGCTTTTCGTGCGATTGATAGTCAGGGTAAGGGTATAGATTTCCAGGGCACTCTTGTAGATGAAAATAATAACAGACTTCTGAGCTTTAAACCCCTCAGATTTGGCATTGGCTCTTTTGTTTTTGCACCTGAAAGTGGTAAAAGTTATAAAGTGCTGATTGAAATTCCGGGATCGAAAACAATTGTGAAGGATTTGCCGGCTGCTAAGACAGGTTATGTTATGCAGCTTGAAAATGCAGGTAAGGAGCAGGTTAAGGTTAAAATTCAGGCCAATGAAGGCTCCTCAAATCAGCAGCTTGTTTTATTTGTGCATACCAGGCAGAACTACAAGCTAAGTGAAAGTTTCACTCTAAATGAGGGTAGGGCAGAGCTTTTGATTGAAAAGAATAAGCTTTCTGAAGGAATATCACAATTTACACTATTCAATACCTCTGGCAAAGCCCTTGCTGAACGTTTGTATTTTATCCGACCTGCCAGTCAATTAAATCTGGAAATCAAAGCCGATAAATCAGCTTATTTAACCCGTAAAAAAGTAAGCCTCGAATTGCTTTCTAAAGATGAAAAAGGCCTTGATATTGATGCTGATGCCTCTGTTTCAGTATTTGCTTCAAGTATTGGAGGTTCTGACGAAGCTGATATTTTCAATTATTTGTGGTTAAAATCAGATTTAAAGGGAAATGTTGAATCACCGGGTTATTATTTGAAAAATAAGGATGCGGTTGCTGATGAAGCTCTTGATAACCTCATGCTGACTCATGGGTGGAGAAGGTTTGTATGGCAAGATGTGATAACCGGAAATAAACCGGTATTTGGGTTCATACCCGAAATCGACGGACATATTATTTATGGAAGGGTTGTTGACACCAGAACTCAGGGACCTGCGAATAATATTCTTGCCTATTTGTCATTGCCCGGCAAAAAACTGCATCTCTATGGTGCAAGGAGTAATAATTCCGGACTTATTAGCTTTCATACCCGCGATATTTTCGGTCCGACAGAACTTGTAGCTCAAACGGATACCCAACAGGATTCAACGTATAAAATTGAAATTCTGAGTCCGTTTTCAAAAGAGTATTCTAGTACAAAACCTTCTGAGCTAATCCTAAATGAAGAACTAAGAAATCAGTTGTTCAGCCAAAGTCTGAGCAGTCAGGTTCAGAATGTGTATTCATCAAATAAATTGAGAACATTTTATCCGGCATTGATTGACAGCAGCGCATTTTATCTGAAGCCGGACAAGACTTATCTCCTGGACAATTTTGTGCGATTCAATACGATGGAGGAAGTGTTGAGAGAATATGTTGCAGAAGTGCCGGTTACCCGTCAGAAGGACGATTTTTCTGTATGGGTTACGGTCCGACCCCATCTTGTTAATATCCCTAAAAGTGTTAAACCACTGATTATTTTGGATGGAGTTCCAATTTTTGACTCAGGAAATAAGATCATTAAGTACGACCCTAAAAAAGTTCGTTCACTGGATGTTGTGGCCCAGAAATATTTTCTCGGTGCCTTGAATTTTGAAGGCATCCTGAATTTTACAACCTACAAAGGTAATTTGCCTGATTTTCAGCTGGATTCCAGAGCTACTATTACGGATTATGAGGGTTTACAACTTAAAAGAGAATTTTATTCGCCGGTATATGAGACTGCCAGTCAGACAGAAAGCAGACTGCCTGATTTCAGAAATGTATTGTATTGGTCGCCGGATATTAAGATCAATTCAGACGGTAAAAAAACCATCAGTTTCTATACTTCTGATCAGGAGAATAATTACACAATTATGCTTCAGGGAATTAGTTCTTCCGGAAAAGCAGGTTCTGCGAGTTTGAACATACAGGTTAAGAAATAGTTTGACAACATGTACTATCAGATCGACAACCCCGAAGGTGGTCGTATGTCGTGATTTTCTTAAATAATGTCATTGCTAGCGCGCGCCTGTGGCGCGTGATTCCTTAGCCAAAACATCCGGTTCTTTAATAAATCTTTTTTATTGATAACTTAATTTTCACCAGACACTAATGTTTTTGTAATTTGTGATTGCAATTATAAACACCCCAAATATGATTCTTAAGAGATCCCTGAGCAGTATCTTTTCCTGCCTTATCCTGAGCTTAATTCTGTTATTTTCTTCTGGTCAGATTCAGGCACAAAATAAAATCAAGGATTTTAAGATCAGTTTGCAATGGCAGCCGGTTCAAAATAATTTTGAAGGGAAGAGTCAATCACTTTCGGTTCTGAGTTTGACCAATGAATCTGCCGTGGATTTACCTTCAAATGGATGGACTTTATATTTTAATTATTCAGGTGAATTTCCAAAACCGGATAGCAGGGGATTAACCATTTCCTTTGTCAATGGAGATCTTTATAAAATTGAGCCAAATGCAGCTTCTGATGGCATATCTGCAGGAGCAAGGATAGATTTTCAGATGGTCAGATCGGGGATTATTGACAATATTACCCAATCACCTCAGGGATTTTATCTGGTTCTTTCAGAGACACCCGATAAAGCAATTCCTGTAAAATGTACTTATCCGGATCCATCGAACGAATTTTTGAATTCACTCCCGGCATCAAAAACCTGGATGGACCCTGCTTATGTGTATTCAAAGAATCAGGATGTACAGGATATTGAGTCATCGAAATTGCCGCTGATATTCCCAAGTCCGGTGGATTATAAATCAATGAACGGAGAATACAGAATCAGCGGAAGTACTGCTATTTCTTCAGATCCCTTGTTTGCTAAGGAGGCTGGGTATCTGATCGAAGAGCTTGGTAAATTGCTTAATTCTAAACCTTCAGTCAGGCAGAACAACACAAATGGTATCGTTTTAAGAAGAGATCCTAAAATAGCGAATGAAGGCTATGAATTAAGTGTTTCGGATAAGGGAATATTCATCGCTGCTTCAACTTCAGCCGGGGCATTTTACGGCATTCAGTCGCTCAAGAGTTTGATACCACCGTTAAGCTGGCGCAGTAAGCAGAATTCAATTATACTCCAGGCTGTTGAAGTGAAAGATGAGCCGCGTTTTGGATACCGGAGTTTTATGCTGGATGTGGCAAGAAATTTTCAAAGCAAAGAGGAGATCCTTAAAGTGCTGGATCTGATGAGTTTATATAAGTTGAATGTGTTTCATTTCCACTTTTCAGAGGATGAAGGCTGGAGGGTTGAAATTCCATCACTTCCTGAATTAACCGAGGTTGGAAGTGTGAGAGCTCATACTATTGATCATAAAAGTAATATCCAACCTGCTTTTGCTTCAGGAGGTGTTCCAAATCAATTACCTGGCAGCGGACATCTAAGCCGGAAGGATTTTATTGAAGTTCTGAAATATGCTGCTGCACGCCATATTCAGGTTATTCCTGAAATTGAATCTCCGGGCCATGCCCGTGCGGCGATTAAAGCGATGGAAAGCCGGTATCAGAAGCTGATTAAAGTGGGGAAAACGGCAGAAGCTAGCAGATACCGTTTAACCGATCCTCAGGATAAATCCCAATACCGTTCTGTACAGGGCTGGGATGATAATGTGATGGATGTAGCCTTGCCTTCAGTTTACAATTTCATTGAAAGGGTGACTGATGATTTGATTCTGATGTATAAAGAAGCAGGAGCACCATTAAAAACGATCCATTATGGGGGAGATGAAGTGCCGGCGAAGGTATGGGAGAAATCTCCTGCATATCTGAAACTTAAAAGCATAAATCCTGAGATAAAATCTACAGATGATCTTTGGTATTATTATTTCGGAAAAATCAATTCAATGGCCAAAAAGCGTGGTCTGTTTGTTTCAGGCTGGGAAGAAGCAGGAATGCGTAAAACTACCCTCGATGGCAAGCCGCATTATATTGCCAATCCTGATTTCGCGGACGATCATTTCCAGTTACATGTATGGAATAATGTGATAGGCTGGGGAGCGGAAGATCTGGCTTATAAACTTGCAAACGGAGGTTATAAAGTAGTTCTTTCACCGGTTTCCAATCAATATTTTGATCTCGCCTATAATAGCTCTTATTATGAGCCCGGCTATAAATGGGGAGGTATGGTTGATGTCGACAAGCCGTTTTATTTCATTCCCTATGATTTTTTGAAGAATGTAAAAGAGGACGGGCAAGGCAGGCCGATCAAAGATCTGGATCAAAGTAAAATGATCCGGCTGACTGATTATGGTAAATCCAATATCGTCGGTCTGCAAGGATTGTTATGGTCTGAGAATAACGTGAGTAAAGAAAGACTTGAATATATGATGCTTCCGAAAATGCTGGGCCTTGCCGAAAGGGCATGGGCACAGGAGCCTGAGTGGGCAGTCGGGGAGTATTCCATATTGAATGATCTTTACTATAAAAACTCCTGGTCTCAATTTGCCAATCGTGTCGGTAAGCGTGAATTACCGCGTCTGACTTATTATAATGGAGGGTTTTCCTATCGCATTACTGAACCTGGATTGAAGCTTAGGGATGGAAAGGTTTATGCCAATATTCAGCTCCCCGGACTTGAGATCAGATATACCAAAGATGGTTCAGATCCGGTAGCCGGAAGCGCGATTTATTCTAGTCCCTTAAACGAAAAGGGAAAGTTTCGCTTTGCCGCTTTTGATGTATCAGGAAGGAGAGGAAGGATTGTGGGGATAGAGAATAAATGATTTCGATATAAAATTTTGCTGGGAGAAGTTTAGATTTACTGGTTTCCTCTTATTTTAGAAAGCAGGGCTTGTGTCTCTTCGGTCATACCAATCCCGTGTTCTGCCCTAGTTTTTGCCCTTGAATTCCTTTTTTACATATAAATTTGCTTGGGCAAAAAGCTAGAGCTGACACCCGGGTTTATTTCAAATGGCAAATGATCCTTTTGCCAGGCTGCCTGTCCCAATGAAAAACAGTTCCGGGTAAAATAAACCTTGCCGAAAGAGGTAGCTTCCGGCTGTTGGTAATTTGAAATAGAACGCGATTTTTTGCCGGAACTACTCCGAAGGAAAGGGCTGAACCAGCCTATAAAACACAGATATTGGTTTCAAAAATCATTTAGTAGGGCTCCAAAGCCTTATCTGACGAATTATAACCGTACTATTTTACTTTCTTATATTAAACTCAAGTTAATACCTAATTATTTATAATTAGACTGCAGAACTAACGGACTTTCTTAATTAAAAATCATCTCATTTTCAGCAGGTCTTTAACACCTGAAAAGGGACTTAACTGGCCATCATCGGATTGTGCTTTTGATTCATTAATACCCTTGATCACTTGTTCAGGGTAAACCTGGCTTTTCTGTTCAAAAGTGACTTGCATTGCTTTCATTACTGCCTTTAAAGCTGCAAGCTGTTCTTTAGTTTCATGGTAAACGATTAATGCGTCCATATGCAAATATAATTATTTCCTGTTTAAATTTTTCGCCTAGCAGTGGACTCAAAATAATGGGAGGTGAATTAATCCATCTCCCATTATGATTATGATGTCAGGCAAAAATCCTGGGACTCCTTTAATCCTATTAATAGTATTTAATTATTTGAGCCTATTATCAACAGAAAAACGTCCCGGTCCGCAAAGGAATATCGCAAGGAACATACCCAGGAAGAGGATTGATTTTTCTTTAGTTCCGAAATCATCGGCGGCATGGACAATGAAAAATGCAACAGACATATTGATAATGAGCGGAATTAAAGATAAGCGGGTGTAAAGCCCCAAGATCACTAGAATTGCACATAAAAATTCCGCAAATGTTGATAGGTAGAGTGATGGTATCTCGCCTAG
>Ga0209512_1004034_pt1 | contig 13219 bp, 10 predicted proteins | sample frozenSSSSmetaG_FD_184142 | JGI IMG/M metagenome (GOLD analysis project Ga0209512, IMG submission 184142) | Glacier valley bacterial and archeal communities from Borup Fiord, Nunavut, Canada, to study Microbial Dark Matter (Phase II) -... | ecosystem: Environmental > Aquatic > Freshwater > Ice >... | reverse complement strand
AAGTAACAAGTTAAAAAGCGTCAGGAGTCAGAATTAGTAGGAGGTTGCTCCGTCATCCGAGCATCGCAGGACGTAGGAGGCTGCTCCGTCAGCCGATAATCTTCGCAGGACAGAGCCTGTTCCTACAGGGTTTTCCAAATATCCTGTTTATCCTATTCATCCTTGTTAATTTTTCCGACAACCGACGACTGACAACTGACAACCGTTTAGGAGAATTTCATGACATTGGCGCAAGAGACCCCCATAAATGCTCAGGTGGGGATAAAAGTACGGTGTATCGAATGCGGACGAGAATATGATCCTCGTTTGGCAATTTCGGGCTGTGACAATTGTGGTGGGCTGCTGGAAGTGCAACATCCCCTTAAAACATTAAAGGCGACTATCACGCCAGCCTGGATTGAGCGACGACGCACCGAACGGGCTTTCCCCTATCAAAGTGGGGTTTGGCGATGGCGTGAATTGGTTGCCCCTTTCCCAGATGAGGCGATTGTATCACGGCGCGAGGGTAATACTAATCTATATGAAGATAATCGGCTGGCGGCATGGGCTGGGTTGGAAAATCTGTGGCTAAAACACGAGGGTGAGAATCCCACTGGCTCTTTCAAAGACCGGGGCATGACTGTTGGTATTAGCCATGCCAAATGGGTCGGGGCAGAATTTGTGGCCTGTGCCAGCAGTGGCAATACCTCTGCTTCCCTGGCAAGTTACGCCGCCCGCGCAAATCTGAAAGCTCTCACCTTTATTCCGGCGGGGAAAATATCGCTCGGCAAACTAGGTCAGACCCTGGCCTACGGCGCACGCACTATTCAGGTTGAAGGCAGTTTTGATGAGGCTCTGGATTTAGTCCGCCAAATTAGCCGGGAAAAAGGGGTTTATCTGGTAAATTCGATTAACCCTTTCCGCCTGGAAGGTCAAAAGACCATAATTTTTGAGGCTCTTGACCAACTGGATTGGCAAACCCCTGACTGGATTGTGGTGGCGGGCGGCAATCTGGGCAATACTTCGGCTTTCGGCAAGGCTCTTTATGAGATGCGCGAACTCGGCCTTATCGGTTCAAAGTTGCCGCGCCTGGGGGTCATTCAGGCGGAGGGGGCCAGTCCCTTCTTCCATTATTTCCAGAGCGATTTCAAGGAATATCACCCTCAGAAGCCCGAAACGATTGCCACCGCTATTCGGATTGGCAACCCCGCCAGCCTACCCAAAGCCCGCCGCGCGATTGAGTGGACGGATGGAGTGGTGGAAATGGTGACTGATGCCCAGATTATGGAAGCCAAAGTCCAGCTTGACCGTAGCGGGATTGGGGGAGAACCAGCCGCTGCCGCCGCCCTTGCTGGATTACGCAAACTCCGCGACAGTGGCACAATCAGCAAAGGGCAACGGGTGGTAGTAATCCTAACCGGGCATATTCTGAAAGACCAGGATAGTGTGGTCAATTATCATAGCGACCCTACTAATCCGGGCGCAAATCCCCCGGTTAAAATGCAGGGAACGCTCGACGACCTGATGCGTCTTCTCGATTCGTAAACCTCCCCTAAAAAAATTTGTAATAATGGTATCGATTAGCTGTTATAATAGGCTAACCGATACTATTTTTGTTAGAGGTAATAATGAGCGACAATAATCCAACCGTTCGTCTTGACCCCCGACTGACCGAACGGTTAGAGGCCAAAAAGCAAAAGCTAGACTTGCTCCGCCCCCTCCCTGCCAGTGTAGTGCGGCAGTTAGAGGGAGATTTGCGGGTTTTTCTCACTTTTCATTCCAACGCCATCGAGGGCAATACTCTAAGCCTGCGTGAAACCCAAATGGTAATCGAGCATGGGTTGACCGTAGGTGGTAAGACCTTGCGCGAACATCTTGAGGCCGCCAATCACGCCCGCGCTTTTGACTACCTCACTTCCGTGGTAGCTGGCAAACACGATTTAATAGTCAATCCTGAAATTATCCTGGAACTTCATCGCCTGGTTATGCAGGGTGTTGACGATGAAACGGCGGGTAAATTAAGAACCAGACAGGTTTATATACGCGGGGCAAGCGTCACTCCACCCCCCGCCAGTCAAGTTCCGGGCTTGTTACAACAATGGCTAGAGTGGCTGGAAGGACGGGGGCGTGACTATCCACCAGTAGTCCGCTTTGGCCTAGCCCATCACCAATTTGAATATATCCACCCCTTTACTGATGGCAACGGGCGAACTGGCAGACTCTTACTAAATCTACAGCTAATGCGCGAGGGCTACCCACCAGCCCTACTTCTCCAGGAATGGCGAATGGGCTATCTGCAAGGCTTGGATGCTGCCAACAATGGTAATTTTACCCCATTGATAAATCTTATTGGACGGGCAGTTGAACGGGGTTTGGATTTGTATTTGGAAGTTGCAGACAATAATCAGGAGTTGTTTTATAAATCTTTATCTGAGCTTGCGAGAGAAATGGGCTTGAGTGTGGAATATTTAGGATTGCTGGCCCGGCAAGGCAAATTAGAGGCGGTCAAGCGGGGCAAACGCTGGTACTCTACCTCGGCGGCAGTAGAAAAATATCAACGCGAGGTTCAAAATAAACGCTTCCCACCCGGCAGACCAAAGCACGAAAAGTGACAAGTTGCTAATAATCTTGACCTAACCCTCTAGCCCTCTTCCCTGACTCCGGGAAGGGGGCTAGGGGATTAGGTTCGGTTAACCCTTCACTACTGGGAACTGAATCTCAGTCACGTAGTTAGCGGGGTCGCCGTCGCGCTCGTACTCAATATAGACCTCCCGACCTGGCCCGTTTATCCTGTAGCTGTTAGCCTCAATCCAATCCATAATAGCTTTGTAAGCCTGGGGAAAATCATCAAATTTGCCGTGATGCACCACGCAAGCCATCGTTTCCACCCGCTCCAGGTCATGCACCTTAACCTCAGAGTTGCCCTGCAACGTCCCGCTAAAGGGCATCGCCGCCCCCACCTCCATACCCTGTTCGCGGTACTCCTTATCGTGCCAGAGGGCAATACCCGGCTCGGTGATTTTAGCCCCGTTACTGCTAATATAATTACATACAGTATCGAACATGCGGTTGAGGCTTGGGCCGATCACACTTCTGTCTGGGATAGTCTCGTGGACACCCGCCACCCGAATTGACTCAACCTTTTTAATTACAACCTCATAATCAGACATTTTACCCTCCTGTTCAATTTGTTTAAGTCGTCGCTCAATCGCCGCTAACCTTTGATTTTCGACTTCCCTAGTTTGTTCAACCTCAGCTTGTTTCAGGCGGAGCATTCCCCGAAGCTGGGCAATAGGTAGCTCTTCGTCCAGGATTTTGCTAATCTGTTCCAGGCTAAACCCCAAATCTTTCAAAGCCAGTATCCGATTGAGTCTGGGCAACTGACGGGCCGAGTAATAACGATAGCCGCTAAAACGGTCTATCTCAAGTGGCTTTAGCAGCCCAATCTCATCGTAATAACGCAGCGTTTTGACCGAAACGCGGGTTAGTTTGGAAAAGTCGCCAATCTTGAACATAGTCCTGCTCCTGTGCCATTAGGGTTTGAGTTAAGTTATTTTGCCGGGTTTTTAACTGTCCCCAACCCCTAACCCCCGACCTCTAATAGGATAGCCCCTCCAGTAAGGGGAGAGTCAAGAGCCTTTTAGATTTTAAATTCTGGGTTTTAGATATTTTGGTCCTGACAAGAGGGATAGTCAGGAGGGATTCTGGTGCTATATTGCGCTTCAATCTAAAAAGAATTACAATGAACCCGCACTTGGTTGACAATAACTTTCCTTTTGCACTTTTTATTCCTGAAAATGGGGGATGCCACCTATGCAACTCGTAATAGACATTTTTTTTCTCATCGCCATTATCGCTATCGCTTTCATGGGTTTTAACTTTGGGATAATCAAAGTGGCAACCGTCATTCTAGGAATGTACATCGGAATGCAAATCGCCGCCTTATTTTACCCGATTTTTGGGGGGTTGACCGCGAATCAAAGCAGTGCCAGCTCCATTTACACTAATCAAATCGTCTGGTTTTTTATTTTGTGGGTAGTCTGGTCAATCATCTTTTCGTTAGTGGGTTTCAGTTTTACCAATAGCATTGTCCTACCCAAAAGACTGGGTAACGTTGACCAACTTGGCGGGTTGGCTTTAGGTTTATTTGCCGGAATATTCGGGCTGCTTATCGTAGGTTTCGTGCTGAAAAATACGATGGTCTTATTTTGGTATGGTTCTGGTCGTCCCGGCAACTGGCTTGGCTCGCTGGTTACAGGCTTCGATAACTCGATTATTTTTGGGGTGTTCCGCACCCTGAAAGTGGTTTATCTGAACATCCTGTCGCCCTGGTTGCCCGCCAATAAAATCCCGGTATTTTTTGAAACAACTGAATTTAACTAAACAGTTATCGGTTGTTAGTTATCAGTTGTCGGAAAATTGAGTCTAAAACCAGAAGCTTTTAACCAGTTTCTAGACAAAAATATACAGGACTAGAATTAATTCAAAGTAATGAACGAACGAACCTTACGGGTGCTGGAATTTCCCAAAGTGCTGGAAAAGCTTGCCGCTCATTCCAGCTTCAGCGCGGGGAAAGAACTTGCCAGCGAGTTACGCCCCGTTACTGATTTAAATGAAGTCCAAGCCCGCCTTGACCTTACCGCCGAGGCGCGTTTTCTGTTAGAAAATCGGCCCGAAACGACGCTGGGAGGGGCGCGGGATGTCCGTCCCGGTGTGCGGTTGGCGGCACTGGGGCGTGGACTTGACCCTAATAGCTTTCTGGAAATTCAGGTTACGCTTGAAAGTAGCCGCACCTTACGCCGCTCTATTCTTAAACTAAATCAGGATGGTTCGGTATTTTACCTGAGTCAGATTGCCACCCGTCTGGCTGATTTACCTTTGCTTGAGGGTGAAATTCAACAGACGATTGGGCCCGATGGCACGGTTTTGGATAGTGCCAGCCCCGCCTTGCGCCGTATTCGGGAGCAAATCCGCACCGCGCACGGACGCTTGCTGGATAGATTGAACTCTATAATTACTTCCAGCCAGTATCAAGCGGCCTTGCAAGAGGCAATTATTACTATGCGGGATGGTCGTTATGTTATCCCGGTCAAGTCCGATTTCAAAGGGCAGGTGCGCGGTATCATTCACGACCAGTCGGCTAGTGGCGCGACGGTTTATGTGGAACCGCTGGCGGTGGTGGAACTCAACAATCAGTGGCGACAGTTTCAACTGGACGAGCGGGATGAAATTGAGCGTATCATGCGCGAACTGTCGGGAAAGGTTGCTGTCCACGCTGCCGATATTATAGAGGCGGTGGAGGCTCTAGCCGAACTTGATTTGGCTTTTGCGAAGGCCCGCTACGCCGCAGAATTACGCGCCACTCAGCCAAAATTAAGCTTGCCCGTTACCCAACCTAATTCCACTGGTTCCCAACTAAATTTTATCCAGGCCCGCCACCCCCTCTTAACGGGCAAGGTGGTGCCGATTGATATTTATTTTGGTCAGAACTTTCGAATTCTGGTTATCACCGGGCCTAACACCGGGGGAAAAACCGTCAGCATCAAAACTGCTGGACTTTTAACCCTGATGGTACAAGCTGGGTTGCATATTCCGGTGGAGGATAACTCCGAGGCTCTGGTTTTTCAAAAAATTTATGCCGATATCGGCGATGAGCAAAGTATCCAGCAAAGCCTTAGCACTTTCTCCAGCCATATGACCAATATTATTGACATGCTGGGCGAGATTGGCCCGGAAACGTTGGTAATTCTGGACGAATTGGGGGCCGGAACTGACCCAGCAGAAGGGGCAGCTCTGGCCCGTAGCATTATTCAGTTTACCCTTAATCAACAGGCTTACGCTTTTATCACTACCCACTATAGTGAGCTGAAAACCTTTGCCTACTTGACCTCTGGCGTGCAAAATGCCAGTGTTCATTTTGATGTGCAAACTCTCTCGCCAACCTACCGCCTGGATATTGGCTTGCCGGGTCGCAGTAACGCCCTGGCGATTGCCTCTCGCTTGGGGCTGCGGCAGGATATTATCGAGGAGGCCCGTTCCCAGATTTCGGAGGAAGATACCCAGGTGGACGCGCTACTTTCCCAGATACACCGGGAGCGCGAGGAAGCCGCCAATATCCGCTACGATACCATGAAAATCAAGGCTGAGTCCGAAAAGCTGCGCGAAGAACTAAATCAACAACTCCGTAATATCGAGGAAGAAAAGCGCAAGGCCGTCGCCTCCGCTCGTGAGGATGCCCGTCAGCAACTTGAAAATGAGCTGTCAAAGGTGCGCGATGAAAGTCGGGCTTTGCGCCAACGCTTGCTGGATATTGAGCAAGCCGCCCGTGATGTGGCGCAATCGGCGGAAATGGTCGCCCAACTTGAGAAGCAGCGCAAGGCTCTGGCGGTTGCCGAGAAAGCTGCCGAGGAGTTGCAGCGGGAGGCTCGCCGCCGAATACAGTCCCGCCGGATTCAGGAACGCGAAGAGGAGAGCCCCGAACTGTCGTTGGGTGAGCTAAAGCCCGGTGACCGGGTGCGTATCGAGAGTTTGCAACAGGAAGGTCAGTTGCTCAACGGGCCGGATAGCGAGGGCAAATACGATGTTCAGTTTGGCAGTTTCAAGGTTAAGGTAGTTTCTACTGACTTGCGGAAGTTGCCGGGTAAACCCCGCTCTAACGATGATACTCCGCGCACCGCCCGCGAACGTAGCGATGCTGCCAACCAGCGCGAGAAGTCTATCCGGGTAAATGCTCGTAGTCGCTCGGAGGTCGCTTCCGATACTTCGTTAGAATTGGATATGCGGGGCTGGCGGGCCGAAGAAGTAGCTTCCGCCCTTGACCGTTACCTTAATGATGCCTACCTCGCCAACCTGCCCTTTGTTCGGTTGGTGCATGGTAAAGGTACAGGGGTTTTGCGGCAGGTGGTGCGGGAATATCTCAAGAGTCACTCACTGGTTAAATCCTCCCGTTTGGGCGAGGCGGGCGAGGGCGGCGATGGAGTCACGATTGTAACGCTAGTGAGTTAGGTCGAAAGTCAAAGGTCAAAAGTCGAAAAGGACTCAGGATAAAGAAACCAGAAGTAAGAATTTGTAGGAGGATGCTCCGTCATCCGATGGCTATCGCAGGACAGAGCCTGCTCCTACAATTATTTCCTATAGTTTGCCCATCCTTGTTAATTTTCTTCCAACCACCGACAACCGTTCAAGGTGAAAATTATGCCCTTAGTGGAAGACCCGAATCCCTATATTGCCGGAGAGGAAAAATACTGGCTGGCTTTTAGCCGGGTAGCTGGGATTGGCCCGCGCCGCCTGGAAAAGTTACTGGCTTATTTCGGTACGTTGGCGGAAGCCTGGCGCGCGAATTCAGGAGACTTGATGGCGGCAGGGCTTGAACCAAAATTATTGGAACGGCTACTGCTTTTCCGCAAGGGTTTTGAGCTGGACAAAGAGATGGAGCGGCTAGATAAACTAGGAGTTGCGGTTCTGATTCCCGGCGACGGGCGTTACCCGGAGCGATTGGCCCAAACCGAGGGTGCGCCACCTTTGCTTTACATGCGGGGCAACCTGACCGCCGATGATGATTTGGCTCTAGGGGTAGTAGGTACGCGTAAGGCCACTACCTACGGCAAAACTGTCACCCAAAGTCTGGTGGGTGAGGTCGCTTCGCAAGGTATAACAATCGTGAGTGGGTTGGCACGCGGCATTGATACCTGTGCCCATCAAGCGGCCTTGCAAGCGGGTGGCCGCACGATTGCGGTTTTGGGTTGCGGGGTGGATGTGGCTTACCCACCCGAAAATGCCAAGTTGGTGGAGCAGATTCTCAAGGAGGAGCGCGGGGCAATTCTTTCGGAATATTCACCCGGCACTCAGCCCGAAGCCAGTAATTTCCCGCCGCGCAATCGGATTATCAGTGGCATTTCGATGGGGGTACTGGTGGTCGAGATGGGCGAAAAGAGCGGGGCGCAAATCACTGTCACCTACGCCAACGAGCAGGGCCGCGAGGTTATGGCGGTTCCCGGCAATATTTTTAATGACTCCAGCAAGGGGGTTCACCGCATTCTTCAACAGGGCGCAACGCTGGTGACATCGGCATCTGATATAATACAGGCGATAGGCTTATCCCAAATGACCCTGCCCGATGTGATGGACGACCTGCCACCCTCCCAGGAAATTACGGGCGATGATGATACCGAACGGGCTTTGCTAAGGATTATTCGTAACGGTGGTAGCGAACCCCGCCATATTGATGATATTGTGCTGGAAAGTGGCTTGGCGGTTTCGACGGTCAGTGGCGCGTTAACCATGATGGAAATCAAGGGCAAAGTCAAAAATCAGGGTGGGATGCGGTATTCCTTAGCCGTCCCGGTGCGGAACAGAAGCTAAAGAGTCGGAGAACGCCGCTTTATGCCAAACAGTAAAATTATTGCTACTTGTGCAAAATGTCGTTGGAAAAGACCCACCATATTCCGTAAGGTCCTTTATATTTCCAAAATATTTGGACGGGTTCTTTGGCGTTTGATAGTGTATAAAGAAGGTATTATGGAAACTCCACCTGACTCAGTTGTAGAAAAAGGTACTATGGACATTATAAATTTAACTAAGGTTTATTGTCGCCGCCATAAATTAATGGTTTATCTTCCTTTCGACCAAATTTTGTGTTCCGATTTCTCAAATTTGCCTCAAGATTTTGCTTCAAAAATGAAACCGAAATACCTATATCAATTGGATTACTTTTGTTCCCCAACTAATTCCCAAGAACAAGAATTAATTGAGGTCGCATCTATGAAAGAGTATGCTACCTGGAAACCAATACAAGCTATAGAAACCAGCAAAACTTTGCATGAACAAAAACAAAACGAGCTTTCAATCCAAAGTTATGATGAAGACGAATGAAAGTGTTGAAGTATTATAGTTATATCGTTTTAACCCTGCTTTTATGCATAATCTTAGCCGCCTGTAACGACTCTACCAATACCCCGGATATTAGCCCAACCTCTACTCTTGCACCTGCTTCTGTTTCAGTTACTACCACTACCCCGCCTGTTACCGATACTTCTGGCGATGTTGACCCGGTGCGGAGCTTACCAGTCGCCCCAACTGTCGCTCTGGATGCTTCGGGAGTGCAGTCTCGCCTTACTCCCACCCCTAGCCCTCTGTATGGTAGTTTGGTTACGCCGCCTCGTGGCCTTACCCCAGCCCAGGTGACACCCAGCGACTCAAATCCGGCCCTGGATAAAGGCTCTTTTGTGACGACTACCCGCAACGGCTTGTTTTTACTCAGTGCCGACGGACAGAATGACCGAACCCTGGCGGTGGGTGGTTCTTTTACTGACCCCAAAGTTTCGCCCGATGGCACTCGGATTGCCGTATTCCGCAGCGACCCGATAAGCCTGCAACGTCGCCTGATAATTATAGGCAGTGGTGGTCAGGCCAAGAATATCACCGGGGCGGGCGGCCCAATTTTGAATGCGGATTGGTCGCCCGATGGCAAGACTTTGGCTCTCACCCGCGTCACCGATACTAATAGTGACGGTACGGCAGACGAAAATGATGTCCCTAATATCTGGCTCTACGAGGTTGCGGCTGATCGCCAACGCCAGCTTACCGAAGGTGGCAACCCGGCCTGGTCAAGCGATGGTGTCCGCCTGATTTATGTTATCCCTGGCTCCTATGCCGACGATATTGACCCAGCGACCCGCAAGCCCCGCCACACCCCTAACAGTCTGGCGGTTTATAATTTGCAATCGAACGCCAAACGGGTGTTATTAGATACAAAAAAGCTGGATTTAACCCTACCAAACAGCCTGGAAGAAAAGCTGCGGGGTCAGGTAGCAACGGTTCGCAACTTCCGGGAAGTGGCCTGGAACCCCGATAACAAACGGCTGACGGTCAGTGCTGATGCGGTAACAAAAAGCGGTTCGTTTGTAGGTCTGGTGCTTACTGTAACCCTGGAAGATACTTCGCCGAAGGTGGTGGCAGCAGGGGGCGATGCGGCGGGGCGGGTGGAGTGGCCTGCCGATGGCAAGCATTTGGCTTTTGAGGTTGCGCCCCGTTACCCCGTCCGCTCCACCAGTGCTTTTCAGGTCGCCATTGGCGAGTTGGCGGATGATGGTACTCCCCTACCCACCCGCGTTTACCTGGGCAACCCCGCAACCCGCTCCGAGACCCGCCGCCCCCTCTGGCTTACTTCCAGCCAACTAGCCTACGTTGAGACTGATGCCGGAATTTTGACCGTTTATAATACTGATGGTAGCAGCGAAAAACGCCTGGTTAGCGGCGTAACAGGTTTTGATGTGGTATGAGAAATCAGCCCTCAAACCGAATTTTGTTGTAAAGGTTGGTAAGGGGTATTATTAGGTTCAAGGCAGGGATTTTTAATACCTGACTGAGTTCGGTTAAAGTTTCCAGTAGCCAATTGCCTTCTTCTATCCGGCGGAAATGTTCCACATAGACCCGCCCCTGGTCAACGAGAACATAACCCTGTACACTTGGGATGTTGCGGTAAAGTTCGGCTTTTTTGCCCCGGTCATAATTTTCGGTGGAAGGGGAAAGTACCTCCACAATTAAAATCGGGTTGGTAATAGTATCTTTACGCCCCTCCACAAACTCGAGCTCACCGCAAATGACACTCACATCAGCATAACTATAAAAGCTGTCTTTACCCGCCGATATACGCATATCGCTGCTGTAAGTCGTGCAGGGTTTACCCCGCAAACCTAGCACAATTTCAGCCGAAACATTGGCGGTAAGAGCGTTGTGTTGGGGTGAGCCGCCCGCCATCAGGAAGATTTCACCATTAATGAACTCATGTTTATCAACCGAGTTTTCTTCCTGGCGGAAATATTCTTCCGGGGTAAAAAAGTAGCGGGCGGGTTGGGCCATTCAAATGCTCCTGGTTAGCTGATAGCGCGTTTGGTGTTGCTGCGCCCATCGAAACTCAGCAGCACCTTTTTATTGTCGGCAACTGTTTCCAGATGCACGCTGCGTCCCCAGAGCTGGTGAATGTACTGCAAAGTTTTTTCGGCGTAGCCTGTGTCAAGGGGTGTACCCTCATACATATGTTTCAGATATAGCTCGCGGTTTTGCTTGTAATCGCCATCTTCCACCACGATATAGGGGTCGCCGAAGTTGGTCATGCTAGCAACGATGCCATCCCGCACCTTTTCCCAATTCTTCTCGACAATCACCCACTGCCCGTCCTGTTTTTCGTAGAGATAAAGGTCGAGTTCCTCAATCAGGTCTTTGGTCAGGTAGTTACGCAGGAAAGAAATATCGTTATCCACCTCGCGCACCTCGAAAATCTTTTCCTGCCCCTGTCCACCCGTCCGGCGGAGGCGAGTTCGTTCTTCCTCGGTGGGGTTGTTCCAGCGTCGTTCAATGTCTTCCCAGATTTTCACCCCAATATAATAAGGGTTAATACTGCGGCGGCTAGGTGATAACACTCCGGCGTTAAGTTGGGCAAATTCGGTATACTCCGAGTCGGTGAAATCCAGTTCGCGCACGATGCGTTGATGCCAGAGCGAAGCCCAACCTTCGTTCATAATTTTGGTCTGTTTTTGGGGCAAGAAATACATCGCCTCGTTACGCACCATCTCAATAATGTCGCGCTGCCAATCCTCTAGCTCCCGGCTGTAATTCATAATAAAGCGCATAACATCTTTTTCGGACTGAGCGGGGAACTTGCGGCTGGGCTGTTTTTCTTTATCCTTGTCTTTTTCTTTGCCCTTTTCTGGCTTGTCCATTGACCACAAATCGTCGTAGGGTGAGGTAATCTGGGTCTTCTTTTGGTCTAGCGGGCGGGCTAATTCCTCCCTAACTCGCACGGTGGTGTCAATATGTTCTTCGATGGACAAGACCGCATCCAGGAATTTTTCTACCTCATCCGTGCCGTGTTCGTACTCATATTTGCTGATACGTTCGGCGTGAAGGCTGGCAATATCCACCATCTGGCGGCTGGTATGTCCGTAGTAGGCGTTATTTTTGAAGAAATCAGTGTGACCCAACACATGGGCAATCACCATTTTGTTCTGCCAGAGGCTATTGGCATCCATCAGGAAGGCCGTTGCCGGGTTGCTATTGATAACCATCTCATAGATTTTGGAGAGTCCGTAATCATACTGGGTTTTCATACGGTAATAAGCCTTACCATGTGTCCAGTGATTAAAGCGGCCTGGAATCAAGTATGCCCCAAACTCATACATAATATAAGCTGGCACAATCTCGAAATGGGTAGGGAAGGGGTCAAGCCCAAACTTGTGGGCCAAATCCCAGCATTGCTCAATCCCCCGGCCTAATTCGGCTATCTCCCGGTCATCAGGAGTAGCGTCACCAGTTGGGTTTAATATATCTAAATCAGCCATTTATTTTTAACCTCTTGCTAATACCTCTCATCCCTATTTGTAACTTAACTACTTTTTATAGGAGTGAGGGAGTTTAGTTCCCTCTCCCTAGCAGGGAGAGGGTTAGGGTGAGGGTAGAATGTCCAGGGTTTGTTGACTCAATAATTCCAAACTTGAATCCTACCTGAATGGATTAACTTACTTCTGTGCGTCTTTTTGGGAGAAGAAGCGACGCAGGGCTGGATAAACTTCGGCTTTATCCGAGATAGTCACGCCCACGAACTTTTTATTATCCACCCGACTATAGGCCGACATCAGGGTACTCATCAGGCTATAATGACTCTCGCGGATTTCGCCATAGCCAAAAATATTGCAGATGTCAATAAATTTTAGCACCAATTCCACGCAACGGTCATTATCCCAGGGCAAGTTGCCACCATCCGAGAAGTGGAAGGGGTAGATATTCCAATCCTGTGGGCTGTAGCGGTCTTTGATAATCTGCAAAGCCAGTTCGTAGGCACTGGAAACCTGCGTACCGCCGCTCTCCCCTTTGTGGAAAAATTCCTCCTCGGTTACTTCTTTGGCTTCAGTATGATGGCTGATAAAAACAATTTGCACTTTGGTATATTTGGTGCGGAGGAAACGTACCATCCAAAAATAGAAGCTGCGGGCAATATATTTTTCAAAGTCGCCCATTGAACCGGACACGTCCATCATAGCGAAAACTACCGCGTTCGACTGCAACTTGATTTCGGGCTCCCAGGTTTTGAAGCGCAAATCGTCCTTTCGCACATCCTTAAAGCGGGCTTCCCCAGCCATTGCGTTACGCTTGATATTTTCCTTGATAGTACGTTTTTTATCCAGGTTCGCCATCACCCCGACTTTACGCACATCGGTAAATTTCACCGACTCGCTTTCAAGTT
>Ga0209512_1004033_pt1 | contig 13223 bp, 13 predicted proteins | sample frozenSSSSmetaG_FD_184142 | JGI IMG/M metagenome (GOLD analysis project Ga0209512, IMG submission 184142) | Glacier valley bacterial and archeal communities from Borup Fiord, Nunavut, Canada, to study Microbial Dark Matter (Phase II) -... | ecosystem: Environmental > Aquatic > Freshwater > Ice >... | reverse complement strand
TGCCCCTTGCTGTTCCGGTGATGCTCGCGGGTATCCGCACCGCACTCGTCCTGGTGGTAGGAACCGCGGCCCTCGCGGAGTTCGTGAACGGCGGCGGCCTCGGCATCCTCATCGTCACCGGCGTGAATCTCTGCCTGTACAGCGTGCTCGTCTCCGGGGCGCTGCTCGTCGCGCTTCTCGCGCTCTCCATCGACGGGCTCGGTCGTATCGTCGAGCAGCTCGCCCGTGCGAAAGGACTCCGATGATTCGCCCTGTGCACAATCGCCTCGTCCGCACTGTCGCTGTAATCGCGGCCAAGGCCGCCGGGTTCGAGGTCACAGACCTCACCGACGTGCCGAGAAGTGTTCCCGCTCGCGAGCTCATGATCTCCGGCGAATTGACATGATGTGGGAATACACGGGATCCGCCTGGCTCAGCTACCTCGGCCAGAGAAAGGGCATTGCCGACAAGCAGGGCCAATACCTGGCCGTGAAGAAGGCGGATGTCGTGAACGGGCTGAGCTGGCTGCGGCCGGCTCCCCTCGACAACACCTTCGCTCTAGCGATCCGCTCGGAAGCGGGAAGGGAGCTCGGGATCACGAAGCTGCCGCAGATTTCGACGCTGCCGGTCGAGGACCGCACCTTCTGCGTCGAGCCGGAGTTCAACTCACGCGTCGACGGTCTCGCCCCCATGCTCTCGGCCTGCGGTCTCACCCGGGGCGGAGCGAGCAGCGTGCCCGCCTCGGCGGTGCGGGTCTTCGATTCCGGAGCCGTCTACACCGCGATCGATCGTGGCACCTGCAACTTCGGGGAGGTCTACACGACCGACGGTCGCATCAACAAACTCCAACTCACCGTGCTCGAGGACGACAAGCACTTCTTCCCCGCCTATAACGTCGCCGCGGTGCTCAACTCCGAGACACTCGCGGAGCATCCACAACTCGCGGCAGTCTTCGACCGGGTCTCGCCACGAATCACCGAGACCACCCTGCGCAAACTAATCGTTGCCAGAGGCGTGCCTGTGATCCGATCTGGTCGCACGAAGCGCTGATCGGCAGGCACACTCAGAACCCGCCAAAGTCCCCACCGCCAAAGTCCCCACCGCTGTCGTAGCCGCCGCCGTCCCATCCCCCCACACCCGAGGCTCCCGAGTCCGCAGAAGCCCCGGCGTCCGCGGCGCCGGCTTCCGTTCCGCTGGTGTCGGCGGTCGCGTCCGGGCTGCCAGTGCCGTACTCCATCGGCATGAAGCTGCTCACCAGGGCGGATCCGATCACGTAGCCGGCGACGCTTCCGAGAAGCGAACTCGCGAACATGCCGCCGAGGCCCGGCCCGCCGGCACCGCCGAAGGCCGAACCGCCAAGCGCGCGGGTGAGGGTGCCGGGCTGCTGGATTTCCGCGCGCGTGGCCGCCTTCGCGAGGGTCGCAGGCTCGGCATCCGCCGGTCTCTCGCTGGTGTTGGCATTCGCGTTGAGCTTGTCGAACAGGATGTCGCGCTGCTGGGGTGTCAGCTTGGAGAAGGCCTCGGTGTGCACCTTCTCGATCGTCTCGGGCGGTGCCGTGCGCAGCAGGTACCCATAGCGCTCGACAGCGATCTCGTCATCGCTGCGACGCGCTTCTGGGGCGGGCGCGGGCCTGCGCCCTGTCGAATCTTCGTTGCGGCCCAACAGGCGGTCCAGGAATCCCATGGTCGTGTTCCTCTCGCAAATGGCGTGGTCTCATCTTGACCTCCAATGCTGGAGAACTCCAGCCTTTCCGCGACAGGCGAAGTCGCGCGGCTTGTGAGCAGCCCACAACCCTCGCGGCGGCATCAAAAACCCGGAGATTGACTGAGGAACTCTGCGACGTCGGCTGCGATCCGTCGGCCCTGCCCATAGCCAGCACGCGCTGAAACGGCCGCGGTGGCGGGGTCGAGCGGGTTGCTGCCGAACGCGGCTACTGACCTGCTATCCGCGCACACGACTTTCACCCGTGCCGGTTCGAGTGCGGCGAGCTCATGTGCCGGGATGGCGACCGGAAGATTCGCCTCGGCGAGTGGAGCCAGGATGAGCACCGGATCCGATCCGGCGGCAAGATCCGCATTCGCAATAGTGCGCACCCCGCCGTCGGTGTAGCGGTGGCCGGCGATCTCGACGGTCGGCCAGATCCCGGGAACGGCGCAGCTCGCCGAGACGGCGTCCACCAGATCGACGCCGGAATCCCGGTCGAAGACGCGCAACTCGCCCGTCGCCGCATTCACCGCGGTCACCAGCAGACGCCGATCGGGCCAGGCACGCACGGTCAGTCGCGCCCGGATGATGGCACGGCGATCTCCGGGGGAGGTGGTGGTGGCATCCAGGGCGAACCGACCAACCCGTCGTCGCCCCTCCTCGGCGGAGGTCACCCCATCGAGGAGCCGTGCGAGCGTCTCCTGGAATTCCTCTGCGTCGAACTTCGCGCCCACCTCTGCGTTGTGCTGCTCCAGCTGCTGGTCGAACAGCATGCAGAGGGACACTCCCCCGGCGATCTGGGAGGCCACGACGGAGCCGGCGGAGGTGCCGATGAACGTCGATTCGGGCGCCAGGAGGCGCGCAACGGCCCCCGGTTCTTTCTCTTCGATCCCGAGGAGCACACCCACCTCCCATGCGATTCCCGCGATGCCGCCGCCCGCGAGAACCAGCGCGTGGGTCCCCACTCTCAGTTCTTCGGCACGTAGTCGAAGGTGTCGGGATCGGGGCCCGTGCGCTCGTGTCGATCGAGTTCGGTGATCGACTGGATGTCGTCATCCGACAGTTCGAAGTCGAAGATCGCGAAGTTCTCTTCCACCCGCGAGCGCGTGACCGACTTCGGAAAGACGATATCGCCGCGCTGGATGTGCCAGCGAAGAGTCACCTGCGCAGGAGTCTTATCGACTTTCTCGGCGATCGAGACAATGACCTGGTCGTCGAGTACCTTGCCTTGGGCGATCGGTGACCAGGCCTCGGTCGCGATGCCATGAGCCGTGTCGAATGCACGCAGGGTGTCCTGGGCAAGGTACGGGTGCACCTCGATCTGGTTGACCGCGGGCACGATGCTCGTCTCATCGAACAGTCGCTGCAGGTGGGCCTCCTGGAAGTTGGAGACGCCGATCGCCTTCACCCGTCCCGACTCATAGAGCTCCTGCATGGCCTTCCAGGTCTCTACGAAGTCGCTGATCGTCGGCAGGGGCCAGTGGATGAGGAACAGGTCGAGGTAGTCGACTCCGAGTGCCTCCATGGTGCCGTCGAAGGCCGCGAGCGCGGCATCCCGGGCGTGGAATCCGTTGTTGAGTTTGCTGGTGAGGAAGATCTCAGAGCGGTCGAGCCCCGATGCGGACACCGCTTCGCCGACCTGCTTCTCGTTGCCATACATTTCGGCGGTGTCGATGTGGCGGTAGCCCACCTCGAGGGCGTCGAGAGTCGCCTGCTTCGTGTCATCCGGGGTGATCTGGTAGACACCGAATCCGAGTTGCGGGATGACGACCCCGTTGTTCAGGGTGATCGTGGGTACGTGAGTCATAGTGCTGGTCTCCTTGCGTTCCGTTACATGTCCACTGGACGGCAACACCGCAGGTCTCCGGAGCATGCCCAGCAGTTTCCCAGAAAAATCTGACGTCAGATTCGTCCGATATCGATGAGCACCTTGCCCACGATGTCAGCTTCAACAGCCGCATGGGCCTCGGCGGTCTCAGCTAGCGAATACCGGTGCAGCGGAAGACCGGCGTCGTCGCCAATGGGCAGGGCACCATCGGTGATGGCGGCGTTGATGTCCACAGCGGCGGCGTCCCGAACATCCTGCCCCTGGGTGTACAGCAACTGGAATTGGTAACGCACGTTGAGCGTCATCAGCGTACGAATGTCGAGCACCAGCGGATCGCCACTGCTTGCGTAGGCAGCGATCGAACCCCGATTACCGATGACCTTGCTGTCGAGCTCGGCGTTCTTGTCGGGGGCGACCTCCACGATCAGGTCGACGCCGTGTGGAGCGAGTCGGCGGATCTCGAGCGCGGCATCGGTCTCGCGGTAGTCGACGACGCTGTGGGCGCCTGCCGCCCTCGCCAGGGTGGCTTTCGCCGGAGAGCTGATGGTCGTGATCACTGTCGCTCCGGCCCAGCGGGCGAGCTGAATGGCGGCGTGGCCGACGGCACCGGCGCCACCGGCGACCAGCACGGTCTTTCCGGCGAGCGCACCGGGAGCCAGTCGGGACGGGCCGTCCTCCGCAACAGTGAGCGCGCGATGCGCGGTCATGGCCGGCACTCCCAGGGCGGCACCGAGGTCGAAACTGGCAGCATCCGGAAGCGGGTAGACGTGGTCCTGCGGCAGCACAGTGAACTCCTGCGCGGTTCCGCCACTGGCGCTCTGGAATGCGGCGATCGCCGTCCAGACGCGGTCCCCCACCGTGAACCGGTGCACGCCCGCACCGACCGCGTCGATGACACCGGCGCCGTCCTGGTTGGGCACGACCTCCGCGAAGCCCATCGATTCACCCGGCTTCGATCCGCGGCGCGATTTCCAATCGGTGGGATTCACACCCGAGACGACGACGCGAATCCGCACCTCTCCCGCTTCGGGTTCGGGCACAGGGCGGTCAACGAGGCGGAGCACGGATGGGGCGCCGGTTTCGCTGTAGACGATTGCTTTCATGATGATGCCAACGCTACGCGCCACCGATCCTTCCCGGCATCCCCTCGGAGAAGAACCCCGCCAGAATCGGCGCGAGCACCACCTGGTCGACCCCGTGGTTCTGGCCTTGGACGGTGGAACGCGGACCGTGCGCGACCGCCGATGCGAGATCCTCGACCTCTCGCGCCACGGTGAGTCACGCGGTGCATCACGCGTGGGGCCGGGCGCGGACAGCCGAGGGCTCTCCCAGCCACCGACTCCCGCGCACCCGAAGTCCAAGCGCGAGGGCCCGCAGGCCGAGGTAGCCCAGCGCGAACGCGATCCAGAGCGCCAACACGCTCTGCACCTGGGCGGACCACCAGAGCAGAGGCAGGTAGAGCGCGAGAGTGAGCATGCCGCTGACCGCGAGATACCGCGCGTCACCGGCGCCGATCAGCACTCCATCGAGTGCGAATACGAACCCCGCCAGTGGCACGCCAACAGCCATCACGAGAAGCACGGGAAGCAACAACCGGAGCACCGGCGCGTCGCTGGTGAAGACCCGCCCCAGCACCGGTGAGACGGCGGCGACGATCACCCCGATCAGCATCCCGGAGATCACACCGATGCGCACCAGACGGCCTGTCAGGAATCTCATCCGATCGGGCCGCGCCGCTCCGAGGTCGTGCCCGATCATCGCCTGCCCCGCGATCGCGAGCGAATCGAGCACGAAGGCGAGCAGGGAGAACAGGGCGAGCGCCACCTGCAGGGTGGCGAGCCCGGTGACACCGAGCCGGCTCGCGGCGAACACCGTGGCGAGCATCGCCGCTCGCAGGGAGGCAGTGCGCAGGAGCAGCCAGCCACCGGATGCCGCGGCGAGGGTCACTCCGGCAAATCCGGGGCGCAGCCGCGCACCGGTCGCACGGGCTTCTCGTCGCACGGAGACGGCGAACAGCATCGCCATCCCCCATTGCGCGATGACCGTGCCGGCTGCGGACCCGGAGATTCCCCACCCGAAACCGTAGATGAACAGCGCGTTGAGAACGGCATTCGCGGCGAACCCCACCGCCACGATCGCCAGCGGGGTGCGGGTGTCCTGCAATCCGCGGAGCAGGCCGGTGGCCGCGAGCACGAAGAGCATGGCGGGGAGTCCCCAGGCGGAGATCGCGAGATAGCGGGCGGCAGCGGCCGAGACATCCGGGGCGACGCCGAAGGCCGAGACTGCGGCGGGTGCGAAGACCAGCCCGACCACGAGGAGCACCACTCCCAGCACGAGTGCGAGCCACGTGCCATCCACTCCCGCTCGCACGGCGGCGCGGCGGTCTCCGGCTCCGAGGAGGCGTGCGACGGCCGGGGTGGTGGCGTAGGCGAGGAATACGAGTAGGCCGACAGCGGTCTGCAGCACGACGCTCGCAATTCCGAGCGCGGCGAGTGGAACGCTGCCGAGATGACCAACCAGCGCCGTGTCAACGAGCAGGAAGAGGGGCTCCGCGATGAGGGCGGCGAGCGTGGGAACGGCCAGTCGCAGGATCTCGCGGTCGAGCGGACGGACTCTCACCCGGTCAGGCTAGCGTCCCACTCGGGGGTTCAGGACCGCCCGGCCAGGTGTCGGACGCGCCGATGCCGCATATCAGCGCGGGCGTTCGATCTCGGCGACGATACCCGGGAGAACGCGAGCCATATACGGACCCCAGAGGAACTTGATGATCGCAGCGAGCGGGAGCCCGAAGCCGGGCTTCGAGTGGAAGGTATACCGCCAGCGGATGAGGGTGCCATTCGGTGCCCGTGTGAAGGTCCATTCCGCGCGTGCGCTCTCCACCATGACGCCGAAGATCTTCTGGAAGTCGGTGAGGTTGTAAGCGAAGAACTCGAGCCGATCCACGTTGGTCGTGTGCTCGATCACACTTCCCCCGTCCGAGAGCATCAGCTGGCGGGTCTGGCCGACCCGATCCCAGTCGCCGGTCTGGTCACGCACCTCCATTACGGCAGGCAGCAGGCCGGCCGCCGGATAGAGACCAACCGGCGTGTGCATCGTGGCGACGTCCCAGGTGCGGTCCAGGGGAGCCGCGGCGAGCAGTTCAGTGGTGGCGGTCGCGCTGCGTCCAGACATTCGGTGCCTCAGTTTCCCGTGGTGGCGTGTAATACCGGTGTTTCGGAGCCGGTGGCGTTCGGCTTTCCCATCATCCACCCGTCGGTGTCTCGATGACTACACGAAACCTGCACCCGCGGCTGGATACGGGCGACTTGCCCCCATCAGCACGAGCACCCCGATAGCGTTGGCGGGGGATACGCTCACTTGCGGAGGGTCACATGCGTCGCGGCGGGAGTTACGTCTCCCGCCATGAGGTCTTTTTGCCACCGCGACGTTTTGGCCCTGCCGGTCACGGCACACCTCATCGCGTTAGTGCGGAGCGGCGACGAAGGCCGAGCACGCGAGCAGTCTCACGGACCGCGAGGAAGATCGCTGCTGCGAGGCCGATGAATGCCGAGTCCTGCAGGGCGAGAGCTCGGGTACCGAAGAAGCCGGCGACGAACGGCACATAGAGGATCACGCCCATGATGGCCACGGCGACACCGATCGCGAGCCAGAAGGTTCGGTTGGAAAACTGGTATCGGGTGAAGAATCCGTGGATGCTGCGCCGCTGGATGATACTCACCAGCTGACACACCATGATCGTGCCGTAACTGACCGACATGGCCGAGGCGAGCACCTCCGAAGGCACGGTCTCGGTGAAGGGGTCGACGCCGGCTCGTTGATCGAACAGCAGGTAGTTCGTGATCGAGAAGCCTCCGATGAGAGCCCCGCACCAGGCCAGGTCCCAGAGCGAGCGCCGGTTGAGGATACGCTCCCGCGGATCACGCGGCAGCTCCCGCATCGTCTCTCCCTCTTCCGGATCTCTCCCACAGGGTCGATGGCCAGGAATTGCAGCACATTGAGTGCGAGGGGCACGCCGAACAGCGAGGGGCAGGCCGAGACTCGCAGAGTTCACGACGAACTCTGCGACGTTGGACGTGAGACAGCTCAGCACGCCCTTGCGGATGTTGCGATAGATGGTGCGGCCCTGGCGCACGGCCCCGACCAGTGTCGAAAAGCTGTCGTCCAGCAACACGACCTCCGCGGCCTGCCTGGCCACATCAGTGCCAGACTCGCCCATCGCCACGCCGATGTTCGCGTGCCGCAGCGCGGTGGCGTCATTGATGCCGTCCCCCGTCACCGCTACGATGCGGCCCGAGTTCTTCACGAGGTCGATGATGCGTACTTTGTCTTCTGGTGCGACCCTGCTGAAGACGGTTCCGCCAGGGAGAGCGTGCGCGAGCGCCTCGGCATCGGGCATCGGGCATCGGGCATCGACACGAGTTCGGTGCCGGTTCGGTGCCGGTGACGATGGTGAGTCCGTCATCTCCCGCAAGACCGGCCTGCCGAGCGATCGCTGCGGCAGTGAGCGAGAAATCACCCGTCACGATATTCACCTTCACCCCCGCCGCGATCACATCAGCCATCACTTCGGGCACCGCGGTACGGATGGGTCGATCATCGATACGAGGCCGAGTACAGTGAGGGCTTTTTCGATCACGGCGATGTCCCCGGTCGTCGCGTCGGCCGGAGTGATCGATCGACGCGCGAAAGCGAGATGACGAAGGGCTCGACTCGCCGTCTCGGTGTGGAGGGCGAGCCGGGCGGCGCGATCCGCATCGGTGATGTCCCGCCCGGGGGTACCGTCGTCGATCCGGGAAGAGCGGGCGAGGATGCTCTCCGGTGCGCCCCTCACCCAGGCCGTGACCGACCCGCCGGTGCCCTGACGCATCGAAGTCATCAGTTTGCGCATTGAATCGAAGGGGAGTCCGCCCACCTCCACGGCCGCGGAGAGCAGCGCCGCCCAGATCGATTCCGAACTTGCTCGGCGGCTCGATCCGTCCGGTCGGGACATAGCCGATGATCGTGACGCAGTAGGAAACAAAACTGCGACCAGCTCGGTGACCGTCATCTCGTCGCGCGTGAGAGTGCCGGTCTTGTCGGTGCAGATCACGTGGGTGGCGCCGAGTGTCTCGACGGAGCTCAGCCGTTTGACGAGCGCTTTCTGTTTCGCGAGCGCGCCCGCGGCGGAGGCGAGCGCCGTGTTGACCTCGGCCGGAAGCCCCTGGGGGATCAGGGCACACGCGAATCCGACGGCGAACGGCATCGCCTCCTTGATCGGAAGATCGGCCTGCACCGCGATCACAAGCACCACGATCGAAACGGCCCCGACCCCGTAGCTCACATACTTCGCGATATTGGAGGTCCCGATTTGCAGCGGGCTCCGTGCGGTCGGGGCGGATTGGCTCAGCTGGGCGATCCTGACGAGCTCGGTCCGGAAGCCCGTCGCGACGACTACCGCGAAGGCCCGTCCGGTTGCCACCGTCGTTCCTGCGAACGCCATGTTGTGGCGATCCGCTACGGGCACTTCATGCGGGATCGGGTGCGAATGCTTGCGGGTCGGATCGCTCTTCCCGGTGAGCGCGAATTCGTTCGTCGAAAACGCGGTGGTGTGGATCAGGCGCACATCGGCGGGTATGGAGACACCCTCAGCCAGTCGGCGAACTGGCGAAGTCATCGCCGAATCCCGGACTCCTTCGCGAGCTCGACGATGACGTTTCGCCCGAACCGCAGCCGGTGCTCGGCGACCACCGCGGTGGTCAATCCGGTCGGGGTGGTCTCGAACTCCCTGACGACCGCATCTGCAGCGTCGAGATAGGCGCGTGCTGGGATGGTCATCCCGTGAGTTGCGTGGCGCTGGCCTTCGACGATTCCATGAGCTCAGCCTGGGTGCGCCGCAGCGGATCGCCGACGGCGGGTGGACCGCAGATCGAGCAGTCCGAGGATGAGGGCCGCGAGGCAGAACAGGATGGCCACTGCGATACCGGCTATGAGTGCTGCCGAGAAGTCCTCCGGATGCTCCGCTGGCGAACCCTGCTTGGTCGACGCTGCACTGCCGGCGATGACCGCGAAGAACACCGCCCCGATCGACGCCTGCCCGATCGCGGCTCCGACGCGTTGGGACGTCTGCAGCACGCCACCGGCCGAGCCGCCGATGCGCCTGTCGACATCCGCGAGCGACAGGGTCTGGTTCGGAGTGATCACGGCGCCTCCGCCGACCCCGATGAGAAAGAGTGGAAAAGCGAGACGCAGGATGATCGCGCCCGGGTCGGTGAGAGCTGGCGCAGCCGCCACGACGAGTGCGATCCAGGCCGCACCGATGATGAACAGGGTGACACCCAACACCACGAGCGGTCGGCCGATGCGTGGCACCAGTCGGCCCGCGATCGGCGCGGACACGGCGGAGCCCACCGCGAGCGAAGTCACGGCGAGAGCCGCCTGGAGCGGCTCGAACCCTATTCCCTGCTGCAGGTAGAGCGTGAGCACGAGAGGGAGCCCGGTGGAGCCGCAGAAGTACAGCAGGATGAAGGTGACCCCGATCGTGAACGATGGCTGGCGGAAGAGCCGCAGATCGAGCAGTGGAGAGGCTTCGGCGATGGTGAGTCTGGCCTCTCTCCGCACGAACAGTGCCGCGAAGGCCGCACCGGGCACGAGCAGCAGGAAGATCCATCCCGAGCGGAAGGTGCTGAACTCCACGATCGGAAAAAGCACACAGAGGATGGCGATTCCGAGCAGGATCGCACCGGGCACGTCCAGCCTCTGGCGCTGCACCGAATTCGGAGTTCGTGCCTCTCGCACCCAGGCCAGGGCGAGCACGATGGCCGTGATCCCAATGGGCAGGTTGATGAAAAATACGAGTCGCCAGCCGAACTCCGGTCCGCCGAGGGCGATGAGCAGCCCACCCACGACTGGACCGAGCGCCGTCGCCACGGCGAGTGCGAGCCCGAGGCGTCCGAACGCCCGCCCGCGTTCCGAGCGGGGAAACGCGTTCTGAATGTATCCCGAGACCTGGGGTCCCAGCACTCCCCCGAATAGCCCCTGCACCACCCGGGCCACGATGATGAATAGCGGATCGGGCGACAGGCCCACCGCCGCACTCGCGACGACAAACCCGACGAGGCCGACGATGAAAATACGACGACGGCCACCGATATCCCCGAGCCGTCCGCCGATGATCGGCATCAGGCCGAATGCGAGCACGTAGCCGGTGACGATCCATTGCAATTCCGACGGACTCGAGCCGGTCGAGCGCCCAATCGACGGAAGGGCAACGTTCGTGACGCTCACATCGAGAAGCGCGGCGAACTGGCCGAGAAGCAGCACCCCGAGCGCACGCCAGCGGCGAGGATCCGGGAACGTCTCGCTGGCACTCGCCCGAGCATCCGCCATGCGATACCTCCTCTCACCCCCAGTAGATCAGAGAGAAGTGGGCGCGCGGTCTGGCCTCCGTGCGGATGCCCGCCTAGCATGTGGGCTACGAGACTGGTGCCCAACGAACCGAGAGGCGCCACATGCCTGAACCCATCGACACCCGCGTAGCCGTCTACATCGACTTCGACAACATCGTCGTTTCGAGGTACAACCAGCTGCATGGCGCCCGCAGGTTCAGCACCGATGGTGCCCGCAATTTCGGACCCGACACCGCGGGAGTCGTCGGCACCCGGCTTCGGGAGGCGACCGTCGACTTCGGCGCGGTGCTCGACTACGCCTCCTCATTCGGGCCCATCGTGATCAGCCGCGCCTACGCAGACTGGTCCGCCAAAGCAAACGCCAGCTACCAGAAGCAGCTCATCGATCGGGCGGTCGACCTCACCCAGCTCTTTCCCACGACGCAGGCGATGAAGAACGGCGCCGACATCCGGCTTGCCGTCGATGTGGTCGAGGACCTGTTTCGCCTCGACGACCTCACCCACGTCGTGATCGTCGCCGGCGACTCCGACTACATCGCCCTCGCCCAGCGCTGCAAGCGGCTCGGGCGATACGTCGTGGGCATCGGGGTGGCCGGTGCCACCAGTCGATCCCTCGTCGCCGCCTGCGACGAGTTCCAGGACTACGACGACCTTCCGGGTCTCGTGAGCCCAGGTGACGACGACGGTGTGGCGGCGATCGATCCGCCGGTGGAGGCTGCCGTCCCCGCATCCGGACCTCCCCCCAGGGCGACGCGCAGGCAGGCTTCCATCGAAAAGTCGAAGACCTCCGTCACCGAAGACGACGCCCCCATCAAGCTCTCTCCCCGGGCCGCGACGAATCTCATGATGCGAGCGCTTCGACTTGGCATCGCCAAGAGCGACAGCGAGTGGATGCCGAGCTCAGAGGTCAAGAAGCAGATGCGGCGAATGGACCCTGGGTTTAATGAGTCGGCCCTCGGCTACAAGACCTTCACCGACTTCGTGAAGTCGCGCAGTGGACAGGTGGAGATGGATGATGGTGGAGCCAACAATTCCCGCCGCGTCCGACTCAGGCCCGCAGCCTCGCCGACAGGCTGACCGACCTGCGGCCCTTGGAGCGGCAGAATAGCGCCATGACTCTCCCCCGCAGCACACCCGAGGCCGAGGGCATCGCCTCCTCCGCCATCCTCGACTTCATCCGGGCCGCCGACGCCCAGCTCGACAGCCTGCACAGCGTGATGGTCGTGAGGCACGGCGCTGTGGTCGCCGAGGGCTGGTGGTCGCCGTATGCGGCGCACTATCCGCACATGATGTTCTCGGTGAGCAAGAGCTTCACCTCTACCGCGGTCGGGCTCGCGATCAGCGAGGGGCTCCTCTCCCTGGACGACCGCGTCGTCGAGCTGTTGCCACACGACCTGCCGACGGAGATCGATGCTCGCCTTTCTGCCCTCACCGTGCGCCATCTGCTCACCATGACCACCGGGCATGCGGCGGACACCGTCTCCCTCACCGACGACTCTCACGGCGACAACTGGGCTCGCGCGATACTGGCCCAGCCCCTCGACTTCACCCCGGGTACGCACTACGTGTACAACAGCGGTGCGACGCACCTGCTGTCGGCGATCGTGCAGCGCGCCACGGGCGAACGCCTGCTCGACTACCTGGGTCCGCGCCTCTTCGAACCGCTCGGAATCACGGATGCCACCTGGGAGAGTTCCCCTCAGGGAATCGACGCCGGTGGGTGGGGGCTCAGCATCACCACCGAGCAGCTGGCCACTTTCGGACAGCTTCTCCTGCAGCGGGGGCAGTGGCAGGGGAGTCAACTCGTGCCAGCGGAGTGGATCGACGAGGCCACCGCGCCGCAGGTCGACACCTCTGATACCGATCACGACCTCGATGGTCGGCAGGGCTACGGGTACCAGTTCTGGCGCAATCGTCTCGCCGGGTACCGCGCCGACGGAGCGTTCGGCCAGTTCTGTCTCGTGCTGCCGGAACAGGATGCTGTGGTGGTGCTCACGTCGGCACTGCCGGTCTCGCAAGCCGCGCTCGACCTCGTGTGGAAGCACCTGCTCCCGGCATTCGGCGACTCAGCACTGCCTGCCTCGGAGACGCCGCTGGCCGAGGTGCTTGCGGCACTCACCCTGCCGACCGTTGCCGGGGAGGCCGCCACAGCCACGGCAGACCGGGTGGCGGGCATCCGCTTCCCCTTCGATCATCCCTCCGTCACGGCGGTGACGGTGGAACCGGGGCGGCTCACGGTCGATGAGAACGGTGCGATCACCGAGATTGGCTTTGGTCACGGCGACTGGGTCGCCTCTGCCGATTCGCGGGTCTGGGCGAGCGGTGC
>Ga0209512_1004032_pt1 | contig 13223 bp, 10 predicted proteins | sample frozenSSSSmetaG_FD_184142 | JGI IMG/M metagenome (GOLD analysis project Ga0209512, IMG submission 184142) | Glacier valley bacterial and archeal communities from Borup Fiord, Nunavut, Canada, to study Microbial Dark Matter (Phase II) -... | ecosystem: Environmental > Aquatic > Freshwater > Ice >... | reverse complement strand
CGGCGATATGGCCACGATCCATCCTGAAGGCTACATCAAAATTGTAGATCGCAGTAAAGATTTGGTGAAGTCTGGTGGTGAATGGATCAGTTCGGTAGAGTTGGAAAACGCGCTAATGGGTCACCCAGCGGTCGCTGAAGCCGCCGTGATCAGCATCCCCCATCCGAAATGGCAGGAGCGCCCGTTGGCAGTGGTGGTGCTCAAGCCGGAGATGAGCGCGACCCGCGATGAGCTGTTGGATATGCTGCGCTTGAAATTTCCGAAGTTCTGGATTCCAGACGATGTGACGTTCATCGATGCGATCCCCAAAACGTCAACGGGCAAGTTTCTCAAGGCGGCGCTGCGTGAGCAGTTCAAGGATTACGTGGTCACCGTGGTAACTCTGCAAAGCGCTGATTGATAAAGCGTTGAGCCAAAATCGGTGTGTTATAATCGCCTTATGGCACACACCAAACGACTCGTCATAAAACTCGGAACGAGCGTGCTGACGGACGGCACGCGCCGCCTTTCACAGCGCCGAATGCTTGAATTGGCACGGCAGATCGCGCATTTGTACGACGGCGGTTACCAGATGGTGATCGTCTCGTCGGGCGCGATCGCGGCAGGTCGGCAGGCGCTGGATTACCCGGAACTGCATCCGTCGCTGCCTGCCAAACAGATGCTGGCGGCGGTCGGGCAAGGGCGCTTGATCCAACTGTACAGCGAACTTTTCAGCTTGTTCGACATCATCGTTGGACAAGTGCTTTTGACGCGTGGTGACATTGCCAACCGAACGGGCTACCTCAACGCCCGTGATACGCTGCTGACGCTGCTGGATCATCGTATTTTGCCGATCGTCAACGAGAACGATACGGTTGCCACCGATGAAATTCGCGTGGGTGACAACGATAATCTGTCGGCACTGGTGGCTAATTTGGTGGACGCCGATCTGCTGATCCTGCTGACCGATCAAAATGGGTTGTACACCGCCGATCCGCGTACCCATCCCGATGCCGAACTGATCCCGCTGGTGGCACGCATTGATGAAACGACCTGGGCACAAGCGGGCGGCACCACGTCTGGCCTGGGCACAGGCGGCATGGTCACCAAATTGCAGGCGGCAGAGCTGGCCGCGCGCAGTGGCACGGAAACGATCATCGCGCCCGGCGCATTGCGTGATGTGCTGACACTGATCGCGCATGGTGAGCCGATCGGCACGCGCTTTCTGGCGCAAACAACGTTCGTGGAGAGTCGCAAGCGTTGGCTGATCTCTGAAAAAGCGCAGGGCATGTTGATCGTTGATGACGGCGCGGCGGATCGTTTACGCAACGGCGGCGCGAGTTTGCTGCCCATCGGTATCAGCAGTGTGGAAGGCGATTTTGAACGCGGCTCACCCGTATACGTGGCGACGGCGGACGGCCAACCCTTTGCACTCGGCCTGATCAATTACGATGCCGACGAAACCGGCCAGCTTGTACGGGTGCAATCGCGCGCCATCACCGAAAAGCTCGGCTATACCTACGGTGACGAAATCATTCACCGCGACAACCTGATCCTGTTGTGAAAGGGCGCTGACCATCAGGGCGCTTTGCTCGGCTCAAACTTCTGTGAGGTGAGCACTTCCAGCGTGAAAATGCCGCTCGCGAACATGCGCCGCGTGATCTTCAGATATTTGCGAAAATCCTGATAGACGGTTTCGCTTGCCAATGCGCTCAATTCCGCGTGATGATTGAACATATTCGATGACCAATGTTCAAGCGTGCGGTAATAATGCGGTTGCATGTCGATCGTCTGTACGCGCACCAATTGAAGGTTATTATCGTTCAGCAGTTGCAGTTCTTCGGCAAGTAAGTGATAGTGGCCGGAAAAACCAAATATCGCGTGAACATGATCCGCCGCGCGATCGAAATTGGTGAAATATTCGTGCGTCAGATGCAGCTCTTTGTTGACCACCCGGCCACCCGGCCTCAGCCATTGCCAGCAGCGCGCAAAGAATTCGCCCAAATTGCGAAAATGGACGCTTGCTTCGTCACTGTAGATCGCATCGAAGCCTTGCTCGTCGTTGTAGTTTTCCCAATGTGAGAGCACGAACTGTGCATCGACGCCATGATGTGCCGCGCGTGCTTGCGCTGCCGTGACTTGTGACGGCGTAACCGTGATACCGACGCCGCTCACGCTGTACTTTTTGCACAGGTACACCAGCGGACCGCCCCATCCGCAGCCCACATCCATGATCCGCATTCCGGGCTTCAAATTCATTTCGTGTGCCAGTAAATCCAGCTTGGCCCCTTGCGCTTCAGTGAGCGTGGTGGTCGCATTCGGCCAGATCAGCCCGGAGTACACATTCCATTCACCACCTGTGAAATCATAATAAAACTGCGGATTTTGCTCGTAGTGCCCTTGAACTCGTACGCTTTCTTCCTGTTGATCGTAAGTCTGGTACAGGTGATGTTCGTCAGGTATCGTTTGTTTAGGCATCTGGCGTGATCCTTGTGATGAATTCTGGCTGAATTATTTGACGGTCAAACCGCTGATCACCTGTTCAACGCGGGCAACTTCAGGGCCGATCTCAGAAAGTTTATATTGTGCTGCCGCTTTGTGAAGCAGCTCAAGTGCGGCTGTCGGATTACCGCGCTCAGCATATGAAACGCCCCAGGCGAATTGTGTTCTGGCGAGCAGCAGAAGTCCGTCACCCACCTTAACAACGCTGGCACTTTCCGCGAAATGCACATCGGCGGCATCCCACTGTTTGAGCGCGGACAGCGTTTGCCCCCATGTGCAGTGCGCCATGCCTTTCGCTACATTACTGTTTGTTTTCTCGCCGAGCGCGACCGTTTTTTCGGCAATGGCGAGTGCATCCTGATAACGACCCGCATTATAAGCGATCTGTGCATCATATGCCGAAAACAATTCGCCCAAGATTAAAGTTGTGCCAAAGGTACGCGCAATATCCTGTGAGCGCAGGATATTCGCCTGAGCCGCCTCATGCTGTCCTAACAAACTGTAAGCCAAAGCAACAAAAGCGTGGGAAAAGCTGAGATACAACTGATCGCCTGCCTTCTCGGCAATGGCGATCGATTCAGAGGCGGCTTTCAGCATCGTTTCGCCGTCGTTACCAGTTGCATAGATGAAACATAAAACGGTCAGACAACCTGTAATGCCCGTCGGATAATTCAACTTGCGGGCGAGCGCTAAACCGCGTTGATTTTCAGCGATACCTTCCGCATAGCGACCACGCCCACTAATCGCGCCGCCCAAAAAGGAAAGCGTCAGAATGTATTCCGGCCAGTGTCCGACCTTTTCCAGCGCCGCCCGTGCTTGCGTCAACAGCGCTTCCGCCTTTGGATATTGCCCCTGATTAGTTAAGGCGCGTCCAATGACCGCCGCTGGTAAAGCCAACAATTCGGCATCACCTGACGCTTGTGCAAGGCCGAGCACCTGCTGAAAATAGCCGCCTGCTTTGGCAAATTCGTTGTTGTAATAATAGGCGCGTCCCGTCCAGTAGAGCACGCGCGCAAGACGCAGCTGATCGGCTGCGTCCGGTTCACCATCCGCCATTAGTTTGCGCACGATGGCTTCCGAGTCGGTCAGCAGCGCCAAAGTCGTGTGCGGATTCGTATTGGTGTACGTGATGCTCACCTGTTTAAGCGTCACGTCGATACGTAAGCGTGCCACTACGGGCGTTTCGGGCAGCTTTGCCAGCGTATCGATCGCCTGCACATAGTATGAGCGAGCATCTGTCATGGCGTACAGGCGCGCTGCGTTGTCGCCCGCTTTGATCAAATACTCCACTGCTTTAGACCAGCGTTCACCCCGCAAAAAGTGATAGGCCAACGTCGAGCTTTGTTCCGCGCTGCCACCGCTGACCATTTCGAGCGCGACGGCCACTCGTTGATGCATGTTTCGGCGTTCGTCAGCGGCTAAACTACGCAGCATCCCTTCGCGCAATTTATCGTGCGCAAAACGCCACTTCCCTTCGTTGATGTCAAACACGGAAGCATCCGAGCAGCGCGTCAGCCAGCTATCCAGATTTTCTGCCGGATCAATGACATGCAGCACGTCTGGATCAATCTGGCGACCAAAGACAGCCGCCACTTGCAACAGCGGACGATCCGCCACCGCGACTCGATCGAGCCGTCGCTCTACCACCCGCGTAATACCGTCTGCGAAAATGTGATCGGGCAGGCTTACCGTCCCCACCCGATCGAGCTGACCGGCTTCCTCAGCCAGTGCGCGCACCACTTCGATGATGAAAAAGACGTTACCTTCCGTTTCACGCTCCAACAATTCGAGGACGCGCGGCTCACGTCCGGCAGCGCCGAGCATGGCCTCGCTCAGTTCACCGATGCTGGCCTCGCCCAAACGGTTCAGCGTGATCGTCTCGAATTGTTCGAGCTGCTTTGGTAAATCCGCTCGCTCGTCATTGCGATAGCTGCCCAATATCAACAGTTGAATCTGTGATGCGCGTTTGCTGAGCCGATTCAGCAGCGCCAGGCTTTCGTTATCCGCCCAATGCAAATCTTCTAAAATGATGATCATCGGCTGTTCTTGCCGATCAAATATGCCGTCGATGCTCTCGAACAGCTTATTTTGGGCATCTTGCGCAGTCAGTTCGGGCTGCTCTACTACCGTTCGATCCAGCAGGGTTGGCAGATCAGGGATCAAGCGCGTGAGTGCGGCCACCTGCGCATCCTCCAAATCGACCAGCAGCGCGGGCAAGCGCAGCACATCACGCCATACGTGATAGGGAGCGCCACCTTCACTGACCGCCTGACCGCGCACCACCAATGCGCCGCGTACCAACCCTTGTGTCTGCGTTTCGCTCAACAGGCGTGACTTGCCGACGCCGCTCTCGCCACCGATCAACCAACTGCTGCCGCTGCCCTGAAACATGCGATTGAGCGTGCTCAGCAGGTAATTCGACTCCTTATCGCGTCCGATCATGGGTGCCGCTTGTAGAAAGCTCTCACGAATGGCAGCGGCTTCGGGCGGAATCGGGCGATCGACGGCTTTGTTCAACGCGATAATGGTAGCCTGCGCTGTTGGATAGCGTTCCTCCGGTGCTTTGGAGAGCAGACGCCGAATGACAGCGGATAACGCTTGCCGCTGCTGATCGCTCAAATCCGATCCTTCAACCTGCACCATGTCATCGCCCACGCCGTCGTACCATTTAGCGGATTCCGCACTCAATGCAGCTTGTACCGCCGAGGCTTCAAAGCCGCTCAGACTCGGTTCACTGTTCAGGATGTCGGCCATGAGTTTGGAGACGCTGACCGTTTCAAACGGATGCTTGCCCGTGAACAATTCGTAAGCGATCACGCCGATCGTGTACAGGTCGGTAACTTCGCTGATCGGGTCGCTGCGCAGCACTTCGGGCGCCATGTAAGCCAGCGTACCGACGACCGACTCGCTTGCCGCTTCACGTTGATCGCGCGCCGCTGATAGGCCGAAGTCGAGCACTTTGATTTGTCCGTTGACGACCAGAATATTGTTCGGCTTCAGGTCACGATGCAGAATGCCACGCCGATGCAAATACACCAACGCCTGAAGCAGCTGCGTCAGCAGATCGCTTTTAGTGTCGATCGATTGGCCGCGTCCGGCTTCAATGATAGTTTGCGCGTTTTCCAATAAATCCATCGTGAAGTATGGCTGGCGCAGTTCGTCGAAGCCATAATCGCGGACGCCGATAATATTGGGGTGGCGCAGGGATGACAGCATCTGAAACTCACGCGCCAGCGACAATCGCAAATCGGTGCTTTCGCTGGTGAGGGTGGTGAATACGAGCCGTTCAGTTGCGGTCGTCACCTGTTTAAGCGCCAAAAATTGCCCGGTCAGACGATCAATTGCGCGGTACACCGTGCCCATGCCGCCTTCGCCAAGTTTATTGACCACGATGTAGCGTTTACCAATGATCGTCTGTGTGTTTGTCTGCATTTCAACTACTATATATTGCTGCGGTTTAGAAAAATTGTTTGGAAGCGTGGCAATGCGCCTTATCACACGGATTATAACGCGTTTTGGGCTGAGTGTGGCTATATTATGTGTACAATGGTGGTAAAAATTTAGGCAAAGTGCGTAAAGGGAGTCGGTAAAGCATGTCACTTGAAACATTAGACACAATCGATTGGCACGCGTTGCAAGGTGCTTACGGTCCGGCGGACAAGGTGCCGATACTTCTCCGCAAACTTGCCACTGTAACAGACAAAGCGCGGCGCAGTGAGCTGTGGGATGATCTGGTTAACGTTATCAACCATCAGACTACGATCTATGAGGCAACAGCGCCTACAGTACCTTTTCTCGTCGAACTGCTGCAAGATGAAGCGGTGCCAAATCGACACGAAATGCTTGACATGTTGGGCGGATTTTACAGTAGTTATTTTGAGAGTGACCAGTATAAAAGCCAAGGTGATCAAGATAACATCATTGAGTCGTCTTGGACAAGATTTCAGAGAGAAAGCAGCATTGCAGTCAGCTCATACCTTCCATTGTATCTACAGTTGTTAAATAGTCTTGACGCTGGTATTCGGCTGAACGATGTTCATTTATTAACCTATTTTAGGCACTACAGCGTGCAAATCATTCCGCAATTTTTGGCGCTGCTAAAAACTGAAACGGAATCAGCGATACGTGTGGCATTGGTCAAGGGTTTGTGGGCACTTACAACGCCTGCTCAAACTTACGCATCCCTTTTTGAGTCACTGTTTCACGATCCAAATGAAGCTGAAACAGTCTGTTGGGAATCGGCGTGCATTATCACTGAACTCAGCAAGATTACGGGTCAACCGTTACCGGACGATATAGTTGAGCTATTCGTTGAGGCCATTCGTGACCTGTCCACGCTTGACAGCGACTCAAAGTTGGGAGGTGAGCACAAGCGTTTCACGGCCTCAAGTTCACTGTATAATTTTAGCGCTGAATTAGCGGACACAACCATTATAAACTGGTTGCATCTTTTAGCAATTGCGCCGGATGATATAATCCCGCGTCTTGCCAGTTCATTGATCCGCATTGCTTTTCCAGACGATCTTAGGCACGGGTGGGGATCATATACTCTCATGTTACCTACCAATTTGACAGACGCACAGCGTATTATCTTGACTGCACTTTGCGATGATGAAACAGTATGGAACACTATTCCTGTCGATGTTGGCATATTATGGCGGCCACATCCAACGCCAATGCCAATTTTATCGAATGCACTGAGGGCATTGGGGCTGCCTAAGACACGCGAAACCCTGCGCGCGTTTTTGAACACTCCGTGAGCGGCTAAAGCGTTGTGCGTATGCGCTTTGCTTTTACCCGGCGTACACCGCCTGTTTCACGTAAGAAAAGGCATGTCCGCTTGCTCTGAATTTGTAGACCATAAACGGGCAAATTGTATAACGCTTGTGATACAAAGTTCGTACAAAGCGCCCGATGTTAACCGCATTTAACTATTCTATGGTATGATGATGTCCGTTAGATAACGTAAGCTGAAATGGAGTACCTCCTGCCGGTATGACCCTTATCTTTTCGTCTGCGCAACCTGTCCGTCCGAAGTCGTTGCGGTCTATGCCTCTGGTGCTGGCCGTGTCGCGTATCTGTGCATATCTAGACAAGGAACCTTATTATGACGGTCGTTTCAACGCGTGCGATCCAGGTTAACACTGAAATCCCTGGACCGAAGGCACGTGAAATTCTGGCGCGGCGTGATGCTGCGGTTGTTCGTGGGTTAGGACGCGCAACGCCGGTCGTGGCTGCTCATGCGCACGGTGCATTGGTCACCGATGTGGATGGCAACACGTTCATTGATCTGGCGGGCGGCATTGGCGTATTGGCGGTTGGGCACACGCCCGGCGCGGTCGTCGATGCGATTAAGAAACAAGCTGAAGAATTGATCCACCTCTGCTCGTTGGTCGGCACCACCGAATCCTACGTGCAAGTCTGCGAAATGCTGAATGGGCTGACCCCTGGCGATTTCCCAAAGAAGACTATTCTCTCCAACGTCGGCGCGGAAGCGGTCGAAAACGCGATCCGCTGCGCACGCGCTTATACAGGTCGTCCCGCCATTATTTGTTTTGAGGGCGCGTATCACGGTCGCACACTATTGACCATGACGCTCACCAGCAAGTACGATCTGTTCAAAAAGGGTTTTGGCCCCTTCGCCTCCGATGTGTATCGGCTCGGTTTCCCCTACCAGTACCGCCGCCCATCGCAAATGAGCGAGGACGAGTTTACCGATTGGTGCATCACGACCTTCGATAATGCGCTCGTAGCGCAGGTCGATCCATCAGCGGTTGCTGCGGTCATTATTGAGCCGATGCTCGGTGAAGGCGGTTTCATCCCGACGCCTTTGCGCTACATGCAACACATCGCGATGCGCTGTCAGCAGCACGGCATGATGTTGATCGCCGATGAGATTCAGACCGGCTTTGGGCGTACCGGCAAGATGTTCGCCATTGAACATTACGGCGTCGTGCCGGATATGGTCGTCACCGCCAAATCGCTTGGTGCGGGAATGCCGATCAGCGCGGTCACAGGCCGGGCGGATGTGATGGACGCGCCCAACCCCGGCGGCATCGGCGGCACTTACGGCGGCAATCCGCTGACCTGTGTGGCCGCAATCCAGACCATCCAAATGCTGCAAGAGGATAAGCTGGTAGAACGTGCCGATTATCTCGGTCAGATCATGCGCGAACGCTTCGAGGGTTGGCGCGACACGATCGACTTGATCGGGGATGTGCGCGGCCTCGGCGCGATGCTGGCAATCGAACTGGTGCTCGATCGCACCACTAAAACGCCCGCCAAAGACCTGACGCTGGCGATTATTCAAGAGGCCAACCGACGCGGCCTGATTATGATCCGCGCCGGATTGTATAGTAGTTGTCTGCGCTTCCTGATCCCACTGGTCATCACGGATGATCAGCTGCACGAAGCGCTCGATGTTCTCGAAGATGTTTTGCTCGATATACAGAAAGGGAGGTAGCGGAGTTGGGAACTTCGTTTCTTCCCATTTCTGCGAGTAACGATCATGGAAACAATAACTGTTGCCAACATGACCCCTGCTCATGTGGCGGCCTTGGCCGCACTTCAACCATTGGTGTTCCCGACGCTTCACGCCGACGAACATCTCAAAGTCGCGCATTTTATGAATCATTTGCGCTTATTCCCGGAAGGGCAGTTCGTCGCGCAGGCTAATGGCAAGACCATCGGGTCAACCTCAACCATGCGCATGAACTTCGATTTCGATCACCCGCAGCACAGCTTCCTGGATATTATCGATCATGGCTGGCTGAGTGGACATAATCCGCGTGGCGAATGGCTGTACGGCGCGGATATGAATGTGCATCCTGACTATCGACGGTTGGGCGTCGGCAAAACGCTGTACGCGGCGCGCACTCGCTTAGTCGAACGGCTCAATCTGCGCGGTCAGATCGCGGGCGGAATGCTCCCTGGCTACGTCAATCATGCTGATAAGATGAACATTCACGAGTATTGCCAGCGCGTCGTAGCAGGCGATCTGATCGACCCGACGCTGACGGCACAACTCAAAAATGGCTTCCGCTTCGTAGCGGTGCTGTACGATTATTTCATCAACGCGAACGGCGTCTACAAAGCTGCCGCGCTGATCGTCAAGGACAACTTGAACCATATGCCGCTTGCGGCGTAGGTGCAAATCTAACAGCAAATCAAAGTTTTTCTTTCCCTGACTCCCTTCCCCTGTACATGGGGGAGGGTTGGGGTTAGGGGTCAACGGCTTTTTGCGTTACAATGAACACGCATTCCATTTCTCAGGAAACTAATTGATCTGTGTTCATCTCGTTTGAAGGACCCGACGGTGGCGGCAAAACTACCCAGGTGAGCTTGCTTGCCGAGCGTCTGAGTGCGCAAGGCTACACCGTGATCCGCTGTCGTGAGCCAGGTGGCACTCCTATTGGCGATCAAATCCGCGAAGTGCTGCACGCGCTCCACAATGATGAGATGGACGCACGCACTGAATTTTTGTTGTATGCCGCCTCGCGTGCGCAGTTGGTGCATGAAGTGATCCGTCCTCATCTGGCTCAGCAGCATATCGTCATTGTGGATCGCTATGTAGACAGCACCTTTGCCTATCAGGGCTACGGGCGTGGCCTTGATCTGAACGCTTTATATGAGATCACCAGCTTTGCTACGGGTGGTTTACTACCGGATTGCACTTTTTATCTGGATATTGAACCATCGGACGCTTTGGAACGTCGCCAGCAGGCAGCGCTCGCAGGCGCGGAATGGACGCGCATGGATGCGCAAGCGCTCGATTTTCACCAGCGCGTTCGTGATGGTTACGAAGCGTTGATCGCGAACGATGAGGCACGCTGGATACGCGTTGACGCGACCCAAACCGTGACGGAAGTGGCGGCGGCGATTGATGCGGCATTGCAAGCATATTTATCCTGATGGGCAGCACGCTTACATCATCGCTAAGCCGCCATCCACGTTGATCGCCTGACCATTCACAAACGATGCGCCATCCGAGCACAAAAAAAGCACCACGCTTGCTACTTCTTCAGGTAAGCCCATCCGATTGAGTGGATTGCCGGGCGTGCTGACTGCGCCGTATTCCTGCACATCGCCGGGGCACACCGCATTCACGCGAATATTGGCGGGCGCGAACTCTTGCGCCAACGAACGCGTGAAGCCGATCAAACCGGCCTTACTGGCAACATACGCCGCGCCGTCCCGTTTAGCCAGTGGGTGACCGTATACGCTTGCCACATTGACGATAATGCCGCCGCCTTCATCGGCCATGACGCGCCCGGCCAATTGACAGCAAAAAAACGCGCCGGTCATATTGACTTCAATAATACGCCGCCAATCGTATTCGTCCAGCGTGAACAAACTGCTGGCACGTTCGACACCTGCCGCATTGACCAGAATATGCAAACCGTTGAAACGATCGCGTAAGGCTTCGATCATCGATCCGACCTGAAATTTGTTAGTGACATCCGCATCCCAACCGACGGCTTGACCGCCCGCCGCTGTGATTGCATCCGCCACGGTGTGCACGCGATCAGGATTCAGATCGTTCACGAATACCGATGCGCCCGCCGCGCCTAACGCCAGCGCGATCGCCTTGCCGACACCTTCGCCCGCGCCCGTGACCAGCGCCGCTTTGCCAGTTAAATCAACTGAGAAGTTCGTGGTGGTTAAGCCTTTTCAATAAGCCTCACCCTAAATGCCGCGCTGTTGCTCCCTTCCCCTGTAATCGGGGGAAGGGTGGGGTTAGGGGTTTGCCCAACAGTCTACCCAATACGCGCTAGAACAGCACGCCCTCATGTCGCAGCAGCCATTCTTTGCGCGCCAACCCGCCTGCATAGCCTGTCAGCGCGTTCTTTGCGCCGATCACGCGGTGGCACGGCAGCACGATCGCCACTGGATTAAGCGAGTTGGTCATGCCGACAGCACGGTAAGCGGTTGGGCGACCCACCCGTGCGGCAAGCTGTCCGTAGGTGGCTGTTGCGCCCGTTGGGATCGTGCGCAGCGCTGACCAGACCTGCTGCTGAAACGCTGTACCGCCCGTATCCACGGCGATCGAGTCGAGCGCTTGCAGATCACCTGCGAAATAAGCGGTTACCTGCTGACTGATTGCGCTGTGCGTGCTGCTGTCGGTCAGCTCGAATGCGCCATAGCGTCGCGTCAACAGTTGGATCATGCGCGCTTCATATTCCAGATAATCCAGCGCGCACAATTTGTCCTGATCGATCACCATCAAAATCGTTCCAATGGGCGAGTCGATACGCTCAGTTTGTAGTTGTTTTACTGCTTGCATGATTTTTCAATTCCTTTACAATACCCTCGCCAATTATGCGGCATTTTGAAAATCAGCGGGCGGGCGAATGCCGCCGAGGGCGGATAAACGTTGCCCAAGCCGCGAAATAAAATCAGCTGCGGGCGGATCGGGCAAGGATTTAAGTACTTCGTGCAGGTAACGACGGGTGCGATAGTACAGTTTGAGGTCAAGCACACTAAAGTCAGGGTAGTGTTGGCGGTGGGCGGGTAGGAGCACTGCTGATAGGTTGACCATGAGAAAGGCCAGATTGACGGCGTTGGTGACGGCCACAGCGGAAACGTTCATGAAATCTTCGAGGCCCCAGTATTGCTTGGCGTCGCGGAAATTGAACTCAATTTGAAAGCGCAGGCGGTAGTAATCGACGAGTTGGGCGGCGGTTAGGCTCAGATCGGTACTGAACAACACGACATGACTGCTTTTATGGGCGCGGGTGTCGGTTTTGAGAACGACCACGACGTTAAGCGGGTCGGGGAAGTCTTTGTGCCAAAGGGTCAGTTGGTACGTCTCAATAACGAAGCGCCCCTCGGTAACGGACGAACAACGGGCTTGTTCAGGCAACGCCTTGTAATCCAGTTTATCAGCATAGCGTGGGGTCGGACCACGGCTGGGCTTGGCGCCGGTATAGGGAAAATAGAGGGCCGCGTCGTGCCGCAGCTTGGAAATCAGGTGCAGACCACAACCACGAACCACCCCGGTAGTGGGATAGTTCCCGAAAAAGCCGTCCAGCACCAGATGCTTGACCGGCAGTGGGGCCATGCGTGCCAACACCCGCTGGACTTGCGTCTGCAACAAGGTTAATTCGGCGCTCAGCACGGGAGCCGCTTTGACATGATTTTTGCTGCCTTTCGGACGTCCGCGCCCGCGTTTGGCGGCTGGCCTGGCGGCCTCGCTGTTTCCCGTGGCTTTGACCGTTTTCGCTGCGGGCACGTGCTGCGCCACCGCCAACGGATACGACCGACGCTGCTCAACATCGATTAAAGACAGGGTTAAAAACGACAAGCTCGAAATGGGCCGCCCCGCAATACTCGAATAGAAGCGCCCCACCCCATACGTCTTTTTCCCCGCTTTGCTCACCACTACATCATCGCCCGCCAACAGGTACACCCTGTTCGGGTCGAGCAGATGCGTTCGTACTACCGCCCACAACAGTACCCCCCAATCCAGGGGCGTCTGAAACCAGCGCTGAACCGTCCGATAGCTGCCGCCGTCCGTCGTCCAACGCGACAGACCCAGCATGCTGACCCGCCCCGTCATCCCCAGTAACGCCAAAAGGATGTGGCGCAACTGCTTTAACTGTGTTTTTGAGACATACGGTGCCAGACATAGGGTAAGGGTTATAATCTCGCTCATGGCTTTTCTGGTATGGTAACGTTGTGAGAGACATCACTTTACCTGAAAACCCTGCTTTTTTCTGCCCTCATTTTGGCGAAGGTATTGA
>Ga0209512_1004031_pt1 | contig 13224 bp, 10 predicted proteins | sample frozenSSSSmetaG_FD_184142 | JGI IMG/M metagenome (GOLD analysis project Ga0209512, IMG submission 184142) | Glacier valley bacterial and archeal communities from Borup Fiord, Nunavut, Canada, to study Microbial Dark Matter (Phase II) -... | ecosystem: Environmental > Aquatic > Freshwater > Ice >... | reverse complement strand
TCGAACTCTCGAGCCAAGGGAATGCATACCTTCAGAGTCAAGAGTCTGAGACGATTCATCAGCGTAATCCCCCGTGTAGATATACTGAAGCACTCGCCAGAGCGCATGTGGGCTGTCCTTTTCGAATCTAAACTCATGTGTGATGCCTTCCTTGAATTTGCTCTGCAATGCAATGCATCGTCAAAGTATGGGCTACGTATGCCTACGACCAGCCGGTGTGCTGGAAATCGGGTCTTCGACTCTCCAATGTACACGGTCACATCGGAGTACTTCTTGTTGTTGAATAAGCTGTAGTAGAATCAGTTTCGCCCGTCTAACTACTATTACAGGTGTGCCTCACCTGTCAAATGCCCTGTGCTTCAAGGTAGCATTCACTGATGGGCTCCGGTGGATTGTACGCGTCCCCAAACCTGAGTGTGTCATGTTTATGGAGAAGAAGGTCCGTGACGAAGTAGCGGTGATGAAGTACTAACCTGATTCAGTATTTGAGTGTCAGGCGAAGCCCTTTCGATGCTAGCGACGACAATGAGTACCTGAAATTAAACATGCCCCTTTATTAGCACCTGGCCTGCTTTGCAGTGCTTTGGGAGAGCATATATAGCACGTCAATCCCAGGGAATTCCATGCGTTGCCATCGAAATCCTTAATCCTTTAGCATGAAATCTTCGGCTTTTGTGAAAGCCTCGTATGCCTACGGCGGACCCTACAAGTTACTCCTTCTCAACCTTAGAGGAGGCCAATTTATCGGCGCTATCCTCGCTCTCTCCTGTTACGCATGGCTTATCTCGACACTCTTATCGGACCAGCTCGCTGTCAATTCTAGCAACAAAGGTGTCGCCGGTATCGGAGCTTACCTCTCACTTTATATCTTAACATCTATGCCGGCAACATGGCTCTTTCTTAAAACGGCTTGGTTCGAATGGGCAAGCATGGGAGGGGACATGCTTGGCATTGCGGGCAGTATTACAGTCGCAGTTCTAACTAGCGGTTCGACTGGTACGGCTTGTAGCGGACTGTTTGTTGTAGGAGAGGAATTGCCGCTAGATTCCAGTGATAGGCTCCAGGCCTGCAAGTTGCAGAAGGTTGTGTTTGCGACCGGGATCTGTAACTCGTGAGTTCAAGTTCCTCTTGCGTTTAGGAGTGCGAGTTTTTTGGGATTGTGTGCTACAAATTAATGTTTTTAGCTAATGCCTCTTATAGACTGATGTTTTTTATTACTTTCCTGCTCTATGCTGCCTTTCGGAAAGGGCTATTGAATAGAGAGCCCTGTAGTACAACAGAGGGGGCGCGTGGAGCTAGAGCGAGTGGTGACCTTGAGATTTTGTAGCGTTCGGTCGAGATGAAGGATGATAATTTGACACTTACAACACTTGTGGGACTTTCCGGAGAAGCGGATCTCCGGCGGCTGTGGCGGGGTCGGCAGAGTTTCGTGTCCATTGCTTCTGCGTAACGGAAGGGGAAGATTTCAGAGGGGAGTTATTGCTTTGACTAGGAGAGCAATTTAACTAGACGGCTCTGCACCAAGACAAATGATCAAAGCCTTATCGATCTTGTCTTCGTTTAATGGCTAGCCTAATAGTTATACAACTGTAGACTGGACCTATACAAGTCTAGTAAGGTATTGCGATCTTAGGCATCTCGTAATGAGGTACGTACCTTGCAGATCCACTAGCTAGATCTAACGGCGATCGTTCCACAATTCCTCACCGCCTTCTACTGGATAGTGGCAGAATAAAATAGGATGTCTATGATGTCACGCTCGGGCTTGTAAAGAGACTTCAAATGTCTCACTCATCTGTCGTGTTTATTTATTCTAGTCTACTTCAGCTATAGCTGAGTTAAATTAATAGAAGACATAGGTTATATTGCGGGAATGAACGATGCGCAACCTTTAGCTAATTGTGAGCATCCTCTACCTACAATTAGCAATGATACCGTTAGTCTCATCGAGGGGATTTGCCGGTGCCTCTACTTCATCTGGGGATGGTCTTTTCCCGCCCTTAGAGTCTTTTCTAGAAGGACGGATTTTGCGGGAGAGCAATTCAACGTACGTAACGCTTACAAGGTAACCGCATTGGAACTTGGACGTAGAGAGCATGTAACAGTAGAAGAAGGAGCGACCCCTTTAGATAGTGGGTCTGGGAAACACGATCTACATCACAGAAGACCACGGAAGCCCCAGAGTGAGGCCATTACTACTTTTCTATTAACGGAATTAGGTAGGTACTGAAGTTGTAAGGGGGATCGGCGGGTGATGTGGGTCGAGCTCTCCACATCATGACCAAGTCAGGTTTGTTCAGGCCCGCAACGCGGACTAAATTAATAAAAGAATCCGCCCTCCCACATCCTTCACCTCCGACATCGTGAAGAGCGGTCGCATGCACACAGCACCGCGACTCATTTCACATACACAACATGGACTCTGTACAAAGCATTGAGAAAGTCAATGGGGAGAAGTCGAGTCCCGCCGGGGAATATGACAAGGACCTGTTTAGCTCAGCGAGCGAGAGGGAGATGGTCATATACGAAAAAGGGATCCAGACGTACAACCGTTTGGGCTGGAAGCGCCTGACGGTGGTGCTCATCGTCGAGGCCATCGCGTTGGGTAGTCTTTCAATCCCGTCCGCTTTCGCCTCGCTCGGAATGGTCGCTGGTGTGATCTGCTCTGTGAGCATTGGTCTGATTGCCATCTATACCGCCTACATCGTCGGCTGGGTCAAGATTGCCTTTCCAGAGGTCGCCAATTACCCAGATGCAGGGAGACTGATGATGGGCCGCTTTGGGTTTGAGCTGATCAACGCCATGCTTATCCTCCAACTGCTCTTTCTTGTTGGCTCCCACTGTCTAACTGGTACAATTGCCTTCCAAAATATCACTGGCAGCGGCATCTGCTCTATCATCTTCGCCGTTGTTTCCGCCATTCTCCTCATGATCATTGCGATCCCACCGAGCTTTACTGAGGTTGCTATCCTTGGCTACGTTGATTTCGCCTCTATTCTCATCGCGATCGGTATCACCATCATTGCCACTGGTGTTAAGAGCGCTAGTGAACCTGGCGGGCTGTCCGCTGTCAACTGGTCTGCGTGGCCAAAGGAGGGTGTCACATTTACCGAAGCCTTCATCGCTATCGCAAACATTTGCTTTGCCTACAGTTTTGCCATGTGCCAGTTTTCCTTCATGGACGAAATGCACACACCAACCGATTTTGTCAAGTCGATCTGGACGTTAGGTCTAGCAGAGATCTTCATCTACACCGTTACAGGCGGATTGATTTATGCTTTTGTTGGCCAAGACGTCAAGAGCCCTGCACTGCTCTCTGCAGGGCCTTTAATCAGCCGGATTGCCTTTGGTGTCGCTCTACCGGTCATTTTCATCAGCGGCTCCATCAACACGACCGTTCTTGGGCGTCTAGTCCATGGCCGCATCTTTAAAAACTCCAACATCCGCTTCATCAACACCAAGAAGGGATGGATTACCTGGATCGCGTACATCATTTGCGCTACCATCATTGCCTTTATAATTGCCGAAGTCATACCATTCTTCTCCGATTTACTGTCCATTTCGTCATCACTCTTTATCTCCGGCTTCACCTTTTACTTCCCAGCTCTGATGTGGTTCTTGCTTCTCCGGGAGGGTAAGTGGAACACCCCGAAAAACCTGGCTTTAGGTTTCCTCAACTTATGTGTTTTCGTCATCGGCATCGTCGTCCTAGTTGCGGGCATGTATTCAAGCATCGACGACATTGTAAGTTTGATCCTTCTCGCCTTGTGTTTCTCTCTTAAATAATTACTAACGATGTGCCAACAGACTATCAGCTACCGGACCGGCAAAGTTCGAGGCGCTTTCACCTGCGCTACGCCTGAATAAGAGCCGGTTACTCTCCATGACCGCGGCCTGCACTCGTAGCAGTTACTTCGTCTTCGCGAATCATCCTACTATAAGCCATGTATACCAATATTAGAATATAGAAGTCTATCCAGTCGACAATATGCTCAATCATCATATATGAATTGCGGGTGAAATATCCCGACAAGCTCGAGTATTTATTTGCGATCTGATCCCTAAAATGTATATATATAGAGCTGCGCAGGAAACTTTGCTCTTTTGCACTGCGAGATTTGCCTCGTCAAATACGAGGATCTGTACTAAATGGGGCGTAAGGTACAACTATATATGTATATAAAGTCGCTGGTTTTAAACTGCTGCTGCTTGCATCGAGCCTCTATCTATATCGGACAAGATCCAGAATTAGTTGATCAACTAACATGAGGCTGGATATTTCCGGGGTTATGAATTGTGCATAATAACATCGGGGAGTACTCGTAGGAGGGAGAATGGAGGGGATTGGGAAGAGGACGGGAGGATATGGGATGGGAGGCTGGCACGCCTTGGCACACGCATTCTACCATCTAAACCTATACCTAAAACCACCTGTCTAAAAAATCTATGCCTAGGAACACTTTTAAGGTATAGTTTAGAATGAACTGTTTCGCTATACTTAAAAAAAAAGGGAATTATATATGTAAATGTAGGATTCTCTAATGTTAAATCATCTATTATACACCCATTTTACCTCCTAGATCTCTACCTCACGAACTGTCATGTAAATGTTTTGTCAACCTCCTTCTGTGCCTCATCAACTGCATTGTAATAGCTCTGCAACGCTGTCTGGCCCCACATATCGATGCTTGGAAGCTTCCCCAGTCTTGGCTTCGGGCCTTCTCTCTGTTTCCTTGAGCGGTCTTGCAGCTGGCTTACGCGTGGATAGCGGAAATTCTCGAAGGCTGCGAGGCGACGGGAGAGAGGGACTGAGGAGGCGAAGAGGAAGATGGGCAGGGAGGTGGCGTCTTCGACAGCTTGGGCGCCGCCTTGGCCTTGGTCTGCAGGGACTAGTCAGTAAGGGTTTCCGGTGGTGGTTTGAAAGCACGTACGCGGGAGCATTGGGTGGGCAGCATCGCCAATGATGAGGACTTTGTCCTTGTGCCAGCCTTGGATGGGATCACGGTCTCGGATCTGCCAGAGTGCGGGTTTCGGATCTAGGCTGCCGAGGACTCGCGTTAGTTGGACATACCCTAAGGTCTTCTGAGCGTAATAGGAGGAAGGGACTCACGAAAGCAGTTTCTGAAGTCTTTGGGGGAACGCGGAGAACTTCTCGACTAGATCTTCCGCTTTACCCGTCGCCCTCCAGCTCTCTACGGAATCCTCGACCGGCCACGATACTGGCGCGAAAAGGTTCAGGATCTCGTTGTCACGGCAGGGGTAGATTAGCTGTCCGTCAAGCCATTAGCGAATGTATTCATCTCTGTATAGTTCGAGGTTAATCCTCCACTTACACATCTTGCACCATCTTTGGCCACAAAGTTGTCCATCTTGATTTCATCAACAAACGATGCTAATTCCGGGTCCTGCCTTAGCTTCTCAACATCCCAGAGACACCTGAAAGCACTCTGTCCACTGTAGACGCTCGGTTCGTTCTCCTTCCCTGTGACGGCGCGCCGGATCGCTGAGTGCACACCATCCGCGCCAACAACCAAGTCACCCGAATACTGCTCACCAGCCTCCGTCACCACAATGCCATTCTGGCAGTCAACTTCCTTGACCTTCGCGCCGAGGATCAACTCAGCCTTCGGGCCCCAGTTCGGGTCCTCAATCTCGGTCGCGAGACGGATGAGTTCTTGCTGCATATCCGCCCTGTGGATCCACCACCATGGCGCGCCGGCGTTCTTCACTACTTTCCGCAGATCGGTGCCATCAACCACAATGCCGTTTTCATTGATCTCGTACTGTGGACCAGCGTCGACGCAACGAGCGCGGCGCGGGTCGAAGTTCATAGCCTGGAGGAGACGCGCACAGTTCGGCGCAATGGAGATGGCGGCGCCAACTTCCGAGAGGAGGGAGGCTTGTTCGAGGACCTGCGCGACGTGTTATCTAACGTGTTATCCTGTAACTTTGTGAAAATTACTGAAAGTTGCGGCGGAAGGGGATGTACCTGGATCTGGATGCCTTTTCGTTGGCGCAGGGAGATGGCGAGGGTCAAACCTGCGATGCCCGCGCCGCAGATAACGACTTTTTGGATGTCGGTGCTTGACATGGTGGATGCTTAGGTAGGAGCTGTAATGGAGGCTATGGGGTTGTGCGACTAGAATCAGGTACAGAATGTCGTCGTGTGTGAGATATCATGTTCCATTTGAGAAAGATGCCGATCCAGAATATTAATATGATTCTTCCACTGCAAACATCTTATCTACCGTCGTACGCTGCCTTCCCCGGCCTTATCCCCGCTTTGTATCCGACTTCTCCGCACTTTCTCCCCACATCCACCCTATTATTCTAGATACTTTCGCTCTAGATGAGGGTGAGGATGAGGTACTTGCATGATTGGCGGGTACTGTCCCTTCACTCTCGGGTCGCGCCGAAGATGCCGACTACCCGATCCCGATCCGAATTTTCTTTCCTGTGATTGGTGGATCATGATCCTCTCGGATCACGTAGTCCTAGTATCATACCTAAATAGTAATTATCTACAGAGCATGTATCAGTAACGTAAGTCGTCGTAGCGTAAGTGTTCTAGTATCGTAAGTGTTCTAATGTACCTTGTCGCTAATAAATTTTGGTGTAGAAAATACCGTTTTTGGTAAAAAAAACAATCTTAAATCTATAACTAACGGTATACATATACAGATGAGAAAGAACCTAGGAGAATTTACGTCTTAGGAGAAAGAACTCAGGACACCAAGTCCCTCAGGAGAAAAAACCTAGGAGAATTTAGATCCTAGGAGAATTCTTGTAGGAGATTTGGTCTCCTACGTGCACGTAGACCCAGGGAGACTTCTCTGAGGAGATCAGGTCCCAGAGGATAATTCTTCTGGGAGACTTAGTCTCCTACGTGCACATTGGTCCCAGAAGGCTTTTCTGAGGAGAGAATATCCTAGAGAGGATCGCTCCGAGACCCTTCGAATGAGATTACTTAGTCATTCGGTGCCGATATCAGCCGTCTAAATCTCCGGACGTCCCGTGGTGATGCGTGGCATGTTCCAGACATCGCCGGAATCACCACGCTGCCATGCTTTATCGTGAAAGTGGTGAGCTACACGAGTGATGGGGATATGACCATCTTATTTCTATCTAGGCAGCTTATCTACTCAGGTTGATATTCTAGTTCTAGCAAGCTGACTCCAAGATGGAGATAATTTTACGAGCATCCGCAACTGATCTCGGATTACCCCCGAGCCAGATACTTTCAGTCGACTAGCTCTGTAGAGGCACCAAAAAGGAACAAAGCTTTCGAGTCCATGGCCCTAGGATCCGATGGCGATCGAGGAGGTACGGGTACGTCAGGTGCTTTAAAATACCGCGGGAGACGTACGTAACGAGAGGGTAAATATAAGGGAGAAGGTGAACAAGAGCGGCAACAGAAAAGGTGCCGCCTGCGGCGATTGCTTGTATTTGTATTATATCCATGCTTGAGGAATATCAAGGAAAAAGGGAAATAAAATAGGGAGTGCGCGAAATCAGAAGCTTTAGCTTGTGAATCAAATGCTAGCAGCCATCGCCTGCTCTCCCTTCTTCGCGTTCGCAAGGATCGCATCCGCTATCAGCCCGCGAGCGCGATGCGGCAGTTCATGTCCGCAGTCCTCAATAACCACTAGAGTTGCTCCTTCCACATTATCCCTCAGAGCTTCCGCGTGCTCCAACGGGAATATCTGGTCCTTGGCCGCGTGAATAACGACCGTCGGACACATGACGTGCTTGAGCGCCTCCCGTGGCCATCTCACTCCCGCCGCATCGGAATGGTTAGTCTTAGTCCACATCGTCCCGCTCTCCTTCTCCCGGCGATACGTGATCTCGGACTCGCTTCTCGATTCGGCCCTCTCCTCTTCCGTGGGCGGCTGGGTCGCCAGGGCGAGATCAAGCCGCATGTATGCGTTGATCCAGCCCTCATCGTCGTCCAAGTCATTAGGTGGGCTAAATGCGTCGCCTAGCAAGTATGACCCTTCTTGATATAGCGGCGGCAAGTTATCTGTAGGATTTTGTATTCGTCCGACTGGACTTGTAACGACGAGCGCTGGGCTCCGGACAACGTTGGGTAGTCGGCTGGCGGTGAGCCAGGAAATAGGCCCCCCCAAGCTCATGCCTATGAGGTGGATACGGTTGAGCTTTAGGTGCATGATGAGGCCCCGGACATCATCGACCATGTCATCGAGCGCGTATGCCAGCGCCCCGTCAGGCGGCTTGGGGAAGGAGGTTGAGAGGCCTGTGTCGCGACTGTCGAACCGAATAACGCAGTGCGGATAGTCTAGTGGACTGAGCAGTCGGACGAGATCTCCCGTCTTTTGTGTCATGGCGATGCCATATCCTGGAATGATGAGGAAAGCCGGATCTGACGGGTTGCCAAAGACCTGGTGGCAGATTCAGCAACCCGGCGGCAGCGATAGAAAGAGATCCTTGGGCATTTCGTTTGTGTTAGGCGGTTTGACTATGTTGTTGGTCACTAGGTCGAACAGTGCGTACAGGATCAAAGGTTGACTGGAATTAGTTATATCGGCTTCGTTAGGTTGCATATAATCGTTGGTTTCGACAAACTGTACTTAGGTACAGTTGGTCCAAGCAAGTTGAACGGCCAAAGCAAGATGCATCATGCCGGAAGATGCCGTGTGTACTGTAACTTCCATAGTATTACTATTGATGAAAAGGAAAATATATAGCCCTCAATTACATAAATCTAGATCAATAAGATCCTCAAATGGATCTTCTTCTTCCTCTTCTAATGCGCTGTTAAATACAATGAAGCCATCCTCTATTTCCTCGCCCCTTCTCCTACTCTAATTGAGCCCCTATTTTGTACTGAACATCAGGGTCAAATATTGATATTAATAGCTCTGTAGGTATATGATCACCTCTCTTTTGAAGGTCTTAGGGTTAACTCACCACAGCGGGCGCAATCGCCACCTCAATCAGCAGTCTCAACACTCCAGCTCTTGACTCAATCTTAGCTCTGTATTATACCTAAATATAACACAGGTTCCTAGCCTGCAACACGGGGAGGTACTGAGTTGTTCCAGGCCATTATTATTATTATTATTATTATTATTATTATTATTATTTCGCCCGGATCTAATCCTAAAGGGCACTAGGACGTTAGGTCACCTAATCTATTTGTACATTAATGTTCTCGATTCCTTAAGCCCCTCCTAATGTTCCTCCTTAAGCTCTCTACTGAACAATGGATAGCTAGCTGTGAAATGTATATGTAGACGTATAGGAAATAAATAGTGAATAAGTAGTAGATAAACAGCTTATAGAAGGTAGTTAAATGGCAAATAAATGGTGGGTATATGTAAATGGTTTCTGAGTGTTCTGTGGGCAGTTGAAATTAAAGATAAAGTCCTCCAAGTGTTTGACGTCCTATTAGCGGCGGCCGAAGCCGGTCTCCGTCTCCTCGAATATAGTTGGCGGGGTAGTCCGTATTTATTGCGAGCGTTGTGGCGTTTGCGAGTTGTAGACGTTGTTGGTCGTCTTGCTTATCAGTCGTCCTGTTGCAATGGCGAACTTGATCGTTGCCTGGATGATATTAAGGTCTGGTTTCTAGTTATCAGGGTCTGTTGGTGCTTTCCCACCTAGGTGGAAACCACCTAGGTGGAAAGAGAGGTTTCCTCCTCTGCTGTTGGCTTGTTGCATCATTTGGGTACGGTATGTATTCCATTGTATACACCTGAAGAGAAAGTGCTTGGTCGTTTCCTTTGCATGACCGCAGGCGCATATTTCGGTATCGGCTGCTCCGATTGTATAGAGGTATCCGTTGAATTAGGCCATCCTAGCTCTTAGTTGAGCTAGGATGCTCGCTTCATCTCTTTTGAAGCTGTCGTACAGTTTGCGTAGGTGTTTACCTAGTAGTACTGAATCGATTCCTTTGGAGTATCTCCCCACTCCCTCTGGGATCGCTGCTGTATTCTCTCTCTCTATTGAGTTATACATTGCTGTATATTTCGCTACGTAGCACTGTTCCCTCGGGACCCTTCCTGGTTCGGTGGCCTGTCGTACTGCTGATTTCGCTTTTTTGTCCAGTTCCGTTCGGTCTTGTACAAGGTCACCTTGTAGGGAGGGGGCTCCACACAATTGTAAGGAAGTTGCCTGCCATCGTCGGTGTACGTACACTGTTATATATTTCCCTAATACTGGTGTGTCCTGACTGATGCCTGGACTGGCCTACCGCTTTTACAGCGCTTTGGTTCCGTGTTGATATAATGATTTGTCTCCCTTGTATTGCTTGAAGAAGTTTTCGCAATGCTAGCACGATGCCTGCTAGTTCAGCTGCAAATGAATTTTGTGCTGTTGTTGGTCCCTATGTAACCGAGTAGGTAGTTGGCTCTCTGCTGGGGCCTATACCTAGGGTGTCATGGATCGCTCCTCCTATTCCTAGCATACCTCCTCTTTCCAAGATGCTCGTAGCGGTACAGATCTCTCCTCTTGACCTTGTACCCGCTGGTACTTCCCCAGGGTTAGGGTGCGTTGATATGGGCAGTCGTTTCTCCTATGGTGGGATAATAAAAAGTTCTATTGTCTCGACCTTATCTGTTGGTTGATCCTGGTGTCTGCTAGCGAATTTCTGTAGAAGTGATATAAACCTCCTTAGGCTCCTAGTGTTTATTCTCGTAATAGGATTTGTTTTGGGTAGTGTTGCAATATGATCTACAGTTTGGTTGCCCTTTTTCCCATGACGCTGGTTCACCGATTGGATGCTTGCTTCTGCCTCCGCTACTGTAGTTGAGACTGTCCGGAATGCGCCTATGATCGCCTGTGCTCCTACTCTCTGTACTCTGTTGATAAGAGCCTTCTCTTTATATCCGCATCCGTGTCCCCAGACGGTCGATGCGTAGTCGATCACTGGAGCTATTGTTGCTGCGAATAGTCGCCTCGCCGTTGCTGGGGTAGTGAAATGTAGTCGTTCAAGGGCGAGGGCCGCATCGAGGCCCTTTGATGCCATAGCTGCGATATGTTGCTTATATCGTAGCTGGGAGTCCATTACAACTCCTAGTATTTTAGCTGATTCCTTGGGTTCACCCAATTCCCCCTTGATAATATACGGTCTGCTGCTGTTGCGGCTCTGGGTTCTAGTGAAGTGGGTGATAGCGGTTTTGCTACTCTCAAATGTGGCTCTGCTTCGTCTCTCCCACTTCATAGCTCTGTCGATTATAACCTCGGTGCCTACACGGTTGGCCTCTGCTGAGGGTCCTGTGACCCATGCACCGTAATCGTCCACGAATGCTAACGAACCTCCTTTAGAGTTTATTTTGTACTGCATTAGGTCGGCATTGAAGAAGAAGAAGAGGGCTGGTGATAGTGGCGATCCTTGAGGTAGGCCAGCCTGCAGCAGCTCTTGTTTTGTAGAGGTGTATCCGTTTACCTGTATTGAGGCTGTACGTTCGGAACAGAATACGTCTATCCAGCCGGGTAGGGATCTGGGGATTCCCCTTGCTTCTAACCGTTGGATCAGTCTGTCCTTGCATACTCCATTGTATGCTCCTTTGACATCAAAACTGATCAGGCTGAGGATCTTTTTGGACCGCCATGCATTGTAGATATGCTCTTGCAGGATAAGGAGCGCCTCTTGGGCTGACCTCTTCTTGCGCGCCCCAAAGTGGCTTGCTGGGAGCAGTCCTTCCTCGATCATGTAACATATTCTCTCTGCTACTACTGCCTCCAATAATTTCCCCAGGGTTGCGAGGAACGAGATCGGTCTCCACACTCTCGCTGTTGTATAGTCTCCTTTGCCCGATTTCTTCAGTAGTATGATCTTTGCATTACGCCACTATACCAAGAGTTCACCGTTGTTAAGTCAGGTCTGGAAGAGGAGATGAACTCTCTGTTTGACTACCGACTATAGCTGCTTCCATACCACTGCTGGAAGCCTGTATTCTCCGAGAGCTTTCGAGGCGTTTGTCGCGCCTATTCTCTGCTCTATCTCCTCTAATGTGATATCAGGGAGTCTAATAGCTGTGCAGTGGGGTTGTCCCTCCTCGTCTTCTATCTCTGCTGGCAGTGGTGGGAAAACGAGGTAAGCAGCTCCTCTGCTTGTTTAGCTTTGTTTTGTGTTTCAGTGCCGTCCGTTCTTGTTAATGATGGTAGTCTGTCGAATACCTGGCCATGTCCCCGGGACAGGTCTCGTACAGCTTGCCATATGTCATATGTTCTTGTCTTCTCCCAGAAACTCTTCCTAGTGTGCTTTCTTCTGTTGTCGTATTGCTTTGTGGCAGTTCTTTGCTGCTGCTGCTGCTTGTTGTTTGATACTCGTTGTTGCTGAGCCTCTTATCCTTAAGCTCCTTGCACGGTTTCTCCCATAAGTGTATATTTGTCGCAACTGTACTAGGTCAGTATTCCGCCGCCTCTTGGAATAGAGAGACGGTTTCCCTCTAGGTGTTAGTGTATAGACTGCTTCGGTGACTGCAGCTATCAGTGTGTCAGTTTGGTATTGTACACTCCTCCGTACAGGCTTGTATTGGGGGTGGCTGCCACCCTGGTTCTGATATCGCTCCATGGCGCGTTGCTGAGGAGGAGTCTGCCCCCTGGGGCCTCCTCCGGCAGTGTTGTGTCGAATGTCGTTTCAATTGCCCTATGATCCGACCCGTACTCCACCGCGTAGATAGTACACTTTATAAGCGTATCTGCTAGCTCGTTGGAGGCCAAGGTCACGTCGACCGTGGATTCCAGTCCCTTGCTTGCCAAGTCTTGGTGCCTCTCGGCAGTAAGCTCTGGAGGGCGAAGTCCGACATCAGATCGATGATCGGGTCTGCTTCCCCTTGCCGGTCTGCTAAGATCTCATCTCCCCCCCCATAAGCAATCGTGGCGGTTGAAATCGCCTGCTAATATAATATCTATGTTTCGGTCTGCTCTTCTCCTGGTGTCCTCTATTGTCCGACGCAATTGGTCGGTTATCCCGTCCAGTGTATTCGTATTGCCCGGTTCGATATATACTGAAATAATCAGTATAGTTCGTTCGGGTAGGTAAGAGTTGGGGCCATTACTCTCCGCCCACCTAAGCGAGCATCGCGACGCGTCGCTTTTTTGACACCTACTTTTGTAAATTTCTTAATTCATTGACCACTTTACCAAATTACTACTAAATCAAAGATGAGCGATATAATCTTATCGAGTCCTTGTATTCCTAAAGAAAACGAAGAATGGCCTACTCCTGCGCGCGCAATTATCCGTGGAATGAGCCGGCTA
>Ga0209512_1004028_pt1 | contig 13235 bp, 15 predicted proteins | sample frozenSSSSmetaG_FD_184142 | JGI IMG/M metagenome (GOLD analysis project Ga0209512, IMG submission 184142) | Glacier valley bacterial and archeal communities from Borup Fiord, Nunavut, Canada, to study Microbial Dark Matter (Phase II) -... | ecosystem: Environmental > Aquatic > Freshwater > Ice >... | reverse complement strand
ACATAAATACATAAATACATAAATACATAAATACATAAATACATAAATACATAAATACATAAATACATAAATACATAAATACATAAATACATAAATACATAAATACATAAATACATAAATACATAAATACATAAATACATAAATACATAAATACATAAATACATAAACACATAAATACATAAACACATAAATACATAAATACCTACTGACATACATAGTGGCATGGAAACTACTACTACTGACAGGTAGACTGACAGAAAATGCGACATAATGATACGAGTGACATACTGACATACCTATACTACAACGCGCTTGCTGCGCCTCCAAACGTGGAATACGCAGTACTGATACATATATGCTGTGCACATTATCTTGTCTTAATTATCTTCTATGTAGGTACAACCTGTACATACATATATATATATACATACATACATACGTATCATACGTACGTCCATTTTCGGCTCAGCAAAGTATCAACTGGATCTCTTAATATTGTATTATTGCACCATATACATACATAATACGTATCTAAGTCTAAGTCTCTCTCCAAATGGCCCATCCGATCTAAGCCCCGTTGGCCAGTTCAATCACCTTCCTCGCCGCCTCTTCAAAATCATCGAACGCGTACAATTCCAAGCCACTCTCCGCAATCTACATCACGTCAGCATCCCATCCTCCAATGCCCCGAATCAGACAAGGCAAGCTTGGGTACTTACGATCTTCTGTCCCTCAGCTTCATTCGTCCCTCTGATCCTCACCACCACTGGAATCTTCATGTTCAAATCCTTAAACGCCAACAACACGCCATTGGCAATCATATCCCCCAATGTCAGGCCACCGAATATATTCACAAAGATAGCTTTGACCCGCGGGTCAGACAGGATAACCTGGAAGCTCTTCTTGACCGTCTCGCTCGTCGCCTTGCCGCCGGTATCGAGGAAGTTCGCGGCTTTGCCTCCTGAATCCGCCAATGCATCAACGGTGTTCATCGCTAATCCGGCTCCGTTGACGAGCGTGCCAATGTTGCCGTCGCCGGCGAGCTTGATGTATACGATGCCGTCTTTCTCGGCTTCGATCTCATCAGGATCCTCTGACTCGATCTGGCGCAGCCCGTGGATATCGGCTTGGCGCTTCGTACTCCTGAACGCCGCATCATCAAAGCCGAACCTCGCTTCTGTGACCTCCAAAGCTCCAAGATGTTCTACAATCTTCGTCTCGAGCAGAAAAGCCTCTTTTTGCATGTAGAGAGCCACGAGCTTGTTGATTAGAGATTTCAAGGATTCTTGCGATGAGTGCAGCTGCAGATGTGCGGCGATGGCGGGGATTTGAGAGTCATCGAAGCCGGTGCGGTAGTCGAAGGGGAAATACTTTGCTGAGGAGTACATGCTTTCGGCATCCGTGGCGGGAGAGGCGAGGATGCACGGGGATTTCTCGATGCGGTCGATGGCGACCGCGAGGAGGTGTTGTCTTGCTCCTCCGGTGCCCTTGGAGACGCGAATATCTCTTTGGCGGAGAAGATCGAAGGCGTGGTCTTCGCTGATGTAGAGGGTGCGCTTTTGGGTTCCTGATGGTGGCGATGGCCTTGCAGCTGGACGGAGTCTTCTAGCCATGGTATGCATACCTCTGTGTTGTCCAGCTCCGGACAATGAGGGTCCGGTGCTGGCGCGTCCAGACTCTCCTAGAAGTTTTCTCATTGCGTCACCGAACTTTGCAGGATGGTTGACCATGGTCACTCCAACATCTTCGAAAGCTTTAATCTTAGCCAGAGCATCCGGCTCGCCTGAAACGGTGAAAGCTCCTGCATGTCCCATAACTCTTGCTGGTGCAGCATGCACGCCTCCAATAAGTGCAGCAATGGGCTTGGGATTTGCAGTCCGTTGCCTGTACTCCTTGATCCACTGTACCGCATCGATCTCGGCCTTTCCGCCAATCTCACCGATAAGAACAATGCCCTCAGTCTGGTCATCATACTCGAAAATCTTGAGTGCATCGACGAAGTTAGTACCTGCGATAACATCGCCTCCCATGCCGATACACAAGCTTTGGCCCAGGCCAGCTCTAGTGGTTGAAGCAACAGCTTCGTAGCTGAGAGTTCCAGACTTGGCCACAATACCGATGCGTCCTGGTTCGAAGCAGGGAAGTGGCTGGAAACCAATTCTGCATTTTCCGATTGCTGAGATGATACCTGGGCAGTTAGCACCGACGAAACGTGATTTTGACTGAGTCTTCAGCATCGACGAAATCTGTGACGATCAGCACAAAATTTTCAGAGCCAAAGGTAGGTCAAGCTAACTCTCAAGATATCATGAATGGGGATGTGCTCGGCAACAGCCACAATGAGAGGCACTTCCGCTTCGATGGCCTCCTCGATAGCCTTAGGTGCTTGATGAGCTGCAACATAGATGCCAGTAGCATCTGGCTTGAGCTTCTCCATCGCCTGGCACAAAGTTACCAAACAATCATCTCACGTCAGGTAGAGTAACGTGACATACCTCCCTCACAGTTGGCAACACCGGCAGTCCAAGATGCTCCCCATTCTTCCCCGGCGTCACTCCTCCCACGATATTCGTGCCCCATGCGATCGACTCCTTCGCATTTGCCGTTGCCTATTCTCATCAGCCTTCCCCCAAACCTCAAAGATGTCTTGGCAATTCTCACTTGCTTCCCTGCCACATGTTAGTACCCCTGAGAACCAGAAATTAGAGCATCGAGGTTGTGGATATAGACCTGTAAAACCCTGAAATATAACTCTTGTGTGACTGCCGATCTTCAGATTTCCGATTGTGTCTTCGTATGAACACTGGCGAGCTGAAGTGCTAAACGCCACGGCGGTGTGTGAAAGCGAGGGGAAACGGAATAACCGACCAGCGGGCATCGCGGACCGAAGCATCTTGGAAGGCTTGATCGTTGGTTTTGACAAACTGTACTCGAGTAGTGGTTGGTTTTCTACCAACGATTATGTTCTGCGTGTATATGTATGCATGTATGTATCTCTATATACAGCCGAACCAAACGAACGGAGTAAAATGCTTCAAAGACTGGCAAACGGGGAAAATAACTACACAACAGGGAATCTATGGGGATAGATATATATAAAGAAGATGAAAAGATTGAAAAGCCGAGAATCGGCAACATGAGCAGGCGGGCGAGTTCCGGGTTTTAAGGGTGGGATGGCCGGGAATAAGAACCCCCTTTCCCCCCCCCGCAACCCGCAACCCGCAACCCGCAACCTCAAACCCCACACTCTGTTGTACACCTCCGCCGAGGCTATCATAAGGTGTGCTGCAGCGCTGCTGAGTGCTCCGCCCTGCTTTCCTTATTTCCCCAGATTCGGCGCGCACGAGACAGACAGAGAGAGAGAGAGCGGCGCTTGGGCGCTTCCAATGCATGCATGCGTGCGACGATGCGTGCTCTCCTAAACCCCTCCTTTCTTTCACGGATGGGACTGCTCTAATTACTGTTATTGAGATCTCTGCGATGTTCTTTGATTTTGATGTTATTCTATCTTAACTCGTGTCAAGCGTCCGGGGATTTTTTGGGGGCATTTTGAGCCAAAAGACATCGTCATGATCACGAATCTTCTGCAATGATGCGTACAAATATGAAGTATCGAGCCAAAGATACATTTCGGTTCTTTCTCTTGTTCATTGTGCAGTACCAAACATTCTGGAACCTGTTGAAAATTCGTTACATACATAGGTAGGTATGTATATATGTACTCTAGGGTGTGTAGATACATACATTACATACCTGCATATAAGGCTTATCGCCCTGCAGCAGTCAAAATCCTCGCTACCGGCATTTCACTTTCCTCGTAAGGTACATATGTACAACAGATATGTATGTAAGTAACCTTGAGATCTGGGTCTGGATAAATCAAAAACCACACATCTACCACGTATGCAGTGAACGTCTGATGTAACACCATTCTGCCACTATACATCCACCTTTCACTCTCCACTATTTAGTCCTCTCTTATTCATACCTTATAGCTATACACCCCTTAAAACTCCAGCTCGAGTACTATTGAGTCCAGGACGGAGGGGTAGCGATAGAACTGAGGCTTCAACGAAGAGCGAAGAAGTATTATACCTCGAACTTACCTAGGTTACGATACATAAGACTATTTAATTAATGGGAAATGTCTTCAAACTGCAAAGGTATCCTTTCCTCTTCTTCTCGCCCCCTCCCACTCGCGCATCTTTCAACTCAGCTAACTTCCATCCCCAGGCGTAGAAACCACCCTCTCGTCCCTCCACATCTCCAAGCCCAGCAAATCCTCCACATCCAAGGCCAAGGAACCGCGCATAGCCGACTCCTGGGAGCAAGACGCAGACTCCGATTCCAGCTCGGAGTCCGATGCAGCCCAAGCACGACAGCCCCCCTCCGCATACCCCAACGCCCCTCCTCCGACTCCAATATCGCCCACCACATCCTATGCCGGCTCATCATCCACCACTGATATCGCTGAGCGCTTCAGCGACTGGTCGCCAAACTTGCAGTCCCCGACATTTGAGCGCTTCCCTTCAGATGCGCGGACTGGCGGCAGGGCAGCGGCAATACCGGAAAGGCGGCAGGAGAAAACGGATGCAGTAGCGAAACGACTGATAGTGGGCGCGTTAGGGCTGAAGGCGCCGAAGAAGACGGAGGAGCAGAGAGCATATGATCGTGCGGTGAGGGAGAAGGAGATGAGGAGGCGGAATAGGGAGAGGGATGAGGAGGAGAGGAGACGGGTGGAGGCAGAAAGGGCGAAAGTTAGCGTGTGGGAAGATTGAAGCCACCAAGTCAAAAGGAGCTTTGCTTGTTTGTTGGTTTGCTTGGGGGGTAGAGAGAACTGTGGGCCGTAACAGGCAGAGAAGGGATGCATGTGGAATATGTTGGCATTTCTGGCGAGCGGGATTGGCGACTGACTACGCTTGGGATTTATGTTGTATGCAAGCGTGCAAGAGTGGCATTGAAAATGATAGGATGGGCAGCAAATATGAAGGAATCAGATAGTCTTGAACAGCAATATATCATCACCACATTCAATAGTGCATCCCAGTCAAATCAAGTGAATTTATACCTCTGTGAGGCTGCCAGAACGATGATACCAAGGGTCATGACAGGGAGCAGACTATTTCAGGGCACCCAAGCACATCCGGGGATTAGGTCAAGATGTGATTTGCCAGCCTCTGTATACGCGATTTGTGATCCGCCCAGCTTCTGTGATTCTGCAAAACGAAAAGAAACGTCACGGCTTAGTTCGAGCCGCCGATCTGCTCTTGATGTACTTCCAGGGTGTCGCCGTCCTGCATGTCAAGCTAAGAGGGGTCAGTTAGTGAGTGCGATGAGAGCGGGGTAGGGATAGCGGGGGATCGCACGGGCCAGGATGATCTCGATATGCAGCGAGGTGGAGAGAGAAGAAGGAGAAGGAGAGAGGAGCACTTACAGTATCTGGAGAATCTGTGGGCTGGACACGAGATCCATCAAAGAGGAATCTGACGGAGGTGGGCGCCTTTCCCTGCCTTTCGCAGAAGGCGTCCATCAGCTTCTTCAGTTGCGTTGTTCTCTTGATCTTAAAAAAAACTTCATTATTATTGTCGGTAACTTTGATGTTGAGGTGCTCGGCCTGCTGCGGTTCCTCCGGCTTGTTCGTGGATGGGGAGCCATTCTCGTCCGCAGACATTGTGAAGATGAAGCGAAGATGAAGCGCGACGGGGCTGTACGAGATATCAGAACTGGACGAAAAAGTTGAGTAGAGTAGGGTTGTATAGAAAGGTTTGTACATACGGATAAAGTCTTTTCCAGGGTGGTTGAGAAGGCGCGATGTGAAGATGAAGAGAAGGCGAGGTGTGCAGATGAAGAGAGACGGGACTGTACAAGATATCAGTAGGTGAGTAGAGTAGGGTTGTATAGAAAGGTTTGTACATACAGATAAAGTCTTTCGCGGGGTGATTGAGAAGGCGAGGTGTGAAGATGAGGCGCGACGAGGCTGTATGGATCAGAACTGGACGAAAAATGTGAGTAGAGTAGAGTTGTATAGAAAGGCGAGGAGTGAGATCGGGCAAGTGAGAAGAAGTCGTAGTGGGAGAAGAGACGGCGATGGTTGAGATGGCGATGGTTAAAGGCGTACGCTTTATTGTGCAGGGCGGATTTATGAATGTGGCCGTGGCACGAACAACGGGTTTGGCCTGCGCAGCTAGGCTACGCTGACGCAGTTGGGCAGATAGGCTCGCGGATAAGTGAGGTGGGATAGGTGGGATACGCGATTCGACAGATCTGGAAGCAACTTGAAGAGAGGAAGCTTAAAGCTCATCCTCATGTCGACTTCACTTCATGTCAACTTCACTCCTACTCTCTACCTTTCCCGCCTACTCGCTCAGGAGGATTTATGTATATGTCTTGCTGAAAGCTTCACGTTGCTGATGAGGATGTCGTTTGTTTTACGATTATTTATGAAGTCTTAACCATTTTTATCTATTCAATCATTTTTGCCTAAACCTGTCGAGACTCTCAGGAGGTTCGAGAGTTCCATCCCTTAGCAGCACTTGTACAATACTCTGCTCGGCCTGCTGTACAATTAGAAATCATGGTAATCCTGCTCTATCTATCTATCCTGCCGTCACAAACACCCATGGAGTACCTAAGGTCCGCGCCGGAACTGACATAGCTATCTGCAGGCACCCAGAGACGATATTTCAACAGACCCTCCATGCCATCCACGTGCTGTCAGTATTCATTATTCACCTTGAGCAGATAGACTTCATCTATAGGTCAAACAATATCAATATGTCAATACTAATAGTGGTGGTGGTTTCCAGTGTGCTATCCAAGGTCGGTCTTTCAGGGATGGACGTACTCTACTGTCCTCTACTCTGTCGCTGCTGCGTTGCTGACAATGAATCTAAGATTGCCTAACAAAGAACAATTATAATGAGGCCAAGTGCAAGGCTCAGGTTGACGCCCTGTATGAGTGTTGCAATGCCTTCTATGAGAAGAATGGCGATGATGCAAGGACTGTGAGCTGTCCGAAGGCAAACCTGTTGAGACTGAAGATGAAGCAACTTGCCCAGGAAAAGGGAAGGAAGCAGGGCAAGTAGCAATTCAAGGATTAATTCCAAGAATCCATGTACGTATAAGAGAGCAATAAAGGGGCTCTTTAGAGAGACAGAGCCTTATTCACATCATTCCTCATTCGTTAATGGCATTGAAAATCAAAATTGTCACCAGAAATCACATATATACCACTCCAGTTTAACGTCAACCTTCAGCCCCACGAAAGGTCAGGTAACTTTTATAAGGAAGCGGAGTCCTTATGGGCGATCTTCAGCACGCAAGAGATCCTCAGGGGACCTGATCAAGCATCAAATGCTTGACCCGAGACTCTAAATAGATGGCCGGAAAACATTGTAAAGAAGGAAGAAACGGAGTCTGCGAGGAGGAATTTTCGAATTTATCTGCTTTCCGCGCCAAGCCGCGCTTACCACAATAGGCGAGCTTTGCTTGCTGCGTAAACGCGCCTCAGGTATGAATGTATGTTAGGTACATCATGTACCTCCAAGAAAACAAATACAGAGCCTCACATGGAACAACTTTGTTGAGAGAGCTTCAGCTTCCCGACCAAACAAAATTATGAGGACAATGATCTCACCGAACTGCAATATTTGAGGTTGCTGCTCATAATAATTTAGTCAACTTCACTTTCATCATGGCGCCAATGACCACCAGAAGCACCCGTCCTACCGGCTTTCCAAATGACCTTTCGAACGGCCAAGCAATGGTTCCTCATAATCACCGCGAAGAAAGTTGGCAGCTTGAAGGTGTACGTAGCCCGACATTACTGGTCCTTTGAGACTATGGGACTTGCTAACCTTTCACAGGATGATTCGCGATCAGAAAGAGAACCATCAGAGAATCCTTCTGGCTCGTTTCAGGACTACGACGGCGACTTCGAATATGATTCCATCAGTAAGCCATGGAAGCACTCCGTAACATAACTCCTCTAATCTCTTGTTCCTTCTTTATAGGATATCAACCGCGTGAGGTCGAAGCTGCCGAGAACCATGAAGACATCCTACACCCTCTGCGCGAAGCAGCGAACCGAGTTGGTCGAGAAGTCGAGAGATTCGCAGAAGTCCTGGATGGCTATAATCCTCTCAAGGCGATCGATGATGTCGACAAAAAGGATATGACGTTTGATCTGATAGATTCATACCACGATATTGCTCTAGAAACCGTAAAGCGACTTCGCGCGGAGCATTCACATCGGCTTCGTCGACAAGATGGCGCTCCACGGAGAAAGAAGATAGATGGATTTGCTGCCAGCCAGGACCCTGATGCTATGGATGAGGACGAATCCGATGAGCATGAGCCGCTAGATTTAAATTCCAAGGCTACTCTACAGGATCTGGAGCGATGGGAACAAGAGGCTCGCACCTGGGATTTACTGCGCAGAATGACAATTCTACAGTACGACCCTCCCCAGCCTCAAGGAGCTCCTCAAATACATCGCTATTCCCCAGAACGCGACATATGGAACTCTTTTCTGCAAAACGATGCCCTTGGCCTGGAGAGGAATACAGTGCTGGAATGGCTGAAGGATACAGCTGATGAGTCCGGAGAGGATATTGATGTCTTGGTCCAGGAGCTTCAGCAGAATGCGGAAAGAGGCGATATAACTGCCCATGGATGGTTACACACGAAGGCTGCGATCAAAAATCAAAAGCGTCTTCACGCATGGCCGTACATCCTGGATCATACATCACCAGATGTCCAGCGCGTCCATCTCAATGCGTCAAAAACCGAACCTTTGGTTACTCAGCTCGATCCTGATGCTCCAGTGCGCCAAGTTCGCAAGTTGGAAGCTCCAGATGAATATTTTGAACGAGCCATATGGCTTGGTTGTTACGAGTTACTCCGGCGTGGAAAGAGTGGAGAAGAAATTAGGGAATGGTGCCGTGATCGGCAGGAGATTTGGCGAGCTGTGAGCATGTCGGGTCTTCCAGACGAAACGATTGGTTCTCCGGAGGCATCTTCAGATCACAAGTCCAAGGCTCTTTGGCGACGCATGTGCTTTGCATTAGCCAAACGAGGTGGCAACGATATATATGAAAACGCGGTTTATGGTATTCTCAGCGGCGACTTTTGGAGCGTTGCACCTGTTTGTCGGACATGGGACGATCATTTATTTGTGCATTATAATGCTCTCATCAGAAGTCAATACGAGAACTATGTGCAAAAGCACTTCCCTAGCCGCACTCCACAAGATGTGGTTCAGACAATGGAGGCGTTCGATGCGATCAGTTTCCATGGGGATCCTGAAACAGTAGGACCGCGAACTGTGGCCTTGTTGAACAATAAGGAAGAACTTCGGACAGACACCCGCCAGCCTCTGAAGATGCTCCAAGGAGTTCTGGTCGGGAAGCAATTTCGCAGTTTTATATACGAACAAGGCCTGGCAATCTCGAAAGCTGCGAATGCGTCTTCCGAGTCGGAATCCGTGCTGATTGCAAATGCTCCAAGAGACCCGAAAAACGCTGATCGAATCCCGTATATCAAGCCCGAAGATTTTGACAGTCTTCGAGTTTTGACGCATATGCTACTGGCCTTCAAGAGCTTTGGAATGGATCTCGGCAAGGAGGAGGAGGAATATGTGATAGAAAGTGTCATAGTGGCATATATATCATTCCTGAGATTGGCAGGTAAAGAGGAGCTGATCCCTCTCTATGCTGCTCAATTGTCCAAGGAGAGAGCTTACGCAACATTAAGCAGGGAATTGCTTGATGTTACGGATCCCGACCAGCGAGTCACTCAAATCAAGCTCATGAAAGAGCTGGGCCTTGATGTACAGAAGTTTGTCCAGTTGCAGATAAAATTCCTGATGCAGGATTACCCAGATACCGAGAAGGGGTATCCCGCCACGGGAAAGTTCAGTATTGTTATCCAGGACCAAGAGTTATGTAGAAAGATCAGCACGGATTTTATAGGCGACGCAGTCGACAGGCCAGAGATGTTGATGATCAGAGCTTTTGAGTGGTATCAATATGTCGAGGGGATGTGGTCTGAAACTTTCCAGACTGGGACAATGCTCTACAAGCGCTTCTTCAAGCACATGAAGCTTGCTGCGACCAGAGAGTTGGCAAATAGAGTGGCGGCCCGAGATATAGCGGCCAACAAGACGCCCGTCATTTTGGGAGAGACATATGATCTCTCGGAACTCACGGCAGAAGCGGAGGAAGAAGACGTTACAGCAGATCTCGATGGAACCGCCGAGGTCACGAGATTATTGAAACGGCATATGGCAGCTGAGGCTCGTTCTTTCCAGGATCTGGAGAACCTTGTGCACGCGCTGGACATCGTTGAGAGCGTGGCTGGCACCATTGATGCCTTGCAGAAACTTTCGCAAGTGTAAGTCATGTACTGTTTTCTGTGGACTCACGACCTAACACGTCTCTCAGGAAGAAGGACAACGAGCATCTAAGCAAGCAGCTCCGTGTGGAATTTTTCAAAATCTTTCAAGGCATCAGACAGAGCGTGACGGCGCTCCTTCAAGACTGGCTCGTCAACGGCTCGCCCGCAGGTATCCTCTCCTTTCGCGTCTCCTGTCCCTCATCTGCATGGAGCAGCTACTGATGCGGGCACAGACAAGGCAGAATTCACACTCCTCCGCGAAGCCTACCTCCCCGAAGTCATCCTGGCCTACGATGGCATCCTCAATAACGCGGGACTCTACATCACGCGCAACAACTTCCTCGAGGCCATGGAGCTGTCGGCGACGATTGCTGCCGAGGGCTCTGATCTCGCAGACCTGTTCGTCAAGACGGGCAAGATGAAGCAGCTCGTCGAGGCGTTCGCGGCGGATAGCACGGCATTGCTGTTCAGCACGAGCTCGGAGAAGGGTCTCACGAAGCCGAGTCGGAGGGCGAAGGAGAGGGGGTGGAGTCGCGACTTGTGGAAGGTTTCAACTGAAGCCTGAGCGGCGCAGACTTGGGGAGTTTGGTTGTTTTTTTGGGGGAGGGGGAGGGAATGCCAGGCGGAGGGAAGGCTTCATGGCTGTACTATAATTGGCATTGAGATGGATGCATCCCAAAGCATGAGCTTAGCAAGAGAGACATGGTTGCGGAATACATGGCCAATTCTAATTCTGACTTGCAGCATTTCTGAGGGCGACGTGCGAGTCCTGATGCTGACGAAATGGATCATCGAGGGGGTTCTCACGTGGGCAGAGAAGAGAGATGCTCATGATGGGGAATGCATGGCAGATGGCATGCCCGAGGTGTCCTGCGTAGGAAGGAATGCGGCTAAGAACAGGCCTGGGAAGGGTTTGGATTCCTTCAAGGGACTTATTAATAATTGGAAGTGGAGTGATAGCAGGAGGATAGAGTGGGTCGAGTATGTAGGTAGGGATGTAGGGATGTAGGGACAGGGACGTTGGGAGTAAGGATGTAGGAATTCAGTCGACTGCGTACAGTAGGTATTCTTCAGATTATGGTTTCAGAAGTGATAGGGTACAGGAATTCTAGATGCAGAATATGATGGGTGTGGATGATGGCTGGATGATGGCTGTATGCTGGCTGTATGCTGGCTGTATGCTGGTGTCAGGCCATGGCCCATCCTGGATTCTGGGCTGGTTGGCTGGATGGGGGCTTGTTAGTGGGGGCTTGTGAATGGGACTCCCGGCTGACGGATGACGGCTGACTAGGGGAGAGGTATGTAAGAGGAGGTAAGGAAGGGACCTAAGACAACGAAAACGAAGACAAGATGAGGTAAATCAAAGGAAGCAAGGAGGTAGGTAAAGGTAAAGGTAGGTAAGCAAGGAGGCAAGGGATTGTTTAAGAGAGAAGGGAGTGAGAAGAGAGAAGAGGAGGGAAGAGAGAGAAGAGACAAGAGACACGAGACAGAGACAGCCAAGGCGCCTTGAAGGCAATGCAGGGAAGTGGGCGGGAACAAGCCCGGGCGGGGACTCCAGGGTCAGACAGGGTTCAGGTGCAGGTGCAGGTGCAGGTGCAGATATGTACTGTAGATATGTAGATGCAGGTGCAGGTGCAGATAGATGCATGCATGCAGATGCGTGCATGCAGGTAGGGAGACGGGTGCAGATGCAGGGAGATGGGTGCAGATGCAGGGAGATGTAGGGAGATGTAGGGAGATGCATGTGGATGTGGGCAGATGTGGGCAGATGCAGATGCAGGTGCAGGTGAGGTTCAGGTTCATTGAATGCAGTGATGATGATGATGATGATGATGATGATGATGATGATGATGATGATGATGATGGTAATGATGATGGTAATGGTATGATGATGTCATTCATCGATTTGGAGAGAGGCGTAGCTCGGGGCGAAGGGACACTCGAGGAATGGCGGATGTATCTGTATCTGTATCCTTCTGTTATGATCCTACCTCATATGTTATTGTATGTTATTGACCTACCTAATCTAATCCGATATTAGACCAATACCAGACTTCTCAATCTACGGATATGTTCTAGCCTAGCAGTACTTATCCGTATTTCTATGATCATGACTGACTACTTTTAGTAGTCAGTAGTCAGTAGTCAGTAGTCAGTAGTCAGTAGTCACTTCATAGTCTTAGTGACCTTGTTGGTGACTTCGTTAGTGTCTTCATTACTGACTTCATTACTGCTTCATACTTCATTCCTACTTCATTACTGACCTTGTTAGTCACTTCCTTCATTACTGATTCCTGGCTTCATTACTTCCTGACTTCATTCCTGACTTCATTGCTGACTTCATTACTCCATACTTGCCTGCACTGACTTCTAGACTGATCTTTATGTGAACAAATCTTTATGTCAACAGATGTGCCATGCCATGCCATGCCATCCCAGAAATCTCTTCGTATCAACACAAAAGGTTCTTGTCGCCGTCCTATGCCAGAGCTGCCTTTACCTCAAAGGAGAGAGCCTCGCATCTTGTCGTGTGTCTGTCTGTCTGTATGTAGTCCACAGCACCCATCTGCCCATTACTTACGTAGCCATTGATGCATGATGGATTTCATGTCATGGGGTTTCATGTCATGGCATGGCATTGCAGATGCAAGAAGTATATAAAGTGATAACGAGGGTCGCATCCCCTGCCGCTGCTGCTGCTGCTGATCCCGCTGCTGATCCTGCTGTCTATCCATCTCTCTGTCTATCTGTCTGTCTGTCTGCCACGAGCTTGCCTGTCCCTTCTTCACCCCCCTCATCCTTCCCCTTCCCCTTCCCCTTCCCCTCCCCTCCCCTCCCCT
>Ga0209512_1004025_pt1 | contig 13254 bp, 8 predicted proteins | sample frozenSSSSmetaG_FD_184142 | JGI IMG/M metagenome (GOLD analysis project Ga0209512, IMG submission 184142) | Glacier valley bacterial and archeal communities from Borup Fiord, Nunavut, Canada, to study Microbial Dark Matter (Phase II) -... | ecosystem: Environmental > Aquatic > Freshwater > Ice >... | reverse complement strand
CTCTGGGGCTCGATCAAACACTGCAAGGGCGTGATCCGCCGCTTCCGGGCGGACGCGGTGATCGGCATGGGCGGGTTCACGTCGCTGCCGCCGGTTTACGCCGGGCACAAGATGGGGCTGAAAACATTCGTCCACGATTCGAACGCCCGTCCCGGTCGCGCGAACGTTCTGACCAGCCGGTTCTGCACCCGGGTTTTCCTCGGGCTGGATGCGGCGAAATCCTTTTTCCCGAGGCACGAAACAGTGACGACCGGCACGCCCGTGCGCCCGGAAATCATCCATCTGCCGAGCCGCGACGAAGCGGCGGAAAACTTCGGACTCGATCCATCCCGACCGACGATCGTGGTGACCGGCGGCAGTCAGGGAGCGAAGCGCTTGAACGAACTCTGTGCCCAGGCGGCGGCGCTTCTGCCGCAGGAAATGCAGGTGCTTCACATCGCCGGCGCGCTCGATTTCGAGAGGGTTTCGCAAATCACCAAAGGCCGGGCATGCTACAAAGTGCTCGGTTTCTGCGATCAGATGCCCTCCGCGTATGCCATGGCGGACGTGATCATCGCGCGGTCCGGCGCATCGAGTCTGACGGAAATTTCCATCTCCGGGCATCCGTCGATCCTTGTGCCTTTCCCCTACGCCGCGGATGACCACCAGACGCGCAATGCGGAGGTTTTCTCCGAGGCCGGGGCGTCAATCCTCATTCAGGAGCGCAATCTGGACGCTGTAAAATTGGCCGATTTGGCAACTTCCATCCTGCAAGACTTGCCAACCTACAAACGCATGGCAAAAGCGGCCCGCGCACTTGCCATCCCGGACGCCGCGGATCGGGTGTGCGCCGCCATCGAAGCCACCCTCACTCCCACATGACCGAATTCAGCACACGCCTCACCGACCGGAGCAAACCGCTCCAAATCCACCTCATCGGCGTCGCCGGATCGGGAATGAGCGGGCTGGCGCTGTTGTTGCTGGGCATGGGCCACAAGGTCAGCGGATCGGATCGCGTAACGACTGCGGAAACCGAACGGATGCAGGGAGTGGGCCTGAATTTCTCGTCACCCCACAGCGCCGCCGCCGTGAAGGGCGCGGACATCGTCGTTTACTCCTCGGCGATCAAATCCGACAACCCATCCTACTCCGCCGCGAAAAAAGCGAAGATCCCCCTCCTCCGCCGCGCCGAGTGTCTGGCGGCGATCCTTCACACGAAAAAGGGCATCGTCATTTCCGGCACTCACGGAAAAACAACGACGTCCGCGATGACCGCCCATCTCCTGCGCGAGGCCGGTCAGAAGCCGTGCCACTACGTCGGAGCGGAAATCCCGATCCTTGGCGCGAACGCGAAATGGTCGGAGGACGGCGAGCACATGGTGGCGGAAGGCGATGAAAGCGACGGCACGCTCGCACTCTATCACCCGGAGCACGCGGTGATCCTCAACATCGAAGCCGAGCACCTGGATTTCTATCGGGACCTCGAACACATCAAGGAGGTCTTCACGAAACTTGCCGACCAGACGACCGGAAAACTCGTTTACTGCGCGGAGGATCCGGTGGCGCTCGAAGTTTGTTCGGGCCGCGAAAACGCCGTTTCCTACGGCTGGGAGGACGCCGACTACACCGCCACGGACCTGAGGGATTTGAAAGGATCGTCCGCTTTCACCGTGAAGAAAAACGGCGTGGTGCTGGGCGACATCGAACTCGGCATTCCTGGCAACCACAACATCCTCAACTCGCTCGCCGCCATCGCCCTGGCTGATAGCTGCGGCGCGGAGTTTACACACATTGCGCGCGCTCTTTCCACTTTCGCCGGTGCCAAGCGCCGTTTCGAAACGAAGTATCTTTCTCCTAACTACCGCATCGTTGACGACTACGGCCACCATCCGTCGGAACTCGCCGCGACGCTGCAGACCGCGCGTTCGCTCAAATCGAAGCGCGTCGTCGTGCTTTTCCAACCGCACCGCTACACGCGGACCAAGGCGCTGGCCGATGATTTCGGCAAAGTCCTGCAGGCCGCGGATCTCGTTTTCATCACCGATGTCTACGCTGCTTCGGAAAAGCCGATCAAAGGCATTTCCGGCCAGACACTCGTCGATGCCATGGCCCTCCACGGCGACATCCCGGCCACCTACGTTCCCGATCTATCAACCGCGCATCACGCCATCGGCCATGCGCTCCAGGCAGGCGATCTCCTCATCACCCTCGGAGCCGGAAATGTCCACGAGGCTGGCACCCGCATCGCCAACGACCTCAAGATTCTCGAGGAAATGCGCGGGCTCATGCCGCCGGGAGAGATCGATGGGAAAATCTACGAACCGATGAGCCGCCACACGACCATGCTCGTCGGCGGCCCGGCGCAATACTGGCTGGAACCGCACAGTTTCTACGGCTTCGCCTTCCTCGTCGACTACTGCCGCGAGCGGGGCATCCCGGTGCGCGTCGTCGGCCGAGGATCTAATCTGTTAGTCCGCGACGGCGGCATCCGCGGCGCGGTGATCCACCCGACCGGCGGAGCGTTTTCCGAAGTGACGGTGGACGGAAAAGGCCACATCACCGCAGGCGCGGGCGTGCGTTTGAAAAAGCTGGCGAGCGTCGCCGGCGGCAGTGGAATCGGCGGCTTCGAGTGGATGGAAGGCATCCCCGGCAACGTCGGCGGTGCGCTGCGCATGAACGCGGGAGCGATGGGCGTGGAGATGTTCGATCAGGTCGTGCGCGTCACTTTCCTCGACGAGGACGGCGTCATCCGCACCCGCGAGCGCGACGAGATCACCGCGCACTACCGCGACGTCCGGGAACTGCGCCGGAACTTCGCGCTGCAGGCGGTTTTCAAGGGCAAGGCCGACACCACCGCGAACATCAAGGAGCGTTGGGACGCGTCGCGTGAAAAGCGCAAATCATCGCAACCCGTGGCCGCCTCCGCTGGCTGCACGTTCAAGAACACCGAAAATCTCCCCGCCGGCCGCCTGATCGACATCATGGGCCTCAAAGGCAGCACCTGCGGTCACGCCGCGGTCTCGGAAGTGCACGGAAATTTCGTCGTCAACACTGGCGGTGCTTCCGCGCTGGAAGTTCTGACGCTGATCGAGTTCATTCAGGAAAAGGCACGCGACGAGCACCAGATCGAGCTCGAAACCGAGATCAAGATCCTCGGCGAAGACGAATCCACTTTCTAATTTCATCACCATGTTGAGCACCAAGAAAATCGCAGTTCTGATGGGCGGACCGGGATCGGAACGCGCCGTTTCCCTCGCTTCCGGAAACGCGGTGCTCAACGCATTGTTAGGACTCGGACTGGATGCGGTGGGCGTCGATGTCACCGACACGGAGATCCATCTGCCCGAAGGCACGGATCTCGGATTCAACGTGATCCACGGCACCTTCGGCGAAGACGGCCAACTGCAGGATGCGATGGAGAAACTCGGCGTGCCCTACACCGGCGCCGGATCCGCCAGCAGCAAGCTCGCGATCCACAAATCACTCGCGAAAGAAAGATTTCTCGCCGCCGGTGTGCCCACCGCGCGCTCGGAGACGGTTTCCCTCAGCCCCGGCGCGGCTCCCGATCTAACTATCAAGGCCCCGCTCGTGATCAAGCCGCCGCTCGAAGGCTCCAGTGTCGGCATCCAGATCGTGAAAACGCAGGACGAGGTTGCGGGCGCGCTCCTGAAAGCCGCGGAAAAATACAGCGAGGTGCTCATCGAGGAATTCATCGAAGGCATGGAACTCACCGTCGGCATCCTCAATGGCAAGGCCCTGCCCATCGTCCGGATCACGCCGCCCGAAGGCGTGTATGACATGGCCAGCAAATACCCGTGGCTCAGCGGCGCGAAGGGCAGCGAATACCAATGCCCGGCCGATCTCGATCTGGAAACGACCATGGCCGTGCAGGCCGCCGCCGTTGCCGCCCATCAATCACTCGGCGTGGAAATCTATTCCCGCGTCGATGTGTTGTTGGATTCACAGAACCGCCCGTTTGTATTGGAGGCGAACACGATCCCCGGCATGACGGAAACCAGCCTGCTGCCGAAAGCCGCCGCCGCCAGCGGAATTTCCTTTCCTGAATTGTGCAAGACCATCGCCGAGCTATCACTCCAACTCCGCTCCTAACATGTCAAAACGCCACACCAGCAAAACCCGCCGCCGGACCCGCGCCAATGTGTTGGAAGTCCGCGTGATGTCACCGCGCATCGCCTGGTTCAGCTTTCTGAAACTAGCCGGGAAATTCACGAAAATCGCCTGCATCCTCGCAGTGGTGGCAGGTATCGGCTGGGGCGTGTGGCAGGGGATCGAGCGCGCGTTTTACAAGAATCCGGATTTCCGCCTGCAGGTGATCGACCTCAATCAGAACCCGGTCATCGACGAAGCAGGCCTGGCAGAGGTGACCAACCTCGACCTAACCGCCAGCATCTTCAGCATCCGGATCGACGACGTGGTTTCCAAACTCAAGGCACGTCCCGAGATCGCCGACGCGCGCGCCGAACGTCACCTTCCCGGCACGTTGGTCGTTAGAGTGATCCCGAGAGCGCCGCGCGCCTGGATTTCAAGCCCCGGACTGCCCGAAGGACGCCAGATCGGCTCGATGCTCGTTGATTGCGATGGCATCGCCTACCCCTGCCCGGAACTCCAGATGGAGGCCGCCGCCGCGCTGCCGGTCATCCAGCTGCCCGCATCGGAGGCCAATCCGATCCAGCCCGGCCAAATGATCACCCATCCGGAACTGCAACATTGTTTCCACCTGTTGGACGCGGCCTGCAAGGCGGACGCCGAAGCCATCCACTGGATCGAATCCGTGCGCCAGGCGAACGCGTGGTCGCTCGAACTCGTCACCCGCCAGGGCACCACCGCCACCTTCGGCCTCGGCGACCACGAGCGCCAGATCTCCAGCCTGCAGGCGTCCATTGATCACGCGAGCGAAAAAGGCTACTCCATCGGCACCATCAACCTGATCCCGAAATACAACATCCCCATTACGGTTAGAAACGAGCCGTCCGCGCCACGCGCGATCCCCGTTTCCGAACCCACTCCCGGGGATGTCAAAAAGGACCGCCGCGCCCGCGATCTCAGCACCCTTCTCAATCGCAATTGATCCAATCCCATGGCACGTCGCACGAAAATTCACGTCGGACTCGAGATCGGCACCAGCAAGACCTGCATGGTCGTCGGCGAGGTGAAGGCGGACAGCGCCGTCAAGATCCTCGGCATCGGCGTGACGAAAACCGCAGGCGTTAGAAAAGGTGAGATCTACGACTTCGCCCAGGCCCGCGCCTGCCTCAAGGACGCTCTGGCAAAGGCGGAGGACGCGAGCGATGTCGAGATCGGTAGCGTTTTCCTCGCCGTCACCGGCTCGCACATCCAAGGCATCAACCACCGCGGCACCTACCGCCTGCCGGACGGCGAGCCCACCGTCACCGCAGAGCACGTCGAGGAAGCACGGACGATCGCCCGCGAGGTCCACATCCCGCAGGACCACGTCTATCTGCATCCGATCATCCGGAACTACTGGCTCGACGGACTTGAACACTCGACCACACCGGTCGGACTTTTCGGAAAAACCGTGGAAGCGGATTTCCACGTCGTGCACGGCATCGGCACCCGCATTCAGAACAGCATCAAGCTCGTTAGAGAAATGCCGCTGGAAGTGGACGACATCGTTTTCTCACCGATCGCCACCGCCCAGATGGCGCTCGATCGGGAGCAGCGCGAACGCGGAGCCCTCGTCATCGACATCGGCGGCGGCACGACCGACTACGCGCTCTATCTGAACGGCGCGATCACGGCATCCGGCTGCATCCCGGTCGGCGGCGACCACGTCACCAACGACATCCACCTCGTCACTGGCCTGCCATTCTCCAAGGCTGATAGACTGAAAATCATGGAAGGCGACGCCTCCGCCGATCCCGCGAAATCCGTGGGCATCGCGAAGCTCACCGACGACCGCGGTTTCGCCGAAGTCGAGGTGGGCCGCAGCATCCTCAACGAAATCATCCGCCAGCGGCTGGAGGAAACGCTCAAGCTCGTGCGCGCGCGCCTGCCCGCCGGAGCGGTGGAGCAGATCGGCGCGGGGATTTTCCTAACGGGCGGCACCAGCCTGATGAAGGGCTTTGACGGACTGGCCTTCGACGTTTTCGGCCGCGACATCTATCGACCCGAGCCGCCGGAGATCAGCGGCGTGCAGGCGAGTTTCAAGGACCCCCACTACGCCACGGCCATCGGCCTCATCCGTTACGCGCAGATTCTGGAAACCGAGCGGGCCGCCCCGCCCGGTGTGCTCGGCAAGATCGGCCGCATGTTCTGGCCATTCGGCAAATAACCATCATTTCACTCTAACTTTCAAATCCATGATCCCCTACAACCGCGATCCCCAACAGATGATTCCCACCTCCGCCGTCAAAATCGTCGGCCTCGGTGGTGCCGGAGCCAACATGCTGGAGCGGATTGCGCTCGACGGTCTGGACGGCGCCGAACTGCTCGCCCTGAACACCGACGTCCGCACGCTCGCCACCTGCATCGCACGTGAGAAAATCCAGCTCGGCGTGAACCTGACCAAAGGCCTCGGCTCCGGCGGTGATCCCGAGCTCGGCCATCAGGCGGTGCTCGAGGCGGAGGAACAGATCCGCGCGTCGATCAAGGGCCGCCGCATCGTTTTCCTGTGCACCGGCCTCGGCGGCGGAACCGGCTCCGGCGCGGCTCCGATCGTCACCCGCATCGCCCGTGAGGAGGGCGCGTTCGTCGTTGTTTTCGCGACCATGCCCTTCGCCTTCGAAGGCCGCCGCCGCCGCGAGCAGGCGGAAACCGCGCTCAACGAACTCGCTGTTCTATCAAACGCGCTGGTCACCTTCGACAACAACCGCATGGGCGAACTCGTGTTGGCAAAACAAGGTATCCACGAAGCCTTCGCCGCCGCGGACCACATGATCTGCGAATCGATCAAGGCGGTCATCCGGCTGGTCATCCGCCCGGGGCTGATCAACGTCGGCCTCGACGACCTGATGAGCGCCCTGCGCACGAACCGCTCGCGCTGCCTTTTCGGCTCCGGTCTGGCGGACGGCAAGGACCGCGCTGCGAAGGCGTTGAAAAACGCGCTCAACAGCCCGCTGCTCGACCAAGGCGCGCTGCTCAAGGACGCGCAGACGGTGCTCGTCCATCTATCAGGTGGTGAGGATCTGACACTTTTCGAAATCGAGCTGCTGATGCAGCGCCTGCAGAAATTCGTTCCGGAAAAAGCGCACGTGCTCTTCGGTGCGGCGATCGATCCGGCGATGGGCGACTCGCTTTCCATCACGCTGATCAGCGCGCTCCCCGAGGATTCCCTCGCGATGGCACCACGTGAGGCACTCAGCCGGAATTCTCCGGAAAACCCGCTGCTCGATCCGAGCCAGGGTTTCACCCCAGCGGCGAAGAAAGCACCGGTGTTCGTCGCCCCTGAGCCTGACGAAATCGAAGAAGAGCCAGCACCAGCCCCGGCTCCCGTGCCAGCGCTCGCACCCGCTCCGAAACCCGTGGCCGAGGCGATTCTCGCGTTCGAGCTGAATCCACCGTCCGAAGCCAAGGCCACCCCGTCCGCTCCGACCTCCACGCTTTCCAAATTCCGCAAGGCGGCGACCAACATCGCGGCCGCGGCGGCGCCCTCGCTGTTCGACAACGAGCGGCCATTCGCGGAACCCGACTATTCGGCCAAGGCGAAGGAAGAGGAGCCGCCGGTGTCGGAGCTGGACGCGTTCACCTTCAGCGAGCCCGCCGCCGCGGAGCCTGAAATTTCCGAACCGGAACCCGAAGCAGAGGCAGAAGCAGCGGCCGTGATCGAGGAGGAATCTTCCAACGACCCCCAACTGCCTAACGAAATCTACGTCGAGGCCGAAGAGGATCCCGAGCCGATCGAAGCGGTCGAGCCGGAGATCACGTCACCTGGCACATTCGTTCCGCTGCCGAAGCGCAGACCTAACATTGTCGCCCGCTGGGGCACGCCGAAACCGGACGCGGAAGTCGCGTTTCCCGATGACCTTCACGAGGAGGCTGCGGAATCGGCCCCCGAGCCCGCCAGCCAGTCCGCCACGCCGGAAGCCGAACCACCGAAGCTCAAGCTCGGCATCAAGACTCCCGGCTCGCAGAACGAACTCTCGCTCGACTCCGCGCCACGCGGCCGCTTCGAGGGGGAAACGCCGAACGTTTTCGATGGCGAGGACCTCGACCTGCCGCCGTTCCTCCGCAAGAAAAAGTGAGAGTGCGTTTTACCTAACACCAAACCCCACGCGATTTGAAACAACACGAAATTCCCGGACACGTCACACTGACGGAAGGCTGCGGCGGACTGATGAAGGTCGTCGTGGAAACCGAGTGGAGCACGGCGGAAATCTATCCGCACGGAGCCCACGTCACGCATTTCCAGAAGAAGGGCGAGGCTCCCCTGCTCTTCATGAGTGGTGAAAGCGAGTTCGCGGAAGGCAGGCCGATCCGCGGTGGCGTTCCTATCATTTTCCCGTGGTTCGGCGGCAAGGAGGGATATCCGGCACACGGTTACGTCCGGACTTCCCCGTGGAGCCTGGAGGAGTGCTCGGTTTTCGCCGGCGGCGAGGTGATGCTGCGGTTCCGCGTGCCGACGATGGACTCACTCGACGTGGAATACGTGGTCCGCGTGAGCAAGCAGCTTTCGCTGGAGCTGGTGGTGACGAACGCGGGCACCAACGACGCGACATTCGAGACCTGCCTGCACACGTATTTCCAAATCGGCGACATCAACTCCGTTTCCATCATGGGTCTGACAGGCTGCTCCTATCTGGACAAGGTTCTGGAAGGGGAATTCACCGAAACCGCGGAAGCGATCCGGATCGCCAGCGAAGTGGACCGCGTCTACTTCGACACCACCGCGGCGGTCGACATCATCGATCCGGAATTGAAGCGCAGGATCCATGTTTCGAAATCCGGATCGCACTCGACGGTGGTCTGGAATCCGTGGATCGAAAAATCAAAACGCATGCCGGATTTCGGCGACGGGGAGTACCCGCAAATGCTCTGCGTGGAATCCGGCAATGTCGCGCGGAACCGGATCACTCTCTCGTCCGGCTCTCGGGCGGTGTTGAAGGTGGAGCTGGCCAGCGAAAAACTGACCTGATAGCACATCAATAACTTGGGACCGTCGTGAAATTTCTTGCGATCTAGCCTGTTGCATTCATGGCACTTCGCCCGTTTTTACCATTTTCACCTAACGATCCGCTCCTTCCGCCGCTTGTTGCGGAGATTCAAGAAGGCGCCCCGCAGTCCCTCACCGCCCGCTTCACGGAATAGCTGCAATCATGAGCAACCAACCCACGAATGACTTTTTGGTCGGTCTGATTTCCGAACTACGGAAACAGCCTGCCGAGACGACGTGGCTGGAGTTCAAACAGAACAAAGCCGACCCCGAAGACGTGGGGGAGTATATCTCCGCACTCGCGAACATGACCGCTCTTGCTGGCAAAGCGAATGGCTACGTGGTCTGGGGAATTGAAGACGGCAGCCACCGAGTCGTGGGGACGGCATTCCATCCCTCTACGGAAAAGAAGGGCAACGAGGATCTCCTCAACTGGCTGGTGCGCCTTCTTACTCCCCGGGTCCACTTTCAGTTTTACGAGTTGGAGTACGAGGGGCATCCCGTGGTTTTGCTCGAAGTTCCCCGCGCTCCGGCCCGTCCCGTGCAGTTTCAAGGGATCGAGTTCATTCGCATCGGTTCTTATCGGAAGAAGCTCAAGGATCATCCCCAAATCGAGAAGGAACTCTGGCAGGTCTTCGACACGACTCCATTCGAGGAAGCCATCGCCATGGAGCACGTGGACGCCCCTACCTTACTCTCGCTCCTTGATTACCCCGCTTATTTCGAACTCCTTTCCCAGCCTCTTCCTGAAGATCGCAGCCGCCTTTTGGAACGCCTCGAAGCGGACCGAATGATCGTCGGCGATGGAGCCGGTGCGTGGAACATTACCAGTTTCGGAGGCATTCTTTTCGCCAAGGATTTGGATTCCTTCCGATCACTCTCACGCAAAGCGGTGCGGGTGATCATCTACTCCGGAAAAAACCGGTTTAAAACCATCCGGGAGCAATCCGGGCGGAAGGGTTATGCGTCCGGATTCGCTGGCCTCATCGAATTCATTAACTCACTGGTGCCGCGCAATGAAGTCATCGGTCAGGCGCTCCGCAAAGAAGTGCCGATGTACCCGGAACTCGCCATCCGCGAGCTTGTCGCGAACGCCATCATTCATCAGGACTTTTCCGTGACCGGGTCCGGGCCGATGATTGAGATTTTCGCCGACCGGATCGAAGTGACCAATCCAGGACTGCCTCTGGTGAGTACGGATAGGTTCCTCGACAATCCTCCCCGCTCCCGAAATGAAGCCCTGGCATCCTTCATGCGCCGCATCGGCGTTTGTGAGGAACGGGGCTCAGGGGTGGACAAGGTGGTTTCTGAAACGGAATTCTATCAATTGCCCGCGCCCCTTTTCGAGGTTTCAACGGATTCCACCCGTGTCGTGCTTTTCTCCCAACGACCGTTTCGTGAAATGAACCGCAAGGACAGGACCAGAGCCTGCTATCTGCATGCCTGCCTTCGCTACGTGGAAAGGAACCCAATGAACAATTCAAGTCTAAGAGAGCGGCTTGGCATCGCCGAACCGAACAAATCCATGGCTTCACGAATCATTGCCGACGCCACTAAGGACGGCTTCATCAAGCCGGAGGATGCCTCCCAAGGGAAAAAATACGCGAAACACGTTCCTTTTTGGGCCTAGATCCTTCGGAATCTTAATTGACGGCCAATTGACTGGATCTCTTTCCCAAGCCCCCAAAGAAAACATAACTCACTAAAGATACGTAAGATACAACCAGGATCTTTATTGACGGTTAATTGACTGGTTCCACTCTCCTTCCCTCCCCCACTCACCATGACCCGCCTTCATCGACCTGCGGTAGCCAGCGGCTCGCAAACCGCCTAGAACCACGGGCGTGTTGAGTCGCTCCGAACCCTTGCACCACCGATGTCCGCCAAAGCCACTTGGAAAGTCAGCGCCGCTGTGATGGCGAGCCGTGTGTTAGGACTCGTCCGCGATCAGATCTTCGCCGCCATGTTCGGCTACGGAGTGCTGACGGACTGCTTCAACATCGCTTTCCGCATTCCGAACCTGCTGCGCGATCTCTTCGCCGAGGGCGCGCTGTCACAGGCGTTCGTCACGACGTTTTCCAAGCGCATCAAGGAGTCCGGCCCGGAAAGCGCGTGGCCGCTCGCCGCGCGGATGATCACGATCGTGGCGATCCTGATGTCGCTGATCACATTGTTAGGAATTCTGTTCTCGCCGCAGCTCGTCCATCTGCTGACGTCGTTCGGCACGAAAACCTTCGGCCCGGCGGAAGTCGCGCTGACGGTGAAAATGACGAGGATCATGTGGCCTTTCATGCTGCTCGTCAGCCTCGCGGCGCTGGTGATGGGCATCCTGAACTCGCGGAAAATCTTCGGCATCCCCGCGCTCTCCTCGTGTTTTTTCAACCTCGGCTCGATCATCGCCGGCAGCGGCATCGGCTTGTGGCTCGATCCGCACTGCGGGCCGCGGACGATGATCGGGATGTCGATCGGCGTGCTCATCGGCGGACTCGGGCAGCTGCTTTTCCAGCTTCCCGCGCTGAGAAACCTCGGCTTCCGCTTCCGTCCCGACTGGAACTGGAACGACTCGGATGTTAGGAAAATCTTCTCTCTGATGGGCCCGGCGGTGATCTCGGCGTCCGTGGTGCAGATCAACGTCGTCATCAACTCGCAGTTCGCGACGTCGATCGGACCATCGGCTGTTAGCGCGCTCAACGGTGCCTTCCGCCTGATGCAGCTGCCGATCGGCGTATTCGGTGTCGCCGTCGCCACCGTGACGCTGCCCGCGCTGTCACTGGCGGCGACGGGGAAACTCGGCGAAGAATTCCGGACCGTGCTCTCGCGGGGCATCCGGCTGGTGACTTTCCTGGTGCTGCCGTCCGCGCTCGGGCTGTGTTTCCTGGCAGAGCCGATCATCAGCGCGCTGTTCCAGCACGGCCGCTTCAGCGAGGACAACCGGATCGTCACCGCCGCCGCGCTGCGTGGCTACGGCATCGGCCTGCTCGCGTATTCGTGGCTGAAAGTGCTGCAACCGGCGTTCTACGCCGCCGACCGCCGCTGGGTGCCGATGATGGTGAGCTTCTTCGCCATCGTCCTGAGCGTTTCCTCGAACTGGTATTTTGTCGTCGTCCTCGGCATGGGCGTCGAGGCGCTGGCGCTGACGACGAGCATCGTGGCGACCGTGAATTTTTTCATCCTCTACTTCGCCATGTCGCGAATGACCGCCGGGCTGGAGACGCGCGCGCTGGTGTTTCTTTTCGCGAAACTCGCCGTCGCCGGACTCGCCATGGCCGGCATCTGCCTGTTAGCAAACCGCTATATTTTCCAGGACCTCACCGCCATGAGTGCGCTCGCCCGCGTCGGCTGGCTGGCGGTGGTCATCCCCATCGCGGGCGCCGTTTACTTCGTGCTGGCGAAACTCCTGCGCGTGGAGGAGGCCGGCGAGTTTCTGGATATTGTCGGCCGCCGGTTCAGGAAGCGTTCTCCGTGATATTCGTTTCCGTGGTTTCCGTGGGGCGGGCGCTGATAGCGCTTTTTGCGATCACCTTGCGGGTGCTGTGGAGCCGCCCGATGAGCCAGATCGTCACCAGCACGGAAACCGCTTGCCAGAAATAGAAGGCCCGGGGAACGGCGCGGGCGACGCTGGCAGGCAGCTCGGAAAGGGCCAGCAGGGTGCCCGATGCATAAACCGGCGCGCTGGCAGGAGAAATGCCAAACACCCACGACGCGGCCGGATGCAGTCTGTTGCTGGAAACACTGAGAATCGCGCCGATCATCAGCGGAACGATGCCGACGAAAATTACAGCGAGACCAACCACCCGTCCGCCCCTTGCCTCCAACAGCGCGTGGAATCCGAGCCCGCCGGTGAGCATGACGACGGTGAAGAATCCCAGCACTCCCAACGGCACCTCCTGACCGGGAAACCACCGGGACTCGACGACCGCCCGCGTGAAGACAAACCAGCCGCCGGCCCCGGCGAGCGCCATCACAAGGACGATGCCGAAGGCCGTCGCAGCATCTGATAGAAACGGCAGTGACGTGTCTCCCTGTTTCCTCGCGCGACGCCAGCCGCGGATCTGGATGTCGGACGAAGGCGTGATGATTTTCGTCAGGGTGAAAAGCAGCAGCAGCGTGGCCAGGCCGTAGATGCCGGACATGGCGACTGCTTC